>Ga0070741_10015748_pt1 | contig 12748 bp, 14 predicted proteins | sample Coa_R1_4_FD_66440 | JGI IMG/M metagenome (GOLD analysis project Ga0070741, IMG submission 66440) | Surface soil microbial communities from Centralia Pennsylvania, which are recovering from an underground coalmine fire - Coalmine... | ecosystem: Environmental > Terrestrial > Soil > Unclassified ...
CTAGGGAAATACCCGAGGCGGCGCGTGCGCCTCGCGGCGCATCCTCGACGCGATGCGTCACGTCGCGTTCTCGATGCAGTTCCGGGGCCACTCGACGCGGCTCTCGCCCGGAGTGGTGACGGCGCGCGCGACCGCGCCGAGCTCCGCGCTGATCACCCAGATCGACCCGGACGGGGTCCACGGCCGGCTCGAGGTCAGGGACGGGGAGGAGGCGCATCTCGAATGCCGCCTGACGTTCCTGGACGACGTCCGGTTCGAGGAGGTCGGAACGATCAGCTTCGGGAACGGCAACGCGCTGCGGTTCCGCACCGCCTCCGAGGGGACGCTCGCCGACGCGGCCGAGCCGGGCCTCGTGCACGGCACGGTCGCGTGGGAGGTGGACGGCGGCGCCGGGGCATTCGAGGGCGCGACCGGCCGCATCGTCTCGAACTTCCTGCTCTCCGACACCGGCGACCTCACCGACAACCAGCTCGGCGTGCTCTTCCTGCCGGCCCCCCGACGAAAGGACACGTGATGAAGAGCCCGACCAGGGATCGACTGCGCAGCGCCGCGTTCGCGCTGGGGGCGGGGCTCGTGCTCGTGCTCGCGGGCGCGACGCTGGCGACCATCGGCACTGCGAGCGGCGCGACCTCGGCCGTGGCTTCGGCCGTGGCGCAGCCGTCCGACGCGACGGTTGCGGCAAAGACGTTTTCGGTCGGCCCGGGCAAGACCGGCAGCGGCACCGTGACCTGTCCGGAGGGGAGACGCGTCGTCGGCGGCGGCGTCGGGCAGTCCCAGTCGGTCTCTCCGACGTTCGGGTACATCGTGACGAGCGGCGTCGGCAAGGCGAACCTGCAGTCCGGCGACGTCGGCACGAGCTGGTACGCACGGGTCTTCAACAACAGCGGCGCCGGCGTGCGCACCTACTGGGTGTTCGCGCTCTGCTCCGCCACCTCGGACGCAACGGTTCAGGTCAATCCATTCAACGTCGAGCCGCGCACGGTCAACGGAGCGTCCGTGGACTGCCCGGCCGGCAAGCGGGCGGTGGGAGGCGGGCTCGGGCTACCCGACTTGGCCTACTCGCTGGCCGACTGGGTGCAGACGAGTGGGCCGGTCGACGCGACCGGCACGGTCGCGAACACGGACTCGGGCGACGTCGCCGAAGGCTGGTACGCGTCCGTCTTCAACTTCGACTCGAACGCAAGCGCGCGCGAGCTCGACGTGTTCGCGATCTGCGCCGGCGACGCCGACTCGGACGCGACGGTCCAGGCGAAGATCCTTTCCGTCGCGCCCGGCGACGTCGGCGAGGCGACCGTGTCCTGCCCGGCCGGCCGGCGCGTCGTCGGCGGCGGGGTCGGCCAAACGCCGACGCTGAACACCCCTCGCGGCTACGTCCAGGAGAGCGGGCCGGTCGACGAGACCGGGCAGACGACGTTCACCGAGTCCGGCGACGTGGCCAGGTCCTGGCGCGCCTCCGTCTACAACCCACCCGAGGTCGGAGCTCCGACGCGCGAGTTCCGGGTCTACGCGATCTGCGCGAGCGACGTCGCGACCCCGCAGACGCCGACCGCGCCTCGGCCGACGACGACGGCGCCCCTGCCGACCACCGCCAAGCCGCCGGCGAAGCCGAACGTCTTCTGCAGCACCCTCCGGGCGACGATCGTCGGCACTCCCGGCAACGACACTCTGATCGGGACTGCGGGCAGGGACGTGATCGCCGGCCTCGGCGGCAACGACCGGATCTCGGGGCTCGCCGGCAACGACGTGATCTGCGGCGGAGACGGGAACGACGCCAAGATCCTGGGCGGATCCGGCGACGACGCCATCTTCGGCGGCGCCGGCAACGACTACATCTCAGCCGGAAGCGGCAACGACCGCGTCGGCGGAGATGCCGGCAACGACCGGATCTTCGGAGGAGTCGGCAACGACTCGCTCTACGGCGGGATCGGCAACGACCTCCTCAGGGGCGACGCCGGCAACGACTCGATCTCCGGCGGCGACGGCAACGACTCGCTGTACGGCGGCCCCGGCGTCGACGTCCTCGACGGCGGGCCGGGCGTCAACAAGGTGATCCGGTGACCGGCCGGCGGCTCCTCAGGGTCGCCCTCGCGGTCGCCGCCGTCGCCGGGACCGCCTGCGCGGCGGTCACCGCTGCTCCTTCGCGGGCGCGGACGGTCGCGGCTCCGGGCTCGGACGCGACGATCGTGGCGAAGATCTTCTCCGTCGATCCGGGGATGATCGGGGACGCGTCCGTCGCCTGCCCGGCCGGCAAGCGCGTGGTCGGCGGCGGTGTCGGGCAGCCTCCTCCGGCGCTCCCGAACGTGGGCTACGTCCAGCAGAGCGGCCCGGTCGACGAGACCGGATCCACGCAGAGCACGACCTCCGGTGACGTCGGCAGAGAGTGGTCCGTGTCCGTCTACAACCGAGCGGGCGGCGCCCAGCGCGAGTTCCGCGTGTTCGCGGTCTGCTCCGCGAGCTCCGACGCGACGATCCAGTCGAATCCGCTCTCGGTGCCGGCGCTCGAGAGCAAGAGCGCGTCGGTCGACTGCCCGGCCGGCACGCGGGCGGTCGGGGGCGGGGTCGGACAGTCCGGCCCGACGAGCCCGCTCTTCGCGGTCGTCGAGGAGAGCGGTCCGGTCGACGAGACCGGCACGACCGCGAACACCGCCACGGGTGACGTCGCCAGATCCTGGGTCGCATCCGTCGACAACCTCAGCCAGGACACGCGGGACTTCAAGGTGTTCGCGATCTGCTCCGCGAAGTCGGACGCGACGATCGAGGCGAAGACGGTGACGTTCAAGCCGGGCGAGATCGGCAGTGCGACCGTCACGTGTCCGGCCGGCAGGCGGGCGCTCGGCGGCGGCCTCGGCGAGCCGAACGCGGGAGGCACGTTCCACGGCCAGGTCGCGCAGAGCGGTCCCGCCGACGAGTCCGGCTCCACGATCAGCACGGACTCGGGGGACGTCGGCAGGGCGTGGGCAGCGTCGGTCGTCAACGGTGGTTCCGAGGCGCACGACTACACCGTGTTCGCCATCTGCGCGGGCGACGCCGGGGCGCCGACGAAGGCCCCGGCGACGGCGAAGCCGGTCGGCGCTGCCCGCTGCGCGGGCCTGAAAGCGACGATCGTCGGCACCGCCCGTGCGGACGTGCTCCGCGGGACCGCCGGTCGCGACGTGATCGCCGGCCTCGGTGGTAACGACACGATCAGCGGTCTCGGTGGCAACGACACGATCTGCGGCGGCGCCGGCAACGACCGGATCGACGGCGGCGCCGGCAACGACAAGCTCGCCGGCGAGGCCGGAAACGACGTCCTCATCGGCGGGCCGGGCAACGACTCGCTCACCGGCGGGCCGGGTGTCGACGCCCTCAACGGCGGTCCCGGACGGAACACGGTGAAGCCGTGAGCGGCCGGCGCGTGCTCCTCGCCGCCGTCGCGGTTGCCGCACTGGCCGGCTCGGCCGGCGCGGCGATCGACGCGGCTCCCACCACCGCCCGAGTCGCCACGGCCGGCGCCGGAGCACCGGGCTCGGACGCGACGATCCAGGCGACGACCTTCATCGTCGCCGCCGGTCAGGTCGGGGATGCGACCGCGACCTGCCCGGATGGGCGGCGCGTGGTCGGAGGAGGAGTCGCCCCGACCGATTCGTCGAAATCCCACGGGCAGGTAGAGGTGGTCCAGAGCGGCCCGGTCGACGCGACGGGGCGACCGGCGAACACGGAGACCGGCGACGTCGCCCGATCCTGGCTCGCTTCGGTGTTCACCCCGGGCGAGTACCGGGTCTTCGCGATCTGCTCCGCGACCTCCGACGCGACGGTCGTGGCGGCTCCGGTGTCGCCCAACGGGCCCGGCAGCTTGGTGCCGGGGATCGCGACCTGCCCGGCCGGCACGCGTGCGGTCGGCGGTGGCGTGGGAGCGACCGGGCCGATCGATCGCGAGACGTTCAACGTGAGCCTCAGCGGTCCGGTCGACGACACCGGCGACACGGCGAGGACGGAGTCCGGCGACGTCGCCCGCTCCTGGGCCGTCGTCGTGGACCACCGAACCCCGTATCGAGCGTTCGCCCTCTGCTCCGCCGGCTCGGACGCCACCATCGAGACGAAGCTGTTCCTCGCGGACAACGCGGCGGGCACGGGCGCGACCGTGCAATGCCCCACGGGCAAGCGTGTGCTGGGAGGCGGCGTCGGTGCGACCACCTTCGACCTGAGCTGGATCGAGCTGAGCGGCCCGCTCGACGAGACCGGCGAGACGGCGAAGACCGAGTCGGGTGACGTCGCGAGATCGTGGTCCGTCGAAGTCGGCCAGGTCGGGGACCGCCGCCTGTTTCGCGTGTCCGCCATCTGCACGGCTGACGAGACGAAGCCCAAGCCGTCTCCGAAACCGACGGCCAATGCCCGCTGCGCCGGCAAGCCGGTCACGATCATCGGCACGCCCGGGCCTGACAACCTCGTGGGCTCCCCCGGGGCGGACGTGATCGCGGGACTGGGCGGCAACGACACGATCACCGGTCTGGGCGGCAACGACACGATCTGCGGCGGTGCCGGCAACGACAGGATCGACGGCGGCGCCGGCAACGACAAGCTCGCCGGCGAGGCCGGGAACGACACCCTCACCGGCGGCCCGGGCAACGACTCACTCGTCGGCGGCCCCGGCGTGGACCGGCTCAACGGCGGCCCCGGCGTGAACACCGTGAAGCAGTGAGACGCCGCTGACCCGCCCGAATGGCCCCGACGAAAGGAGACCCGATGACGAATCGAACGACGACCCGGCCACGCGCCCGCCTTCGCTTCGCGCTCGCCGCCCTGACCCTCGCAGCTGCCGTTGCGGCCGTCGCGGCGGCTTCCGCTGCTCCGCCGGCGTGGATGCCCGACGAGAGCAGCTACGACGTCCTGACCTACTCGGCCTGGGGACGGCAGAACGGCCTCACCGGTGCGGAGTGCACCGGCATCGGCAAGGCCGGCAAGAGGCCGGGGATCCTGAGCGCGACCCATGGCTCCTTCCGCTGCCAGACGCAGGTCGGCGGGGTGCCCGGCGCCGTCGTCGTCGCCAAGGCGCTCGGTCCGCAGTGGCTTCGCGTCGTCAGCATCACAGGCGGCAAGCTCAAGCCCGACCGGGGGATCGGCGCGGTGCCGAAGGGCGCTCCGACACTTCAGAACTTCGATGCTCTGAGCGCGCTCCAGGACGGGCCCTGGGGTAAGGCACACAAGATCAGTCGCGCCCTCTGCTACGGGGTCGGCTCGTACCAGGACCGGACCGGGTCGCTGTACTACTACGCGTTCAGCTGCGCGACCTTCGACAGCCAGGAGCACCGGGGCGCGCAAGTTCTCGTCACAGCCGCCGGGAAGGACGCCGTGCGGGTCGTGCGGACCCTCGCCCGGTGAGCTGAGAGGGATGCGCCGGTTCGTCTTGCCCGGAGCCGCACTCGCTGCGGCTGCAGCGGTCGCGGCGACGGCCGCCTCGATCGCGCCTGGCCAGGGCGCTGCCGGAGCCCGGCGTGGCGCGGCGACTCCGCCGACGATCAGGGTGCAAGGCCGCCGGCTCGTCGACGGCGCCGGCCGGGCCGTCCAGCTGCGTGGGGTCAACCGCGCCGCGTTCGAGAGCCGCTGCACGTACGACGCCGGCGGCTTCGCAGACGGACCGGTCGACCAGGCGTCGGTCGCGGCGATGAAGCGCTGGCGGATCAACGCCGTGCGGGTGACGCTGAACGAGGACTGCTGGCTCGGCGTGAACGGGCTACCGGTCGGCGGCGACGCGGCCGGGTACCGCGACGCCGTCCGCGCCTACGTCTCGCTGCTCAGGCGGAACGGCCTGTACGTCATGCCCGTCGTCGAGGTCTTCGGGCCCGATACCCAGCGCTCGACGCAGATCGACTACCTGCCCGACCGCAGCCACATCCTCGACTTCTGGCGGAGCTTCGCCGCCGCGTTCAAGTCGGACCGCGGCCTGATCTTCGACCCCGTCACCGAGGTCGCGATCGCGGACTGGAACGACCCGCACCCCGACCCGCCCGGGCAGTGGGCCTGCTGGCTGCACGGCTGCACGGTCGACTCCGTCTACGAGGGAGCGCCGAGGTTCGCCTCCGCGGGGGTGCAGGCGATCGTCGACGCGATCCGGCAGACGGGCGCGAAGCAGCCGATCGTGCTCGGCGGCATCGACTACAACGCCGACCTCACCCAGCTCCTCACCCACCTGCCGACCGACCCGGCACACCAGCTGGTCGCCTCGTTCCACGTCTACGACTTCGTCCAGGGGAAGGACGTCGACGCGACGTTCGGCGACCAGCTCGAGCCGATCGCGAAGCGGCTGCCGGTCGTCCTGGGCGAGCTCGGCGAGCGGAGGTGCGACTCCGGCTCGGCGGCCTACACGAAGCGCGTGCTCGGGCTGATCGACGCCCAGCAGCGGAAGTCGAACAGCGTCGGCGTGTTCGAGTGGGCCTGGAACGCCGGCGGCGACTGGCGCTGCCCGACGGGCCAGTACGGCGAGGGCGGCCCGCTCCTGATCCGCGGCTACGACGGCACGCCGACGGTCATGGGCCGCGTCTATCGCACGTGGCTGGCAGCGAAGCGATGACGACTAGGGAAATACCCGAGGCGGCTCGCGGGGCTTCCGGAGCATGCTCGACGGGATGAATCCGACGCCGCGAGGGAGGACGGAGATGCGCAGAATCACCCGTTTTCGACCGACGCCCGCGACGGTCGTGGCGACGATCGCGCTCCTCGTCGCACTGGCCGGAACGGGCACTGCCGCCGTTGCGCTCGTTCCCAGGAACAGCGTCGGCAGCGAACAGGTCATCAACGGCTCGCTGAGGAGCAAGGACTTCAGGGATGGCGTCCTGCCCGGGCCAGCCTCGGCCCTCACTCGATCGATCGCGGGGCCCGTCGTGCTCCAGTTCTCGAAATCGGCTTCACCTTCGGCTTCGTCGGCGTCGGTTGCCTCCCTCGCGGTCGACGATCCGGGCACATACCTGATCTGGGCGAAGGCTCGTTTCGCAGCGAGCGAGACAGAGCTCGCGTGCGATCTGATCGCCGGGACGCAGTCCGACACGAGCGCCGCAACCCTTCCCCGACCGCTGGGGCCGTTGGCCGCGGCTACGGCAACGCTCTCGCACCTGGTCGTCCAGAGGTTCACGGCCCCCGGGACGGTCGACCTCAAGTGCAGCGTAGGCACCGGAACGGGCGAGGTGGTCGCACGGGACATCACGATCGTCGCGATGAGGATCGCGACTCCCTCCGGCTCGTAGCGGCCGGCGAAGGACGAAAGGAGCAGACATGCATCGACTCACTCGTTTCCGCCCGACACCCGCGATGGTCGTCGCCTCCGTTGCGCTGCTGGTCGCCCTTGGCGGCACGGGCGTGGCGGCGGTGAGCAAGCTCGCCCGGTGAACAGCGTCGGCACCAACCAGGTGGTCGACGGCTCGCTGCTCGCCATGGACCTGAAGGCGGGAGTCATCCCGAGCCAGGGCGCGCTCGCCTACGCGCACGTCAACGAGGACGGGACGATCGACGCTGCGAACTCGAAGAACGTCGCGGTGATCCCGGCGAACGAGGAGAAGGGCTACACCTTCTACTGCCTGGACGTCACGACGAAGCAGGCCCCCAAGAACGTCGTCGCGACGCTCGACGGGTGGGCTGGGGCGGGCCGGACGACAACGGCTTCCGTACGCCCTGACTTCGTAACCGGGCGGTGCAAGGGCAAGGCCGACGCGGTCGTCGTGATGTCGATCGAGGGGAACTTCCAGACGAATCACGCCTTCTATGCCGTCTTCAACTAGGCAGGACCGAGGGAGCCCAACGCCATGAGCGCTCTGATCGCCCGGTCGTTCCTCGCCGCCGTCTTCGCCCTCGCTGCGGTGGCGAAGACGGCGAGCCCAGGAGCCGCAGCCTTGTCGTCCTTCGGCGTCCCGCGCCGGCTCGTACGTCCACTCTCGATCGCCCTGCCCGCCGTCGAGCTTGCTATCGCCGCTGCTCTGCTGCCCGCGGGCACCGCCAGGTATGGAGCGCTCGCCGCTGCCGGGATCCTCGCCGCGTTCGCGGGAGCCGTCGCCTACCAGCTGGCTCGCGGTCGCCGGCCCGACTGCAACTGCTTCGGTCGCCTGCACTCCAGGCCGATCGGGCCCTCGGCCCTCGCGCGAAACATCGTGTTGCTCGGATTGGCGACATACACGGTGGCGAGCGATCCGGGCCCGAGTGCCGTCGCGTGGCTCTCGGATCCCCTGCCGGCGACGATCGGCGGACTGTCCGCTCTCGTCGTCGCCCAGGCGGCCCTCCTCGTCTTCGTCCTGCGCCGCCACGGCCAGGTTCTGGCCCAGCTCGACGACGTCGACGCAGCGGAGGAACCGGCCGGCCTTCCGCTCGGGATCGAGGCGCCGGAGTTCGAGCTGCCGGATCTGGACGGCGAGGCGGTCACGCTCGCCGCGCTTCGTGGGCCGGGCCTGCCCGTGCTCCTGCTCTTCAGCGATCCTGCGTGCGGGCCATGCAAGACGCTCCTGCCCGAAGTCGGTCGCTGGCAACAGCGCTGGGCAGACGATCTGACCCTCGCCGTCGTCTCGAACGCGAGCCCGGAGCAGAATCGCGCGAGCGCGGCCGAGCACGGCCTGGCGCTCGTCCTCTCTCAACAGAAGCACGAGGTCTCCCTCGCCTACGGCGCTCTCGGGACGCCGATGGCGGTTCTCGTCGACGGCGACGGGCGGATTGCCAGTCGGGTCGTGGCGGGAGAGGCCGCGATCGCCGAGCTCGTGGCACAGGCGGTCTCGAGCGAGGAGGTGCTCGTCCGTGTCTAGCGAGGCGAACATCGTCAAGGAGCTGATCGACCGTGGGATGGCGCCGATCGAGGCCGACATGGCCCGGTTTCGCGCCGGTCTGGACGCGATGGGTCCGGCGAGCGACAAGCCGTCCGCGTCGGCGATCACCGCGCTCCGCTCGGCGCGCGACCATGCCAGCGCAGCGCTGAACTCGCTCAAGACCGCCAACCAGGGCCACATCCGGCTGGTCCCGGGCGGCGGACAGGCGATTCGAGGCTTCCTCTACCTCAGCCAGGGGCTGTCCGCGCTCCTCAGCGCGCTGAGCTCGACCGGAGCCACGACCACAGGCGAGCTCGCATCGGCGCGCAAGCTCCTCGCCCGGTCGGGCAGCGAGTTTCTGGCCGCCGACCGGGCGATGCACTGTCCGTACGGGTGTCACAAGCCGCCGACGGTGACGATCGGATGAGCGGCCTTACGCCCACCCGGATCGACAGGCTGGCTCGGCGCTTCGCCGGCAGGGATCGCCGGACCGGGTCGCTCGTCCCGGGCGTCTCGGACGAGAGGAGCCTCGACCGCCGGTCACTGCTTCGCGCAGGCGCGTTCGGGATTCTCGCGTACTCGCTACGTGGGGCTCCGTCCGCACTGGCCGCGCCCAGGGTCGCCGCCGGCTGCACGGGCGGCTCCCTGAAAGCCTGTTATGCGACGGTCGAGAAGAACTTCGACAAGTACGTGCGCACCCTGTGCGACACGCTGAAGGACAAGAAGGGTGACCCCTTCGGCACGGCGAGCTACTCGTGCTACGTCGGCTGGCTCTCGAGTCGTCTCGACGCCCGCAACGACTGCCGCTCGGACTGCCCCAAGCCGAAGAAGAAGAAGAAGCCGCCGCCCGGGCCGTTGGGGCCGGCGCCACCTGGACCGAACCCGCTGCCGCTGCCCCCGCCTCCGCCGATCCCGACCTGCGGGCACGTGGACTGTGTCGACAACGACGTGTGCTGCAAGGCCGGCTCGGAGCTCGTCTGCTGCGCGATCTGTTGCGCCAAGGGCGGCGGCTGCGGTTCCTCGGACAGCGACTGCCTGTGATCACCGCCACCGCGAGAGGAGAGATCGGATGAGAAGCACGGGCGCAAGCCGTTTCCAGTGGATCGCGCTTGCCGCCGCGACGCTCGTGGCCGCCGGCGCGACCGTCTCGACTTCTACCGCAGCTCCGCTTGCGGCACCGAAGGCTTGCGCCCTCCTCTCCAGGTCGATCGCCTCGAGCCTGATCAAGGAGCAGCCGAAGACGATCCTCTCCACGCCGCTCATCTGCCAGTACGGTCGCTCCTCGGAGCGGGCCTCGACGGCGAAGACGACCCTGTCCTTCACGATTACGCCGAACCCCAGCGTCGCCGCCGCGCAGGCCGCGATGCGGAGGGTGGCGAGGATCGCGCCGACGAAGGCGCCGGCGGGCACGACCGGGTTCGCGCGGGCGAGCCTCGCGTTCCACGGCGGGGAGGGCATCTACGTCTACTTCAGGCAGGCGCACGGCCCGCTGACGGGCGGCTACGTGTTCCTGCGCATCGGGGCGTATCTCGCACAGCTCACGCCGGCGGTGTACTCGTCGCGGCCGTCATTCACCGCCGCAGAGCTGAAGAAGGCGGCGCTCGCGATGGCCGCCCGCTGGTCCTGAACAGCAAGTCAGGGGTGCGGGGACCACGCTTCCGGATCCGCGGCCAGCTCGCGGACGAGCTCCGGGAGCTCGCCCGCTGCGACATCGGCGAGCGTGACCCGCTCCAGGACGGAGCGGAGGTTGGCGCGGACCGCGATCCAGACGTCGCGCAGCGGCTCCGCCGACCCGGAGTACTCGACCGCTTCGGGCCTGACGCCGCGGACGTTCGCCAGCGGCCCGTCGACCGCGCGGATCACCTCGGCGAGCGTGATCTCCGTCGCCGGCCGCCCCAGCCAGTACCCGCCCTCCGCGCCGCGCTGGCTCCGGACGAGCCCGCTGTGACGCAGGTCGCCGAGGATGTTCTCGAGGAACTTGAGCGGGATCTCCTGCGCCTGGGCGATCCGCTCGCCCTTGATCGGGCCGCTGCCCTCGGCGACGGCGAGCTCGACGCAGGCGCGGAGCGCGTAGTCGGCCTTGGCGGAGACGCGCACGCCGTCATTCTGACGCGACCGCAGGCCGCGACGGCCGCGACCGAGCAGCCGGCGCTCGTGGGCGCTGCCGGGGAGAACAGGGGGGTTGGCTACAATGCCCCCCAGTCGTGTTCGAGCGGTTCACAGAGCGGGCCCGCCAGGTGGTCGTCCTCGCCCAGGACGAGGCGCGCGCCCTCAAGCACAACTACATCGGCACCGAGCACATCCTGCTCGGCCTGCTCCGCGAGGAGGAGGGCCTCGCCGCGCGCGTGCTCGAGTCCCTCGACATCACCGTCGAGGAGGTTCGCGCCCAGGTCGCCCGCATCGTCGGCCAGGGCGACGAGGTCACGACCGGGCAGATCCCGTTCACCCCGCGCGCGAAGAAGGTGCTGGAGCTGGCGCTGCGCGAGGCGCTCTCGCTCGGCCACAACTACATCGGCACCGAGCACATCCTGCTCGGCCTGGTGCGGGAGAACGAGGGCGTCGCCGCGCGGATCCTGCTCGACTTCGACGCAGACGCGGAAAAGATCCGCAACGAGATCATCCGGATGCTCTCCGGTCCCGGTCGCCGCCAGCAGGGCGGCGGCGGCGGAGTGCCAGGCGAGAAGTCGAAGAGCTCGAAGCTGCTCGACCAGTTCGGCCGGAACCTGACCAAGCTGGCCGCCGAGGCGAAGCTCGACCCGGTCGTCGGTCGCCAGACCGAGATCGAGCGCGTGATGCAGATCCTCTCACGCCGCACGAAGAACAACCCGGTCCTGATCGGCGAGCCGGGCGTCGGCAAGACCGCGATCGTCGAGGGCCTGGCCGCCCGGATCTCGTCCAACAACGTCCCGGAGCTGCTGAAGGGCAAGCAGATCTACACGCTCGACCTCGCCGCTCTGGTCGCGGGCTCGAAGTACCGCGGCGAGTTCGAGGAGCGCCTGAAGAAGGTGATGAAGGAGATCACCCAGCGCGGCGACATCATCCTGTTCATCGACGAGCTCCACAACCTGGTCGGCGCGGGCGCCGCCGAGGGCGCGATCGACGCCGCCTCGATCCTGAAGCCGGCGCTGGCCCGCGGCGAGCTGCAGACGATCGGCGCGACCACGCTCGACGAGTACCGCAAGTACCTGGAGCGCGACGCGGCGCTCGAGCGCCGGTTCCAGCAGGTTCGCGTCGACGAGCCGTCGGTCGACGACACCGTGCAGATCCTGCGCGGGCTGCGCGACCGCTACGAGGCGCACCACCGCTGCAAGATCACCGACGAGGCGCTGTACGCCGCCGCGTCGCTCGCCGACCGGTACATCCAGGACCGGCACCTGCCCGACAAGGCGATCGACCTGATCGACGAGGCCGCCTCCCGGATGCGGATCAAGACGATGACCGCGCCGCCGCGCTACCGCGAGCTCGAGGAAGAGATCGAGAAGGTCCGGAAGGACAAGGAAGCGGCGATCGAGGCGCAGGAGTTCGAGAAGGCCGCGAGCCTCCGCGACAAGGAGCGGAAGCTGACGCAGAAGAAGCGCGAGCTCGAGGAGAGCTGGCGCGAGAACGAGGGCGAGGAGCAGCCGGAGATCGGCGAGGAGGAGATCGCCGACATCGTCTCCATGTGGACGGGCATCCCGGTCTTCAAGCTGACCGAGGCCGAGACGCAGAAGCTGATCCGGATGGAGGACGAGCTGCACAAGCGCGTGATCGGCCAGCACGAGGCGATCGTCGCCGTGTCCAAGTCGATCCGCCGCGCCCGCGCCGGGATCAAGGACCCGAAGCGACCCACCGGCTCGTTCATCTTCCTCGGCCCCTCGGGCGTGGGGAAGACCGAGCTCGCCCGCACGCTCGCCGAGTTCCTGTTCGGCGACGAGGACGCGCTGATCCAGGTCGACATGTCCGAGTACATGGAGAAGCACTCGGTCTCGCGGCTCGTCGGCTCGCCGCCCGGC
>Ga0070741_10015749_pt1 | contig 12747 bp, 8 predicted proteins | sample Coa_R1_4_FD_66440 | JGI IMG/M metagenome (GOLD analysis project Ga0070741, IMG submission 66440) | Surface soil microbial communities from Centralia Pennsylvania, which are recovering from an underground coalmine fire - Coalmine... | ecosystem: Environmental > Terrestrial > Soil > Unclassified ...
ACCACTTGCTTCGGATTCGAAAGATTCACTGCGATGCCCGGTTCGGTAAAATAACCCGGCTCAGCAGTAAGTGGAAATACCTCGGCATTCGGAGCCTTGGGCAACTCCTGTCCGTGGAATGGGACTACGGAGGAAATTAACGGTCCAACAATAACCAGGAAGGTTCGCAAAGCTTTCATATGCCCTCGAAAGCCAGCCCTGTGCTCACTGCGCAGACCGCCGCGCCGCCGGCAATGCCGGCATCAGCTCCGTAATGTGCCATTACGAGCGGGATCTGGCGCACATTCGGATTCACGCACCACTTCGGCATCTCTTCTTTGATTTTCTCGTACAACGGCTGCAGCATCTTCGCAACTCCTCCACCAACTACGAGCACATCAGGATCGAAAAGATCGACGATATTGCCCAGCCAGATAGCCAGTAACTCAGCTGTATCGGTTAGAACTTCCCCCGCCATTTGATCCCCAGCCGCAAAGGCTTGCGCCACGTTCTCGCTGGTCACCGCGGCGGCTTCTCCACCGGCAAGGTGAAGCATTGCACCGGCGCGCGTAGGATCCGCGGCCACTTTTATCCGTGCTCGCGCCCCGATCGCTGGCCCGGCTGCCAAAATTTCGATGCACCCCCGTTTGCCGCAAGCGCAGACCGGTCCTCGATAGTCGATCGTGACGTGCCCGCCTTCACCGGCCGCGCCCGTGTGACCGTGGTATATCTTGCCGTCGAAAACAATGCCGGTCCCGATTCCGGTACCGATGGTGGCGTAAAAAACATATCGGTATCCCTTCGCAGCACCCCAGCGCGTTTCCGCCAGCGCCGCGGCATTAGCATCGTTGTCTACTCTAACCGGGATGCGATATTTCCCGCTGATCTTCTCTGCCAAAGGGAAGTTGCGCCAGCAAGGGACATTCGGTGGATTCAGGACGACGCCGGTACTTGGGTTGAGTGGTCCCGGAGCGCATATCCCGATACTCTGAATGGCGTATCCACGCTCCGATGTCACAAACGGATCAATGGCGCCGAATACCGCTGCCAGCCCTTCTTCCGGCGTGCGGTTCGCCACCATCGGTGTGCGGCCCTGCTGAAGAATCTGGCCTTCACGATTCACCACGCCAACCGCTACCTTGGTCCCGCCAATGTCGACTCCGAGATACAGACCATCGGTCCCGCTCATCGCTTCTCCGATGCGGATGTCGAGCCGCTGAACTCAACTTTCACTGTCTTGATTTCATACGGTTTGATCGGAACCGTCACTTCGGCCCCGGAGACCGAAAAATCTCCAAGATGCTTTTCCATCAAATTGGTCTCTGATGCAGCTTTAGGTTTGCCGGGGAGGCCAATCGTTGCATCCGCCGTTTTACCTTCCCATTCATAAAATCGAACGATCAATGCGTTGTCGTCTTCTGCTTTCTTCAGCGCGGTAACGATGACGTTGTCCGGCTTGATCTGCAGAAATGAATGTGATGGCGGGAGATCTCCATCATGCTTCGTCGGCGTTGTGACTAGAAGCTTGTAGTTCAATTCGTATCCGCGCCGGACCGTCAGGGCCTGCTTCCAATCCCCGCCATGCGGATATAACGAATACGTGAATTCGTGATGGCCCTCATCCGCATGCGGATCTGGATACTCCGGCGAACGCAGCAGTGAAAGCCGCAGCACGTTTCCTTTCGCGTCATATCCGTACTTCGAATCGTTCAGCAGGCTGAGTCCGTGCTTATCATCCGAAATATCGGCCCAACGGTAAGCTGGCACTTCGAACTGGGCTTTTTCGGCAGGAGTGTTGCGCGTTGTCGGCCGCTGTACAGAGCCAAACGGAATTTCGTATGTGGCATTGTCACTGTGCGCGCTGACCGGAAAGGCAACCTTAAGCAGGATGTGCTTCTCGTGCCACTCTACCTGCGTCTTCACGTCAACATGCGGAATACCAGCATACAAAGTAATGTCGCGTACAAAAGTTGAGTTCTGGAAATGATTCTTAACTCGAATTACCGCGCGCAGTGGACCGCTTTCCACGAGTTTCACTTCATCGGCATTGTCTAAGTCCCAATGGTGCTCCTCGAAATCTGCGTCGATGTTCCAGGCATCCCACTGCTTCGGTTTGTCGACAAATGTTTGAAGCAAGTTCCCGCAGATTTTGTCCTTCGGCCCGCCTGTGTCAGTTTCCGCAGGTGCGAGAGATTCCACGCCGCTGCGCTTGTCGAATAAGCTTGTCATGCAGCCTGTCTGCGGATCAACCTTCACCCGAATGAACTCGTTCTCCAGCGTGTCTGCTGATACTTTCAGCAACGAGTGAACAGCCGGAGCGCTCGTCGCTCCTTTCACAAAGTAAGTCTCGTATCCAAGAGATGGCGTGTGGGAAAGCAGTAAGAAGTGCGCCCTGTGGGTTGCGGGATCCATCGCCAGTAATTGTGCGTCGGCGGGCTTTCCCGAAGAATCGGTGACCTGGATCTTCGACGAAACGGACGGCAGTTGCGTCTCGACCTCGCTGACATCGGTGCGCGCCCAGGACAGGGGATTGAACAGCATCACGGGAACGCCATCCCGTTCCGTATTTACGTGCGCGGCGATCTCCCGCAATGCTCCCGAGGTGATATCGTTCGCCGCGCGGTCTACGTTCTCAAGATTCCTCTTGGCGTCGAGATAATTCACCGCGATACCCGAACCTGGCATGATGTCATGAAAATGGTCGAACAGGAGATTCTTCCAGATCCCTTCCATCCCATCAGGATAAGGACATCCGTAAAGCGAAGCCAAGGATGCGAACTTCTCGGCGTTTAACACATTTTCTTCCGAACGTCGGATCCGCCGCTTGGTCTCGGATTGCGTGGTAAATACTCCCCGGTGATATTGAAAATAGAGTTCCCCGTTCCATGTCGGGACCTGCATCGACGGAAGTTTCTTCTCCATGTCATTGAAGAAGTCCCGTGCAAAACTGAACTCCAGCTTGGGGTAAACGGTACTCGGAGCCATGAGTTGATCGGCATGATCGAGCATGACCCGCGTGGGCCCGCCACCATGATCTCCCACTCCGTACAGGTGCATCATCTCCGGCTTTTCCGGAATCGTCTTTCCGTAGATAGACGGCATCCAGATCGCAATCTGATTCGCCAGCGGTTCTGCGTCGATCGGATCAGCATAGTCGTGCGGGAAATACGTCAACAGGCGGCTGCCATCGGGAGCCTGCCACCAGAAGAATTTGTAAGGAAAAGTCGTAAATTCGTGTGCCCACATCAGCTTCTGGGTAACGAAATATCCCATGCCTGACTTCGCATAGATCTGCGGAAGTTGCCAGTTATACCCGAAAGAATCTGGATTCCATCCGATCTTCACGTCCACGCCAAAGTTCTTTTGGAAATATCGTTTGCCGACCAGAATCTGGCGTACCAGCGACTCTCCATCGGGCATATTAAGATCCGGCTCAACCCACATGCCGCCAACAATCTCCCACCGTCCTTCCTTCACGCGTTCTTCGATTTGCTGGAACAGGTCCGGATATTTCTCCTGCATCCATTCATAAGCCCGCGCGGACGACATCGTGAATTTGAAGTCCGGATACTCCCGCATCAGATCCAGCACGCTCTGAAACGTATTGCGCACCACTTCCACCGTCTCAGTCCACGGCCATAGCCAGGCCATGTCGATGTGAGAATTTCCGACAAGCTTTACCGTGAATTGTTGGAGCCAGGGCCGCAGCGCCTCTAACTTCGCATGTGCAGCCCGCAGCGACGCGTCAAATCCCGCCTGGTCTCCCTTTTCCAAATTCGAGAAGTCCACCGTCTTTATCGCCGAATCTAGTGTGGCTTCGCGTTCCTGTTTACCTTGTTCGTAGGCCCCGATAATTGGCCGTGCGGAGATAAACTCCAACCTCAGCAGCGCTGGATCGGGGCGTGACTTGGAGGGCTCAATGATGATCTCACTCTGCGGAAATGCCACCTCCTGACCATCATTCGCCACGACACGCGCTGCAATCAGATATTTCTGGCCGGGCAGTGCATTCTCGCTAAGCAGTGCCGGCAGAAGATTGTCATCGTCTCCCCGATACAGAATCGCTCCGTTCGCGAACACTGTGATGCGAACGGTGCCTGGGCTTGTAAATCGCAAATTCAGCCGCACCTGCGAACCGGCTGTGCCGTATCCATTGATCTTTTCCGGGATCTCAACCCAGCGGCGGAATACCCGTGTGCCCGTCCAGTGGTCTGGAGTCTCCTGCCAGTACCTTGTCGGCACCTGCTTTACCGTCCACGTTGTCCAGTCCGCATCGCTGGTTGCTGGGTCTTCCGGATGCGGTACGTCAGAATGAAATCGCCAATCAGATTCGGGCAGACGTGTGAGGCTGTCCAGCCGTTCCAACGTCGCCTTGTAAGGATCGGTGCTGGCTGCTTGCCCAAATACATAGCCAGGTAGACCGACGGATAAAAATAGAAGAAGTGTGCAGAACGATAGCAAGGACGCGCAACGCTTCATGAAAGGACAACCTTTCCGGAACGAGAGTAATTCTGCCAGGTTTTCAGGAAACCAATGATTATCCCTCAATCGTTGTCTCGAAGTCTAAGTGCTTGATTCTAGATGCCTCATGGTCGGCGGGACTTGATGATCAAAAAAATCTGATTCCTCGCATCCGAATTTTGAATCGAAGACTGCATAAGGTAACCTTGACGAAGTAAGGAACACCACTTAGAATCGGCATCGAATGTCAGAAAGCCTCAACCTTCGCGCGACGTGCTGTTGTATGTGTTGTTGTTGTGCATGCGTGTGCGCTGGCGCGGGGAGGCTGCTGACCTAAGAATTCTTTCTTAAACTAGCACTCATTTACCCACCGCCAGAGCGATCTGGCGGTGGGTTTTTTATTGCGCAAATTGCCATGACAATGACGAGTTCATCACCGAAGGAAACGAAAGCCCAACGGGCGGAGCGTCTCAAGCGCGCCTTCAATCCGTGGGAAGGCCTGGAGCAGATTCGCCGCTTTGCCCGAGACGGCTTCGATTCGATCCCGCCCGAGTGGATTGGAACCTACTTCCGCTGGTGGGGCGTTTACACCCAGGGCGACGGAGCGGGCGTTACCGGCGGCAAAAACGGCGAAGGGCGCGCCTTGCAGCGCTTCATGGTTCGCATCCGCATTCCGAATGGAATGATGACGTCACGCCAGCTGCGTGCCATCGCAGCTCTCACGCGCCAGCATGCAAATGGAATCGCCGACCTCACTGTTCGCCAGAATATTCAGCTGCATTGGGTCACCATCGAGTCCCTTCCGGAAGTTCTCGCCGGTCTCTGGGATGTTGGGCTAAATACGACTGGAGCCTGCGGCGACGTCGTACGTAATGTAACCGGCTGCCCGGTGGCTGGTGTCGATGCCGATGAGATCGTGGATGCGTCGCCTCTTGTCACCGAGGTCTCCAATCTGCTCGCAGGCAATGCCGATTTTTATAACCTCCCGCGCAAGTTCAAGATCTCCATCGCCGGATGCAATTCCTGGTGCTCTTATCCCGAGATTAATGACATTGGTCTGACCGCGATTACGCGAATCGCAAACGGGAAACCAGAAGTTGGATTTTCTCTTCGAGTTGCGGGCGGACTCTCCGCCGAACCCTATCTGGGTGCACGGTTGGATGCGTTTGTTCAGTGGAATCAGGTCGTCCCCGTCGTGAAAGGTATCGCGGAACTATTTCGCGATTCTGAGGTGCTCCGCGAACATCGCGAACGCGCTCGCCTGAAATTCCTGTTCCTTCGACACGGATGGACCGCCGAACGCTTCCTCGATGAATTGCAGGAGCGCATTGGTTTTCTTCTCGATCCCGCAGCAGAGGAACTCGCCCCCAATGACGTTTACCGTGACCACATCGGCACCCATTCACAGAAGCAGTCCGGACTTTCTTACGTCGGGGCTGTCGTTCTGAGGGGACGGCTGACTGCCGATCAGATGCGGTCGGCGGCCGATCTGGCCGAACGCTACGCCCACGGCGAACTCCGCGCCACCGGCATGCAAAACCTGCTGATCGTAAATGTCCCCACGATCAATGTGGACGAATTGACTCAAGAGCTCGATGCGATTGGATTCCAGGTCAACGGCTCGTCTTTCGCGCGAGGAACCGTAGCTTGCAGCGGAACCGAGTTCTGCAAGCTGGCGATCACTGAAACCAAAAGCTTCTCCCGCTGGCTGGTCGAAGAATTGGAAGAACGCTTCCCGGATTTCGATCAGCACTTGAAGCTTCACGTCACCGGGTGCCCCAACAGTTGCGGCCAGCACTGGATCGCCGATGTGGGCATTGAAGGCAAGAAGATCAAGGTCAACGATCGCCTGCTCGATGCTTACTACTTCTGCGTCGGCGGCGCGCTTGGACTGCATCAATCGACCGCACGACCGGTCGGGTACCGCTGCTTGGCCACGGATGTGCCTGAGGCCCTGGAGCGTCTGTTGAGCCGATATCTTTCAGAGCGCGAGACTGGCGAGAATCTGCGGCGCTTCTTCGCGCGGCATAGTGATACCCAGATCCGCGAGTTTCTTGCCGGTGAAACGGTCCCGGCGGTCGCGCGCGACCTGCCAACTCAACCGAACCTGATTCATCTTGCAGGAGGCGCCGGTGACTAGTCTTTTCCCAATGTTCATGAAGCTGAACGGCCGCTCCTGCCTGGTGGTGGGTGCCGGAAAAGTCGGCGAGCCGAAAATCGCAGGGCTTCTCGAAACTGGTGCTCGGATTCGCGTTATTGCAATGGAAACAACCACTGCAGTCCGCGAATGGGCTCGGGAAGGGAAGATCGAACTGGAGCGGCGTACTTACCGTTCTTCCGATCTGGAAGGCGTGTTCCTCGCGGTGGTCGCGACTTCCTCCCGCACCTTGAACGAACGCATCTATGGCGAGGCTCAGGCGCGGAGAGTGCTCTGCAATGTGGTTGATGTTCCAGATCTTTGCGACTTCTTTTATCCCTCAATCGTTCGGCGAGGCGACCTCCAGATTGCCGTTTCCACCGCGGGCCGGAGTCCGTCGCTGGCGCAGAAAATCCGCCAGCAACTCGAGCAGCAGTTTGGACCTGCGTACGCAGCATGGGTTGCCGAACTTGGCGAGACCAGGAAATTCATTCTAGCCAGTGATCTTGACCGCAAACAAAAACTCGAATTGCTGCACTCACTCGCCAGCAGGGAAGCCGCCGAAGCCGCGATTGCCGAACACAACCAAAAGACCCCCTCGGAAGTCGTCGCCAATGGAGACCTCGCATGAACGGCAAAGTCTACCTCGTTGGTGCTGGCCCGGGCGATCCGGATTTACTCACCGTAAAAGCTTTGCGCCTCCTGCAGACGGCTGAGGTCGTGCTCCATGATGATCTGGTCGCTCCTGAGATTCTGAAACTGATCCCGTCCTCAGCGAAGGTGCAGAACGTCGGCAAGCGCTGCGGAAAGAAAACTCTCCAACAGGAAGAAATCAACTTCTTGATGATTGGATTCGCCGATGCTGGGCAGAGAGTGCTTCGGCTGAAATCGGGCGACCCGATGATCTTCGGTCGCGCTGGCGAGGAAGTTGAAGCCCTACGCCGCGCCGGCGTTGATTACGAGATTGTGCCCGGAGTGACCTCTGCTCTGGGCGCCGCGTCAGCCGTCGAGATTCCGCTCACTCACCGGCGCTTCTCGTCGGCCGTCGTGTTCATCACCGCCCATCAAGCTTCCGGAAGCGAAGCCGCGAATTGGAAGAAACTCGCAGGAAGCGGTGCCACGCTGGTCATCTACATGCCCGGAAAAGATTATTCCCGCGTGGCTGCAAGTCTGAAGCAGGCACGTCTAGCTTCCGATACGCCGTGCGCGATCGTTTCCCGCGCGGCAACCTCAAAGCAACAGGCCTACCGCACAACCATTGGTGAACTCGCCGTCGCGCCCGCGCTGCCGGCTCCGAGCCTCCTGGTAGTCGGCGAGGTCGTGCGTCTCGCCGATGTCGATGTTTTCCAGAACCTTGAATTCCCGATGCCGCAAGATCAGGAATCTGCCGTGTCTGTGTCCAGTTCAGCCGCACAGGAGTCTGTCGAATGAAGTCCCACGCCGCTGTCGCACCTCGTGAACTCAGCCAACATCAGATCCCGGAACTGCAGGCTTCTGCCGATGCGTGGACTCCGCAACAGACTCTTCATTGGGCCTTCGACACCTTCGGGAATCGAGTTTCGATCTCCTCCGCCTTCGGGGCCGAAGGCATGGTGCTGATCGACATGGCGTCTCGCCTCAACAAGAACTTCCGCCTGTTCACCATCGATACGGAATTCCTGTTCCCCGAAACCTACCGCCTCATGGACCGCATTGAAGAGCGTTACGGAATCAGCATCGAGAGGGTCTATTCCTTGCTCTCGCCTGAAGAGCAAGATCGAACGGAAGGTGACGCGTTATGGACTCGGAACCCGGACGCCTGCTGCCAACTTCGGAAGGTCGAGCCGCTCCGTCGGAAGCTGGGCGAGTTGGATGCCTGGATCACCAGCATTCGCCACGATCAGACATCAGTCCGTGCGAGTGCGCGCCGCATTGAATGGGATGCGAAGTTCGGATTAGTGAAGGTGAATCCCATCGTTGATTGGAGTTCCAAGCAGGTCTGGCGCTACATCCATGATCATGACGTCCCCTATAACGAACTTCACGATCAGGATTTCCCCAGCATTGGATGCACCCATTGCACCCGAGCCGTTCGTCCCGGTGAGGATCCTCGTGCCGGACGCTGGCCGGGATTCGCCAAAACCGAGTGCGGACTGCACATGATTGAGCCCGCGCCTGTAGCGATCGAAAGTTCGACTCCCGAACCGTCGGAGTGCGGACTTTAACATCCACTACCCGCCTGGCAAAAGGCGCTCGAAATCCCTCCCCAATCGGGCGCCCCATCTGCATGGGAGAAAAACGCTCGATGCAGGCGCTGCACCGATTCTTGCGCTTTCGATTCTTCAACAAGAAACGAAATCGTCCGGTCCGACGCGCCTTGACACAAAACCCGTACGTCGAGATCCGAAACTGCCGCAAAAGCACGGCTCGCCACCTCCGGCTCCCGCCGGATGTTTTCTCCAACCAGGCAGATCAGTGCGCGACGCGTCTCCCATTTCACCTCCGCAACATCGCGCAGCTTTGCGGCGATTTCTGGCAATGCCGCAGCCGATCCCACAAGCAGATAGATGTGTCCGAGTGATGCCGCCATGACGTCCACAGCGCACGACTGCTGATCAAATGCTGCAAAGACTTGACCCAACAGCACGGAATCGATGCCGCGTCTTGACGACACTTCTACCGCTGCTACGTTTCGCTTCGCGGTGATGGCGCTGACTCTCTTCAGGCTTGATGCCCGTGCGATAATCTCCGTGCCTTCTCCGTTCGGCCGCTGTGAATTCAGCACGTATACAGGTATGTTCTCCCGCATCGCGGGAGCCATGGTCGCTGGATGTAGCACTTTTGCCCCGTAGTGTGCGAGTTCCGCCGCCTCTTCGAAACTCATCTTCCGAATCACCCGAGCATCCGGGCACAGCTTCGGATCAGCCGTCATCACACCGTCAACGTCCGTCCATATCTCAACTCGCCCGGCGCCAAGAGCAGCGCCAAGAATCGAAGCGCTGAAATCGGAGCCCCCTCGCCCCAGGGTCGTTGCTTCGCCGTCAATGGTTGCTGCGATGAATCCGCCGACAACAGGAATCATGTTTCTCTCGAGCACAGGCCCAACCACCTCACAGCTTCGCTGGTTCGTGAGATCCCAGATCGGGCTCGCCTGGCCATGTTTATCGTCGGTGACAATGCAGTTCTGGGCATCAAGATGCACGGCATTCAGCCCAGCCTCGCGAAGCGCTTCACACATCAGAACGCTCGAGAATCGCTCGCCGAAGCCTAGCAGCCGATCCTGCGCCTTAGGGTCCAGTTCTCGAGAACATTCAAGCGCCTGCACCAGCGACTCCAATTCCCGGAATTCCTCGCGCAATCTTCCGTCGAGCTTTCCGTAGTCGGGACCGCCGACCAGCAAATCTGCGAGCGCCTCATGACGAACATAAATGCTACGGACGATCTCTAAAGCCGCTCCAAGCCGGCCACTGGCCGCCGCTTGACCCGCCTCTAGCAATTGGTCGGTGACTCTGGCCAGCGCGCTCACGACAACGATCGGCCGGACCGCTGACCGGCTTCTCACAATCTCGATGAGTCGTTGAATCGCGGGTGCGTCCTGGACGGAAGTCCCGCCAAACTTCATCACTACGACTTCATCATCCCGCTCGAACCTGCTTTGCCGCGGTAATGCGCTCATATCGTCAGCTCCATTCCGAATTTGCGACCAAAACAAAAGCCCCCGCCAGATCGCTTCTGGCGGGGGGCTCGGGTGATTTCTTTATGAGTGCTCTACTTCATCCCTTACCATCCTCCAGAAGACACGTAATTCGTGTCGACATGCCTGTGCCTGTCGACGTAATTCGCTTCGCCTTCTGGGTGGAGACAGTCATGAAGATATTTGCAGCCTGAGCATACCTCGGTTCCCAGGCGAGGCCAAATTCAAAATTCCGATGCCTCGTATCCGGATTTCGGAGGCCGCTCACGCCTCAGCCTTCTTCATTTGGGCGGCGAACTGCCGGAGTAGACCTACAAAAGCTGTGGATGCCACTGAGAGAGTCCGATCTCTCCGGTACGCCAGCCCCAGCTCCCGGTACAATTCCGCGTCTTCCAGGTCAATCAGCTTGACCCTGCCGGCATCGACTTCATCCCGCGCAAATGACACGCTGATCAGCGACACTCCGAGATCCGCCGCGACAAAGCTCTTGATCATGCCGATGCTGGGTAGTTCCATTCGTACCTGCAGTTGTGCCGCATATGGCCGGAAAAGCTTATCCAATAACCTTCGGGTATGTCCGGTCTTCGGCAACAAGAGCGGATGTTTCGCAATCTCGCTGACCGGCACAACCTTGTGCTTCGCCAGAGGATTCTTCGGACTCACCATCAACATCAATTTATCTCGAAAAATCGGCTGAATCTTCAGGCTGGGCGACTGTATGGGTAGCGTAAGAATGCCCACCTCCACCATGCCGTTCTCCAGCTTTTCGACGATTTTGTAGCTGAAATTTCGATAGATGCTGATCTGCACCGGCGGATAGCGCCGGCAATACTCCGCAAAGACCTCGGGCAAAACATACAAACACGTTGCTTCATTTGCCCCAACGCGCAAAGTCCCACGCGGCGTTCCGCTATGATCGGCGACTGCGGTCAGAGATTCCTCCCGCAGCGCTTTCAGCCTTTCCGCGTATTCGTAGAAAATCTGTCCCGCCGGAGTCAGTTTCACCGTCTTGCCCGACCGGTCCAATAGCCGGTCTCCGTATTCCTGCTCCAACTGCCGTATCTGCGCGCTGACGGCGGACTGCGATCGGAACACCTTTTCGCCCGCCCGCGAAAAGCTCCCTTGCCGCGCCACTTCCAAAAAAGTAATCAGCTGATCGAAGTCCATAGATTGAGCGAGATTATAGCCTGCAAATGCCAAATTCCGATGAACTTCCACTCCAAGCGACGAACTGGCGCTCCCCCTGATTTTTTTATGACTCCCATTCAAATTCTGCATTGTACTTTGCCTGTCATAAGGCGCTATTAAAGATAGGTTCAGGTGTTCCCCTTCTCCGAGCCGGAGTGTGCCACTCCCGATGCGGCCAGCGGGCACACTCAGCAGCTTTGGTTCAATCGAAAGACATTTTCCGGATGGAGTCCATGACGACGCCTCTCAACCCGAAGAACGGCTTGCCTCCAGCACAGGGCCTCTACAACCCTGCGCTCGAGCACGATGCCTGTGGCATCGGGTTTGTGGCAAGTATCTCCGGACAAAAAAGTCATGACATTATTCGCAAAGGGATTCAGGTTCTTCTGAACCTCGCCCACCGCGGAGCCTGCGGCTGCGATCCGGAAACGGGGGACGGCGCCGGAATCCTCATCCAGATTCCCCACAAGTTCTTTGCTCGCGAATGCGAAAAGCTCGGCTTCAAGTTGCCCGCCCCCGGACAGTACGCCGTCGGCATGACGTTCCTTCCTGTCGAAAAGCATCAGCGCCTGCAATCGGAAGGAATTCTCGAACGCATTATTAAAGAAGAAGGCCTCACGCTTCTCGGCTGGCGTGATACTCCGGTGTACGCCTCTGCCATCGGGCGAGTGGCCCGCGCCTCGCAGCCTTACATCCAGCAAGTCTTCGTGCGCTGCGCTGCCGGCATGGACGAAGACACCTTCGAGCGCAAGCTCTATGTAGTCCGCAAGCGCGCTGAGAACGAATTCCGCGCCTCCGGCGTAGAAGACGCGGAGATGTTCTACATCCCGTCGCTTTCCTGCCGCACCATCGTCTACAAGGGCTTGTTGCTCGCCCAGCAAATGGACAATTTCTATCGCGAGCTCTCCGATCCGGACGTCGTCAGCGCGCTCTGTCTCGTCCACCAGCGCTTCTCGACGAACACGTTCCCCAGTTGGCAGCGCGCGCACCCCTACCGCTACATCGCCCATAACGGTGAGATAAACACCCTTCGCGGCAACGTCAACTGGATGCACGCTCGCCAGTCACTCTTGAGTTCTCCGCTGTTCGGCGACGACATCAAGAAACTTTTCCCGATCATCGCACCCGACGGCAGCGACTCCGCCAATTTCGACAATGCCGTCGAACTCCTCCTGCAAGGTGGACGCAGTCTGCCTCACGTCATGGCGATGCTCATCCCCGAAGCCTGGGCCGGCAATCCCGACATGGATGAGGATAAGCGCGCCTTCTACGAGTATCACGCCTCGCTCATGGAGCCGTGGGATGGCCC
>Ga0070741_10015750_pt1 | contig 12747 bp, 11 predicted proteins | sample Coa_R1_4_FD_66440 | JGI IMG/M metagenome (GOLD analysis project Ga0070741, IMG submission 66440) | Surface soil microbial communities from Centralia Pennsylvania, which are recovering from an underground coalmine fire - Coalmine... | ecosystem: Environmental > Terrestrial > Soil > Unclassified ...
TTCTGCTGCTGCAGCAACTGCGCCGCCGCGACATGCGGGCCGGGATCGCTTGGCGCGAGCTTGCCGGCTTCGGCGTAGGCGACGAGTGCACTCTGCGGATCGCTCCCCTGCTGGATTCGGCCCAGCGCCTGCCAGGCGCGCGCCAGCGCCTCCTGCGGATGCGCCTCCGGCTTCAGCTGGGTTGCAGCCTTGAGATACTTCGCCGCCTCGGCGTTGTCGCCCTGTTTGGCGAGTAGTAGTCCGAGGTTCAGGTTGGATTCGAAGACGTCGGGCTTGGCCGCCACGGCTTTGCGATAGGCGGCAATCGCATCAGGCGCGCGTTGCAGCGCATTGTAGACGAATCCGAGATCGAACCAGGCTCGATAATCGTCGTCTTTAGCGGCAACGGCCTCCAGCAGCAGGGCTTCCGCCTGGTTATAGTCGCTGCGCTGAATTGCCGCCTCGGCTTGCACCACTTCGGGCGAAGTGGTGGTTTCCGGAGACGGTTCGGCAACTCGGTGGTGGCGGATCGTAGGCGGGCTCTGCTGCGCGTCTGCATGCCGCACCCCCACACCGAAGGACAGGATCGCCAGCGACGAGTAAGCCAGACCCTTGTAGAAGATTTCCACCGTATGCATGTGGGCCAATCGGGTTCGACGGCAAGCGTGAGCCAGGACGCACGGGACTGCCCGCCGGAACGGCGCCCGCTAGTCCGTTTCTATTGGCGACCGATGCGTTACCATCCACGGGTCTGCAGCAAATCGCGTTCTTCGATTGCCGCCACCGCCAGTCCTTTCATTGCGCCGGTCATCTGCTCGCTGACTTCGGCCAGCACCTTGGGATCGTCAAAGTGCGTAGCCGCCATGACGATAGCGCGGGCGCGCGATTCAGCCTCTTCGCGTTCCAGCTTGCTGCTCAGGTCGAGCGGTGTCGCTCCGCCTTTCATGAAAATACCCGAGCCGACGAACACCGCTTCGGCGCCCAACTGCATCACCAGGGATGCATCGGCCGGCGTGGCGATGCCGCCGGCCGAAAAGTTCGGCACCGGCAGCTTGCCGGCTTTCGCCACTATCTTCACCAGTTCGTAGGGCGCCTGATGGTTCTTCGCTGCCGCGAACAGCTCTTCCTCACGCATGACGGTCAGCGCCCGCATCTCGCTCATGATCTGACGCATGTGCTTGACGGCGTGGATCACGTCGCCGGTACCGGCCTCGCCTTTGGTGCGGATCATGGCCGCGCCCTCGGCAATGCGCCGCAGAGCTTCGCCCAAGTTGCGCGCGCCACAGACGAATGGCGTGGTGAAGACATGCTTATCGACGTGGTGCTCTTCGTCGGCGGGCGTCAGCACCTCGGATTCGTCGATGTAGTCAACCCCGATTTCCTGCAATATTTGCGCTTCAGCAAAATGGCCGATGCGGCACTTGGCCATGACCGGAACGGAAACGGCAGACATGATCTGTTTAATGAGCTTGGGACTCGCCATGCGCGAGACGCCGCCCTCGGCGCGAATGATGGCGGGCACGCGCTCCAGCGCCATCACTGCGACTGCCCCCGCCTTCTCCGCCACTTCGGCCTGCTCGACGCTCATCACGTCCATGATGACGCCGCCCTTCAGCATCTCGGCCAGGCCGGTCTTCAAACGCAGACTGTTGTTGGTGCCGTTGTTGTCGGACATGGGAAATTCCTTCCTGATCGGAGCCCGCCGCAGTTAGCATTTAGCCATTAGCTAAGTCAAAATGCCAAGCCGATGCGACATGCGCATGCACTGAGGGTGTGTAACTACTTATTTTACTCTGCGACGGGGCGCGGCGTAACCCCGCCCCTGGTGCTTGGATTCAGCGAATGACTTCGTTGCGAATTCTCTCGATGACACGAGAGCACTGGCCGGCCGTGCGCGAGATCTTCGCCCAAGGCATCGCCACCGGTAACGCGACATTCGAGACGGCCGTGCCCGACTGGCCAGAGTGGGATGCGCGCCATCTGCCGACCTGCCGACTGGTGGCCCTCAGCGGCGAGCATATCGTAGGCTGGGCGGCGCTGAGCGCGGTTTCCACCCGTCAGGTCTACCGTGGAGTCGCCGAGGTCAGTGTGTATATCGCCGAAAAGTCACGCGGGAAAGGCATCGGCCTCGCCTTGCTCGAGGCGCTCGTCACCGAATCGGAGCGCAACGGCATCTGGACCTTGCAGGCGGTTATCCACGCTGCGAACTCCCTCAGCATCCACGTGCACCAGAAAGCCGGCTTCCGCACAGTCGGCACACGTGAGCGGATCGGCTGCCTCCACGGGCGCTGGCTTGACACGGTGCTGATGGAGCGCAGGAGCAGTGTGGTGGGAACCTAATCAGTGATCTCTCATTTGTCCGGGGTGGTGGTCCCTGTGAGCTGCTTTACAACCAGATGTTCGGCCGACTCCACGCAGACCATCTGCATCTCTCCAGGTTTTTCCTTTGTGAAGGGACAGACTTGGAGATCAGCATAGACCCATCTGTCGAAGCCCTTAAGCGCACTCCGCAAATTCTTGGGAATGATTTCATGCTCCGGGGGCAAGACGCCTAAGATTCTGTCCGTACCAACTCGCCAAATCCGCAGGGAGGGCGTTCCGTTCGTATACATCACTCGACCGTGCACCAAGAAACAGGAAGCTACTACGTCGGGATTTTTCTTGCATGCTCGTCCGGTCTGCGCGCTAAGAGATAAAGAGGCGAGGATAACCGCCATGCAGCTATAGACAAATCTCATACGTTGTTCCCAACGAAACAATTTATGTGGCGTCGCTGTGCTTCTTTTTCAGATACTTCGCGAACATCCGGTGCGGATCGATCTCAATGAACTTGCCCGCGCTGGTGGCCAGCACCTCGCCCTCGCCGTTGCGGATTTCCGCGCCGCGATAGTGCTCGCGTCCGCGTACCCGCTGCTCCCAACCCTCCACCACCAGCGGCTTGGAAAGCGGCACCGGCTTCAGGTAGGTGATTTCCATCGTGCTGGTGAGGCAGACGAGGTTGTGCAACTTGTTCACCTTGCCCATGGCCTCGTCGAGGATGGTGGCGATGATACCGCCGTGGGCGTGCGCCGGCGGCCCCACAAAACGGCGTTGCAGGCGAAAGCGGCAGACGAAGCGCTGGCGCGCCTCGTCGAGGACGAACTTCAGCTTCAGTCCGGTGTCATTCTGCGGGCCGCAGCCGAAGCATTTGTTTCCGATTTGACGCTGTTTAACGTGGTGTCCAGGGACGGCCTTGTGCCGGGGCATGGAACCAAGATGAACGAGAGTAGCCGCCGGATGCAAGAAGGCCGCTCTTCGCTCTTCGCCAGAAGAAGAGTCGATGCTTTGGCGTAAGAGCAGTGTGGCGAAAAGCGAAGAGCGAAAGGCAAAAAGCGGTCCCTTCTAACGCTTCGACGTGCCGCGAGCCATCTTCTTCACTTTCCGCTTCTCTGCGCCTCGGGCGTAGGTTCGCGGCGCTTTGGGTGCGGCCTTTTTGCGCGCGGCGCGCTTGATCTTCTTGCGTTCCAGTTTGTCAGTGACGGTCGTAGTATTTGCCATGAACTTTAATTTCCTTTTCAGGATGTAACGTATCGCAGGCCGAAACCTGCTTGGATTTCCGATGAGCATTCCCTGTGACCCTGGCCTAAAGGCAGGCCTACCTTACGCCTTCTCTAGCTGTGCGTACTTCTCGACCAGCTTCTTCAGGCCGAACTTTGGAAATTGTACCGTAATCTTCGCGTCCTCTCCGTCGCCTTCGCGACGGTACACCGTTCCTTCGCCATATTTGGGATGGCGCACGCGCTGCCCCGGACGAAATCCGGTGCGGCCTGTCAGCGCGGGCACCTCAACTTTCGGCCGCGTGAACTTCTTGCCGCGCGAAGCGAAGAACTCCGCAATATTGTCGATGGAGTTGTACGTGGGCCCGGTGTACGAAGACCGAACGCTCTGATTGCGCCGCTCGTACTGTGGCCGCTGATCCTCATCCTCGTAGGCATAATGACGGCTGCCGCCGTGATCGCTCGTGTTGGCATAGCGTGGACGCTGCGGCGAACCGAGGTCCTGCATCAGTTCCTGCGGCACCTCCTCCAGGAACCGTGAAGGCACGCTGGCTTCGGGCATATCGGTTCCATAGCGCCGGCGATAGCGTGCGCGGCTGAGAACTAGCGTGTCCATCGCGCGCGTCATTCCGACGTAACAGAGGCGGCGCTCCTCTTCGATATCGTCGGGTGCGAGCAGCGTTCGCGAATGTGGAAAGAGACCCTCTTCGAGGCCGACCAGAAATACCAGCGGGAATTCCAGCCCCTTGGCCGAGTGCAGGGTCATCAGCGTAATGCGCGAGTTCTCATCATACTCATCGGCGTCGCTGACCAGTGCGGCATGATCAAGAAATTCGCTGAGCGTTTCACCGCGGTCACGCGAGTCCATGGCCGCATTGACCAGTTCGCGGAGGTTCTCGATTCGCGCCAGCGTCTCCGGAGTGTCCTCCTGCTCCAAGAGCTTGATATACCCGGTGCGATCAAGCAGGAACTTCAATAATTCGGCAGTGTTGGCCGGGTCGCCCGGAGCGCGAAAACCCTCGACCCGCTTGACCACTTCGGCCTCTTCGTCGGTAATGATTTCAGCAGTCTCATTGTCATCCCGACCGGAGGCGGCCTTCTGTTGGCCCGCGCGATGGAGGGAGTTGCTCTCCGCCTGCCTGGCAGAGACCTGGTCTTCCTCCTCGAACATCTCCGGCGAAAAATTTATGGCGCGCTGTAGATCCTCGTCATTCGCTGGACTGGAAAACTCTTCCACCGGGGCCACCGTCTCTGCCACGCGCTCGCGAAACGTTCCCAAATGCATTGCCCACGCGTCTTCGATCAGCTCACGAAAGCTGTTCAGCGACGACAGCGCCCGCGCCGGCAGCAGTCTCTGCCGGAGGGTTTCGTCGACGGCATTCCACAGTGATGTGTCGGTCTCAAGCGCAATACGCTCGATCGTCTCCAGCGTTGTCTTGCCAATACCGCGCGGCGGAGTGTTGATCACGCGCTGCAAGGCGACGGAGTCGTCGGGGTTGGCGATGACTTTCAGATACGAGATCATGTCCTTGATCTCGGCTCGCTCGTAGAAGCTGAAGCCTCCTACAACGTGGTACTTCATCTGATAACGGCGCATGGCTTCTTCTACCAGTCGCGACTGGGAGTTGGTGCGATAAAGCACGGCGGCGCGGGGATTCTCGCCATGTTCCGTCTGCCCCTGCCGCAGGTATTTCGATATGTAGTCTGCGACGAACAGGGCTTCGTTTTCGCCGTCGGGCGCTTCGTAGTAGCCTATCTTCGCGCCGCCCGAGCGTTCAGTCCACAGGTTCTTGCCCTTGCGCTTTACATTGCGCGCCACCACCGCGGAGGCGGCCTGCAAGATGTTCTGTGTCGAACGGTAGTTTTGCTCCAGGCGGATGATGCGCGCCTCGGGGAAGTCCTGCTCGAACTCGAGAATATTGCGGATGTCGGCGCCGCGCCACGAGTAGATACTCTGGTCCTCGTCTCCCACGGCACAGACGTTGTGCTCGCTGCCTGCCAGCATGCGCATCAGCTCGTACTGCGGGCGATTAGTGTCCTGATATTCGTCGACCAGAATGTGACGGAAGCGTCGGTTATAGCGCTCGCGCACATCGCCCGACGACTTCAGTACCTTCACGGCATAGAGCAGCAGATCGTCAAAGTCGAGGGCGTTCGCCTTCGCCAATTCCTGGCGATAGATTTCGTAAATGTGCGCCACGCGCTCTGTCTTCGGGTCAGCGGAGTTAAGGTATACCTCCTGCGGGTTGAGCATGTGGTTCTTCGCCCACGAGATGTGGCCGAGCACGCTCGACGGTGTTACCTGCTTGGTATCGACGCCGAGGCGCTTCATCGCGGCCTTGACTACGTTCTGCTGGTCGGCCTCGTCGTAGATGACGAAGTCCTTGCGGTAGCCCTTAGCATCGATTTGCAGCGTCTCGATATCCCGGCGCAGCAGCCGGACGCAGAACGAGTGGAAGGTCGAGATCAGCGGTTTCGTAACCGAACGCGTGCCGACGAGCGAGTCCACTCGCGCCGCCATCTCAGACGCCGCCTTGTTGGTGAACGTGACCGCCAGAACCGAATCGGGTGGCACACCGATGCCGTCGACGAGATGCGCAATGCGGTAGGTGATGACACGCGTCTTACCGCTGCCGGCGCCGGCAAGGATCAACACCGGTCCATCCACGGCCTCGACGGCTTCGCGCTGCTGGGGATTGAGTTGGGATAGATACGAGGGCAAACTTCAGGTTACTCGAAACGAAATTTATTCACCACGGAGGCACGAAGGACACGGAGTTCAGGTCGGCTAATAAGGAGCTGGTACTTATTTGACCAGTCCGAAGGCGAGCTCAAGTACGAAGAGGATTCCGAAGCCCAGGGCCATATACCCCACGAACTTCTCCCGTCTTAGCTGTTTGGGTGTTGGGCAGCGTCCCCAAGAAAGCAAACGAAAACATTGAACGGGAAACCGCAGGATCAGGAAACCCCAGCCAAGCAACCAAGCCAAAACCAAATATCTTCAGCCGCAACGCCATGCGATCACGCTCTGATTATTCCCGAAAACTCCGTGCTCTCCGTGCCGCCGTGGTGACGTCCCGCGACTGCTGCTGCGTCAGTTTGGTTTGCTGCTGACAGCCGGCGCTTCCATGGCGCGGCGGGCTTTGCACTCCGGACAGGGACAATGCTGGCGCAGATATGTCCAGGAGTAGATGCCATGCTGGTGACCGTCGTTCCAGGTAAAACCGATGGCATACTTCCCTATCGGCTTCGCTTCCGTCGGACGCGCGGCGGCTTTGAAGATCGGCAACTGGCCCGCGACCGGCTTCAAAGGATCGCCCGGGCGACGGCCATCCTTATCGCGTTCTTCGTTGCAGAGCGCGCAGGGGCAGGCGTCCCGCAGAAAGGGAAAGGTGTAGACGCTGAGGTGCCCGTCCTTCCACTCGATCTCCATGCCGCTACCAGTGGTGACGTTGACTTTGACGGATTTAGGGTCTGCAACCGGGTCCATGAGGCAGTGCTCGCAAAGCTTACCTCTCCAGTATCGCAGAAATTACGCACGCAAGAAGGCCCGGAATATCTCCGGGCCTCTCGCATCACCACCGACTGACTGCTGCACTGCTTCACATTGGACGGTCCTTAACGGCGATCGTCATCATCGTGACGACGGCGGGTCTTGGTCGCGGTCCCTGTCATAAGCGTGCCGGCATCCATCGCGGTCGTACCAGCCGGCCGGCGGAGCGTTGTACTGATATGGCGCCTGCTAATTTTGCCTTTCGAAAGCGGAAACCCTCCAGCGGCGCAAAAGATTCGGAGGTGAGACTTAGCTTCACTGTTCTTAACGTGGCGGCAGAGAGGTTCTTCTTCCTGCTACTTGCCGATGCAGAAAGAACTGAAGATCAGGTTGAGGATGTCGTCAGAGGTTGTCGCGCCGGTGATATCGTCGAGCGGGCGCAGCGCGCCATACAGGTCGAGCAGGATCATCTCATGCGGGATGCGGACGGGCACCGCGTGGGCGGCGCGTTCGAGGGCAGCCAGCGCTTCCGCCACGAGCTGTTTCTGGCGGACGTTGGTGAGGAAGCCGCTGTCCTGTTGAGAGCCCTTGCTGGCGCAAGCAAGTTTCATGATGCTGGACCGGAGTTCGTCTATTCCGGCGCCGGTCAGGGCTGACGCGGGCACAACAGGATGAGGATCGTCGGTGGGCACGTGACCATCACTGGCGGCGTCCATCTTGTTCCACACGATAATCGCCAACCGGCCCTCGACGAGGTGAAGCAAACGCTCGTCCTGCTGCTGCTCTTCAATAGTAAGGGGATCGGCCGGGCCTCGCGAGGCATCGCGAACCACCAGCACGACGTCCGCGTCGGCCAATGCCTCCATGGATTTGCGTACCCCGATGCTCTCCGCCTCGTCCAGGGCGCTGCGAATACCGGCGGTATCGATGAGGCGCACTGGAATGCCGTTGATGGCGACAGTTTCGCTGATCAGGTCGCGCGTGGTACCCGGCGACGCGGTGACGATGGCGCGCTCGCGCTCGACCAGCCGGTTGAACAAGCTGGACTTGCCCACATTCGGGCGGCCTACTATCGCGAGCGTCAGTCCCTCATGTACGACTTTGCCGAATGCGAAGCTGGCCAGCAGTTCTTCCAGCAAAGTGCGAATCGGTGCGATGCGCAACAGAATCTCGTCGCCAGGCATAACCGCTACATCATCTTCCGCGAAGTCAACCCCGGCTTCCAAGGTCGCAATCAGCTGGATCAGCTGGTTCTTGACCGGCTGCAAACGGTTGGAAAGCGCTCCATCCAGCTGCCGCGCTGCAACCTGTGCCTGATACAGCGTCTGCGAATCGATCAGGTCGCGCACCGCCTCCGCCTGCGTCAAGTCGATGCGGCCGTTGAGAAAGGCGCGCATGGTGAACTCGCCAGGCTCGGCGAGGCGCGCGCCCCCGGCAAGCGCCATCTCGACTACGTGACGCAGCACCACAGGCGAGCCGTGACAAGAAATCTCGACGACATCCTCAGTCGTGTAAGAGTGCGGCTTTGCGAAGAACGTCGCGACGACTTCGTCGATGCGCTCACCCGTGGCCGGCTCGATCAGCTCCCCGAAATGCACCCGACCGGCTTCCATCTCGTGGCCCAAGCGCAGCATGGGTTGCGCGATGCTGCGCGCCTCCGGGCCGGACAGCCGCACCACACCGATGCCGCCGCGTCCCGGAGGCGTAGCAATGGCGACAATGGTGTCGTCAAGGTGCATGGGAGTCATTATTCACGATTGTGAGTTGGGCGGGTCGCTTTTTCGCCATCTCCTCTTGGTCACATTACTATGATCAAGCATTCTGCTTAAGGGTAGACGTCTTTCGAATGCGCGGCCACACGACTCGCAGAAAAGCGGCTCAGAGAGAAAGCGCGCTCTCGCTCCGCTCAGGACGACACGTGATTTTGGTGAATGGCAGCTCTGGCGAAAGCGGCGCGCGAAGGGCGAAAAGCGGCACCTTTATCGGCGCCGCGACATCGGGCGCACTGGCGGCTTGCCCTTGTAATCCTTGGGGTAGACCACGACATGGCGCTCGGCGGCCTCTCCGGCGCTTTCGGTGCGCAGATCGTCGAGGTTGCGCATGGCGAGATGGACGATGCGGCGCTCGCGCGACGACATCGCGGCGAAGGCATACGGCATGCCCGTTTCGCGGACGCGTTGCGCCGCCACGTCGGCGGCCAGGCGCAGCTCCTGCAGGCGGCCGGCCCGGAAGTTCTGGCAGTCGAAGCTGATCTTCTCGTGCTCGTCGGGCGCCAGGCGAAGCATCTCCAGCGCAACGTGCTCGAAGGCGCGCAGCAGCTCGCCGCCATTTTCCAGCACGAGCGGGCTGTCGGAGCCGGAGAGTTCGACCAATATTTCCGGGCGCTCCCATTCACGGTCGGCGATCGGTGGGTCGACAATGATCTTGTAACGCAGACGGAAGTCGCCGGCGGCGAACACGGCATTCAGAAATTCGCTGATTTTCTTGGCGGCGGCGATTTTATCGGTGATCGGCATATTTGTGTTCACCACGGAGATATACGTTGAGTTTAGAAATCGAGGCTACACACCGTAACCTGAGTTTGTAAGCTCGTTATGGCGAGAAGGAAGTTCAAGCTCGATATCCAGCCCTCCTCCATGCCTCCTGTGGCTCCGTGGTGAAAACTACTTCGCGCCTTTCTTACGCGCGCGTTTGTCCATTTCCGCCCGCAGTTCCTGGCCCAGATGCGATTTGTTGATGAGGTACTGCTGAATCATCAGGATAATATTGCCAACGATCCAGTACACGCTGAGCCCCGACGGCAGATTGAAACTGAACCAGCCAATCATCAGCGGCATCATCAGCGTCATCATCTGCTGCTGTTTGGGGTCCATGCCGGCGCTGGGCGTCATCTTCTGCATCAGGTAGGTGCTGATGACGATCAGCACAGGCATGACGAAAGTCTTATCGGGGGCGGCCAGGTCGTGCAGCCACAAGAAAGGCGATTGGCGCAGTTCGATGGCGTTCTGCAGCATGGCATAGAAGGCATACAGGAACGGCATCTGGATGAGAAGCGGCAGGCAACCGCCCGCCGGATTTACGCCCTCGCGCTTGTAAAGCTCCCCGATTTCGGCATTCATCTCCTGCCGCTTCGGATCGCGCATGGGGAGCTTCTTGTATCGTTCCTGGATGGCCTTCATCTGCGGCTGAAGCTTCTGCATCTTCAGCGCTGATTTGGTGCTGGTGATGCGCAGCGGAAGAAGCGCCAGGTTAATGAAGATGGTGAGAATGACAATACAGACGCCCCAGTTGGTGAACCACTTGTCATGTGTCCACTTCAGCCACAGGAACAGCGGCCGCGCGATAACACCAAAAAAGCCGAAGTCCACAACATTGCGCAGGTCGGGACCATTCATCTGGTCCGGGGCAGTGTTCGAGCGTACCGATTCCAGAATATTCAGCGCCTTTGGTCCCACGAAAAGGCGCCCCTTGGTAATGCCGCTAGGATCGCCAACCGCTGCGCCGAGTACTTCGTAGTGCACGACGTCGTTCGGATCCGGCTTCTTCGGATCTTTCGGCAGCGCGAGGGAATTCCGCAATGTGACCATCGCGGCGCTATCCGGATTGTCAGGCAGGAAAATAGCCGCAAAGAACTGGTCTTGCGAGCCGGCCCAGTTGAAAGGACCGCGAATGGTGTTGCCGCCGCTTACCTTCTTGGCCGCGATGCGTTCCACTTTGCCCTCGGCCATGTACTCGATGCGCTCGGAGGCATAGGCCGGGGCGGTGGTCTCGTCACCTATGCCGGCGGGCCACGCGGGATAGGCCGGCACCGCTTTACCGTTCTGCGTCACCTCCGTCTCCATCGAGATCACATACTCGCTGCCAAAGGTGAAACGCTTGCGTACAGTAATGCCGTCGCCGGAATATTCGAATGTAAGGTCGCCGGGCGCCTTGATGCTGCCTGTCGCACTGGCCACGTACAGCGCCTTTTTGTTGATGGTGTCGTCCAGCGCCGGGTAATAGGTGCGAAGGCTGAGAGGGTAACCGAACTTCTCAGCGGCTGGCTTATTCACCAGATCCAGCAGATTCCCGTTGTCGTCTTTGTATCTCTTCAGCACCCACGATTTCACCACCGCACCCTCGTTAGTGAAGGTGACACGGTATAAGTCGTTTTCGACCGTTGTCTCGAGTTTGCCGTTTGCCGCCTTGGCCGGCGTGCTCCGCTGTTCAGAAGCGGGCAACGCCTGGGAGGACGGGTGCGTCGGTGACGCCGTGGCGGGCTTCTCCGGCGTCGCAACTGCTTGTTGGGTGTTTTCTTGGTTCTGGTTGGGAGATTGCGCCGGCGGCTTCTTGAAAAGAAAGACCTGGAAAAGAATGATCAGCGCAAAAGTGGCGGCAAACACCATCAGCATGCGCTTGTCGCCGCCGGGCTCCTGCTGAGGATTGCGATATTCAGCCAAATTGTTATTTTCCGTCCAGCAAATAAAGCGATTCTTCAGAGCCGCGCCCATGTACCGAACGCGACGTTAGAGGCGCAGGCCTGACGGTCTGCTTTCGCTGCGGCACCAAATCCAGCCCGGGTCGCGCAAATGGGTGGCACCGCAGCAATCGCCCCACGGACAGCATGCTGCCTCGCGCCGCGCCGTACCGATCAATCGCGTCCATGGCGTACTCCGAACAGGTTGGCACAAAGCGACAAGAGTGCGGCAGCATAGGAGAAATCCATCGCTTGTAAATGCTCAATGCGAATTGCAGGCCTTGCTTCACTTTGCCGGCTCCGCCGCCCGCGCACGCTGTTGGGCAAGACGCAGGCATCGTGTAACCTCACTCTGCAAATCCGCGACGGGCAAATTCAAAACACTCTTTCGCGGATGGAACACAATATCCAGCGGGCCTTCACAACCAGGCGAGGAAAGCCGCACAGCCTCTCGCATGCGTCGCTTAATGCGGTTGCGTTCGACGGCACCGCCCAAGACTTTCCCAACTGTGAAACCCACGCGTGGGCCGGATTGCGCTCTGTCTTCGCTCCCGCGCAGCAGGTAAAACACCGTCATATTGCCGGTGAACTGCCGCCGGCCGTTCTGATACACCCGCTGGAAGTCCGAATGTTTCAGCAAGCGCTTCGACTTCGGGAACCTGCTGCCGGAGGCGGACACGTTTGCCGACATTTATCGCTCATCGGCCGCCACGGTACGGCACGATCAGGTCAGTTACCAACTTACAATTTTCGGACATGTTGTGATCGCGTAGAACGGTCGGCGCTACGTGGCTTAGTCCCGGAAGCCCGGTTTCACCGAGACGCGCTTGCGCCCCTTGGCACGACGGCGCGAAAGCACCGCCCGGCCGCTCTTGGTCTTCATGCGAGAACGAAAGCCGTGCGTCTTTGAGCGGCGACGACGGTTGGGTTGGAATGTGCGCTTCGGCATGCGAAAACGGCGCTCCTCACTGGCAAAAAGTTGGAATGAGCAAACAAAAAGTATAAAGGCGGGCACACCCGGCTGGCAACCTGAGAACCGTCAACCTCACCTGAAATTGCCGGTCTACTTACGCAGTGTTACACTTTGCACGTCGCTGAGCGGGAGTAACTTGAGCCGACTTTGCGCGCAGCTGAGCCCGCAGAGCCTGCCCCAAGTATAGACGAAGGGGGAACTCCCGCCACTCGGTATCTCAAGTTGCGGTACGTTCGAGCGGGAGTAACTCAGTGGTAGAGTCACGGCTTCCCAAGCCGTTGGTCGCGGGTTCGATCCCCGTCTCCCGCTC
>Ga0070741_10015751_pt1 | contig 12747 bp, 14 predicted proteins | sample Coa_R1_4_FD_66440 | JGI IMG/M metagenome (GOLD analysis project Ga0070741, IMG submission 66440) | Surface soil microbial communities from Centralia Pennsylvania, which are recovering from an underground coalmine fire - Coalmine... | ecosystem: Environmental > Terrestrial > Soil > Unclassified ...
CGGCGGCGGGCTCTCCTGCTCGGGCGGCGGGCTCTGCTGCTGCGGCGGCGCCGGGGACGCCGTCGTCCCCGTCGTCGGCGAGTTGCGGGTCGCCGTCGTCGTCGTGGCTTTGCCCGGGCCCGACCCTGCCTTGTCCGGCGACGGCTCGGCGGCGAAGACCGGCGAGATCGCCAGCAGCCCGACGACGCCTGCGGCCAGCGGGAACAGGAATCGACGGTGCATAACCGCCTCCCCTCAAGTCTTGTGCAACTTTCCTAACAGTTGTCCAGGATAACCACATTGGAAACAGAGATAGCGCCAGTCGGACCTTTCCGGCGCGGCGCCATCGGTGCGGAGGCGGCCGGAGGCCCGCGGTACGGTCGGCGCGTGGCCGATCCGAGCGTCCTCCTGAGCGAGCGGTTCGCCGGGGCGCTGGCCGCCCTGGACGAGTCACTGCGGGGCGCCGACCCCGTCGTCCGCCGCTCCGACCGGGCCGACTACCAGGTCAACGGCTCCATGGCGCTGGCCAAGCGTACGGGCCGGCCGCCCCGCGACCTGGCCCAGGACATCGTCGCCCGGGTGGAGCTGGGAGACATCGCCCTTCCGCCCGAGATCGCCGGCCCGGGGTTCATCAACGTCACCCTCCAGGACGCCTTCCTGGCCCGGGCCCTGGCCGAGACGGCCGCCGACCCCCGCCTCGGCGTCGTCCCCGCCGCCACCGTGGAGACGGTCGTCGTCGACTACTCCGCCCCCAACGTGGCCAAGGAGATGCACGTCGGGCACCTCCGCTCGACGATCATCGGCGACGCCCTGGTGCGGGCACTGGAGTTCCTCGGGCACCGGGTCATTCCCCAGAACCACCTCGGCGACTGGGGGACGCCGTTCGGGATGCTCATCGAGCACCTGCTCTCGGTCGGCGAGGCCGAGGCGGCGCAGGAGCTCTCGGTCGGGGACCTCGGCCGCTTCTACCAGGAGGCCCGGGCGGAGTTCGACGCCAACCCCGACTTCGCCGACCGGGCCCGCCGCCGGGTCGTCGCCCTCCAGTCCGGCGACCCGCAGACGCTGCGGCTGTGGCAGCTGCTGGTCGATGAGTCGTCCCGCTACTTCGGCGCCGTCTACCAGCGCCTCGGCGTGCGGCTGACGCCCGCCGACCAGGCCGGCGAGAGCATGTACAACCCGCTCCTCTCCGACACCGTGGCCGAGCTCGACCAGCTCGGGCTGCTGGTGGAGAGCGACGGCGCCCTGTGCGTCTTCCCGCCGGGGTTCACGACCCGGGAGGGCAACCCGCTGCCGCTCATCGTCCGCAAGAGCGACGGCGGCTTCGGCTACGACACCACCGACCTCGCCGCCATCCGCTACCGGCTGCGGGACCTCGGCGGCACGCACCTCATCTACGTCGTCGGCGCTCCCCAGCGGGAGCACCTGGAGATGATCTTCGCCACGGCCCGCCTGGCGGGCTGGCTGCGGCCGCCGGCCCGGGCGGAGCACGTGGCCTTCGGCAGCGTGCTGGGCGCCGACCGGAAGATGTTCCGGACGAGAGCGGGCGGCAGCATCCGCCTCGTCGACCTGCTCGACGAAGCGGTCGAACGGGCCGCCCGGGTGGTGGCCGAGCGCAGCGACGAGCTCGGCCCCGAGGAGCAGGCGGCGGTGAGCGAGGCGGTCGGGATCGGCGCCGTGAAGTACGCCGACCTGTCCAACGACCGGGTCAAGGACTACGTCTTCGACTGGGACCGGATGCTCGATTTCAACGGGAACACCGCGCCCTACCTCCAGTACGCCCACGCCCGGGTCCGCTCGGTGTTCCGCAAGGCGGCGCAGGCCGGCGTCGACGTCAGCCCCGGCGGCCTCGGTCCGGCGGGCGAGTTCGCACCGGCGGAACGACGGCTGGCGCTGGAGATCCTGTCGTTCGACGGCGCCGTCCACGACACCGCAGCGGCGCTCGCCCCCCACCGGCTCTGCACCTACCTCTACGACCTCGCCACCGCCTTCACCGACTTCTACGAGACCTGCCCGATCCTCCGGGCCGACGGCGACGACCAGCGCCGTTCCCGGCTCTTCCTGGCCGATCTCGCCGGGCGCGTCCTGGCCCGGGGCCTCGACCTGCTGGGCATCGCCGCCCCGGAACGGATGTAGGGCGGTGACCCGCCGTGCCGCGCTGGCGCTGGCCCTGTCGGTCCTTGGCGGCTCCTGGCCGCTCCTGGCCGGCTGCGGCGTCGGCGGGAGCAGCGGGACCGTCCACAGCGTCACGGTCACGGGCACGGAGATGCGCTTCACGCCGACGGAGCTGACGCTGGCCCCGGGCCGCTACCGGTTCCATTTCGTCAATGGCGGTACCGTCGTCCACTCGCTCGGCATCTATCACGACGGCACTCCGAGCAGCGCCGGCGAGGCGGAGCCGGGCAAGTCGGTCGACCTCGGCGTCGTCACGCTCAAAGACGGGAACTACACGATGCAGTGCAACGAGCCCGGGCACCTGGCCGCCGGCATGCGGGGGACGATCAAGGTCACGAAGTAGCGAACCGGTTTCGCGCTTCGGCCCTTTACAGGCTCGGCCCCACCGACGGATCCTGGCCCCGATGCGGTGCCCGACCTGTGGGACGTTGGACGGCTCGTGGCGGCGGCCCTGCGGCCGCTGCGGCCACAAGGCGACGCTGCGGGCCTTCGGGCTGCTGGCCTTCGCCGACGACCCGACGGCGCCGCCCCAGGACCGGCCGCCCCGCCCCGCCGAGGTCGCCACGCCCCGGGCCCGCCTCACCGCCGCCGCCCTCGACGTCGCCTTCGCCGGTCTGGCCCTGGTGTGGTCGGGGGCGCTCGGCTTCGACCAGGCCTTCGCCCTCCAGACCTCGGCCTCGCACCAGGCCGTGCGGGTCCTGGCCTGGCTGGCGGTGCTGGCCGCCCCGGTGCTCATGGAGGCGGCCGGCGGCCAGACCTTCGGCAAGCGCATCGTCGGCATCCGGGTCGTGAGCCGGGAGACCGGCGGGCCGATCGGGCTGCGGGCGGCGATCCACCGGGCCGGCGCCCGCGACCTGTTCTGGTTCGTCAGCTTCCTGGCCCTCGGCGACCCGCTGCTGCGTCCGCTCCACGACCGCTCGGCGGGGACGGTGGTGATCAACGCCGACGCCTCGGGCTGGGTCCCCCCGCCCCGCCTGGCGGGCTTTTAGGGCCGCTCCGCGATCCGGCAGGGGATGTCGGCGTTCTCGTCGAGGTGGTAGCTGGCGCAGATGCGGTGGTACCCGTCGGCCACCAGCAGCGGCAGGCCCCGGGCTCCGTCGCCCCGGACGAGGAGGACGGGCGAGAGTTTCTGGCCGTGGTCGACCTTGGCCAGGTCGCGGGCCACGTGCGGGTTGTCGACCGGAAGGAGCGCCAGCCCGCTGGCCCGCAGGAGGTCCTTGGCCTTGCGGTGCACCAGCGGCGCCGTCTTTAGCCCGGCGACCACCGCCTCCGCCGCCGCCGGGTCGAACAGCAGCGTCAGGTAGTCGCCGGCCGCCGGGTAGTCGTGGTCCTCGGGTTCGTCCATCCACCGCTCGTGGGGCGTCACGGCGGCATCCTGCCACGATCGCTATTCGATGAACTCGTCGGCCAGAAGGTCCATGAGCAACCCGTCGCGGTATCGCCCGTCATTGCCGCGCTCGTAGCGGCGCGGGACCCCGACCGGCCGGAACCCGACCTTGGCGTAGCAGCGGATGGCCGCCTCCTTGTCGGCGGCCGCAGCCGGACGAGGCGGCCCCGGAGGCCGCTCATCGGCCCGGGCCGGTCAGAACCGGTACTGACGACGCGGCGCACGCCACCCGTGGCGCCGGCCGTTCGGCGTGCGTGGCTGCACCGGCCGCCCGTGGGCGGGCCGCTTTCTCCGTTCCCCCAGCATCGGGAATGGTTTCCAGGGCTCCCGGCCCCGTTCCTGCGGAGAAGGACGTAAGGGACGGCGGCCCGCCGGCCGGGCGGAGGAGACCTACCAGCGCCGGCCGAGGACCAGCGTCGGCTCCTCGTCGTCGTCGATCGGGACCGCCGGGACGGGGAGGCTGTCGGCGATGTGGTCGGATGCCTTGCGCAGCTGGCGCCCCGAGAACAGCGCCACCGCGCCCACCGCCAGCAGGACCAGCACGCCGGCGCCCGTCCGGGGCAGGGTCCCGGCCGGTGCCCCCGGCGCCTTGCGGGTGACCGGCGCCGCGGCCTGCGTGCCGGCGGACTTGCGGGTCTTCGGGGCGGTGGTGGTCGTGGTGCCGGCCGTGGTCGGCGTCGTCGGCAGCGGCGGCGGCGCGGCGCTGACCTTCGGCGTCTTCTCCCACGGGGGCCAGGGGGCCTTCCACTCGCCGCTCCCGCTCGGCGGCGTGGAGTACGACGAGCGCGTCGTCGGGGTACTGCGGTTCTGCGGCGACGGCGCCGAGGCGGACGGCGGCGACGGCGACCGCGACAGGGCGTGGAAGGCACTCTCGCTCGCCACCGGGTAACAGGTCTTGGCGCTCCGGCGGGTGACCGGGCCGAACGACCCCTGCGTCTCCAGGAAGCTCTGCCCGCAGACGGTCGTGCGGGGCGCCAGCCCGTCGGGGACGGTGTCGCTGAAGCTGACCATCCCCTGGTCGGTGGTGAACTGGCGATCGACCCACGTCCGGGCCGGGCCGCCGTCGATGCTCAGGCACTCCAGCAGCCGGTGGGTCCGCTGGCCGGCCACGGCGAACGTCGGCCAGCGCAGCGTCACCTGGAGCGACTGGCCCGGAAGGACCGACGAACCGGCCGCCGGATCCGTGGTCTTGTCGAGGTCCCCGGCCGCCCGGTGGCCGTAGACGTCGGCGCACGTCTGGCTGAAGGGCGCCGGGGCGGCGCCGGCCGGCGCGGCGAATCCGACGGGGGCGGCCACCGCCGCCGCCATCGCCACGATCCCGGTCACCGCCGTCCACCGCCGTCGACCGCTCATCGGGCCTCCACCGCAACTCCGCCCCGGGGTCCGCCTCGCCCGGCCGGGCTCTTACGTTAACCCAGACCTACGGTGTTGTCACTGTGGACGGGGTTGCCAATCCCGGTCGCCGGTTTGTGACATTCCTGCCGTGATTGCACTGAATGCCAGGATTTTGGTAGTTTGGGATATGACGGTCGATCGGGTGACCCATCTCATCGGACACCTGGAAGGGCGCCGGGTGAGCGTGGCGCTGACCGACGGTTCGCGACTCGACGACTGCGAGCTCGTGTCGGCCGGGCACGGCACCGCGACGCTGTGGCTCTACGTCAACGGGGGCGATGTCTTCGTCCCGGTGGCCACCATCACCGACGCCTGGGAAGCGGCCTGACGGACCGCGGGCAGGACAGGGCCCCGGACCGTGGAGACGATCCGGGGCCCCGGCTGCATGCCGTCAACTGTGCGGGGCAGCGGACGCTGCCCGGTCGGCCCTAGTGACGGCCCTCGCCGTGGCGCGAGACCGGCTTCGGCTGGGGCGGGACGGGCGGCGCCGGGTGGTCGACCTTCGGGCCGTTCCCGTTGTCGGGGTGGCCGTCACCGTTGTGGTCGCCCTTCGGCTGGTGATCCGCCGCCCACTGCTGCACGAGCTGCTCCCACCGGGTGATCATGGCGTCGCACTGGCCGGCGATCTGCGTGGCCTTGGCGGCCCACTGCGGCTCGTTGTTGGCGGTGAAGGCGGCGGCCAGCGAGTTCCACCAGTCCTGGCAGCGCTGCACCCGGGCGGCATGGGTGTCGTCGGGGGCGGGGACCGGCGTGGCCGGGCCGCAGGTGGTCGTGGCGGCGGCGGCGCAGACGGCGCCGGCGTTGTCGTCGACCGGAATGACCGGCGGCGCCTCGGACGGGCCGGGAGCCGGGGTGGCGGCGGGGGCCGTGGTCGTCGTGGTCGGCTTGGCGGGCACGGTCGTCGACGTGGTCGGGGCCGGGTCGGGCACCGGCGTCACGAGGACGGGCGGCGTCGAGTCGGGGGCCGTCGTCGTGGTCGTGGACCCGTCGGGGGCGGTCGTCGTGGTGGTGGAGCCGTCGCTCGCCGGCGGGGCGGTGGTGGTCGTGGTCGACGACCCGGGCGCCGGAGCCGTCGCCGGGGGCGGCGAGGTGAAGGGCAGCGGGATGTCGTGACCGGCGGCGAACCCGCCGGTGGCCAGCAGCACCATGGCGCTGAAGAACCGGAAGAGCAGCTTCCAGGGGAACAACATGCGGGGACCTCCTCCCCGACCGTTCGGCCGGCAGGCTGTGCGGACAGGCGGGCCCCGGTCGATGGCGACCGCGGCCCCGGTCGCCAGGAGAATTCGGCGGCCCGCGAAGCGGCCCTGCGGCCTTGAGAGTGACTTGAACAGCCCTTGAAAGCGGTCGCTCAGTCGGCCGGGGCGGGTTCCTTGGCCGCCGAGCGCTCGGCCTTCCGCCGGATCTGGTTGTAGACCGACGTCAGGCCCATGGCCTTGCGCATGTCGTAGACCGTCTGCTTGACCTCGGCCCGCGTCCGCTCGGTGCCCTCGACGATCAGCCGGTCGACGAGGCCGGAGTCGGCCTCGAACCGGGCCCGCCGCTCCCGCATGGGGTCCAGAAAGCGATTGAGCGCCGCGGCCAGCTTCTCCTTGACCTCGACGTCGCCGACCTTCCCTTCCCGGTACCGGGTCTTGAGGTCCTCGACCTCGGCCCGGTTCGGGTTGAAGACGTCGTGGTAGATGAACACCGGGTTGCCCTCGACGGTGCCGGGAATGTCGGCCCGGATGCGCTTCGGGTCGGTGTACATGCCGGCCACCTTCTTGCGGACGGTGGCCTCGTCGTCGGACAGGAAGATCGTGTTGCCCAGGCTCTTGCTCATCTTGGCCTGCCCGTCGGTACCGACGAGGGTCGGGACGTCGGCCATCAGGAAGTCGGGCTCGGGGAACACGTCGCCGTAAAGGTTGTTGAAGCGCCGGGCGATCTCTCGCGTCACCTCCACGTGGGGGACGTTGTCCTTTCCCACCGGCACCACGTGGGCCTTCACGCAGAGGATGTCGGCCGCCTGCAGCACCGGGTAGCCGAGGAGGCCGTAGGGCATCTCCTCCTTCTTGGCGTCGCGGGCCATCTCCTTGAGGCTCGGCATCCGCTCCAGCCGGGGAACGGTCACGAGGTTCTGGAAGATGGTGTTCATCTCGCACACCTCGGGGATGGCCGACTGCAGATAGCACGTGGCCAGCTCGGGCTCGATGCCGGCGGCCAGCCAGTCGAGCACCATCTGCCGGGCGTTGGGCGCCACCTCGGCGATGTCCTCCTTGCTGTTCCTGGTCGTCAGCATGTGGAGGTCGGCGATGATGAAGAAGCTCTGGTACTCGTGCTGGAGCTTGACGCGGTTGGCGATGCTGCCGACGTAGTGCCCGACGTGGAGCTTCCCCGTCGGACGGTCGCCGGTCAGCATTCGTTTGGCAGGCATCCCGTCATGCTACGGCGTAGGGCCCGGAACTCCCCGGGCAATAAGGGTTTTCAGCTCCAGTCCCCGGCGTAGCGGCGTCCGGCCAGCGCCCGGGCGGCGGGCGGGCAGGCCCAGTAGTGCCCGCCGGCCGCGCCCCACACGTTGGCCAGGCAGTCGGCGCCGGCCTCGAGCGCCGGCCCGATCGTCGTGAATCCCCAGGGCGTGTAGTCGGTGATGAACTGGGCGAAGCGGTTCTGGCGGTACTGCCAGGCGTGGGCCAGCTCGTGGAGGACGACGTAGCGCAGCCGGGTCGGGTCGTCGAACGCCGTGGGCCCGATCCAGATCACCGACTTCGCCGACTCGTACACGCCCCAGTGGCAACAGTCGGCCGGATAGAAGGCGAGGTTGAAGCGGACGCCGGCCGTGCGCCAGTTCCACCCGGAGGAGTCGGCGATCGCCTCGACCTCGGCCTCCGCCTGGGGGCCGCTCGAAACCACCGGCGGTCTGGCCGGCGCCGGCGGTGGGGGCGGCGGCGCGGGCGGCTGCAGCGGTGCATTGGTGGACGGGGCCGACGGCGCCGGCGCGGTCGTGGTCGTCGTCTCCGGCGGCGCGGTGGTGGTCGTCGTCTCCGGCGGCGCGGTCGTCGTCGTGGTCGGCGCCGGCCTCGCCGGGACGGGCAGGTCGAGCACCGCTGCTCCCCCGCCCGGCGCCGGCCCGGCGGCGCGGCCTTGCGCCGGTTGGACGGCGACCAGGCCGACGACGCCCAACGTAACGGCGAAGCCGGTCGCGCCCAGTTGCCGGGCGCGGCCGCGTCGGAGCGCGACGGCCCGTCGTACGGTCCCCAGGTTCATGTTGTCCGATGCCCCAAATCATCGGTGCCCCGCCGCCGCGGCCCGTTCCGGGCGGACGTGGACGTATGGGCTACATCGGCCTGATCCGGCCTCGGCTTGAGCCCCGCGGCGAAAGAACCGACCGGGAAAGGTGCGGCGTCAGCCGCCGGTCGGCTGGATCGTCAGCGTCGCCGCTTCCCCCCGCAGGACGCGGATGGCCAGCTGTCCGTTGGTCAGCGTCGCCTCGACACCGCCGCCGAACCCGTCGGGCAGTTCGATCTCCCGCTCGTAGCCCCCGTAGGTCCATTCGTGGATCAGGTAGTCGCGGGGCCCGGCGCTGCGGACGTGGGCGTAGAACCGCAGACATCCCGGCCGCAGCTCGACCGTCACGTCCTTGGCCGTGACCGCCGGCAACGGCGCCACGATCACCAGCGCCTCGCTGGTCTGGTGCACGTTGACCGGAACCCGCTGGGGGTTCATCGACGCCTCCACCGCCTCCGTGGACGCCAGGACGTCGCCGTGGCTGGCCTGCTCGCTCGTCATGGCGGCAACGCTACCCTCCGCCGACGAGGCCGGAATCACGCCGCACTACGCTGCTCGCCTTGCCCCCGCATCGTCTCCTCCTCTTGCGGCACGCCAAGTCGAGCTGGAACAACGCCCAGCTCGCCGACCACGACCGGCCCCTGGCGCCCCGGGGCCTTCGGGCCGCCGAGACGATGGCCGCTCACCTGGCGGCGGTCGACACGCCGCCCGACCTCGTGCTGTGCTCCACCGCCCGCCGGGCCCTCGACACGCTCGAACCGCTGCGGACGCGCCTCCCCCCGGGCACCGGGGTGCTCGTCGAGGACGACCTCTACGGCGCTCCGGCCCCGGCCCTGCTGGCCCGCCTGCGGCTGGTGCCCGACGACGCCCGCTCGGTCCTGCTCGTCGGGCACAACCCCGGCCTGGAGGACCTCGTCCAGCTCCTCGGCCGGCACGGCGATCCGTCGCTCCTCGCCCGGGTCAGGGTCAAGTTCCCCACCGCCGCGCTGGCGACGCTGGCCTTCGGCGGTCCGTGGAAGGACCTCGGCCCCGGCAACGCGACGCTGGAGGCCTTCGTGGTCCCGGGTGACCTGACGGAAATCGAGGGTTGATCGCTTCTGAGGCCGGTGTGGTCCACGTTTCGCGCGGAGCGTGCTCTCTTTTGGAGAGACCGGCGCGGCATGGTTAGCGTCTCGGCCGATCCGGGGCGGGCGGTCCTCCCGGGGCACTTCTCCCATGCGCCTTGTCATCCCTATCCGCGTTGTCCTCCGCTGCGTCGTCGTGTGCGTCGCGGTCACGGCGGCGGCCATCCCGGCCGGGGCCCGGGGCCGCCCGACGCCACCGTCCCAGCCGGCGATGCCGGCCGGGATGGCCGCCCTCAAGGCCGACGCCAACCGGGCGGCGGCCCGCTACTCCGCCGCCGAGACGGCCTACGCCGAGATCAGCGACCAGATCACGGACCTCGAGGGGCAGCTGGCCGACCTCTCCGGCCGCATCGGCCCGCTGCGGGAGCGGATCACCCGCCAGGCCGTGGCCGTCTACCAGGACGACGTCGCCCGGGCCGCGGTCACCAGCTTCGAAGCCCTGGCCGCCGCCATCCGCTCCGACCACTCCGCCCACCTGGTGGCGGACCTGAGCTCCCGGGACGTGCCGGCCATCGACGCCCTGCTCGACACGCGGAAGCGGATCGCCGACCGCCGGCGGGACCTGCTGGCCCGCCGCCACGACGAGAGCGTGGCGCTCGCCGACCTCGCCGCCCAGCGGGACCAGATCAACGCCGAGTTGACCGCCATGGCCGCCGCCCTGCCGACGGCGCCGCCCCGCCTGCCGCCGACCCGCACGAGCCGCTCGGCGTCGGCGCTGAGCCAGCGCCTCGTGCGGGCGCCCGGTTCGTTCGTCTGCCCCATCGACGGGCCGCTGGCGTTCAGCGACGACTTCGGCGCCCCCCGGGGCGGCGGACGGCGCCACATGGGCAACGACCTCCTGAACCCCCGGGGCACGCCGAACGTGGCCGTGATCGACGGCACGATCGAGACCAAGCCCTGGGGCGGCGGCGGCATCGTGATCTTCCTGCACGGCGACGACGGCAACACCTACGTCTACATGCACCTGCTGGAGATCGTCGGCGCTGTGCCGAGGCGGGTGGCCCAGGGCGAGGTCCTCGGGCTGACCGGCATGACCGGCGACGCCCAGGGCTACCACACGCACTTCGAGTTCCACCCCGGCGGCGGCGACGCGGTGAGCCCCTACCCGCTCCTCAGCGAAGCTTGCCGTTAGGCCGCGAGGCAACCGCCGTGGGGCTGGGGCCCCACGGCACCGCGGCGGGATGCCCGGAGGGCAGGGGCCCGCCGCCGGAAGCAACGTAGGGAGTGCGCCAGCACTCCCTACGCCGGCCAGTACTTCGAGGCTCGGTGGGCGTACTTCCAGCCGCCGACGCCGAAGGCGAAAGCGCCGACGCCCAGCCCGGTCACCAGGAGGACGAGCGTGCGGTGCTTGCCGTGGCCCTCGTGCTTGAGGACGGCCACGGCGTCACCCTGGGGTACTCCCGAGGGCGTGCCGGCCAGCGGTGCCGTGGTCGGGGTCGGGAAGGCGGGGATCGGCGGGACGAGGGCGGAGTCGGGAGGGACGTAGGCCGGGCCGCTGTTGGCGTTGGCGTTGGCCTTGCCTTCCCGGCCGTTGCCGTTCCCGTTGTCCCTCCCGCCGGACGACGGGCCGGGCTGGTCCTGGTTCGACTGGCCCGCCGCCGTACGGGGCGCGGGCGGCGGCGGCGGGGGCTCGGTGATCGGCGGGCCGATCCACGTCCGCCCGAGATCGGCGGCGGTCGGCCCGTTGCCGCCGTTGCCCGAGCCGCCCGAAGACGACGGCGGGGGTCCCGACGAGGACGGCGGCGGCGGGGGCGGCCCCGACTGCGGCGGAGGCGGGGGCGGGTTCGGCTGACCCGGCGGCGGGCCCGACGAGGGCGGTGCGGACCCCGGCGGTGGCGCCGACGTCGTGGTGGTCGGGCCCTTGACCTCGATCCTGCCCCACATGCCGTGGAAGGTCTTGCCGTCCTTGTCCACGCTGCCGTGGTGCTTGCAGTAGAACGTGAACGTCCCGGGCTTGTCGAAGGTGGCGCTGTAGGAGCCGTCGGGCCCGGTGAGGTCGCCGGAGCCGGCGAAGGCCGCGGGGTCGACCGGCGTCACCGTGTGGGTGCCGTCGAGGACGTGCCAGGTGACGGAATCACCCACCGCCACCGAGGTCACCGTGCCGTTGGCGGGCGTGAAGCACGGCGGCCCCCACGTCTTGTCGCACTTGGCGGCGTCGCCGGTGACGTTGATGTCGTGGCCGGCGGCGGCGACGACCTCGGTCCACGAGAGCCCGCCGGCGGCGACGACGCCAACCGCCACGAGCACCCGCATCACGGACCGACGCACCGCCACACCTCCGCAACCTCGACGTTCTTGAGCCTCTACACTACCGCTAGCCACAGGGCTAACAAGACCCCCGTCGATCCGGCGGCGCCGGCGGCACTCAGCGGGCGGCCAGCCCCCGGAGGGCGGCCGCGGTGTCGTCCGGCGCCACCAGGAGGGGCACGGGGGTGGTCACCCCGGCCTCCCGGTAGGCCTCGACCTGCTCCCGGCAGGCCTCCGGCGGCCCGTGGACCAGCAGCTCGTCGACGACCCGGTCGGGAACGGCGTCGAGGGCGCCGGCCCGGTCGCCCTCCCGCCAGGCGGCCCACATCTTGGCCAGCTGGTCGCCGCGGCCCAGCCAGTCGTGGAAGGCGGCGTAGACCGGCACGTTGAGGTAGGCGGTGACCATGCGCCGGCCGATGGCCCGGGCCTTGTCGACGTCGGCGGTGGGGCAGACGAAGATCCGGGCCACGATCTCCTTGCCCGGGTCGCTCTCCCGGACGTAGGGCGCCACCGTCCGCACGTCGTCGGCGGAGAGCCAGTTGATGATCGCACCGTCGGTCTCCCGGCCGGCCAGCCGCAGCATCCCGGGCCGGAGGGCGGCGACCATGATCGGGACGGGCACGCCGGGCGGCTCGGCGAGGCGCATGCCCGAGACGGCGAACGTCTCGTACTCCTCGGTGACCTTCTGCCCGCTGAGCAACGCCCGCACGCAGCGGACGGTGTCGCGCACCCGCTGGTACGGCCGCTCGAACGGGATGCTGTTCCAGCGCTCGACGATGACGTCCGACGACGTGCCGAGGCCGAGGACGAAGCGGCCGCCGCAGGCCGCGGCCAGCGTCGCCGCCGACTGGGCGATGAGCGCCGGGCCCCGGGTGAAGGCGGGCACGATGGCCGTCCCGAGCCGCAACCCCGGGGCCCACTGCGAGGCCAGGGCCAGCGGCGTAAAGGCGTCGGCGCCGTCGGCCTCGGCCGACCAGAGGTCGGTGTAGCCGAGGTCGGCCAGCTCGGCGATGAGGTCGCGCTGGTCGGCGAGGGGGATGCCCGGCAGCGGGATGGTGACCCCGAACCGCTGGCCCGCCTGGCCGTCACCCGATTGGATGGTGTCCATCCGGCGAACCCTAGACAGAATGGTCGGCCGGTCGAGAAGGGGGGGACCGCCATGACGATCGGATTCGACGGACG
>Ga0070741_10015752_pt1 | contig 12747 bp, 14 predicted proteins | sample Coa_R1_4_FD_66440 | JGI IMG/M metagenome (GOLD analysis project Ga0070741, IMG submission 66440) | Surface soil microbial communities from Centralia Pennsylvania, which are recovering from an underground coalmine fire - Coalmine... | ecosystem: Environmental > Terrestrial > Soil > Unclassified ...
AGCGGCGATCGACTGCGCGATCCGGGAGCTGCGGGAAGAGACGGCGCTCGAGGCGGATCGCGGCCGCGTCGTCGCGGAGACCGTCGACGGGTTCCGCGAGTCCCGCGATGTCTTCAGAACCGCGTTCGTCGAGGTGATCGACGCGCGCGGCGAGCCCGCGCGACGGGAGCCGGACAAGGTGGGCGGCTGGCACTGGTTCCGGTGGGACGAGCTGCCGGATCCGCTCTTTGCGCCCGTCGCCTCGCTCGTTCGCGCCGGCTACACGCCCTCGTAGCGCACGCGCGTATCCCGCCCGCGGGGCCGCTCGTTGCCTCTGAGTAGCACGGGCGGACCCGTGCAAGCGATCAAGGAGGTGTATCGATGGCCGCTTGGATATGGGCGGTGATCGCGGTCGCCGTCGTCGTTGTCGTCGCCGTGGTCGTCTGGCAGGCCCTGTCGCAGCGCAGGAGCGCGAAGCTGCGCGAGCGGTTCGGCCCGGAGTACGAGCGGGTCACGGAGCAGTCCGACAGCACGCGCGCGGCCGAGCAGGAGCTTGCGGCACGGGAGGAGCGCCGCAGGAACCTCGACATCCGGCCGCTCACGGCCGCTGCCAAGGATCGGTACGTCGCAAGCTGGCGGACCGTGCAGGCGCAGTTCGTCGACGATCCTCGCGCCGCCGTCGCGAGCGCGGACAGCTTGATCCAGTCTGTGATGGCGGATCGCGGCTACCCGGTGGAGGACTTCGAGCAGCGCGCCGCGGACGTGTCCGTCGACCATCCGCAGGTCGTCGAGAACTACCGCATCGGCCACGGGTTGGCGACGAAGGCGGCGTACGACGGCGAGTCGACGGAGGATCTCCGCCAGGCGATGCGTCATTACCGCGCGCTCTTCGAGGAGCTCGTCGAGCCCGCCGCCGACGAGCCGCTCGCGGCCGATCACGACGGCGCCGGTCGTACGACCGACGTCTCCACCCCGACGAGGACGGTGCAATAGCGATGGCAGCCGAGAACGTGAGCACGAGCGACCTCGCCGCGCTCGACCGCGACGGCGGCCGCGAACCGCTGCTCGCACGCGACCAGAGCGAGCGGTACACGGAGCGGTGGCAGGAGATCCAGACCGGCTTCGTCGACGAGCCGCGGACGTCCGTCGAGCAGGCCGACGCGCTCGTCGCCGACCTGATGCAGCGGCTCGCGGCGACGTTCGCGAACGAGCGTGCGGCGCTCGAGGCGCAGTGGGACCGCGGCGACGAGGTCTCGACCGAAGACCTCCGCGTCGCGCTGACCCGCTACCGGTCGTTCTTCGACCGCCTTCTTGCCACCTGAGGAGCGAGAGCGCGCGGCGACGGCAATTGCTCGCCGCGCGCTCTCGACCTCGGTGCATCGCGGGGAGGAGAAGAAACACCGGCACGTCAGTACAGGCCTTCGCCTCGGGCGTACCGTTCGGCGCGGGCGCGGTCGTAGTCGTCGGGATCGAGGGTCGCATCGGCGACGCTCCTCATGATCGCGCCCGCGCTCGGCAGCTCCGAGCGATCGACGTGACGCTCCGCGTTCCACAGATCCGACCGGATCAGCGCCTTCGGGCACTGCGTGTAGGCCTCCTCGATCGACACGAGGATGCCGAGCTCCGGCGCACGTCCTCCCACTGCGCTTTCCGCGAGCAGCTCCGGGTCGTCGACAACGGATGCGCGGCCGTTGACGCGGAACGTGTCCCCAACACCCGGGATCAGGAAGAGAAGCCCGATCCGCGAGTCCGCGAGCAGGTTCGACAACGTGTCGGCGATCCGGTTCCCCGGCCGCTCCGGGATCAGCAGCGTCCGGTCGTCGAGGATGCGCACGAATCCCGCCGGGTCGCCTCGCGGAGAGACGTCGAGGCCGCCGGCCGGATCCGCGGTCGCCACGCACACGAACGGCGAGCGCTCGATGAACTGCCGAGTGAGGTCGTTCAGGCGGTCCGCGATCTTCGCCGCCACGAGCGGGACCGGCCGGCCGACGACTTCCCGAAGCTCCCTCTCCGCTGTGATTCGGCGATTTGTGCGCACGAACGGAGCCTAGACGTTTGCGAAGCGGCCTCCTCGGCGTCACGTACAAGATCCCGCTGTCGCAGGCGCCGCACGGGTACGAGATCTTCAAGCACAAGGAAGACGACTGCCTCAAGTCGTGCTCAAGCCGTAGACGCACGCGCCGTGTCACACTCGGCGGGCGACCGTGTCCGCCCCCCGCTCACGTGCCGTCGTCTTCGCCCTCGCCCTCGCCCTCGGCGTCGCCGCCGGATGGCTGCGGACGCCGACGGCAAGCGGAGTCTGGAACGGGATCCCGCAGAGCCCCCAGCCGGGCTGGGCCGTTCGCATCGACGTCGGCGCGAGCTACTGCACCGGGACGATGGTCGCGCCGCAGTGGGCGATCAGCGCGGCCCACTGCTGGCAGACGACCGGGCCGAACCCGGCGGTCACCGCCGCCGTCGTCGCGGGGCGTCCCGTTCCGGTCGACGCCGTCGTCCAGTATCCGAACTGGCAGCCGCACTACCCCGACGTCGCGCTCGTTCACCTCGCGCGCATCGTTCCGGGCGTTGCGACGTTGCCGCTCGCGTCGCCCGACGACATGAGCTACTTCGTCGACCAGCCCGTCAGCGTCTTCGGGTACGGCCAGTCGACGACGGGTCTGACGCCGAACGTGATCAACAAGAGCCCGGACGGAACCTGGTCGCTCGCGTCGTCGTGCCCGGCGGCGTTCACGGGCGGATACTCGTGCTACCGCTACTCGGGGACGAACCTCGCCGGCCTGATCAGCTCCGGGGACAGCGGCGGCGCGTGGGTCGGCTGGCGCGACGGCGCGCCGCGGCTGCTCGGCGTGGTCTCCGGCTTCCTCGGCCTCGGCGCGTGGCAGGCGGCGACGAGCACGGCGGCGACACCCGTCGCCGGCTGGATCTCGACCATGCTCGCGCAGCCGAATCCGATCGTCGCGACGCGCGTCGACATCGACCACAACGGCGTCGTCGACGACGCCGACCTCGAGGCGCTGCTCGGCGAGTACGGACAGCGCGGGCCGTCCCCCGACTTCAGACCGGGCGACGTCAATCTCGACGGCGTCGTGAACGTCGCCGACCTCAGTCTTCTCGCCGCGTCGCTCGAGGGCACGTCCGCCGCCGCCACGCCTCGCTCGGAGGCGGTCGTGTACGCGTCGCCGGCCACGGTGACCGGCGCGGTCGGCAGCCGTATCACCGTCGAGCTCCGAGCCGCCGTCTTCGACGCCGGCGCCAACGCCGTCCACGTGAGGCTTGCGTACCCGGCATCGAAGCTCACCTACGTCGGGAGCGCAGTCGACACCGACGTGTGGACCGTGACGGCCTCGCAGTCCGCTCGCGGCGGCCACCTGGACATCGCCGTCGCCGGCAAGGCGCCCGTGACGGACGACCAGCTCGTCGCCACCGCCACGTTCACGGTCGAGGCGAGGGGGCCGATCGAGCTTCGGATCGGAGAGACGTCCTACGTGGCAAGCGCGGCGACGGGCGCCGACCTCCTGGCGCACGAGGACGCCGCGACCGCACCGCGGCGCGGAGGACGCCCGACGGGAGAGCGTGCCGCACGTTCCAGCCGCCGTCAGGCGGCGGCCGAGACAGCCTCTTCGTCGAGCGGGGCCGCCTCGGCGCGCACCCGCCGCGGCCGACCGATCAGGAACGCCCCGGCGCTCATCGCGACGAGCGCACAGGCGCCTGCGGTCAGGAAGCCGAGCTGCGTGCCGCCGACGCCGCACAGCCACCCGAGCAGCGGGCTCGCGAGCGGCGCGGGCGCGTTCCATGCGTAGAAGTACACGCCCAGGACGCGGCCTCGCAGGTGGTCCGGCGCCTCGAGCTGCACCGCCGCGTTCGCACTCGACGTGTACGTCGTGAACGCGACGCCGCAGACGAACAGCAGCGCAGCAACGAGCACCACGGAGTGCATCGGCGCGATCGCCAGCTCGGCGAGACCGAAGACGCCGGTGCCGGCGAGCACGAGCCGCCAGCGCGGCTGCGACCGCGCCGCCGAGACGAGCGCGCCCACGAGCGCGCCCGCGCCGAAGCACGAGGAGATGATCCCGAACGTCGCCGGGCCGGCGTGCAGCGTCTGCTTCGCGAGCACCGGCAGCAGCACGTTCACGTTGAAGGAGAACGACACGACGAAGGCTGCGATCGCGATCAGCACGAGCAGTGAGCGCGTTCGCAACGTGTATGCGAGGCCTTCGCGCGCCCCGTGCCACAGGGACGGCCGGGCGCGGCCTCGCAGGGCGTACAGCTCGCCCGTCCGCATCGCGAGGAGGCCGGCGAGGACGGCGAGGAAGCTGGCGCTGTTGATCGCGAAGCACCAGCCGCTCCCGACCGCCGCGATCACCACGCCGGCGAGTGCGGGCCCGACGATCCGCGCGAGGTTGAAGAGGCTCGAGTTCAGCGCCACCGCGTTCGGCAGCTCCGACCGACCGACGAGCTGCACCGTGAGGTTCTGGCGCGCCGGCAGGTCGAAGACCACCGCGATGCCGGTCAGAGCCGCTATCGCGTACACCTCCCACGGCCGAACGGCGCCGAAGAGGGTGACCGCTGCGAGCACCGCGGAGAAGGCCATCTGAACGCCCTGCGTGACGATCACGGTGCGGCGGTTGTCGAAGCGGTCGGCGATGACACCCGCGAAGAGGCCGAGCAGCGTGAACGGGCCGAAGCGCGCGAGCGAGAGCAGCCCGACTGCGACCGGCGAGTGCGTCAGCGACAGGATCAGCCAGTAGAGGGCGACGTTCTGCATCCACGTGCCACACACCGACGTGATCTGGCCGGCGAAGTAGAGCCGGTAGTTGTGGTGCTTTCGAAGGCTGGCGAACGTCCGCCGGCCGGCGAGGCGGATGAGCGTCACGAAGCGTCCGCTCCGAGGAGTCGCTGGAGCGGCTCGGCCGCTTGCGCGATCGCGCGGCGGTCGGCATCCGTCAGCTGTTCGAGCCGCTCCGCGAGCCATGCCGTGCGCTGACGGCGAACCGCCTGCAGCACGCGCTTTCCCTCCGGCTCGAGGAAGAGCGCGACGCGGCGCCGGTCGAGCCCGCGCTCGCCGCGGACGAGCCCCGCCGCCTCGAGGACGGCGAGCTCCGCCGACATCCGCGGCGCCGACACGTGCTCGCGCTGCGCGAGCTCCCGCGCCGTCACGCCGGGCTGGTCCTTGATCGAAGCGAGGATCGTCGCCTGCCCGCCGGTGATCCCGAAGGCGTGGCTCTCCCGCCGGAGGCGGCGGGCGAGCCGCAGGAGCACCGGCCGCAGGTCGTTCGCAAGCCGGCGAGAGTCGTTAACGCGAGAAACCATTAATGAGGTTAACTCTACCGGACGACGCGAGGGGGACGGCAGAAGCGGCGGGTGAGCTCGAGCGTGTGCCGCCCCGGCGGAACCGTGACGACCGTGCGGTCGCACGGGACCGCCCGCGCGCGCACGTGGAGCCGCCCGCCGTCGACCGTGACGTCTCCGTACATCGGGATCGCGACCGTGCCGCCGACGGGCGCGTCGACGGTCGCGTCGAACGACGTCTCCGTTCGCGACCAGCTGAAGCTGATCGTCCCGTGCGGCGTCGGCACCCGGCCGCGCGCCCAGGCGACCCCTGAAGGATGCGGCGCGGCGACGAACGTCCCGAAGCCGGGCGTCCCCGGCCGCACGCCGAGCACCTCTTCCGTCAGAGCCGGCGCCGCACCGCTCGACCACCCGTGCTCCCACGACTGGCCGAGCGTGTTCGTCGGGCCTCCGCCGTGCGGCCCGATGTTCTCCCACATGCCTTGTTGCGGCCCGTTGCGGACCATGTATCCCCACTCCCGCCGGACGAGCTCGAGCGCCGAGTCGTCGAGGCCTGCGGCGTATCGAGCGAGGACCTCGAAATACCCGACGAACGGATACACGCGCAGATTCGACAGCCCGCCCCAGCCGGGATGGCTCCACGCGTCGACGTCGAGCAGCGTGTTCCCGTAGCTCTGGCGGATCGCCCGGCTCAGGTAGTCGAGCGCCGCGCGCGCACGCGCGAGGCTCGCGAACCCGGCGAGGACGGCGAACGCGTTGCCGTCCTCCGGATGGACCTTCGGCCCCGTCGGACTGTCGAGGTACGCGTGCGCCCCGGGGTCCCAGAAGGCGCCGTTGAAGCTGCGTCGCAGGCTGGGTAGCCTCCGGCGCCACTCGGCGGCGGCGCGACGGTGTCCCAGCCACCCCGCGACCGTCGCCGCCTGCTCGAGCGCGACGCCGTAGCCGGCGTTGAAGTACGCGATCGTGTCGCCGCGGCGGTGGATGCCGGCGTAGTCGCGCGCGCCCACGCGGTCGACGAGGAGCCCGTTCGCGCCGAGCTGGCGCGGGTACCAGCGGTTCATCAGCTCGACGAGGCTCGACCACACGCTGCGCGCGAGCGCGCGGTCGCCCGTGTAGAGCACGTAGTCGTGGAGCGCCTCGACCCAGTAGGCGTTGTAGTCGAAGCCGACGACGCGCGCATGGAAGATCGGGCTCTGCGGAATCGAGCCGTCGCGGTGCTGGTTGTGGGCGTACCACAGGAGCATCGCGCGCATGACCGGCGCATCGTCCTCGGGCACCGAGACGAACAGCGTCCGATCGATCACCGCCTGGTCGCCGATGTACGGACAGCGGTCGCGGACGACTCCGTCGACGATCACCGTGCGAAGCGCGATCGCGCACGGGCGCCCGAGCGCGTCGACCGACAGCGGGCCGGGCACGACCATGTCGCGCGCCGTCTTGACGGAGACGGTCCAGATCCGGTTCAGGAGCGCGTCGCTCGACCGGAACGTCCCGGCCGTCTGCGAGCTCGTACCCGTCGCGATGAGCCACCCGACTGCGGCTGCGACGCCGGCGGCTGCGAGCAGCGCCGGCGCGAGCCACCGAGCGCTACGCGGCCGCACCCCTCGCCCTCGGCCCGAGGCGGGCTACCGCGGCTTCAGCGTGAACGTGAGCGCCTGCCCGTTGGGCCGCACCGGCAGCCCTGCCGCGCTCGCACTGGCCTCGAAGGCGACTTCCTGCGGCGGGCTGAGGTACGACGACGTGCCGCTCACGCTACTGAGGATGCCGTCGTAGAGCAGCATCACCGCGAAGCTGAAGAGCGCCTCGTCCTTCGTGAAGTTGCAGTGCCCGTAGCGGTCGATCGGAATCTCGAGGTGGCGCGTGAGGAACGACCCTGCCGCGAGCGTCTTCAGGTCGTAGAGCGTCTCGTGGAAGTACGGAACCTGCTGGTCCCTGAGGGTGTGGAGCGTGATCAGCGGCCGGCTCAGCACGCCTGTCGTGCCGTACGCAGGCGACTTCATCGCCGCCACCGCCGCCGGCGCGGCGGCCATGCGCTTGACGAGGAGGTTGAGCAGCAGGTCGTTGTCCGATCCGTAGTACCAGCGGGTCGTGTTGTCGAAGGGAAAGCCCCCGAGCGTCGCCGCAGCATCGTTCAGGTTCACGACGCTGTACCGGAGGACGTCGCGTACCGACTGCTCGACCGTCGTGAGATAGTCGGCGGAGTCGTACGGCAGGTGCGCGACGGCCACCCACTGATCGAGCTTGTGCCGGTTCGCCGGGTCGAACACGATCGGCTTCACCGTCGACTCGTAGAAGCTCGACCAGTTCGCCGCGAGGCTCTGCGACGGATTGAACGGATCGCCGGGAATGACGCCGGGGAAGAAGTAGTCGAACGTCGCCCGCGCGTCGCCGAAGTAGCTGAGCTCGTACTGGAAATCGCCGATCGGCCCACACGCCGCGACGCCGGCGGCGAAGACGTCGGGGTGCTGCTCGACCTCGAGCGCGGTGATCAGGCCGCCCTCCGACGCGCCGACGATGTACACCTTCTGCGGCCGGCCGTGCTCCGAGGTGAAGATCTTGACGAGGTCGAGGATGTCCGCCTCACCCTGCACGACCGCGAGACCCGTCTTGCTGTAGCTGTTCGTGGCGAACGCGAACCCGAGGCCGGTGACGAGATCCGGCAGGCAGAAGTCGTTCTTGCAGAGCTGGTCCTCCGGGATCGAGACGGGTGTCCCCGCATCCTGGAAACCGTGCGCCCAGACGACGAGCATCCCGTTGTAGCCGGACGCGGGCATGCAGATGCGGTACAGGGAACCGCTCTGCTGCCGGCCGTCGGCGCATCCGGGCGTCTGCGCGCCCGCGGTACCGGCGGCGCCGACGAGCGCGGTCGCGACCAGAGCGAGCAGCAGGGTGGCGGCACGACGTCGCATTGCGTCGCGCGACGCTAACACGCTGAGGGGCGGCCCGAAAGCCGCCCCCTCAGCGACCGCGAGCGAACTGCTCTAGCGCCTCGATGCCTTCGACGCCGCCTCCTCGTTCACGCCGCTCCGGAACATTCCGCCGGTGGCGATCTTCGTCAGCAGCGAGTCGGCCTTCGACTCTTCGTCCAGCGTCTCGTCGAGCAGCGACGCTGCGTCGCCGTAGTCGAGCTCCTTCGCGAGCGTGCGTACGGTTCCGTATCCCGCGATCTCGTAGTGCTCGACCCGCTGCGCGGCGGCGATCAGCGCCGCGTCCTTCGCGGCGGGATCGCCGGTCGCCTGCACGACCTCGTCACCCTCCGCGATCAGGCCGTGCATCGCCTTGCACTGCTCGGTCGGCATCGGCATCCCGATGTCCGAGAACAGGCGCTCGAGGCGCTCAACATGGCCACGTGTCTCTTGAAGGTGCGTCTCGAACGCCTCGCGCAGCTCGTCGGCATGCGCTGCGCCGACCATTTTCGGCAGCGCGGTCAAGAGCTGCTTCTCGGCGTCGTACAGATCGCCGAGCTGGGCCTCGAACACGTCACGCAGGGACCCGAGTTTCACCGTTTTCTCCTTTCGTCGCTGCGGACTAGCCTCCCCCGGCCCGGCACTTCACACACCTACGCAGCGACGCGACCGTGAACGGCTTCCCCACGGCGCCTTTCGATCCACCTCCGCGTCTCCATCCGGCGCAGCGGCTGCGCCGGCTCGGCGCAGAGCCGCTCCAGCATGAAGCACGTGTGCAACAGGTGCAGGTCGCCCCGTCGTTTCGCGTCCGTCGAGCTGTTCATCTTCGTCCTCCCAGTCGAGACCAACGGCAGATGGCTCAGAGATCGCCACGACGAGGCGGGAACCTGAATCGCGCTGGACCGCAGAATCACGTAGACCCGAGCGGAAGAATTTCACGTCAACTCGGCGAGACACACCTCCGTAAATCCCTCGAACGAGGGAGAAACCGGGGCACCGAGCTCGCGATCGAGCCGAAATTCCGTTCTCGCGCGGATTTGGTGCTCCAGTCGGTCGTGACGACGCTCCTCGCCGCCGCCGCCGGTATCACCTACGGCAGCCGCCTCCACGGCGCGAGCGTCGCGATGGTGCCGCTGCACGTCGGTGCGCGCGCGACCGCACGTAGCCGCCGCGCAGCGCGGAACGGCAGCCGGCCGTCGCCGTCGGCCGCGCTCAGGTTCTACCGCCTGGCGCCTCCGCACCTCCAGACGAAGGAGGGCTCGGGCGCACCCTCAGTAGTCGATGTCGACCTCGACCTCGATGCCGCGCGCGCGCTGCGCGGCCTCCCACGCCCGGATGCGGAGCAGGATCGCGAGCCGCATAGCGCCCTCGTTGTAGGACCCGAGCAGGCTCAGGCGGAGCGTGTCGGGACCGGAGACCTCGGCGACGACGTCCGGGCGCGCGGTCAGGTCCGCGAGAAGCAGCTCGAGGAGAGTCGCGTCGCTGATCCGGACGGTCGCCATGAAGCAGTGAACGGAGGAAACACCGCCACCGCGGCCGGTGCCTCCTACCTTCGGCTAATCACCGGTGACGTCCCGGCGCAGGAACGCGAGGTACCCCGTCGCGAGAGGAACGGCGGCATAGATCGCGCAGAGCCACGCCGCGCGCTCGATCGGCGCCCAATCCGTCGGCCGTCGCAAGAGGCCGTGCCACGCGGAGAACTGCTCGCCGAGGAGGTAGGGGCGGATCGTCTCGGTTCCGGGGAGAGCACCGAGCAGCTGCATGAGCAACGCGAAGAGCAGCGTGCCGACGACGGACGCGGCGCTGTTGCGTGTGAGGGTCGAGAGCATCACCCCGAAGGCGGCGATCGCGAGCAGCGGCCATGCATAGACGGCGGTGCTCAGCGCAAGGAGGCCGAGACCCGTCGGAGCCGCCACCGTCGTTCCCGAGAGGGACACGAGCGGGTGCCACCCGAACTCGATCACGCCCGCCGTCACCCCGACCGCGACCATCGCGAAGAGCGCCGTCAGGGTGTAGGTGGCGGCGGCGGCGGCCTTTCCCGCGAACACCTGGCCCCGGTCGCGCGAGCGAGTGAGAATCGTCTTCAGCGTTCCGTTGTGGCTCTCGGCGGCGACGATGTCGCCGGCGACGAGCGCGGTCACGAGCGGGAGCCCCCAGATCGACATGAAGAAGAGGACGACGAACGGGACCGCGAGGCCCGTGTCGCGAAGCGCTCGGCCGAGCGGGATGTCGGTGGGGCCGGCGCCGTTCTGCGTCGCGAGCGCCACGACGAACGCGATCGGCACCACGATCGCCGCGGCGAGGCCGAGGTACGTCCTCTTCTGGGCCAGCAGCTTCCGCACCTCCCACGCATAGACGGCACCCATCACGCGACCTCCTGCACGAGCGGCGGCCGCTCGCCTTCGGTCAGGTCGAGGAAGAGCTCCTCGAGCGTCGCCGTTCGCGGCACGAGGGCGGTGAAACCGACGCCGGCGCGACCGAGCGCAATCGTCAGCATCGCCGCCGCGTCGTCTCCCGCCGTGAACCGCACCTCACCGTCGGAAGCGACGACGTCGCCGACGCCGGCGATCGAGGCCGCTACACGCCGGGCCGTCTCGACGTCGACGACGCGAAGGCGGTAGCCGGTCGCGGCGCCCGCCTTCAGCTCCGAGAGCAACCCCTCGTACACGATGCGCCCGCGCCGCACGATCGCGACGCGGTTGCAGAGCTCCTCGACCTCGTAGAGCAGGTGGCTCGAGAGCAGGATCGTGATCCCCTCCGCCGCGAGCCGGCGCACGAGCTCCCGCATGTCCCGCATCCCCGCCGGGTCGAGGCCGGTCGTCGGCTCGTCGAGGAGGAGGAGCCGCGGTGCACGCAAGAGCGAAGCCGCGATCCCGAGCCGCTGCTTCATCCCGTGCGAGTACCCGCCGACGCGATCGCCCGCGCGGTCGCGCAACTCGACGAGCTCGAGCACCTCGTCGATGCGGCTGCGCGGGCCGTCGTCGTAGTCCGCGAGCAGCTCGAGATTTCGCCGCGCGCTCAGGTACGGGTAGAACGCAGGCCCTTCGACGAACCCGGCGACGCCGTCGAGCGCCGTCGCCCCGTCGACGAGCGGATCGCGTCCGAAGAGCTGCACACGCCCCTCGCTCGGCCGGATGAGCCCGAGGAGCATCCGCAGCGACGTCGTCTTCCCCGCGCCGTTCGGGCCGAGATAGCCGAACACGTCGCCGTGCTCGACGGTGAGGTCGACGGAGTCGACCGCAACGAGGTCGCCGTACCGCTTGACGAGCCCGCGTGCGACGACGGGCGCATCCGTCACGCGAAGGCCTTGGCGGCAGCCTCCGCGTCACTCGCAGTCATCGACCCGCCGACGACGAACGAGATCCCGCCGCTCTCGAACGCGAGCGCCGTGCCGAGCGGCGTCGCGAGCTCGTGCGCGGTCACCGACCCCAGCGACACCTTCGGGAGCCCGTCGAACGGGCCGAAGGCGCCGCCGGTGTTCCCGCTCGCGCGCTCGTGAACGACGAGCGCGCCGAGACCCTCGCCGTACGTGAGGAGCGCGCCCTTCCCGACGACGCGTGCCGAAGTGAGCGGGTGCCCCGCCACCGAGGCGGGCGCGGCGAGCGTGAACGGCAATGCGGCGCGCACCGCGTCCACCCCCGTGACCGGCTTCGCCTGCGCCCCGCCCGAGCCTGCCGGCTGCGGCGACAGCTCGACGATCTTCGTCCCGGCCGGGGGCGTGATCGCGACGTCCGCCGGGTCCACCTTCGAGAACGAGATGTCGGTCACCTTCAGCTCGAGAACCGGCGAGGCGTCGCCCTTGGCGGTGAGCGCGATCCGGAGCGGGACGCCGTTTGCCGCCGCCCACGAAAGCTCGGCGGCGCCGACGAGACCGCCGTTCTCCTTCGGCGAGACGGAGACGGTGTATGCGCCCTGGTTCGCCACCACGCCGGGCTGAGTGTCCGAGACGTTCGCGCGCTGCTCGAGCTTCGAGAGCGCATTCGAGATCTGCTCGACGGTCGGAGGCGCTTTCGCGCCGGCGGCGGGGGCGGAGCCCTGCAGCGGCAGCTCGTACGCCGTGTTCGACGAGGCGTCGTACACGGTCAGCTTCGACGGGTCCCAGACGATCTGCGTGTCACCGGCATCCGACTGCAGCTCGATCCGCCCACGGCCGTCGTTCGTGAGCCAGAGCCGGCCCGACGCACCCGCGAGCAGGGCCGAGGCGGCGTTGCCGAGGAGCGACGCCGACGGGAGGAGCCTGTTTGTGAACGTGACGCGGGCGTCGACGCCGTCCGGCGGCGGAGCGGCGAGAGCGTCGTGCACGGCCTGCGCGAGCGGAGCGCCGGCAGGTGCCGCGCCGGCCCCGCCCGTGGCGGCGGCCGCGGCGAGCACCGCAGCGGCGATTGCGGCACCCGCGGCCGAGAGGAGCAGGAGGAGCCTCGGAGTGGAGAGCCTACGGAATACGTTCACCTCGTTCCTTTCGGTCCGGCTGCCCGCCTCCTCCGGACCAGAGTACCCGTGCGCGAAATCCCTCGTTGGAGGTAGGCCGATCGGCACGTTCTCGCCTACGGTGAGACCCACGGCAGCAGTGACG
>Ga0070741_10015753_pt1 | contig 12746 bp, 15 predicted proteins | sample Coa_R1_4_FD_66440 | JGI IMG/M metagenome (GOLD analysis project Ga0070741, IMG submission 66440) | Surface soil microbial communities from Centralia Pennsylvania, which are recovering from an underground coalmine fire - Coalmine... | ecosystem: Environmental > Terrestrial > Soil > Unclassified ...
CCGAGCTCGACCTCGATCTCCTTCGGCGTGTAGGTGACACCGATGCGTACGTCCACGCGCTACTCCTCTCGCTCGGGGGGCGCGGCCATCGTAGGCGGCTCCTCGAGCTCCTCTGGCGGGGGCTCCGACTCCCCTTGGTCCCACCGGCCCCACCGGGGCGTGCGCCGGACGAAGGCCAGGTGCCACAGGCAGAGGGCCACGACGATGACCGAGGTGATCTGGCTCCCGGTCAGGCCGATGTAGCGCTTGTCCTCCCGCAGGAAGTCCTCGATGATCCGCTCGATGCCGTACCAGGCGCCGAACACGGTGATGAGGAAGCCGTCGTAGCGCTCCTTCTTGCGGAGGTACAGGAGGAAAGCCAGGAGGAAGGTGACGAAGATGAAGTCGTACAGAGCCGTCTGGTGGACGATCTGGCCGGGGATGCAGGGCGACGCCGTCTGCACGCCCAGCTTCGGGCACTTGTAGCCGAGGAAGAACGACGTCTGCTTGCCCAGGTGGTCGGCCACGATGAGGTCGCCGATGCGGCCGACGAACACGCCCAGGGCCATGCCGGGGGCGGCCGCGTCCATCACCTTCCAGAAGGACAGGCCCCGCTTCCGCATCTCGGGGAGGGCGAGGAGGATGGCGCCGATGAAGCCGCCGAGGAGGGAGATGCCGCCCTGCCAGACCTTGAAGACGTCGACGATGCTCGAGTAGTCGCTGATGTGGTTGATGACGTAGGCCACCCGGGCGCCGACAATGGCGCCGATGGCCGCCCGGGTGAGGAGGGCGTACACGTCGTCGTCGCTGATCCCCCGCTTGCGGGCGGCCGGGAGCATGAGTTGGGCGCCCAGCAAGAAGCCGATGGCAATGCCCAGCCCGTGGGGGGAGATGCTGAGGGGCCCGATCTTGATGTGGACGAGCGGGTGATAGGAGATGGACGCGAGAACCTCGGCAGCCGCCAACACCTCGCCATTCTTGCCTGCCCGACACTGTCACACCCCCTCGGTACGGTTGGAGGCATGTCGAACAGCCGATCAGAGGCATGGGTGGCGACCATGGAGGGGGTGGCCTCCGGGGCGGTGCGGCGCGCCCACGGGGACGCGGTCGCCAAGGTGGGGGCCGGCGTCGGCGGGGGGTTCGGGCGGGAGGAGCGGGAGGCATGGGAGGACGGGTGGCTGGCGCCGGGCGGCACCCGGGCCCTGGGGGCGGGCCAGCGCGCTCGGGACGAGGCGCCCGATCCGGCTCGCACGTGCTTCGAGCGGGACCGGGACCGCATCCTGCATGGCACCGCCTTTCGCCGGCTGGCGGGCAAGACCCAGGTGTTCGTGTTCCCGGAGGACCACCAGCGCACGCGCCTCACGCACGCGCTGGAGGTAGCCCAGGTGGCCACGGCCATCGCCCAGGCGTGCCGGCTCAACGTGGCGCTGACCGAGGCCATCGCCCTGGGGCACGACTGCGGGCACGGGCCCGGCGGGCACGCCAGCGAGGACGCCTTCGGGCCGTACGTGGCCGGCGGGTTCGACCATGCCGTGTGGGGGGCCGACGTGGTCCTCGCGCCCCTCAACCTGTGCGCGGAGACGCTCGACGGCGTGCGCAACCACTCGTGGTCCCGCCCGGCGCCGTTCACGCCCGAGGGCGAGGTGGTGGCCTGGGCCGACCGGATCGCCTATGTGTGCCACGACTTCGAGGACGCCGTGCGGGCGGGCATCGTCACCCCGGGCATGCTCCCGGCCGTGGTGCGGGAGCGCTGCGGGCTGGCGTCGCGGGGCCAGCAGCTGGGCGCCTTCATCGACGGTGTTGTGTCGGCCACGCTCACCACGGGCGAGGTGGTCATGAACGAGGGCATGGCCGAGGCCCTGGCCGCGTTCCGGGCCTTCAACTACGAACGCATCTACATGCGGCCGGCCTCCGTGGCCCAGGCCCAGGCGGTGATCAAGGTGCTCCGGGCCCTGGTGGAGCACTACGCCGACCGGCCGAACTCACTCCCGCTGCTGGGCATGGATCCCCCACCCGGGTTCGTGTCCGGGAGCGAGGACGCCGTGCGAGAGGCGGTCACCTACGTGGCGGGCATGACCGACCGGTACGCGTTCTCCCTGGCTGTCACCCAGCTCGGGTGGGACCCCGCCCGCCTGCCCCCGGGGGTCGACGTGGCCGGGCGCTAGCCGTCGCCCAATTTTGGGCGCGTTTGACTACCGAATCGGTAGTTCAGCGCGCCCAGAACGTCGTTTCGGGCCCGCCGGGCCGACGCCACGTCGGTCAATCGCGCCCAGCACGCGCCGGTGTGGCCGGGGCGGCCGGGGCGACTGGGTGCCAGCGGGGGTGGCGGCGGCGGGCCCAGTCCGGGTCGACGTTGCCGCCGAGCATGCCCTGGAGCGCCTCGGGCTCGGACAGCGCCTTGCCGATGTGGCCCACGATGGCCACGAACAGCAGCACGGCGATCCAGTCGTGCACGAAGGTCGCGCCCGTGCGCCAGGCCAGCGGGAAGGGCTTGTACCAGCGCATGATCGACCCGGACAGCAGCATCACGGGGATGGCCCCGGCCACGAAGGCGGCGTTGAGCTTCTGGCCCGGGTGGAACTTGTCGAAGCGCACGCTGCGGTCCCGGCCCAGCGAGCGGAACCAGCGCCGGTCGTCGGCCAGCCACCGGTTCAACCGGCCCACGTCGGCCCGCAGGGCGCGCCCCCGCCGGGGTGACGCCAGCCCCAGTACCAGCGGCACGGGCAGGGCCAGCCCGCTCCACACGTGCACGGTCTTCACCAACTCCCGCCGCCCGACGACGGCCGACAGCGGCCCGATGTACAGAGCAGCCCCGGTCGCCACGAGCACCAGGAACAGCGTGGCGTTGGCCCAGTGGACCACCCGCTCGGTGCGGTCGAACCGGGTCAGCAGCACAGGCTTCACACCGGGGTGTCCGACCGCCCGTTGGACCGGCCGATCCACCCGTCCACGTCGTACCCCCGCCGCTCCCAGTACCCCTCGATCACGTCGCTGGTGACCTCGATCCGGGCCAGCCACTTGCACGACTTGTAGCCGTACATGGGCGCCACGTACATGCGCACGGGCCCGCCGTGGACGGACGGCACCGGGCCGCCCTGCATCTCGTAGGCCACGATCACGTCGGCCCGCCGGGCCTGGTCCATGGTGAGGCTCTCGGTGTACGAGCCGTCGAACGACCAGAACCGCACGGCCCGCCCACCGGCCTGCACGCCGGCGGCGTCGAGCACGTCGGCCAGGCGCACGCCCGTCCACGGCACCTGGTGGACCCTCCAGCCGGTGACGCACTGGAAGTCCTTCACCAGGTGCGTCGGGGGCATCGCCTGGAGCTGGGCCAGCGACAGGGTGAGGGGCGTGCCGACCAGGCCGTCGACCGTCAGCTGGTACTCGGCGTCGGTGCGCTTGGGCAGGTACCCGACCACCGAGTAGATGCGGAACCCACCGGCCCCCGGGAACAGGTCGGAGATGCCCAGCCGGTCCCGGGACGTGATGGGCGCCATGACCCGCCCGACGAGGTCCGACACCTTGGCGCCCACGAGCACGCCGCCCACGCCGAACCCCAGCATCCCCAGGAAGATGCGACGCCCGACCGGGGTACCCGCGGACGGAAGCGCGTCAGTACCCATCACATCGAGGGTACGGCGCCCGACTCGCTAACGGATGGTCAGCTCGGGCCGGAACACCCGGCTGGCGCCCAACCCGTCGAGCTCCTTGGCCAGGGCCTCGAACGCCTGGGCCGCCTCGCTGGTGGCGTCGGCCGCCACCACGGGCACGCCCACGTCACCGCCCTCGCGCAGGGCGGGAACGAGTGGCACCTGGGCCAGCAGGGGCACACCCAGCTCGGCCGCCAGCGCCTCGCCGCCACCCGAGCCGAACAGCTCGTAGCGCTTGCCGTCGTCGGCCGTGAACCACGACATGTTCTCGATGACACCCCGCAGCGGCAGGTTGATCTTCTTGGCCATGTAGGCCGTGCGCTGGGCCACCCGCTGGGCGGCGGCCTGCGGGGTGGTGACGACGTACACCTCGGACCGTGGCAGGTACTGGGCCATGGACAGGGCCACGTCGCCCGTGCCGGGGGGCATGTCGATGACGAGGTAGTCGAGATCGCCCCAGTACACGTCGGTGAGGAACTGCTCCAAGGCCTTGTGCAGCATGGGTCCCCGCCACATGACGGGCTGGTTCTCCTCCACGAAGAACCCGATGGAGATGACCTTCACGCCGTGGGCCACCGGGGGAACGATCATGCCGTCGATGACCACCGGCTCCTGGTCGATGCCCAGCATCTTGGGGACGGAGAAGCCGTAGACGTCGGCGTCAAGGATGCCGACCTCCTTGCCCATGCGGGCCAGGGCCACGGCCGTGTTCACGGTGACCGACGACTTGCCCACGCCGCCCTTGCCCGACGTCATGCCCAGGATGCGGGTGCGGTTGTCGGGGGCCATGAACTGGTTGGTGCGGCCCTCCTCGTGCCCCAACCGCTGCTGCCCGCCAGGGGCGGCGTGGGCATGCCCGCCGCCGCCACCGCCGCCGCCGCCGCCCAGACGGGTCCGCAGGGCGGCCCGCTCCTCGTCGGTCATGACCGTGAGAGACACCTCCACAGCGTCGACGCCGTCCAGGGGCGCCAGCGCATCGGTGACCCGCCGCTCGATCTCGGCGCGCAGCGGGCAGCCGGCCACGGTGAGGGCCACCGACACCGACACCTGGCCCCCGGTCACACCGATGGACTTCACCATGTCCAGGTCCACGATGCTCATGTGCAGCTCAGGGTCCTGGACGGGACGCAGGGCTTCGAGGACCTGGGCTTCGGTGACGGGCATGGGGCTCCTGAGAGGGGGAGGGAATTTCCACTACGTGCATAGGTAGAATACTGGGCGTGGCCGACGTATCCCTCAGCGAGCGCCCTCTCGACGACGGGGAGTTCGCGGCTGCCGTGGCCGCGGTCAGCAGCGCCTTCGGCGATCCCACCCGGCGCGCCATCTACCTGTTCGCCCGGGACGCCGAGGACGGCGTGACCGCCACCCAGGTGGCCGAGCGCTTCGAGCTCCACCCGAACGTGGCTCGCCACCACCTCGACAAGCTGGCCGCCGGTGGGTACGTCGACGTCGCCGTGGGCCGGTCGGGCTCCGCCACCGACACCAGGGGCGCGGGGCGCCCGTCCAAGCGCTACAAGGTGGGCCAGGCCCACCGGGACGGCGGGCTCACCTTCCCGGGCCGGCGAGACGACCTGCTTGTCACCCTTCTGGGCCGGGCCCTCGCCCTCATCCCGGCCGAGCAGGCCGAGGCCATGGCCGAGCAGGTGGGCGAGGAATACGGCCGCTCGCTGGCCGCCCACATGTCGCCGGACAACGGGCAGCGCAGCTTCCGGGCCGCCCTCCACGCAGTGGCCGACGCCCTCACCGCCCATGGCTTCGCCGCCCACGCCGAGGCCCGGGCCGGCACCCTCGCCATCATCTCCGAGCAGTGCCCGTTCGGCGACGCCGCCACCCAGCACCCGCTCATGTGCGCCGTCGACCGGGGCATGGTGCGGGGCATGCTCAGCGGCCTGTACGGCGACACCACGCCGGCCACCACCGCGTCTCGCGCCCTGGGCGACGACGCGTGCGTCACCAGCCTGAGCTGAGGCCCCGGTGCCCCGGCATTACCTCGACCACGCGTCCACCTCGCCGGCGCGCCCGGAAGTGATCGACGCCATGCTCCCGTGGTTGTCGGCCGCCGACCCCGGCCGCGTGCACACCGAGGGCCGCATGGCCCGGGTGGCCATCGAGGACGCCCGGGAGAAGGTGGCCGCCCTCTTCGGGGCCCGCCCCCGCGAGGTCGTCTTCACCAGTGGGGCCACCGAGGCGATCAACGCTGCCGTGTGGGGTGCCACCGAGCGCATGCGCGGCGGCGTCGTGGTCATGGCCGACGTCGAGCACTCGGCTGTCCGGGAGGCCTCTGAACGCCTGGCCCCGATCACCACCATCGCCGTGGACAGGCTGGGCCGCGTCGACGCAGACGCCATCCCCGTGGGCAACGGCGTTGCCCTCGTCCACTGCCAGTGGGGCAACCACGAGGTGGGCACCCTCCAGCCTGTGGCCCGAGTGGTCGAGCGGTGCCGGGAGGCCGGCGTGCTCGTGCACGTGGACGCGGCCCAGGCCGCGGGGCGGGTGCCGGTGTCCTTCGGCGACGCCGACCTCATGTCCGTGAGCGCCCACAAGTTCGGCGGACCCAAGGGCGTGGGCGCCCTGCTCGTGCGCCGGGGCCTGCGCCTCGACCCCTTCATCCTGGGCGGCGAGCAGGAACGAGCCCGGCGGGGCGGGCTGGAGAACGTGCCCGCCATCGTCGGCTTCGGCGCGGCCGCCACCCTGCCGCTCGAGGTCGGCCGCCACCGCGCCCTCACCGAGCAGGCGGCCCGAGCCGCCCTGGCCATCCCCGGTGTCACCCGGTACGGCGACCCCGACGAGCGCCTCCCTCACATCGCCTGCCTCGGGGTCGAGGGCGTGGAGGCCGAGGCCGTGCTCCTCGGGCTGGACCAGGCCGGCATCGCCGCCCATTCGGGGTCGGCGTGCTCGTCCGAGTCGCTGGAGCCGTCGCCCGTCCTCCAGGCCATGGGCGTGGACGCCGAGCGGTCGCTGCGGGTGTCCACCGGGTGGTCGACCACCGAGGAGGACGTCGACGCGCTGGCCGACGCCCTGCCCCGCGTGATCGAGCGCCTACGCGCGCTCCGCTAGACGCAAGGCGCTACTTCCAGAACTCGACGGCCTTGGCCGGGTCGGTGGTGGCCTGCCAGCACTCGAGCGTCTTGCCGTCCTTCACGTGGTACACGTGCACGGCGCTGTCCGACATGGACACGCCCTTGCGGGTGGCCGACACCGTGCACAGCACGGTCACATGGTCCTCGTTGGCGAGGATGTCGTGCACGTCGATGCGCAGGGTGCCGTCGGTCTCCTGGAAGCTCTGGAGGAAGAAGCCGAAGGTGGCGTCCCTCCCTACGTAGTCGCCGTCGAGCGGGCCGCCGCCCTTCACGTGCCATACGCAGTCGTCGGCCAGGAGCTCGGTGAGCACATCCATGTTGCCGGCGGCGAAGGCCTCGTAGCCCCGGCGGGCGTTGGCGATGTTCTGCTGGGTCACGGACACGTCGAGGGGCGCGGCCCAGAAGGCGTCGTAGGCCTCGATGTCGGGGACGGTGTGCCACGCGTCGGTGACCTTGCCATCGAGGATGTGGAACACCAGCGCCTCGCGGCTGTGGTACGTGGTCGACCCCCGGCGAGCGGTGGCCGTGTGGATGGCCGCGGCCTGGTGGTCGTCGGCGATCACCTCTTCGACTTCGACGGCGAACTGCCCACCGGTGAGCTGGATCAGTTGCCCGAACATGGTGAAGACCGCTTCTTGACCCTTGTAGTCACCGGCCAGCGGAGCCGTGCTCCCACCGGCCTCGTGCCACTGGATGTCCTGGGTGAACAGCTCCGACAGCTTGGCCAGGTCGCCCCGGCTGAAAGCGGCGTACCCCTCCCGGATCAGCTGCGCGTTCGGGTGCTCTGCCATACCCATCCCCCTCTTCGCTTGCCTGTGCGTTGGACGGTACGCCCCGGCCTTTGCAGCCGGTAGAGGGGCAATCCACGCGGCCGGGTCAATCCCCCCAGTAGCGCTGTTCGAGGAACGGGTCGCCGTACATGTGGTAGCCGTTGCGCTCCCAGAACCCGGCGCGGTCCTCGGCCATGAACTCGATGCCCCGTAGCCACTTGGCCGACTTCCAGAAGTACAGGTGGGGCACGAACGACCGCAGCGGGTACCCGTGCTCGGGCTCGAGGGGTTTGCCGTCGAACTCGTAGGCCAGCAGGCAGCGAGGCTGCCCTTTGGCGTCGGTTCCCCGCAGGTCGTCGAGGGGCACGTTGGCGGTGAACCCGTACTCGCAGTGCCACAGCACGTGGGTGGCCGACGGATCGACGTCGACCAACCGCAGCACCTCCTCGAACGGCACGCCCTTCCAGGGAGTGTCGAACTTCGACCACTTGGTCACGCAGTGGATGTCGACGGTGACCTCGGCGGCGGGCAGCACGAGGATGTCCGCCCACGACAGCGTGCGCCGTTCGCCCACCAGCCCGAAGAGCTCGAAGTCCCACTGCGACAGGTCCGGGTACTCGGGGACGCTGCCGGCGTGGAGTACGGGGAAGCGGTCCGTGAAGTACTGGCCGGGCGGCAGCCGGGACGGATCGATGCCTCGTCCTTCCAACTCCTTGCGGTTCCGGTCGAAGAAGCCCACGTCCCTATCCTTCCATCGGTGCGACACCCCAACCTTCGTGCGGTGGTCGCCGCTGCCGTCCCGGTCATGGCTGCGCTGGTCGTGTTCGGCGTGTCCTTCGGCGTGTTGGCGGTGGCCGGTGGCATCCCCGGCTGGCAGGCCGTGCTCATGTCCGCCATCGTCTTCGCCGGCTCGGCCCAGTTCGCGGCAGTGGCCGTCATCGCCGGCGGGGGCACGGCCCTGGCCGCCATCGTGAGTGGTGGCCTCCTCAACACGCGCTACATCGCCACCGGGGTGGTGGCCGGGCGGGTGCTGCCGGGCGGGCCCGTGCGGCGGGCCCTGGAGGGGCAGCTCATCGTGGACGAGAGCTTCGCCCTGGGCGTGGCCGCGTCGGGCGACCCGGGCAAGCCCGACCCCGAGGCCACCTTGATCTCAGGCGCGCTGCTGTGGGCCAGCTGGGTGGCAGGCACGGCCCTGGGCGCCCTGCTCGGTCCCGTGGTGGGTGACCCCTCGCGGTACGGGCTGGACGCCGCCTTCCCCGCGCTGTTCGTGGCCCTGCTGTGGCCGCTGCTGGCGTCCCGGCGGGCCGTGCGCTGCGCGCTGGGCGGCGCCGTGGTGGCGTTGCTCCTGGCACCGTGGACGCCGGCGGGCGTGCCCCTGGCCGGCGCTGCCGTGGCCGGGCTGGTGCTGGCGTGACGCTGACCATGGTGCTGGGCCTGGCCGCGGTGACCGCGGTCTGCAAGGGGATCGGGCCGCTGCTGCCCGACGTGCCCGAGGCCGTGGCCCGGCGCACGGCCGGGCTGGCACCCGCCCTCCTGGCCGCTCTGGTGGTCACCGAGCTGGCGGGCGCCGACGGCGTGCCCCGGGTCGACGCCAAGCTCGCCGGTGTGGCCGCGGCCGTGCTGCTTTCGTGGCGGCGAGCGCCGTTCGCCGTGTGCGTGGTCGCCGGAGCGGTGGTCGCCGCCCTCCTCCGCGCCCTCCCCTGAGCCCCCCCGAGCCCCCCCTGAGCGTTCTCGTTGCGGTTACTCCCGCCTTCCGAGAGAAGACGCAACGAGAACCGCCGGGCACCAGTCAGGAGACGCAGAACTCGTTGCCCTCGGGGTCGAGCAGGGTGACGTGGTGGTCGTGGATGGGGCCGAAGTCGCCGTCGTGCTCGTGCAGCACGGTGGCGCCCAACCCCACCAGCCGAGCCACCTCGGTGGCCAGCTCGCCCTCGGGCGCCTTCACGTCCACGTGCACGCGGTTCTTGCCCGCCTTCCCCTCGGGCACCCGCTGGAAGTACAGCCGCGGTCCCGCGCCAGCGGGGTGGACGATAGCGCTGCGGGCGCCCACGTCCTGGGGTGGCAGGCCGCCGTCGAGCATCCACTGGGTGGTCTGCTGGTCCCACTCCCACTGGAGCTCGTAGCCCAGCGCCGCCGCCCAGAAGCGAGCCACCCGCTCGGGGTCGGCGCAGTCGAACACGACCTGCAGTCGGCCGACGGTCACGTCTCCCTCCAGGGGTCAGCGGGCGGGCGAACTCGGCGGCGGGCGCCGGCGGCCACCTCGTCGGGCACGTCGATCTCCATGCGCAACAGGGCAGCCCCGTGGGTCTTGCCCAGGTTGTCGCTGCGCAGGCTCCGCGGCGCGCCACCCCCCAAGGCACCGTGCATGACGAACTTCAGGGCCAGCACGTTGGGCGCTTCGTAACGCTCGACCTCGCCGTGCACCAGCGGGCCGAAGTGGGCCTTCACCCGCTCGGCCGTGACCTCGGCCCTGATGGCTTCGTAGGCGGCCTGGTCGTCGGCAAAGAGCGACAGGTCGCTGATGTCGCCCTTGTCCCCGGAGCGGGCGCCGCACAGGTCCCGCAACACGATGCGCGCCATCGCCTACACCTCCTCCACGTCGACGCGCACCTGGGCGTCGACCGCCGCCTTGTCCACGAAGAAGGGCTCGACGGCCAGCAACTGCGTGGGCTTGCCGTCGCGACCCCGCCCCGTCCCCGTGATGGTGGGCGGCCCCGACAGGCCGAGCACGCCCACCCCCCGACTCACCCGCGCCGCCGACTCCGGGTCGGCCGTGCGCCAGGCCAGGCGGGCGATGACCTCGGGCGGCTCCGCCCCGTCATCCCGGGCGCCCCAGTAGGCGCCCGCCCCGAAGTACTCCTCCCACCACTCCTCCACGGGCACGCCCTGGGCGTCGGACTGGTGGCGCAGGAAGGCCACCGCGGCCCGGGCCTTGGCCTCGGCGTCGGGCCACGAGTAGGCGATGCGGGCCTCGCCCGCCCAGCCCGCGGGCGTACACACCAACCCCTTGTACGACTCCGGTGCCGGCTCGCCCCGAGCCCCGCTCACCCGCACCCGGTCGCCGCCCTGGTCGTCGACGGCGAGCGACGTGAAGTCGGCCACCACGTCGGGGTTGAGGTAGCGGCGGGGGTCGTGGACCTCGTACAGCAACTGCTCCCGCACGGTGTCGAAGGTGACCATGCCCCCGGCCGGCGCGGGCTTGGTGATCACCGCCGACCCGTCGGCCTCGCACTCGGCGATGGGGAAGGCGACGCGGAACGGGTTCGGGTTCTCCCACCACGCCCCCGAATAGTTGCCCCCCGCCACTTGGCCGCTGCATTCCAGGAGGTGGCCGACGGCCACGCCCGCGGCGAGCCGGTCCCAGTCGTCCCACGACCAACCGAACTCGTGCACGAGAGGGGCGACGAACAGGGAGGCGTCGGCCACCCGGCCGGTGATGACGATGTCGGCGCCCCGGGCCAGGGCGTCGACGATGGGCCGGGCGCCCAGGTAGGCGTTGGCGAACAGCACGTCGTCCGGCAGCGCGACCGCCCCCGCAAGTGGCCGCACGTCGTCGCCTACCACGGTGGCGATGCGCAACCCCGTCGCCCCGGCCGCCTTGGCCGCGGCCACGGCCGCCCGCCCGGCGGCGATGGGATTGATGCCTCCTGCGTTGGTGATGACCTTGGTGCGACCGTCGAGCACGAAGGGCAGGGCGGCCCGCAGGTACAGCGGGAGATCGCGCGTGTAGCCCAGCGACTCGTCTCGCTGGCGGTCCTTCTGGAGGATGGCGAGGGTCAGCTCGGCGAGAGCCTCACACACCAGGTAGTCGACCCCGGCGTCGAGCACGTCGGCCACCGGGCCGATGCCATCGCCGTAGAAGCCCTGGCCGCCCCCGATGCGTACCGTCACGCGGGCGAACCTAGCGGCCTCCGGCTTACGCGACCACCGTCAGGATGTCGGTCAGGCCGATGTCCTCGAACGCCTGGTAGGTGGCCGGGCGGGGCGAGCGCACGATCAGCTCCCGGCCGCTCAGCTGGAGGCGCCGGGCCGCCCGCACGATGGCGCCCAAGCCCGCCGCCTCGATGAGTTCGAGCTCGGACAGGTCGAGCACGACCGTGGCCACGGCGTCGCGCAGCAGGGGCTCGAGAGCCTCGGCCAGGGTGGTGATGTCGCCCTCCCGCAGGGCACCGCTCAGCACGAGGCCGATCGCCCGGCCGTCCTGCTCGCGCACGTTCACGCCATGTACGGGGTAAACGCTGAACGGCGCCGGCGAGGCGATGCCCTCGCCCTCGCCCTCCACCAGCGTGAGCGCCCACCCGCGCTCCTCGCCGTGGCACAGCGCCTTCAGCGCCACCAGGAGGTCCTGGGCGCCAGTCGTCCGCTCGATGACGTAGTCGGCGCCCCGGCCGTAGGCGGCGGCCTCGGCGTCACCCTCCACGTCGGGCGAGTACACGACGATCTTGGTCTCGGGCGCCCGGCTGGCGATCTCGGGGATGGCGCTCAGGCCGTCCACCTCGGGCATGGTGCCGTCGAGGATGACGGCATCAGGACGCAGGGCGTCGGCCAGCACGATGGCGTCGGCGCCGGTCTCGCCCTCCCCTACCACCTCGAAGCTGCCGTCCAGCTCGAGGGCGAGGCGGATGAGGTCACGGAGGAACGAGTGGTCGTCGATGACGAGCACCCTGACCCGATCGGCAGCGGCCCGATCGGCAGCGGCCCGATCGGTAGCGGCCCGATCGGGCGGGGCATGAGGCGTGCGATCCTCTCTGCGTTCCACGGGGACTCCTTACGAGATGGGGGCGACTTCCAGGGGTGCGGCGGGGAGGGTGCCGTCGAGCAGCCGTTCCATGGCCTCGGCGTCCACCGGGAGGGAGAAGAAGTTGCCCTGGCCCGAGTGACACCCGGCCCGGCGCAGCTGCTCCAGCTGGCCGGCGTACTCGATGCCCTCGGCCACCACCCGCATCTGCAAGGTGAGGCCCAGGTTGACGATGGCCCGCATGAAGGCCGGGCCTTCCAGGGGGGAGAGCAGCACGCTGTCCACGAACGACTTGTCGATCTTCAAGATGTCGACCGGGAACTTGCGCAGGTAACTGAGCGACGAGTACCCGGTGCCGAAGTCGTCGATGGCGAGGCGCACGCCCAACGCCTTCAGGCAGTGAAGCTTGCCGATCACCGCCTGGGCGTCGGCCACCAGCGTGCTCTCGGTGATCTCCAGGACCAGGCGCTCGGGGTCGAGCCCGGACTCGTCCAGGGCCTTGGCCACCTCGTCGACAAAGGTCGGCTCG
>Ga0070741_10015755_pt1 | contig 12745 bp, 9 predicted proteins | sample Coa_R1_4_FD_66440 | JGI IMG/M metagenome (GOLD analysis project Ga0070741, IMG submission 66440) | Surface soil microbial communities from Centralia Pennsylvania, which are recovering from an underground coalmine fire - Coalmine... | ecosystem: Environmental > Terrestrial > Soil > Unclassified ...
TCAGCGGCAGCGGCGGCAGCGTGAAATCAGCGGGAGGCTTACCAATCAACACGGCGACCGCGTGCTCATACTGCGCGCGGGCGACTCCGACATCCACCAACTCCGCACGTGTGGTTTCCAGAATCGTGCGCGCCTGTTCTACGTCTACTTCCGAGGCAAGGCCGCCGGTATAGCGGTCTTCATTCAGCTGCAGCGCCTGCTCGTATTGCGCCACCGTATCGGTAAGCAACTTCTGCTCGGCATCAAGAGTGCGCGCGCCGAAATAGTCTACGGCCAGGTCGGCATGCATGGTGAGGTTCACGACGGCCAGATCGGCCGCGCTGGCTTGCGCCTGGTCGCGGTACGCCTCAACATTCTTGCTGACGCGGCCCCACGCATTCACCTGATACGAGAGATCGACCGGCACCGCGAAATCGTTAAACGTGAGTCCAGCGAGTCCTGCAAAGGGTGGGCGGTTGTTCGAGTATCTCGTGCGGCTGACTGACGGAGCTGCGGTCAGGGTCGGATAATAGTCCGCGCGGTTGTAGCGGAGCGCAGCACGAGCTTCCTGGTATTGGGCGACCGCGGCCTTCAGGTTCTGGTTGGAGACATTGATCTGCTCTTCCAGTGCGTTGAGCTGCGGGTCCCGAAAAATTTCCCACCAGTTTCCGCCTAGGTCGTGGTCGCTGGGCTGCGCGGTTTTCCAGTTGCCCATCTCCTTATAGGCTGCAGGCGCTGGCGTGACCGGCGTCTTGTACTTCGGTCCGACGGCGCAGCCAATCATTCCGACGGTTGCGAGCAGTGCGACGGCGGCGCGGCGCGCTCGACTTATGGTTAATGAATGCATTAGTGCGAATCTCCCGGAAGCGACCCTGGTACGATCTTTACCTCCTGGCCGGAGACCAGAGAGTCAGGCGGGTTCACCACTATTTGATCGCCAGCCTTTAGTCCCGCCAGGACTTCCATGTCGGTCCCGAAGTCGTGGCCCGGCGCAATGTCGGTAATTTTCACCTTGCCATCTCGCACCACACCCACCTGCAAGTGCTGCGTGCGAAACATCAACGTGTTCGTAGGAACCAGGAACGTAGGGGTCTCCGCAGGCACGTGCAGATGGACCTCGGCATAGGAACCCGAGAGGAGAGTATTGTCCGGGTTCGCCAGATCAATTTCAGTTAGCAATGTGCGCGTAGTCCCATTGATCGCCTCGGAGGTGCGCACCACCTTGCCCGGAAACTTCTGTCCGGGAAACTCGGCGAGCACGATGTCCGCTGCCGTTTGTCCGGGCTTAATGCCCCGCCAGTACTCTTCGGGAACGTTCACATAGACGCGTAGCGTGCTGGTTTGCGCGATGTGAAACATATCCGTCCTTGGAGCGGTATTGCTGCCGGCGTTGATGAGGTCGCCGATGTCGGTGTTGCGCGCGGTGATTACCCCGTCAAACGGAGCGTAGACGTTCTCATAAGAAACCAGGGCTTCGTAGTGGCGCACGTTCGCCATGTCGGCGTCGACCATCGCTTTGTTGGCGGCATAGCTTCCAACCGCATTGTCCGCGTCTTGTTGGGCCACGGCATGCTTTTTCAGCAAGCCCTGGTAGCGGTCCATGGTGATCTGCGCCAGCTTCAGATTGGCCTGGGCCGTCGCGAGAGTACTGCGCGACTGCGAGAGCTGTTCGTCGACTTCGGGCGCCTGGATGGTGGCCAGCAGTTGTCCGGCTTTCACGTGCGCGCCGATGTCGAAGTACCACTTCTTCAGATAGCCGTCGGTACGGGCGTAGATCGGCGACGAGATGAAGGGCTCTATGCTGCCCGGCAGAATGATTTCCTGCGCGGGCGCGGCCGGCTTCGGCTGCACGACGGAAACTGGAGTTGCGGCGGTGTCCGCACTTACCGTGCGCAGACTCGCCTCCTTGCTCCTCCGGGAATGGATGCCGAAGAAAAGAATCGCAAGAACCACAACCAGAACGATGGCCATCTTGAGCCAAGTTCGGCGCGACCGTTTTGGTTGCGGAGCCTTCGGTGGAATCGCCTCCGTGTTAACTTCGATATCTTTTATTACTGTGTCGCTCATAGAGTGCTTCCATATAACTTTCGATCTCATTGGGCAGAGGACTTGGGTGTGCCTCTCCCATGAAGAACGCTGAAGAAGGTCGGGACAAACAACAGTGTCGAGACGGTTGCGAAGATGAGCCCGCCGATAACGGCGCGGCCGAGGGGTGCATTCTGCTCTCCGCCATCACCCAAGCCAAGCGCCATCGGCACCATGCCGATGATCATGGCAAGAGCCGTCATGATGACCGGACGGAAGCGCGTGAAGCCCGCCTCCAGCGCAGCAGTCACTGCATCTTTGCCAGCTTCCATCTGCTCACGGGCAAAGCTCACCACCAGAATGCTGTTCGCAGTAGCGACGCCCATGCACATGATGGCGCCCATCAATGCCGGGACGCTGAGGCTGGTATGCGTGATGAACAGCATCCAGGCAATTCCCGCGAGAGCCGCCGGCAGCGCGGAGATCATGATGAACGGGTCGAGCCAGGACTGGAAGTTCACAACAATGAGGAGATAGTCCAGCATGATCGCGAACACCAGGCCAACCAGGAGTCCGGCAAATGATGCGCGCATCGTCTGTACCTGCCCGCGAACGACCACGCGCGAGCCACGCGGCAAGTGACCGCGATTGGCGTCGATGATCCGGTTAATATCGCGAGCAACTCCTCCGAGATCACGACCCGAGTTCGTGCCGTAGATGTCGATGACGGGCTGAATGTCGTAATGCGATACCACCGCCATGCCATTGGCCCGTTGAATGGAAACCAGGCTCGCCATTAGCGACGGAGCGGCTGATGCATTAGTTCCGGTGACCGGGATATTCACCAGGTCCTGCAAAGTATCGACGTTGTACTGCGGCGTTTGGGTCTCGATGTTGTAGCTGACTCCGGTCTTGGGATCGACCCAGAACGTTGGTGCCGTCTGAAAACTGCCGCTGAGCGAAACCAGCAGGTTCTGTGCAATGTCGTGCGCCGAGAAACCGAGCTCCTGGGCTTTCGTGCGCTCGATACGCAGGTTGAGATAAGGCTCATTGAACGGCTGCTGAATTCGCATATCAGCCGTGCCGGGCACGAACTTGATCTGGCGCAGGACGTCGTCGGCCCAGGCGTGGTCGCCGTCAAGATCGCGGCCGATGACCTGGATGTCGATGGGCGCGGGCAGACCGAAATTCAGGATCTGCGTGACGATGTCCGAGGGTAAAAAGGCGAACGTCACGCCGGGAAATTGCCTGGCTAAGCTCATCCGGAGCTGATCGACATAGTCGGCCGTGGGATGGTGCTTGGGGGCCAGCGTCACCAGAATGTCCGCGTCCGAAGTTCCTACCGGTGCTGAGTTGCTATAGGACAGATTGATGCCGCTATAAGGCAGGCCGATATTGTCGATGATGCTCGACATCTCGGACGCCGGAATCTGCTTCCGAATCGAATTCTCCACCAGGTCGCAGAGGAACGCTGTGTCTTCAATGCGCATGCCTGTCGGGCCGCGCACGTGAAGTTTGAAGCTGCCCGCGTCAACCGGCGGGAAGAAGTCCTGGCCCAGCCACGGAATCAGCAGCGCCAAAGAGCCAAGGCAAGCTGCGAAGAATCCCGCGAGAAACACACTCCGGTGGTGAAGCGCCCGCTCCAGGGCGCCGTGATAGGCGTTGCGTAGCTGTTCAAAATGATGTTCGAACCGCTGCTGGAACCTGACGAGCGGATTGCGGCTCGGGGTCTGCTGCAGGCTTTCGCGATGGTGCCGCAGCAGATACTTCGCCATCGTCGGGACGATGGTTCGGGAGAGCACATACGACGCGAGCATCGCGAAGACCACCGCTTCCGCCAGCGGAAGGAAGAGATAACGCGCTACCCCTGACAGCAGGAACATGGGCGCGAACACAATGCAGATCGACAGCGTGGAGACAAAGGCCGGGGTAGCGATCTGCATGGCGCTGTCCAGCACCACGGCGTCCAGCGTTTGATCCGGGTGCAGTTCGAGATTGCGATTGATGTTCTCGACCTCGACGGTGGCGTCATCTACGAGGATTCCAACCGCAAGCGCCAACCCGCCGAGAGTCATGATGTTGATCGTCTCGCCGATCGCGCTAAGGGCGATGATTGACGTCATAATCGCGAGTGGGATCGAGGTCGCGATAATGAGCGTGCTGCGCCAGCTTCCGAGGAAGATGAGGATCATCAACGCGGTGAGGCAGGCGGCAATCAGGGCCTCGCGAACCACTCCGCTGATGGCGCCCTTCACGAAGATGGACTGGTCCGACAACGGCTGCATTTTCAACTGCGGCGGAACGGTTGCGGCAATCTGCGGAAGGATCGACTTGATGCCCGCGATCACACTCAGCGTGGAAGCGTTGCCGCCCTTCTGAATGGTCAAAAGCACGGACCGTTGGCCGTTCACACGGACAATGTTCGTCTGCGGCGGCGAGCCGTTGTGTACCCAGGCGACGTCTTTGATGTAGATGGTCGTATCGCCGATGGTTTTGATTGGAATGCGATTCAGGTCGTCCGTCGTCTGGGGCGCTGCATTTGGAACCGTAACTTGGTATTCGGTGCCGCCGATTTTCGAGGTGCCCGTGGGCAGGATCAGGTTCTGCAGCGCAATCGCATTCACCACGTCGAGGGCCGAAAGCCCCTTCGACTGCAACCCGCTGGGATTCAGGTCAACTTCCACCTGCCGCTGTTTGCCACCGTAGGGATAGGGCACCGAAGCTCCCGGAACGGTAATAAGCTGGGTGCGAATGAAGTTAAGGCCGTAATCGTTGAGCTGCTGCTCGGAGAGGCCGTTTCCCGAAAGCGCGAGTTGCAAAACCGGCACACTCGACGCGCTGTACGCCAGAATCAGCGGTGGTGTAGTCCCCTGCGGTAGCTGCCGCAACTGCGTCTGCTCGACCGCCGTAATTTGCGCGATGGCGCGCTCGATATTCGCATTCGGCTGGAAGAAGACCTTCACCACGGCCACGCCGTAAAGCGATTGCGACTCGACATGTTGGATATTGTCAACGGTGGTGGTCAGCGAGCGCTCGGTCACGTACACGATGCGATCGCTCATGTCCTTCGGGACAAGTCCGTTGTAGTTCCAGATTATGCTGACGACTGGAATGTTGATGTTGGGGAAGATGTCCGTCGGCGTGCGGAAGATTGCGACCATTCCCATGACGAGAATGAGGATGGCCAGGACGACAAACGTATAAGGCCGGCGCAATGCTAATTTGACGATCCACATAGCTTGTCCAGAGAACTCGTTCGATCCACTTTGCTGTGCTGATCTGTTGCGATTAATTTGGGATGGAAAGCGTTATCGCATTTCAGCTACCGCTTCCGTTGCAACCGCAGTGCCACGGCCGGGAAATGATTGCCGCATCAGGCGATGCAGCTTCGAGGCGAGGCGCGAGACCGCTTCAAGGCTCGCTGTGCCACCCAAAAGACCACCAGTGTCAACATATCGACACCGGCATGTCGAGCGACGCACGTTCTGATCTCGAACAAAGCGGTATCATCTTCGGCGAGGTCGAGTCGTTCAGGTGAACGCGTGCTATGGAATCGAGAGTGAAGCCAACGGAATCGGTGACTAGCATGCGACGCGATCTAACCGACACTCCGGTGGTTCGGGTTCTGATCTGCATGGCCGCTGTAATTGCGGTCATCGTCGTGCTGTTTATAGTTCCCGTGCCTCCCGACCGATGGCTAGCCGCGGGCCTCAACCTCTTCCTGGTTGCGGTCCTCGTTGTTTCCATTCGATGGGGAACTCGCTATGCCGTCCTTGTCTCGGTACTTTCGACGCTTGCCTACAGTATCTCGATGGCCCCGGCAGGACATCTTCATTACGACGCCCGTGTCTTGACTCTCTTTACGGCTTGTCTGGTAACAGGTGTCGTTGCCGGCCAACTATCCGCGCGTGTGCGCGACGCAATGCGCGAAGCGAATCAGCGCCGCGGGGAAGCCGAAGCCGAACAGCGGCGCTTCACCGCTCTGGTCAATTCAGTTGAGGGCATTGTCTGGGAAGCCGATGCCGTCAGCCTTGCGTTTTCCTTCGTCAGCGACCAGGCTGCGCGCGTTCTCGGCTACCCGACGGAGAAATGGTTGCAGGAGCCCACATTCTGGAAAGACCACCTTCATCCTGACGACCGTGATGGAGCCGTGCAATTCTGCGCGAAAGCCAGGAACGACAAACGGAGCTACGACCTGGAGTACCGAATGATTGCCGCCGATGGACGCGTCGTATGGATGCGCGACCTGGTGACCGTTGTTGTCGATAACGGGCGTGCGACCCGGCTGCGTGGCGTCATGATCGACATCACCCGGCGCAAGCGCGTCGAGCAGGCACTGCGGGAAAGCGAGCGCAGCCTGGCCGAAGCGCAAAAGCTCACACACACGGGCAGCTTCATTTGGGACGTCACCAGCAGGCAGGCGCTGAATCTTTCCGATGAATGGTACCGAATTTACGGTTTTGATAAAGAGAAAAAGCCGCCCGAGTTTGGTTTGCAGGGCGACGTAGATCTGCTGCTTCCAACGGCGGCTTTCGAGCGGCGCGCCTGGGAAGAGCGACTACGTCGCATTTACCCGGAAGATCGCGCAAGATTGGAAGAAGCAGTCGATCGAGCAATCAGGGAAAAATCCGATTATGAACAGGAATACCGAATCGTTCTGCCTGATGGCGCGACCCGATATCTGCACGTTCTGGCACATCCTGTTTGCAACGCTTCCGGTGACGTAGTTCAGTTTATGGGTAGCGTGACGGATGTGACGGAGCGCCGCCAGGCAGAAGAGGGGCGCGAAAAGTTGCGCCACTTGGAGGCGGAACTCGCGCGCATCAACCGAGTCACGACTATGGGAGAGTTGACCGCGTCGCTGGCGCACGAGATCAATCAGCCCATTGCTGCCGCCGTGACCAACGCCAACACCGCTGTGCGCTGGCTCAATAATGAAGTCCCCAACATTGATGAGGCACGCAATGCTGCGAATCGAGCAGCGAAGGATGCCACCCGGGCGGCGGAAATCATCAATCGTATTCGGGCCGTGTACCGCAAAGAAGCGACCCAACGGGAACTGGTCGATGTGAACCAGGTGATTGACGAGATGATGCAGTTGTTCTTGCGCACTGAGGCGAACCGCCACAACGTCTCCATTCGCAGCGAGCTCGCAGCCGGCCTTCCTCGTATCAGGGCGGACCGTGTCCAGTTACAGCAGGTCGTTCTCAATCTGATGATCAACGGCATTGATGCCATGATGACCGTTGACGGAGCACGCGTGCTCACGCTCAGCTCTCAACGCGACGGAGGCAGCCGGCTTGTGGTTTCGGTTAGCGACACAGGAGTAGGATTGCCACCAGATACGGAGAAACTCTTCGAGGCGTTCTTTACAACCAAGCCGCATGGGACCGGAATGGGTCTCGCAATCAGCCGCGGCATTGTTGAATCGCATGGTGGGCGGCTGTGGGCCACCCCGAACCCGACCGGAGGTTCCACGTTCCACTTCACGCTGCCGACGACGTAGTGAACGGGATTGCCGATGAGCGCCGCAGACTCGAGCACGGTGTTTGTCATTGACGACGATGCGTCCGTCCGGATTGCCATCCAAGAACTGCTGAAATCTGTGGGGCTGCGCTCACAGTCGTTCGCCAGCGCACCAGAATTTCTAGCCAAGCTTCCCGAACCCGGCCCCGGCTGCCTTGTTCTCGACGTGCGCCTGCCCGGGCTCAGCGGCATCGATTTCCAGCGCCAACTCGCCGATGCCGGCGTACAAATCCCCATCATCTTCATCACCGGGCACGGCGACATTCCGATGTCGGTCAAGGCCATGAAATCGGGTGCAATGGAATTCCTGACCAAGCCCTTCCGCGACCAGGACCTGCTGGATGCGATTCAGCAGGCACTCGCACGCGACCGGGACCATCGCCGGCAGCAGAGTGAACTGGATGAATTGCGACGCTGCTATGACGAGCTCACTCCCCGCGAGCGCGAAGTCATGCAATTGGTGGTCGCAGGCATGCTCAACAAGCAGGTCGCCGCCGAACTCGGCACCAGCGAAATCACCGTGAAAATCCAGCGCAGCCACGTCATGCGTAAGATGCGGGCCGAATCGTTGGCCGAGCTGGTCAGGATGTCGGAAAAGCTCAAACTCAACGCCAGCAAGTAGACCCGTAATTCCGAGCCCCTTTGCGCCCTTCATATGTGCCAACTCATACCAAGGGATGATTGCGCACCCGCTGCCTGTGCTTTACCTTGCTGCTATGGCTACTCCCGCAAACGCGAAATTAATTGCCATCGTCGACGATGACGAGTCGGTCCGGAGTGCCCTGGAAGGCTTGATGAAAGCGGTTGGGCTCCCGGCGCAAGCCTTTGCTTCCGCCGAAGAGTTCTTGAGCTCTGGCGAACAGCAGCATACTGGATGTCTCATTGCCGACATCCGCATGCCGGGCATGTCTGGGCTCGACCTGCAGGCCAGGTTGAACTCGGAACGCTGCCGGATCCCGACCATCTTCATCACCGCGCACGGGGACACCACCATGCGCTTGCAGGCCATGCGCGCCGGAGCGGTGGAGTTCCTGGCCAAGCCTTTCAACGACGATGTACTGCTGGAGCACGTCAAAGCAGCTCTGGCGATGTAGCGCGATGGGACCACTCACCGAAGGATCTTGTATGGCGACTTCGGCAACCGCAAATACAAGCGAACGCGAGTTCAGCGAACGGAGATTTGAGCAGATCATCGGGCGCAGCTCTGCGCTCGAAGCCGTGCTCGAGAAAGTTGAGCGCGTAGCTCCGACAGGATCGACGGTACTGATCGAAGGCGAAACCGGTACGGGCAAGGAGTTGATTGCGCGCGCGGTCCATAACCTGAGCCCGCGCTGCGGACGCCCATTCGTGAAGCTGAATTGTGCGGCGATTCCGTTAGACCTACTCGAGAGTGAACTCTTCGGCTACGAAAAAGGCGCGTTCACTGGCGCGGTTGCGCAGAAGATTGGTCGCTTCGAAATGGCCGATGGCGGCACGCTGTTTCTGGACGAAGTCGGAGATATCCCGGCGGCGCTGCAGCCTAAGCTGCTGCGCGTCCTGCAAGAGCAGGAGTTCGAACGCCTGGGAGGCGGGCGCACACATCAGGTCGACGTGCGACTGGTTGCAGCAACCAACCGCGACCTCGGCGCCATGGTTGCTCGGAGTGAGTTCCGCAGCGATCTTTATTATCGTCTGAATGTGTTTCCCATAACGCTGCCTCGGCTGCGCGACCGTCAAGAAGATATCCCGGCGTTAGTCAACCATTTCGTCGACGTTTTCAGCCGCCGCATGGGCAAGCAAATCGATGAGGTCCCCGAGAGGACGATGGCGGCATTGCAAATCTACACCTGGCCGGGAAATGTTCGCGAGCTTCAAAACCTGATCGAGCGCGCGGTCATCCTGGCCGACCATGGTGTGCTGCCCAATCCGTTGCCGGCAACAACTCCGCTGGCCGTGTTCGCGCCAGTGGCAGCTACGGGCTCCGCCGGCCCCGTGACACTGCGGGACTCCGAACGCGCGCTGATTCTGCAGACGCTGGAGGCCGTCGGGTGGACCATCGGAGGCCCCAATGGCGCTGCGGCCAGGCTGGGCATAAAGCGCACGACGCTGATTCACAGAATGAAAAAGCTGCGGATTGAGCGGCCCCCCCGATCCGTCTCAGCGTCTCAAACGGTTCAATAGTCCGAAGCCCTGCTTGCTCGCGATCCACGGACGGGCCCGTGCAATTGGCGATCTTCCCTCACCCCAGCCACTGCGGGTTTTGATACGTGCCATCGAAGTGGTGACTGGTCTTATAGAGCTCGTATTCGCCGGCCTTCGCTGCAACGGCCGTCTTGGCAAGGAGAACATTGACTTCCTCCTTGCTGATGGGACGGAAGCTGCGAGCTGCGTCTAAAGCCTGATCCAGGATCTTCACTGAATCGCAGCCCGTGATGACCACACTGACCGGCAGGTTCATGGAATAGTGCAGGCATTCAATAGCACTCACGGTTTTGCTTTGCAGGATGAAGTGATCGCCCATCGGCTTCATGGCCAGCGCGGCGATGTTCTGCCGGTTCAGCACGGGCAGGACCTTCACCTCGAAGCTCTCGAAATGATGGTCCATGACATTCAGCGGCATTTGCACGGCGTCGAATTTGAAGCCATGGGTCATGGCCGTGTTCAGCATCAGCAGATGGATGTCCGGATTCTTGTGGCCGGTGAAGCCGATGTAGCGGATCTTTCCCGCTTTCCTGGCAGCTTCAGCCGCTTCCATCGCGCCGCCTGATGCGAAGATCCGGCCGGGATCGGATTCGCGAATGATTTCGTGAAACTGCAAAAGGTCGATTCGGTCGGTCTGAAGGCGTTTGAGCGAATCTTCGATCTGCCTTGAGGCTGTGGCTTTGTCGCGGCCATCAATCTTCGTCATCAAAAACGCCTTGTTACGATAGCCGCCGCTTAGCGCACGCCCCATCCTGAATTCACTCTCACCATTGTTGTAGTCCCAACAATTGTCGAGGAAGTTGATCCCCTCGTCGAGCGCCTTGTGAACTATGCGCGCAGCGTCCTGCGGGTCGACCTCAGGTTTCCCGAGGTGATATCCGCCGATGCCTACGATCGAGACCTTCTCGCCAGTGCGACCGAGCGTACGATAGGGCACGTCACCCTTGGCTTGCCCACTCGGTGCAAGATTGCGCCACGTGGTACTCGCGAGCGTCACCGCAGCGATCCCGAGGAACTCTCGGCGCGTTGCCATGTCGTCGGACCTCCATCTTGACAGTCGCCTCGCATACCTCATGCATTCGAGGCTCCATAGTTCGCTTGGATGCAGCGTGGCCTCAACATCGAATTGTTAGTGTGCCGCAAATCTTCTCGCCTCCAGGACCGCTCAGTGCTGCAACGAGTCAATTACGTGTACCGAGTTTATCGACGCGACCGTCAATCTATTGACATGTGTCTGAGCCCCCCGGCCTGGATTGCTGCCAAGTGCTGGTTTTGCAACTCTTGCGGTCCCCACTGATTTGGCAGTGCAGGTGCCTTAACCAGGTTTGAGGAGTTAAGAAATGCCGGAAACCCAACTGAAGCAGGAGACGCTCAACTCACAGGAAATCGAAGCCTACGGGTCGCGCCCTGACAGTCCCCGCAGGAGATCCGCGGCGGCGATGCTGGTCGAGCTGGCCGACGCCTTTGTCAACGCCACATCCAAGGGGCCCAGTCCTGGATTGTGCTCTCAGTGTCGAGGCTATCGTGACCCGCGATCCTCCACTGCGCAATCGCCGCACGTCTTCTGCTCGGCAGAATGCGAGCGCGACTTCGTACGCACAGCCCTCGCGTCTGTGACGCTGGAGGATTGCATTCGAATCCAGCACCGGTTGGAGAGTCTGCTGCTCGGCACCCAGGCACCGGCGATGCGAATTTAAAGCGCGATGGCTGCGCATGCATTAGTTGCGCATCGACAACGAACATATAAAACGAAATACGTCAGGAGGAATCATGCAATTAAATAAGCGTTCGCTAGGTTCAAGTGGACTGAAGATTACGACCGTGGGCTTCGGCGCGTGGGCCATCGGCGGCGGCGGCTGGTCGTTCGGCTGGGGACCGCAGGACGACATAGCATCCATCGATGCCATGCGGCACGCCGTCGAGCTTGGCATCAACTGGATCGACACCGCCGCTGTTTATGGGCTGGGCCATTCGGAAGAAGTGGTGGGCCGCTTCTTGCGATCGCTGTCTAGGTCCGAACGCCCCTATGTTTTCACCAAGTGCGGTCTGATCACCGACAGAAACAATCCCATGCAAGAACCCAAGCGGGACCTTAGGCCAGAGTCGATCCGCACGGAATGCGAAGCGTCCTTGCAGCGGCTGGGCGTGGAGAGAATCGATTTGTACCAATTCCACTGGCCCGATGAAACGGGTACGCCGGTCGAGGATTCGTGGGCGGAGATGCTGCGGCTGATTGAAGAAGGCAAGGTACGCCTTGGCGGCGTCTCCAACTTCGATGTCAATCTGCTCGAGCGCTGCGAAGCGATCGGGCATGTGAATTCGCTGCAGCCCCCATTCTCCCTGATTCATCGTGATGTCGCTGCTCCAGAAATCCCCTGGTGCGAGGCGCACCGCAGCGGTGTGATCTGCTACAGCCCAATGCAGAGCGGCGTATTGACGAATACATTCAGCGCCGAGAAGGTCGCCAGGATGGCGGAAGACGACTGGCGCCGCCGTTCGCCCGAATTCAACTCCCCCAACCTGGAGCGCAACATTGCACTGCGTGATGCATTGGTGCCGATCGCGCGCCGCCACGGAACGTCGGTCTCCTCCGTTGCTATTGCGTGGACGCTAAGCTGGCCCGGAGTAACAGCCGCGATCGTTGGAGCACGATCTCCGCAACAGATTGATGGCTGGATTGAGGCTGGGAACCTGACGCTTACGAGGAATGATCTGGGCGAGATCGCAGGCGCAATCAGACGGACGGGAGCGGGGAGCGGTCCTTCCACTCCGGCGCTGCTCCAAAGCGTCGCATAAACTCTGGCTCGCCTGGCCCGGTATTGCTTTCGGCCATGCAAGCCTCCGACTAAAAGGAGAAAACACCAATGACTGACAAGACGGAAGTTGTCCAGCGCCGCAAGGCGCATACTGCAAGCCGCAGCTACCTTAATTCCGAGGGTGTCAAGGACCTCTCGGCTGAAATGAATGTTCTGCTGGCTGACACGCTCGCACTTTATCTCAAGACCAAGAACTTTCACTGGCACATGAGCGGGCC
>Ga0070741_10015756_pt1 | contig 12745 bp, 10 predicted proteins | sample Coa_R1_4_FD_66440 | JGI IMG/M metagenome (GOLD analysis project Ga0070741, IMG submission 66440) | Surface soil microbial communities from Centralia Pennsylvania, which are recovering from an underground coalmine fire - Coalmine... | ecosystem: Environmental > Terrestrial > Soil > Unclassified ...
CGCGACCACATCGCCGGTATTGGCGTCCAGCATGGCCTGAAGGACGGCGGGATGCACGCCCGCGTGGTTATCGCTGCCGAAGCTCTTGCGTTGTGTCATGGACACGAGCGTAGGGCAAGGACAAATCGGGTCGTGCGGCCTAGGCACGCCGAGCGGCGGCCAGCTCGAGCAGCCGCCGGCACGTGTCGCCGAAGGCGTGTCCAGATGCCTCAAGCGCGAGCGGAAACGTGCTCGTCTCGGTCATGCCCGGTGACACGTTTGACTCGAGGAAAAACGCGGTGCCCGACTCATCGACCATCAGGTCGGTCCTGGACAGGTCGCGCAGGCCCAGTACGGAATGCGCGGTCAGCGCTGCCGAGGCGACGGCCCGCGCGGCGTGCTCAGGCAGCCTGGCGGGCACGTAGAAATCGGTCTGCCCGGCCGTGTAGCGAGCCGAGTAGTCGTAGCCGTCCTCACCCGGCACGATCTCCACCGCCGGCAGCGCCTGCGAGCCGCTCCCTAGATCGACCACACCGACGGCTACTTCGGTCCCCTGGATGAACTGCTCGATCAGCGCCGTGTCACCGTAGGCGAAGCAGCTTAGCAGCGCCGCCGGCAGATCCGTCTCGCGCCGCACCGCGCCCGCGCCGAGCGCAGAGCCACCACGCGACGGTTTCACGTACAACGGCAGGCCGAGCCTGGCCACGATCAACTCGATGACCGCCGAGGCACCGAGGTCGTGGAAGGTCTCCCTCGGCAGGGTGACCGACGGCGGGGTAGCCACGCCGGCGGTGGCCACCAGGGACTTGGCCGTCGGCTTGTCGAAGGCAGACCGGCAGGCGCTGGGCGCCGAGCCCACATACGGCACGGACAGCAGGTCGAGGATCTCCCTGATCGAGCCGTCCTCACCGCAGCTGCCGTGAATCGCGGGAAACACCGCGGTCGGCCGATGCGCTGCCAGCCGCGTGAGCAGTGCGGCGTCAGCGTCCAGCACGACCGCGTCAACGTCCAGCTTGGTCAGCTCGTCGCGCACGCGGCTGCCGGAGCGGAGCGATACCTCGCGCTCCGCGGAAAGCCCGCCCGCGAGTATGACGACCTGGTCGAGCCCGGTCACGTCCGCGGAACCGCGCCCGGAGCGCCCGCAGCGCCCGGCCCGTCCGAAGACGCCGCGCTAGGAGCGAAGTCCTGCCGAAGCTCGACTTCGCCCTCCACCACGCCCGCCAGCCGCCGGATGCCCTCCCGGATCCGGTCGGGCGGCGGGAACGCGTAGCAGAGCCGGGCGAACTGGCCGCCCGAGCCGTCCGCGTAGAAGCCGGTGCCCGGCACGTACGCGACCCGGGCGGAGATCGCCCGCGGCAGCATCGCCTTGGCGTCGACGCCGTCCGGCATGCGCAGCCATACGTAGAAGCCGCCGGCTGGCTTGGTCCACGTGCAACCGGGCGGCATCAGCCGGGCGAGCGCGTCGAGCGTGGCGTCCCGCCGTTCCCGGTACAGCTCGCGGAAGTCCTTGATCTGCTCGCGCCACGGCTGCGAGGTCAGGTACTCCCGCACGGTCAGCTGAGCGAAGCTGGAGTGGCACAGCACTGCGGACTCCGCGGCCAGGATGAGCTTGTCCCGGATCCCGGGCGGCGCCACCGCCCAGCCCACCCGGACCCCGGCGGCGAACGTCTTGGAGAACGTGCCGAGGTAGACCACGCCCTCCGGGTCGTCGGCGCGCATCGCGCGCATCGGGTCGCCGTCGAAGCCGAGCAGCCCGTACGGGTTGTCCTCGACGACGAGCAGCCCGGCCCGCTGGCAGATATCCAGCACGCGATGCCGCCGGTCCGCGGCCAGCGTCACGCCGGCGGGATTGTGGAAGTTCGGCACGGTGTACAGGAACTTGGCCCGGCGGCCCGAGGCGGCCACCGCGGCGATCGCCTGCTCCAGGGCCTCGGGGATGAGCCCGTCCTCGTCCATCGGGACATGAACCACGTCCGCCTGATAGGCGGCGAACGCGCCAAGCGCGCCCACGTAGGACGGCGCCTCGGCGAGGACCACGTCGCCGGGGTCGATGAAGATCCGGGCCAGCAGGTCCAGCGCCTGCTGGGAGCCGACGGTGACCACGACGTCGTCCGGGTGGGCCTCGACCGACTCCAGCGCCATGACGTCGCAGATCCGCTCGCGCAGCCCGGCGTCCCCCTGGGCGGTGCAGTACTGGAGCGCCGTGGTGCCCTGCCCGGACACCAGGTCGCCCACCAGGTCGCCGACGGCGTCCAGCGGCAGCGCCGCCACGTACGGGGTGCCGCCGGCCAGCGAGACGATCTCGGGACGGGCCGCTACGGCGAACAAAGCTCGGATCTCGGAGGCAACCATGCCCCTAGCTCGCTCCGCGTACTGTCCGACATAGCGGTCAATACGCACGGCTGGCGAATCCGATTCTTTGCTCACACCCATCTCCCGTGGGGTTACGCTGCGTTGAACGCGCGGTTTTGCGGGAAGCCGACGGACAGCCCGAGTATCATGCCAGCATAAGGGGTAACTCCCCGATAAGCGCATGGATTTTCGCCGGGGAACAGGATGTCTCGCCGTATCGTCAACATTACGCTGGATAACTTGGGTGATTTGCCGCCCAAGTGTCGTAAGTGCGTCTTCTGGGAACTTGGGCCGATTGGCCGGGTCCAGGCCGAGGAAAGCGGCGATCCAGAACTTGAGAAGGAATCCTGGGTCTCGTCCGTGCTGCTCGAATGGGGCAGCTGCGGCAAGATCGCTTATGTCGACGGGGTTCCAGCGGGCTACATGCTCTATGCGCCCGCCCAGTACGTGCCCAGGTCAATAGCGTTTCCGACCAGCCCGGTCAGCGCCGACGCGGTGCTGTTCATGACCGCGCATCTGCTGAGTGAATTCACCGGCGGCGGCATCGGGCGAATGCTCGTCCAGTCAATGGCGAAGGACCTCACCCGGCGCGGCGTCAAGGCCATCGAGGCGTTCGGCGACCGACGCTGGGAATCCCCTGCCTGTATGCTACCGGTCGATTACCTGCTGGCCGTCGGATTCAAGACGATCCGCCCGCACCACCACTACCCGAGGCTGAGGATGGAACTTCGCACCATTCTCACCTGGCGAGAAGATGTGGAGGTTGCCCTGGAGCGCCTGCTCGGATCGATGACCCCGGCGGCCCCCCAGGGCGCCCTGCGTCCCGCCTTCAGCGAGAGCCCGGCCCTCCCGGGCTAACCCGGGACTAACCCAGGGCTAACCCGGCTAAGCCCGAGAACCGGGCTCAGATGAACTCGGCCAGCTCGCGAAGCAGCGCGGACTTCGGCTTGGCGCCGACGATCTGCTTGACGACCTCGCCGTTGGAGAACACGTTCATGGTGGGGATCGCCATGATGCCGTACCGCTGCGACACGGCCGGGTTCTCGTCGATGTTGAGCTTCACAACCTCGATCTTGTCGGCGTACTCGGTCGCGATCTCCTCGAGCACCGGAGCGACCATGCGGCACGGACCGCACCATTCGGCCCAGTAATCGACGATGACCGGCTTGTCGCTCTTCAGCACCTCGGTCTCGAAGTTCTGGTCAGTCACGACCTTGGTCGCGCCCACTGCGGATCACATCCCTTAGATAGTTACTGTTCCTTGCTAGCCAGCCAGCGCTCGGCATCCAGCGCCGCCGCACACCCGGTGCCCGCCGCCGTCACCGCCTGCCGGTAATGCCTGTCGACGACGTCGCCGCAGGCGAACACGCCCTCGATCGCGGTCCTGGTGGACGGCTGGTCCACCAGCAGGTAGCCGTCCTGGTCGGTGGCGAGCTGCCCGGCGAACAGGTCCGACCGCGGATCGTGGCCGATCGCGACGAACACGCCGGTTACGGCCAGCTCGCTCTCCGTCCCGTCCTTCGTGCTGCGGATCCGCAGGCCGGTCACCTTGCCGTCGCCGAGCACCTCGGCGACCTCGCTGTCCCACAGGAACTTGATCTTCGGATTGGCGAACGCCCGCTCCTGCATGATCTTCGACGCGCGCAGCTGGTCCCGGCGGTGCACCACGGTGACCGAGTTCGCGAACCGGGTGAGGAACGTCGCCTCCTCGATGGCCGAGTCGCCGCCGCCGACTACCGCGATGTCCTGGCCACGGAAGAAGAACCCGTCACAGGTGGCACACCACGACACACCATGGCCCGCCAGCAGCTGCTCACCGGGCACATCCAGCGACCGGTACTTGGACCCGGTGGCCACGATCACCGTCCGGGCCAGGTACGTGTCAGTCTCGGTCCTGACCACCTTGGGTTCGGCGGTCAGGTCGACCGACGTCACGTCGTCCGGCACCAGCTCGGCGCCGAACCGCTCGGCCTGCTTGCGGATCGAGTCCATCAGCTCCGGACCCATGATCCCGTCCGGGAAGCCCGGGAAGTTCTCCACGTCGGTGGTCTGCATCAGGGCGCCGCCGGCGGTGACCGAGCCGGTGAGCACGAGCGGCCTGAGCTGAGCGCGCGCCGCGTACAGCGCGGCCGTGTAACCCGCGGGACCAGACCCGATAACTATGACGTTCCTGACCTCGGCCACTTGCCCTGCCATTCTCTCTAGGCCACCTGACTGGCAATCCAGAGAACCGATATTAGGGCGCAGAGATTCCCGGCGACAGGACCACGTGATCAAGGATGTCACTGTTCGTGGCGGAGCAGTGCGGGCCCGCGACCCACACCTGATCCGAGCCGTCCCGTGACAGCACGATTACCGTGGCCGGCGTGTCCTGATAGCGCGCCTTCTCGGTCAGCACCGGGGTCTCGTTGTGGGTGATCCGCAGCACGCAGGCGGACACCGCGGTCGGGGCGAGCGTGGCGTGCAGCGAGGGACGGGCGCGCAGCTGGGCAGCTACCTGCGTCTTGAGCGTCGCCGCCGTGTAGTTCACGCCGCTGGTCACCACGTACACCGCCGAGCCGGGTACGGCCTGGTTGTTCCGGTCCGGGCTCATCCGCGACCTAGCCGAGCCGGAGGCCGCACCGGCCGACACGCCATTCCCCGAAGTGACGGCTTGCCCGTTGTTGTCGTTCGCCGCGGAGTCAGGCCCGGACAGCGCGGAGGTGCCGCCGACCTGGCTGAGCACGTAGCCGCCTCCGGCGAGCACCGCCGCGGCGGCCGCCACGGGCGCCAGGACACGCACCCGGAAGACGCCCGCCCAGGACCGGCCCGCCCAGGACGGGAAGGCACGGCGCCTGGCGGGAACCGAATGCCGTTCCGCCGGAATAGGCCGGTGAACCTCGGCGGCGAGGGCATCGTCGAGGCGGCGCGCCACCGCATCGGGCATGGACGGCGCCGGCGTGGCCGCGAGCAGCGCGGAAACCTGGGCGAGCCGCGCGTCAAGCGCGGCGCACTCGGCGCAGCCGGACAGGTGCGCGGCAATCGCGCGCCGCCGCCGACCGGTGATCAGCCAGGCGCGGTACTCCGCCAGGACGTCCGCGTCCAGGTGGCCCTTCATGCATCTCCTCCCTGCGGTGAGACGCGCTCGCCAGGCGCCTGGTTCCGTGTCGTCGTACTGGGGGGCGGATCCCCCAGGCCCCCCCGCAAGTGAGCCACGAGAGGCAGCAGCCTAGCCCGGGACCGCGCGCAGCGGCTCTTGACCGTTCCGGGGGAAATGCCCAGGATGTCCGCAGCGTCCGCGACCGAGTAGCCGAGCATGTCGACCAGCACCAAGGCCGCGCGCTGCGGCGGCGGCAGCACCCGCAGCGCCGCGTCGACGTCCAGCCGCGCGGCGGTGAGTTCGGTGCCGTCCGGCGCCTGCGGCGCCAGCGCGGCGAGCGCCTCGTCTTCCCCGGTCATCGCGGGCCGCGCCGCCCGGCGCCGCAGCCGGTCCAGGCAGGCGTTCACCACGATGCGGTGCAGCCACGTGGTGACCGCGGACTCGCCGCGGAAATCACCGGCGCGGCGGAACGCGGAGAGCATGGCGTCCTGGAGTGCGTCCGCGGCCTCCTCCTGGTCGCACACGGTGCGCAGGGCAACCGCCCAGAGCCGGTCCCGATGGCGGCGGAACAGCTCCCCGAATGCCTCCGTGTCGCCAGCAACGTGCAGCCGCAGCAGCTGGGCGTCTGAAACAGACCCCGGATCAGCTGTTGGTCCCGTGGATGCTGACATCGTAGATCTGCGCCTGGTACTCGTTGGGCGAGCCAGCCAGCGGCGGGAGGTAGGTGAACCAGATGAGCACGTAACGCCCGGTCGCGCTGCTGCTCACCGGGAACGTCGTGGTGCCGGATGCGGTGGCGGACGTGGCGACCGTCGTGAACGAGCCCTTCGCGGACGGGCTGTTGCTGTTGCCGATCTCGATGTTGACATGGGCGCAGCACTGGGTGCCGAACTGCACCGCCACCTGGTCGAGCCGGACCGCCGAGCCCATGTCGATGATCAGGCCCACGCCGTCCTTGAGGTTGCCGAACTTCGGGGAACCCCGGTAGAAGGACGTGTGCCAGAACTTGCCCTGCTGGCCGCCGAGCGCGTTCTGGGTCTCGCCGGGATCGTCGGAGTTGGCGTCGTTGTCGTCCGGGTTGTACACCGCCGCGCTCTGGGGCTTCAGCAGCACCGACGCGGCCGACGAGCCCGGATGGGTGGTCTGCTGCTGGTGCTGCGCGGGCTGTCCGGTCGAGCCGTGGTGCAGCGTGCGGCTGATCGCCCAGGCGGTCACGCCGATCGCCGCGAGCACCACCACGATCACGATGCTGACCACGCCTCTGGCGACCGCGGACCGCTCCGTGGCGGGATAGCTGCGGCGGTACCCGCCATGACGCCCGGTGGCGTTCGCGTAGCGGCGCGGTATCGTGCCGCTGGACTGCGCGTCGCCGTAGGAACCGTCGTCGTAGGAGCCGTCGCCGGCCGCCGGCCGGGAGATCGTCGTGGTGCTCAGGGCTGTGCTCGACGGCGGCATCGGCCCGAACGTCGGATGCGGCGCGATCGCGGTCAGCGCGTCGCCGAACTCCACCGGGGTGCTCAGCGCGGGACCGTGCCGGTCCTCCTGCTGGAACAGCGCGCGGCAGGTCACCGAGTCGATGCCGGCCGGCACGCCGGCGGCGACCTGGCGCGGAGTGCATGGCTCGCCGTCGGAGTCGACCGGGGCGGGCGGCAGCACGCTGGCGTCGGGGCCAGGCCAGTATCCGGTGAGCGCCGCGTACAGCAGCCGGGACAGATCGCGGGTGTCGGTGAGCTCGGGGTCCTCGGTGTCGGTGAGTGCCGCGCCGGCCAGCGCCGCGTCGATGCCCAGGCCGGTGATCTTCACCCCGCTGCTGGCCGTCCAGTGCAGCGCGGCCGGGACGAGCCGCAGGTGCGCCAGTCCCGACCGGTGCGCCGCGGCTATCGCCTGCGCGGTCTCCGCGATCAGCGACACCGCGTGCTCGGGCTCAAGAGGCCCGTCGGAGACCAGGTCGACAAGGCTCTCCCCGGCCACCCACTCCAGCACCACATAGGCGCCGTCGTCGGCGTCCTCCACGTCGAAGACCTGCGCGAACCTGGTGTCGCCGAGACGGCTCGCGGAGCGCGCCGCGGTCACCGTCTCGCTGACCCGCGGGAAGCCCGGCGCGAAGGTGAGCACCGTCACCGGCCGGGCGAGCGTCTCGTCGGTGGCCTTCCAGTACGTCCAGCCCGTGCCCGCGGTCATCTGGTCGACAAGCCGGTACCGCCCAGCAAGCCGGGTTCCGGGTTCGGACGTGTATGTGCTCATAGGTTGCTACCCATGCTAGTGCCGCCCGCTCTGCCCGCCGAACCTTCCGGCGACGGTTCGCAGGAGGAAACCGAATTCCGCCACGCGTAGCTTGCGGGCACACACCGCGTACAGCAGGACGGCGCCGCCTCCGCCGACGATCGTCACCAGGAACCCGTAGGCGGGGCTGGGGTGGTGCACGACCCGGCCCGCGCCGAACATGACGAGCAGCGCGAAGATCACGCCGGGTACGGTCGCCAGGTGCATCCGGAGCAGGCTGCGCGCGACCGACCAGCCGTCCAGGCTGCCCACCCGGCGCAGCAGCAGGATCCAGCCGGTTAGCGCGCCGACCAGGTTGCCCACCCCGAACGCGACCGCGAGCCCGGCCACGACGTCACGGGCGGGCAGCGACTCCAGCGCGATCACGTCGCCGACGATGCCGACGGCCATGGTCAGCAGGCCGACGACCGCCGCGGTCCGGCTGTCGTGGAACGAGTAGAACACCCGCAGCTGAAGCTGGGTGAGCATGTACGGGACCAGGCCGAGCGCAAACAGCCCGAAGACCACGCCGAGGTACTGCGCTTCCGCTGCGTTGGTGCTGCCGTAAGAGAAAATGACCTGTGCCACCGGGCCGCCGAGCACGCCGAGGAAGATCGCGGCAGGCACCACGATCACCGACGCCAGCCGGACACCGGTGGAGAAGTCATTGCGCACCAGCGAGTACCGGCGCACGTCCGCGTGCTCGCTCATCCTGGGCAGCAGCGCGGTGATCACCGAGATGCCGATGATCGCGTACGGCAGCTGGAACAGCATCCACGCGTAGCTGTAGGCGGAATAACCGTGGGCCTGCGTGCCCCGGGCCGCCGCGGTGTTGGCGATCCGCTGCGCCACCAGGTTCCCGGCCCACTGGGTGACCACGTACCCGGCCATCCAGCCGGTCATCCGCCGGATCTCGCGCACCTCGGTCCGGCGGAAGGCGAAGTCGGGATGCCAGCGGAAGCCCACCTGCCGCAGCGCCGGCAGCAGCGCGACCGTCTGGAGCACGACACCGAGCGTGGTGCCGAAGCCCAGCAGCTGCACCGCCCCGGTGGAGATGGTGCCCGCACTCTTGCCGTGCCCGGAGGTGGCCACGAACAGGCCGCCGACGACGATCACCACGACGTTGTTGATGACCGGCGTCCACATCGGCGCCGCGAAGCTGCCCCTGGTGTTGAGCACCGCGCCGATCAGCGAGCTCATCCCGTAGAAGAAGATCTGCGGAATGAAGAAGTACGCCCAGACGACCATCAGGTTGCGTTCGGCGCCGGTGGCCGGGGAGTACAGGCTGACCAGCGGATCGGACAGCGCGGTGCCGACCACGGTGACGGCGAGCAGCGCGATCACGCCGAGCGTGAAGATCCGCTGCGCGTATGCCTCGCCGCCGTCCGAGTCGTGCTTGGCGGCCTTGACCAGCAGCGGGACCACCACGCTGGTGAAGATGCCGCCGAGCATGAGGTAGTAGATGGTGTTCGGCAGCGTGTTGGAGTTGTTGTACGCGTTGCCGAGGTCGCCGACGCCGAGTGCGTAGGCGAACACGGCGGTGCGCAGGAAGCCGGTCACGCGCGACACCAGCGTGCCGACGGCCATCCCCGCGCTGGACGAGATCAGGCTCCGGCGGGCCTGCGTGGCCGGACCCGTGCCGGGTTCGCCGCCGCGCCTTGCCCGGCGGCCGGGAGCCGGCCTGGCCGGGGCTCGCCCCGCGGGGGCGGCAGGCCGCGCCTGGCGGCGGGTGCCCGGCTGGTACTCCTCGGGAAACGGGGTGAATCGCGGCCGGACGAAGTCGGACGGCTGCGTGCCGTCCGGACGCACCGGCCGGCGGGTGCCCGGCGGCGCCGCGGTGTCGGCACCGGCGCCCCAGTTGAGCGTGAGCGGCATCGTGGTCTCGGCCGGCGTCGGGACACCGCCCGGCATGAAACCCTCCGGCGGCGGCATCGGCGCAGGACCGTCCGGCCGGGGCCGCCCGGATCCGGGCGGCTTGTGCCGCGGGGCCTGCTGCCGAGAACGCTGCTGCCGCGACTCAGGTGTCGTCGGCCCAGCGTCGTGCATCGGCCAGGTCATCCGGAGCCTCCGTCAGGTTCTGCGTGCCTCCAATGACGTTACCGGGTTCGGTCCAGTCTGGGGGCGTACCCGCACTGTCCCCACTCTGGTCAGCGTCCGCGGCGCGTTCGGTGTTACCCGCACGCGGCCCGCCCCCGGCGCCGGCCAGCGCGCGGCGACCGGACCGCCACAGCGAGCTGAGCACGAGCAGGCCGATCGCGCCGGCGATGAGGATCAGGATGGCCTGGCCGTACCGGGTGGAGTGCACCCGCAGCGGTGTCCCGGTGCGCGGCACCACCTTGCCGTCCTTGCTGGCCAGGGACAGCGTGAGGTTCGTGGTGCCGTTGGGCGCGGAGCTCACGTGGAGCTTCACGCCCTCAATCTGCCCCGCCGGGATCCTGATCGGCTTGTCGATCCGGGCGACCTGGAGCGGCCGTGCCCCGCCGTTCGCCGGGACCGGTACGCTCACCACGAGCCTGACCTGGACATCCTGCTCGAGCGTGTTCTGGATGTTGACCGGCAGGACGCCCGAGCTGCCCGCCATGGTGATCTCCGGCGAGCTGATGATCCTGACCTTGTTCTGCGCCTTCGTCAGGTACGCGGACAGCTTGCTGATCAGCGCCTGCCCGCCCGCCGCACCGCCTGCCGTCGGCCCGCCCGCCGCCGTCGGCCCGTCGCGCCAGGCGGCCGACTCGGTCGCCGCCAGGGCCTCGTCAAGCCCGGTGGTGTAGTTCACCGGCGCCTGGTACAGCAACGACTTGTACAGCCCGAGCTGCCCGTCCAGGCCGTTCGGGCCCTTGATCGCCGCGAGGTAGCCGGCGCTGAGCTCGCGCGGGCTGGACTTCGCCGGCGCGGGCGGCCGCCGGTTGATCTGGCTCTCGGAGTCGTGCGATCCGGCGAGGCTGGACAGGGCCACCGGCTCCAGCCAGGGCTCCTGGCTCTCCTGGAGCAGCTTGCTGGCGAGCGCCTCGGACGGTCCCCAGTTCTCCGGCGGCGACACCACCACCGAGCGGTGTGACTCGGGCAGCTCGCTGGAGATCATCGCGGTCTCGGCGAGAAACTGCTGCTCGAGGCCGAACTGCGCGCTCGCGCTCATCGTCGGGCTGGCCCCGCGCAGCAGGCCGGTGATTTCGTGGTCGGCCAGCAGCACGTTCATCTTCAGGCCGGCCATGTTCCGGAACGAGGTGACCGCGTCGTCGGCGTAGAACTGGGTGTCAACCGCCGGCATCTCGCTGCTGTCCAGCACGACGCTGGTGACATGCGCGGAGGTGGCCAGGGTGGTCAGCACCGAGGGGTCGGCCAGCCCTCCCGGCGGAAGGGCGAAATCTGTGCCGAACGACCTGCCTAGCACCTCCCCGGACACTTGCTGCCCAAGCCGGTAGGCGTTCGTCAGGTCCGTGTTCAGGCCATGCAGGGCGAGCGCCGCCACGTCGGTATTGCCGTACGGGGTGATCAGGGCGGGCTGGGTGGCGGTGGCTGACTTCAACGTGGCGAGCCAGTCCGCCGCGGCGTGGCTGGTCTTCTCCGGGATGGCGTCCTTGCAGGTCGCCGGCGTCCCCCCGGTGGAGTACCCGTTCGGGCCGGCCATCACGGCGAGGTCGCCGAGCAACGCCGGGTCGATGGCCAAGGTGAGGGCCGACCGCGGGTTCGCGGTGCCGGCCGCGAGCAGGCCGCTGAGCCGGCCGTCGGCGGCCACGCTCGGCGCCAGGCCGTTGCTGGTCAGCGCCGGACACGCCTGACGGTGCGGCTGGTCGATGAGCGGCCATACCCAGGCGATCTTCAGCTTGGTGAGCTGGCTGGTGCGCGACCAGTACGGCAGCAGGGTCGAGGCGGATTTCTCGGGCACGCCGTTCACGTCGGTCAGCACCGCCCGCAGCGGATACACGCCGAACCGCGGGTACCCGGCCGCGGCCTCGGTGAACTGGGCGTGCCAGCTCACCGTTTCGCCCGGGCGGACGCCGGACGAGATCACCCCCGGATTGCCGACTGGGGACAGCGACAGGTCTTCTGCGCCGGACGCGTAATGGTTCATGTCGTCGCGGGTGGTGAACCAGGCCTGTGAGGTGTACAGCTGAATGCCGGATCCGGTCAGTGCGGCGCCGGTGCCGTTGGTGATCGTGCCGGTGACGGTGATCGTCTTGTCAGGAGCGGCGACCTGGGGCGTTACCGAGTCAATGGCCAGCGTGACGCCGCTGCCTGCGGCGGGGCTTGCCTGAGCCTGCGTCGTCATGCCCGCCACGGGGGCGATGACGGTCAGCGCGGCGATGGCCGCGACCCATAGCAGGGCGGCCCCCCCAGAAGACAAGCTGCGCACATCTGGAATGGTATTGCCGTTCGCGCGGGAACGATGCTCTCGATACGCTCTTCAGGCCGATGAACAGACAATTGCGAGCCGCCGGCGAGCTGCTCAGTACCCAGATCGGCCGGGTGCCCGCGGTGGGCGATCTCGGCCGCCTGTTCGCGCGCTCCGGCTTTGAGCTGGCCCTGGTTGGCGGGCCGGTGCGGGACATTTTTCTGGGTGAGCCGCTCGGCGCGGGCGACCTTGACCTGACCACGAACGCCACTCCCGAGCAGGTGCTAGCGCTGGTGACGGACTGGGCGGACGCCACCTGGACCGTGGGCATCGCGTTCGGCACGATCGGCCTGCGCAAGGGCCGCGCCATGTTCGAGATAACGACTTACCGTAGCGAAGCGTATTCATCGCGCTCACGTAAACCCGAGGTGAGCTACGGCCGCTCGCTGGAGGAGGATCTGAGCCGTCGCGACTTCACGATCAACGCGATGGCGGTCCGGCTGCCCGGCATCGAGTTCGTCGACCCGTTCGGCGGGCTGACGGCGCTCCGGGACCGGCAGTTGCGCACCCCGGGACGGGCGGTGGACTCGTTCAGCGACGACCCGCTGCGGATCCTGCGGGCCGCACGGTTTACCGCCAAGCTCGGTGTTTCCGTGGCCGACGAGGTCCGCGCCGCGATGACCGAGATGCGCGGGCGGCTGGAGATCGTCTCCGCGGAGCGGATCACCGGCGAGCTGACCAAG
>Ga0070741_10015757_pt1 | contig 12744 bp, 8 predicted proteins | sample Coa_R1_4_FD_66440 | JGI IMG/M metagenome (GOLD analysis project Ga0070741, IMG submission 66440) | Surface soil microbial communities from Centralia Pennsylvania, which are recovering from an underground coalmine fire - Coalmine... | ecosystem: Environmental > Terrestrial > Soil > Unclassified ...
CACGGGCTCGACGATGCGCCATTGGGCCTCGACGAGGTCCTGCCTTGCGAACAGCTCTCCGTTCCCGCGCATCGCGTCGCCCAAAAGCCGCTGGTAGGGAGGCTCGTCGGCGGCGGCCTGCCGCTGCAGCATCAACTCGACGTCGTTTCCGATCATCTGCTCTCCGGGCAGCTTCACGCGGACGCCCAACGCGATCGAGATGTCGGGGCTGAGCCGCATGCGCATGTGGGAGGACGCTCCGGGAACGATTTCCCCAAACGTTTCGCGCGGCGGCCTCTTGAACTCCACGATCAATTCGGTGGCGGTGACCGGAAGTTCCTTGCCGGAGCGGATGTAAATCGGCACGCCGGCCCATCGCCAGGTGTCGATGAACAGTTTCACCGCAACGAAGGTCTCGGTGGTGGAGCCGGGCGCCACGCCGTGGACCGAGCGGTATCCCTTGTATTGGCCGCGCACCACCGAATCCGGAGTAAGAGGACGAATCGCCTTGAGCAGGCTTGCCTTCTGATCGCGCACCGCCTCGTGATCCTCTCCGGTCGGCGGATCCATCGTCAGGTTCGCAAGCACCTGAAGCATGTGATTCTGGATGACGTCGCGGATGGTTCCGGCTTCGTCATAGAAGCGCCCGCGATCCTCCACCCCGAACTTCTCCGCCATCGTGATCTGGATAGTGCGCACATAGGTGCGGTTCCAGATCGGCTCAAAGATGGGATTTGCAAAGCGGGTATAGAGGATGTTCTGAACGGGTTCCTTGCCGAGGTAGTGATCGATTCTGAAGATGCTCTCCTCCGGGAAGTAGCGGCGCAGGATCTGATTCAGGTCCAAGGCCGAGGCAAGATCGTGACCGAAGGGCTTTTCGATGACGACACGCGCATTGTCGGCGCATCCCGATTTTGCCAATCCCTCGGCCGCGATCGCGAACAGGCTGGGCGGGATGGCGAAGTAATGGAGGGGCTGTTTGGCGGAACCCAGTTCCTTGCGCACCTTCGCGAAGGTCGCGGGGTCGGCGTAGTCGCCGTCAACGTACCGCAAAAGCTCGCACATCCTGGCGAACGCATCGGGATTGACGCCGCCGTGATGTTCGAGGCTGTCCTTGGCGCGCGCCTTGAGTTGATCGACGTTCCAGCCGGACTTGGCCACTCCGATGATCGGAACGTTGAGTCCTTCGTCGCGGATCAGCCCCTGGATTGATGGGAAGATCTGCTTGTAGGCAAGGTCGCCGGTGGCGCCGAAAAAGACCAACGCATCAGATTGAAAGCCGGGCATCAGCGCCCTCCTGTCTTCGACTTTTCGAGATGACCGCCGAACTCGTATCGCATCGCCGACAGCAGCTTGTCGGCGTATTCCTCGTTGCCGCGCGAAGAAAAGCGTGCGTAAAGCGCGGCGCTTATGACCGGAGCCGGAACTCCTTCATCGATCGCCGCCTGCAGCGTCCATCGCCCTTCGCCGGAGTCCGACACGCGGCCCTGGAAACCGGAAAGCTGCGGATCCTCGCGCAGCGCGGCCGCCGTCAGGTCCAGCAGCCACGAGCCTACCACGCTGCCGCGCCGCCACAACTCCGCCACGTCCTTGAGGCTGATGTCGTACTGGTAAAGGCGGGGCTCGCGCAGCGGCGTGGTTTCGGCATCGACCTCGCGCCGGGTCTTTCCGACGTTGGCATTGCGGATGATATTGAGGCCCTCGGCGAACGCCGCCATCAATCCGTACTCGATACCGTTGTGAACCATCTTGACGAAGTGTCCCGCGCCGTTGGGTCCGCATCGCAGGTACCCGTTCTCGGCGGTCGTGGGTTCGCCGGTGCATCCGGGAGTGCGGGGAGCGGCGGCGACGCCGGGAGCAAGGGCCTTGAAGATCGGATCGAGATGGCGCACGACGGCTTCATCGCCGCCGATCATCAGGCAGTATCCGCGCTCGAGTCCCCATACTCCGCCGCTGGTTCCGCAATCCACGTAGTTGATTCCGAGCGGCTTTAACTCGTCGGCGCGGCGGATGTCGTCGTGGTAGTAGGAGTTTCCGCCGTCGATGATGATATCGCCCTTTTCGAGCAGGGGCTTGAGGGAACCGAGCACGGAATCGACCACCGCGGCCGGCACCATCAGCCATACCGCGCGCGGCTTGGTCAGGCGCGCGGCGAAGTCCTGCAGACTCGAGGCGGCGACGGCGCCCTTGCCCGCCAGCTCGCGCATCGCCTCCGGATGGGAATCGTAGACGATGCACTGATGGCCCGCCTTGAGCAGGCGCTGCACCATGTTCGAGCCCATCCGGCCCAGACCGATCATTCCAAGTTGCATGAAAGCCTCCTTTTTGCGTGTTTCGGGGTCAGGCGCGCGAGCGCGCGATGGCCTCGCGGGCGGCGTCGGCGACGCGCTCGGGGGTGAAGCCGAAGTGCTCGGCGACGATCTTCATCGGCGCGGACATCCCGAACGTGCGCATCCCGAGTACCGCCCCATCGCGCCCTACATAGCGGTCCCATCCGATCGGCGAAGCCTCTTCGACCGCGACCCGCGCGGTTATGTCGGGAGGCAGGACCGAATCGCGGTAGTCCTGCGGCTGTTCGTCGAACAACGCCCACGATGGCATGCTGACCACACGGGCCCTGATCTTGCCGGCGGCGAGAAGCTCTCGCGCCCGCATGCACAGGCTCACCTCGCTGCCGCATCCTATAAGGATCACGTCCGGCTTTCCGTCGGGCGGGTCGGCGAGCACGTAGCCGCCGCGCGCGAGCCCCTCGGCGGGCGCGAACTTTGACCGATCGACGATTGGGAGCGCCTGGCGGGAGCAGATGATCGCGGCGGGGCGGTTTTTCAGAGAAAGCGCGACGCGGTACGCCTGCGCCATCTCGTTCGCATCCGCGGGCCGCAGCACCACCATCCCGGGAATCGCGCGGAGGGAAACGAGCTGCTCGATCGGCTGATGGGTGGGGCCGTCCTCGCCCACGCTTATCGAATCGTGGGTCCAGATGTGGAGCACCGGCAGATCCATCAGCGACGAGAGCCGGATGGAACCCCGCGCGTAGTCGGTAAAGATGAGAAATCCGGATCCGAACGCGCGCAGCCCCACAAGCGTCATGCCGTTCACGATCGCGCACATCGCATGCTCGCGGATGCCGAAATGGAAGTTGCGCCCGCTGTAGTCGCCGAGCGAACCCTCGGCCTGGAAGTCGCCGGCGAACTCGAACGTGAGCCTGGTCTTGGTGCTGGGCGCGAGATCCGCCGCACCACCGAGAAGCCATGGGATCATTTCGGCGAGAGCGTTGAGCACCTTGCCGGAAGCATCGCGCGTGGCGATCCCGGTGGGGCTCGGAGGGAACTGGGGCAGCGCCTTTTCCCATCCTTCGGGCAGTTCGCGCTTTAGAATCCTGTCGATTTGATCCGCGAGATCGCCGTATTGGGCGCGATAGCGGGCGAACAGGCTCTCCCATTCCGTTCGCGTCCGCGAACCGCGCGCGCCGAGGTTGGCGGCGAAGTGTTCCTTCACCTGCGCGGGCACCACGAAAGTCTCGTCTGCGGAAAATCCGAAGAACTCCTTGGTCAGGCGGACTTCCTCGACGCCGAGAGGCTCGCCGTGCGCGGCGGGGCTGTCGTGCTTGTGCGGGGCTCCGTAGCCGATATGGCTGTGCACAACAATCAGGGTCGGGCGGTCGGAAGTCGCCAGAAACCGCCGATACGCCCGCTCCATCATCTCGAGATCGTTCGGATCGCTGACCCGCAGCACCTCCCATCCGTAACTCATGAAGCGCGCCGCGACGTCCTCGGTGAAGGCGATGTCGGTGTGACCTTCGATGGTGACGCGGTTGCTGTCGTACACCCAGCAGAGATTGGAAAGGCGCAGGTGGCCGGCGATGGAGGCGGCTTCGCTCGAAATCCCTTCCATCATGTCGCCGTCGCCGCACAGCGCATACACGTTGAAATTGAAGAGATCGAATCCGGGGCGATTGTACGTCTCGACGAGCCATCGTCCCGCAATCGCCATCCCCACGCTCGTGGCAACGCCCTGGCCGAGCGGCCCGGTCGTCGTCTCGACCCCGGAAGTCCAGCCGTATTCGGGATGCCCCGGGCATCGGCTGCCGGCCTGGCGAAATGTCTTGACGTCATCGAGGGTGACGGCGAGACGATTCGAAGTCTCGTAGGAAGGGCAGGCGGCTTTGATTCCAGCCAGATGAATCAGCGCATAGAGCAGCATCGATGCGTGCCCGCTGGAGAGCACGAAGCGGTCGCGGTTGATCCAGTTGGGTTCCGCAGGATCGTAGCGAAGGATGCGCTGCCAGAGGGTGTAGGCCGCCGGCGCCGCGCCCATCGGGGTTCCCGGATGCCCGGAATTGGCCTTCTGGATGGCGTCGATTGCGAGTGTGCGGATGGTGTTGACGGAAAGCTGATCAATGTCTTTCTGAAGTTCCACGTGACTCCTCTCCGGGTTTTGAGGTCGATGTCGAGGTTCCCCGGAGGCCATCAGGTCCCTCGAGGTCCGCGTCCTCGTGCCAGTTGATGCGGGCGGCGTCGGAGCGATCGAGCAGTTGTGGGCCGCGTCCCCTGGAAAAGTAGTCCCAGGCCCAATCAATGAAGGTCTCAATCTTCACCTGCAGACTGGTCATCAGCGCCAGATGAACGCCGAGCCACATCGTATATGCGAGGACGCCGTGAAGCTCGTGGCGATGCTCTCCGACCTCGGCGATCGCGGCGTTGCGCCCAATCATCGCCATGATTCCCTTGTCATGGTAGTGGAACGGCCGGGTGGACTTGCCAGCTATCTGGGCCTCGATGTTCTTCGCGGCGCATCGCCCGCTCTGAAGCGCGACCGACCCGAGTTGGGGAAGCGGGGAGCCGTCGGCGCCCGCGATATCGGCGAAATCGCCAAGCGCATACATGCCCGGAAAGCCGGACACCGAAAGATCGGACTCAACCGCAATTCGGCCTCCATGTCCAAGAGGCAGACCCGATGCGCCGGCGATCGAGGCGGCGCGCAACCCCGCCGCCCAGATTACGCATCGCGTTCTTATCGAACTACCGTCGGACAACATAACGTGTCCGGGCTCAACGGCGGTGACTTTGGTCTTGAGCCGCACCTCGACGCCCTGGCGCTGCAGCACCTTGAGCGCATAGTCGTGAGCGCGGTCCGAAAAGGCGCCCAAAACCGAGTGGCCATGTTCGACCAGGTGGATGCGCGCGGCGCTGGACGCAAGGTCGGGATACTCGCTGACGACGGTGGTGCGAAGCATGTCCGCGAGCCCTCCCGCCATCTCGGTTCCCGTCGGTCCCGCGCCTACGATCACGAAGTTGAGCGCACCCTCCGGTATGAGGGCGGGGTCGCGATCCGCGTCCTCGAAGAGCTGTAGGATGCGCGAGCGCAGCCGTTCTGCATCGACGAGCGAATAAAGCGGAAAGCTGTTGCGGCCGGCGCCGGGAGTGTTGAGGAAATTGGCTTCCGACCCCGCCGCCATCACGAGGAAATCCCCCTTGTAGACGTGTCCATCCGCGGTCGTAACCGACCTCGCCTCGGGATCGACTTTTGCCACCTCCGCGAGTTTCACATCAACCACCGGACGGTTGCGAAAGATCTTGCGGATGGAGATGCCGACGTCGCGGGGAGCGAGTTGAGAGGTCGCGAGCTGATAGAAGAGCGGCTGAAACTGATGGTAGTTGTTGCGGTCAATGAGGGTGATCCGGGCGGCGCCCGAGTGCGCGAGCTCCTGAGCGCATCCCACGCCCGCAAAACCTCCGCCGACAATCACCACGTGTTTATCCGGAGGCATCGGATTCCCGCTCCTTCTCTTTGAACTCGGTGCGATGCGCAGCGGACCCGGACGTCCATCCTCGGTCAGATGGCGAATGAGCAGGAAGCAGCATAGCGCGCGCGGACGGGTCTGGTGCAAGCGCGCGCCTTCGATCTTCTCATTCTACCAGGTAATTCCAACGATTACTTTTCGACACCGATCGAGACGGCGCCCCACCTGTCGATTCGCGGGGCGCGCTTTTACTCTGCCGTCCGAACGGCCTCGATCAGTTTCTTCAAATGACTGTTCCTTCCTTCCGCCCTGTAGGCGAGCGCGGTCTCCAGCCTAGCGCCTTGACCCGGGAAGGGACGGTAGGCAATTTCCGGAGGCCGAAAGTGACTCAGCGACTGCGGAATGATTGCGATTCCGAGACCGGCGGACGACAACGCGAGCAGCGGCTCCACTCCGTCGGCGCGATGAGCGATGCGGGGCGAAACGCCCTCCTCGCGAAAGATCGCCGCCAGCAGGTCGCAGTACGCCGGCGCATACTCCTGGGAGAAGGTTACCACCGGCTCGTCGGAGAGATCCTCGGTCGTGATCCTGACCGCAGATGCCAAACGGTGCGTGCGCGGCAGGGCGAGCACGAAACGCTCGCGAGCGAACGGGACGATCGAGAGGGCGCTGTCCTTGAAAGGCAAGGGCACCACGCCGATGTCGATTCGGCCATCGCGCAGTCCGGCCACCTGCTCCTGCACATTGCATTGGGAAAGATGAAGCAGGGAATTTGAGGCATGCGCGGCAAGCCGCGTCAGAAGCGTCTTGATCGTCCATGGACCGATCCACGGCGGCACCGCGATCGAGAGAGTCGGATAGCCGCGGGCGGTCGCCTGCGTCACGCTTCGGGCGTTGTCGGCCTGGGCGAGGACCAGTCGCGCCTGGTCGAGCAGCGCAGTACCGGCGGGTGTCAACGCAACCTTTTTGCGCGCGCGCGAGAAAAGGGGAGTTTCGAGTTCCCGCTCCAGTGCGGAGATCTGCTTGCTCAAGGTCGGTTGCGCTATACGAAGTCTCCGCGCTCCCCGGCCAAAGTGCATCTCCTCAGCCAAAGCGACGAAAAACCTGAGCTGTTTTAGCTCCACGTGTTACCCCTTGTTGCCGATTCCCGGGGGCGAAAGCGGCCGCTGCTCGATATGACGAATCGGATCGCTTTCAAATTCATCCAATCGTTTCTCTACAATTGCAAGCGCGGCGCATCGATTCCTCGCGCCCGCAGCGTCGTTTCCCGCGGAATTCGCCCCTGTGGCTTCAGTCAAGGGCGTATCGCGCGGCTGTGACCTGAAAAAATATGCAAATTGCGACGGATCCGCGTTTCCGCACGCCGAGGAGCCGACGCCCCGGCTCCCGGGCTCGAACGCGACGCTGAATGGCTCGGCCCCATTTCCCGTGGCATAAGGATGAAGTGCTCAAGGTCGTTACAACGGCGGGACAGTCGATACCGGCGATACGAGGCGAGACCGATGACTTCCGTGGAATGTGGACAGATCGATGACGAGGCCGCTTATGCGGCGATCGAAGCCTTGTACCACGCCTATCTGACCGGGCTCATCCTGATGCTCGTGACCAGGGCTGGGACGGACAAGGCGGCAGAGGTCGTGTTTCGAACATTTCGCCGCCAGCAGCTCGCGCGCTTTGTGCCCGGCCTCCGCAAACTCGGGATCGAAAACCTCCCGCACGCCGTCGCCTGCGCCCAGTATCACTACCTGTCCAATTTCATCGGGGGCGTGAAGGTCGAGTACGTGTACGAATCCGACCGCAAGGCGTGGGTCCGCTATCCGCCGCCGCGATGGATATGGTGGGGGACGGCGGTATGCGCGATCCCGTCGGAGGTGTCGCGCGCGATGCTGCGCGGATGGCACGCCAACAACGGCGTCGTGCTCGGGAATCCGCGCCTCGGTTTCGTATGTACCGGACAGACGGTGGATGGTCAGCCGGGGCTCGAAGGCTACTACTATGAGTACGATCGGGAGCTGACACCCGACGAGCGCCTGCGGTTTTCTCCGGGCGAGAAATGCCCATCGTTCGATCCGGCGCGCGCGCCCACACTTGCCATCGATCGATGGCCGCGGGTCCGGCTGATGCGGGCGATGCGGAACTACGCGATGGAATACATCGCGTCGATCCTCCCCGAAACCGTTGCGGTGCTGGGCCCGGCGGAGGGGGGCCATCTGGGCGGCTTCGCGGCGCGGCTTGTCGGGATGCACTACTTCGATGAGACGGCGCGCACGCTGGGTGGAGTCGAACCGGGAGCATCAGGCTTCGCCGCATACATGGCTCGGCTCGGCCGCGGGCAGGGTGATGATACTGAAGCAATCCAGGCGGCAGACGGATGGATGGTGCGCCAGAGCACGTGGCGGCTGATGGAAGAACGAGAGCATCTTCATCCCGCCGTCTTCACCGCGTGGAGCGAATTATGGACCGGCGCGGCGCTTGCGCACGATCGCAATCTGCGCATCGAGCTTGTGAAACGGCGCGACGCGGGCGACGCCTGTTGGGAATGGCGGATAAGATGACTCTTTCGGTGGACGCTCTCCGAGGAAGGACGGGCGCCCGAATTCGTTAACCGTCCCGACATATCCGCGTGATTTAAGCAGCGGATTTGCACGCGCTACAAACTTCCGGCTTTCCCATCGCCGCGGTCATGAAGAACGGCGCGACCTTTCGATCAATCAAGCTGTCGAGCGGAGCGGAGCCCGCGATGGCGGCCGGGGAGGCGGCTGTTTCCGCACCCGGCGGCGGGCACACTGTCTGGATCGATCTGGAAAATCCGGCGGAAGCTGACCTCGCCCTCCTCCAGCAGCGATTCGGCTTCCATCCGCTGGCGATCGAAGACTGCCTGCAGCGCCCCCAGCGCGCGAAGATCGACGATTACGATCAATACTGGTTTGCCGTTCTGTACGAGATCACACTTGGAGCGGGTGCGGCGACTCAGTTCGAGGAGCTGTCCCTCTTCACTGGTTCCAACTTCCTCATAACGATCCATCGCAAGCCAATCGGTGCGATCGAAGGGGCATGGAAGCGAGTGGCGGCCGATTCGCGTCGCGGCGACTATGGTGTGGATCACGTGCTCTACCTGCTCTTCGATGCGCTGGTCGATGGCTCTTTCGAAGTGATCGACCAATTGTCAGACGCCTTGTCGAAAATCGAGGGCCAGATCCTCGGCGCGCGCGACGGCAGCGAACTCGGCAGGCTTTTGAAGCTCAAGCGTTCGATGGTGGCGGTGCGGCGGGTGCTGGCGGGCGAGCGTGACGTGGTGACGTTTTTGCTAAGGCGTACGCAAGGCCCGGTCAGCGAGAAGGCAGCGCCGTTCTTTCGCGACGTTTATGACCATCTGATTCGCGCATACGAACAGATCGATGTCGAGCGCGACCTGCTGGGAAACGCGATGGACGCATACATGTCGACGGTTTCCAACAGCTTGAACGTGGTGATGAAGCAGCTCACGATACTGAGCGCGATCTTTCTTCCCTCGACGTTCATCACGAGCTTCTTCGGGCAGAACTTCAGCGCCCTGCCCTTCGATTCGCGCACGCTGTTCTACGCCGAGAGCGCCGCCTGCATCCTCGTGCCGCTTGCGATGTTCTACTGGTCCTACAAGTGGCGCTGGCTGTAGGCGTGGCGCGCCGCTATCAAACGGCGCCCCGCTAAGACAGGCTTCGAAACGCCCAGAACAGAAAGGCGGCGAGTACGATCGAGGCGGGCAAGGTGAGAATCCATGCCAGCGCGATATTCCGCACCGTATCCATTTGCAGGCCGGAGCGGTTCGCCGTCATCGTTCCCGCGATGCCGGATGAAAGGACGTGGGTGGTGCTTACCGGCAATCCGAAGTAGTCGGCGGCGGCGATGGTTGAGGCGGCGGTGATTTCCGCCGCGGCGCCCTGCGCGTAGGACAGATGTTCGCGTCCGATCTTCTCGCCGACCGTGACCACAATCCGCTTCCATCCCACCATCGTGCCCAGTCCGAGCGCCAGGGCCACGGCCACCTTTACCCATTGTGGAATGAACTTTGTGGCGGCATCGATATGCTGCTTGTAGTTGTCGAGAATCTCCCATTTCTGATCGGACAGGTGAAGATCGTCCTGCCGCTTCATCAGGCGCAGGGCTTCGCTGACAAGATACATGTCGTTGCGGAAATTGCGGACCCGGTCGGCGGGCACCTTGGCCAGGTCAGTCCACACCACTCGTCTCCGTCCGGGTCTCCGTCAACTGGTTCGGGATTCCGACTCCGATGATCAAGCCTAGCAAGATATCAGGGGTCGCAGCGGCTTGACGCCTAACGAGACAGTTTCACCATTCGACTGTCTCCTTTGGCGGCGCAGGTTCAAGCGAAACCGGCACATTCGCGCGTTCTTTTTCTTGGCACGACTCGTGCCCCCTTCTGACCTCCGGATGTGATGCCGTGAGAGATACGCTTCGATGCCGGCCGACTGTTGCCGGCGAACAAACCATCCCGGTCCAGCCTGCGAGACACCGGCCAAAAGCTACAAGTGAAGGCACACACGGCGGCTCAATCAGCATTGGGTGCTCGCTGAACGGCCAGGAATGAGCGAAAGGCAAGGTTATGGAGACCCAGAGAGATTCGAATTCCGTTCAGCAAGCATCGGCGCCCGCGAAAAGCGCATCCGGCAAAGCCGAGCATTTCGACGTCGTGATCGTCGGCGCCGGCATCTCCGGGATCGGAGGGGCTTATCACCTCACCAAGCAGTGTCCAGGGACAAGCTTCGTGATCCTCGAAACCCAGGAGAGCTTCGGGGGCACCTGGCGCACTCATCGCTATCCGGGCATCAGGTCGGACAGCGATCTGTATACGTTCGGCTATCGCTTCAAGCCGTGGATCGGAGCGCCGATCGCGACCGCCGGCGAAATACTCGCCTATCTCGGCGAAGTCATCGCGGAGAACGATCTTGGCCGGCACATTCGGTATCGGCACAAGATCAAGTCGGCGCAATGGTCGAGCAGCGACAATCTCTGGACCATCGAGGCGGTTCAGACCGACACGGGAAAGACGGTCCGCTTCTCGGCGAACTTCCTCTGGATGTGCCAGGGGTACTATCGCCACTCGCAGGGTTACACGCCGGACTGGCCGGAGATGGACAAGTTCAAGGGCCGGATCGTGCATCCGCAGACCTGGCCGGAAGACCTGGATTACAAGGACAAGAACGTGATCGTTATCGGCTCGGGCGCCACGACGGCGACGATCGTTCCGGCGATGGCACCCGACGCGCGCCACATCACGGTGCTGCAGCGATCGCCGACCTATTTCATACCGGCGCTCAACGAGAACGAACTTGCGAACACCCTGCGTGATCTGCAGATCGACGAAACCTGGATACATGAAATCGTGCGCCGCAAGATCCTGCACGATCAAGCCGTCTTCACTCGCCGTTCCTTCACCGAACCGGAGGCGGTGAAGGAAGAGCTGCTGGCGGGAGTTCGCGCCTATCTCGGCCCGGAAGAAGTTGAGAAAAACTTCACCCCGCGCTACCGGCCGTGGCAGCAGCGCATCGCCTTCGTTCCGGATGGCGACCTGTTCAAGGGGATCCTTGCCGGCAAGGCATCGGTCGTGACGGACGAGATAGACCGCTTCACGGAGTCGGGCATTCTCCTCAAGTCCGGCAAGACGCTCGAGGCCGACATCATTGTCACCGCCACCGGCTTCAACATGAACGTGCTTGGGGACATCGACTTCGTGATCGACGGCAAGCCGCTGGTCTTCTCGGAGACGGTCACCTACCGGGGCATGATGTTCACCGGCGTGCCCAACCTGGTCTGGGTATTCGGATATTTCCGGGCGAGCTGGACGCTGAGAGTCGATCTGCTTGCCGACTTCGTGTGCCGGCTGCTCAATCACATGAAGGCGATCGGGGCGAGGAAGGTCACGCCGGCGCTCAGGCCGGAGGACAAGGACATGCCGTTGCTGCCGTGGATCGATCCCCAGAACTTCAATCCGGGCTACCTGATGCGCGCGATGCATCTTTTGCCGAAGCGCGGCACCAAGCCGGAATGGCAGCACACGCAGGACTATTGGCACGAAAAGGACATTCTGCCGGCCATCGACCTCGACGATCCCGTGTTCGTTTATGAGGGATTCGAGCAACCCCGAGAAAACGGACGCGTGTCGGCATTGACGAGGCCCATCTGATCAGAGTCGAACCCTGAGCCGCATAACCCAGCGAGGCTTGCCGAGAGCCTCGCTGGGAGCCTAACGCCGCCTGCAAAAGGCCAGGCTCCAGCATAAGACGGCCAACGCCGGCTGCGGGCTGATTGTTACGGTGCCCGGGCATCCCGCCCAAGGACAAGCCTGGCAAATCACGAGAGCCAGCGAGAGAGCCCGGTACGCGATGCCACGGAGAAAGCTCGCGCCAAGGGCGTGCAGCCGACCTCAGCACGACACCATCCCGAAGGTGGGCGGGTTGATCGCGATATCTCCCACTAGCGGACGGAACCCCCGACCCTCTGATCCGGTAGTCTGGATTAGATTCGAGAGACATGCCGAAAGATGCCGGACTCTCCGGCACCTTTCAACAGGGAATCGGGATACAGGAGGAGCATTAAGGGTACGAACCGATACTGGCGGGCTCCTACCACGAGGCCGGTGCGGACATGGCCGAGAAACATGTGCTCGATCCTGCGGTTATGCAGGGACGCAACTTCGAGGTCCAATGGGTCGGCAAGAACGCGGACAAGGTAGAGAGCGCAGTGCAGAAATTCAAGGCACAAGGCTACCGCGTCGAGTTGTACTACATGCACGTCACTCCGGAAGAGAGCGCGATGCGCGTGATAAGTCGCTTCAGAGATCCGAACGACAGACGCTTTACGTCGCCACGGTACGCTCTCCAAGTCGGGGACCGCCCGCGCGAGACCTATGAAAGCGTTAAGCGGCTGCTCGACCCGGAGACCGATCGTTGGGCATCCTTCGACAACATGGTGCCCAAGGGGGAAAAGCCGAGACTGATGGAGAGAGGCGGAAAGTGGGACTA
>Ga0070741_10015758_pt1 | contig 12744 bp, 7 predicted proteins | sample Coa_R1_4_FD_66440 | JGI IMG/M metagenome (GOLD analysis project Ga0070741, IMG submission 66440) | Surface soil microbial communities from Centralia Pennsylvania, which are recovering from an underground coalmine fire - Coalmine... | ecosystem: Environmental > Terrestrial > Soil > Unclassified ...
GCAACGTGCCCAAAGGCATCAGCGCCTACGATCTCAACATCTGCAACGTCAGCGATTCCAAGCAGTCAATTGTAAGCAGCCGGATCTACCAGGCCTTATCCAATGCCAATTCTTCGCTCGAACCGATTGGCCGCGACATCATGCTCGCCGCGATCCTGCGCAATCAGAACCACAGTTTCACCAGCATCCTCGGCGTTGTCCTGAACGCGACGACGGGCATTCTCTCAGTCACCGGTTCGACAACTTCTAAGATGCCGGCGGGGCTGACCAGTGCTGCTGCCATCGGTTCTTTGGCGGGCCAGCAATTGCTGAGCAGTCTGAAGCCGATCCTTTCTGCCGATCAGCTCGAAAAATTTGAAAATCAGGTGCTGGAATCGGCGCTGGTTCTGGACAGCGGCTCCTGCGTCGAGCGCACCGTGTTCGTCAGTTCACCCGCTTCTAAAGCTAAAATTCAGCCTTTCACTTTCCACGTTCACTGATCGGCAACGGTTCCCCGCGGGTCGGCGCCCGTGTCTGCGGAAACGGAGGTTTGGGCTCCTCCGTTTCCCGGTTGAACCACCGATACATACAGGAACGTGGTAAGCCCGGAGCTGGTCACTCCGGTGCATGGGCGCGTCGCTCTGGGCAAGCGACGCGCCTCTCCTCGTTTTAAATCATCTTCTTGCTATTCAAATAATGCTCGTGACAGAGTAACAATTTGCATTATTCTCACCGGCTGTCCTGGACTCTTTCGCACAACCGTCTCACGCAGGCGATCGAGCGAAAGCGCGAGCACAGCGCTCGGCTTCTCGATTTGACGGTTTCAAATCCGACCGAGGTGTTCGAAGATTACCCGCACGAGGAAATTCGCGCCGCGCTCGCGCGGACTTCCGATTTCACCTACCGGCCCGATCCGGTTGGCGAGAATAGCGCTCGAAAAGCAATTGCGGCCTGGTATCACTCCCGCGAAATCGCAATTTCACCAGAGCGCCTGGTCCTGACCGCAAGTTCAAGTGAAGCCTACGCGCTGTTGTTCAAGCTGTTCTGCGATCCGGGTGACGAGGTGTTGGTGCCCGTTCCGTCCTATCCGCTCTTCGAATTTCTCGCAACTCTCGAATCGGTCCGCATCGTTCCATACCGGCTATGTTATGAAGGCGCCTGGCACATCGACTTCGATAGTCTTCGCTCCGGTCTGTCGTCGCGAACACGCGCCATCGTGATCGTCAATCCCAACAATCCCACCGGCTCTTTTTTAAAACAAAGCGAGCGGCAGGACCTGCTCGAGATCCTCGCGCGCTATAGCCTCCCCCTCATTTGCGACGAGGTTTTTATGGACTATTCGGCCGGCAATCCAGGCGAACGCGTGCGCAGCTTCATCGGCTCCGACTCGATTCTGTCCTTCTCCTTGAACGGCCTGTCGAAATCCGCCGGAATGCCCCAAATGAAACTCGGCTGGATCGCGATAAACGGTCCGGCCGCCGATTGCACGATTTCCCGTGAGCGCCTGGAGCTCCTTCTCGACACTTATTTATCTGTGAGCACACCGGTACAACGCGCGCTGCCCCGCCTGCTCGAGATCGGGGCGGAGATCGAACGCAAGATTTCGGCTCGCCTGCACAACAACCTTTGTATACTCGACCGCCTGCTCACCAATAGCCCGGCGCACCGCCTCTATTTCGAGGGCGGTTGGTCGGCCATACTACGATTCCCTAATACGATGACCGAAGAGAACTGGGTAATGCAATTACTCGAACGGCAGGACGTGATAGTACAGCCCGGATATTTTTTTGATTTTGCTGCCGAGCCGTATGCCGTTGTGAGCCTGATCACCCAGCCGGGTATTTTTGAAGAAGGCATAGGGCGCCTTAGTCTATCGGCCCGGCAGGGTGCTGCATGACGCGCCCTTCCCCCCGTACATCGGCACCCGCGGCGCTTCTCATTTCGGCATACGCCCTACTCCTGCTTTTCGCACTGGCGACGATTCCCTTGCGAATTCCTGAAATTCTGCAAATGGCCGCTAGCCGTGGCTTTGAATCCGTCAGTATGCCCGGCTGGATTGCACTCACACCTGAATCCGCTCCGCTCAACTACTTCGTGCAGCTTCCTTTCATCCTGGTGTTGGGATATTCGCGTTGGGGTGTCCGTCTCGACTCACTCCTGTTTGCCATCGGTTCGTGCTATCTGTTCGTGCGACTGGCGAAACAGATCCGGCTGCGCGATCCCTGGATCGCACTTCTCCTCTTCATGCTGCTGCCCTTCCATTTGCAATTGGCATGGGCGGGATTGCCGGCTGAACAGGCGCTCTTCTTCTTGCTCGCCGCGACCGAATGCTTTCTGCGTTTGACGGAAAAGCCCTTGCTCATTACGGCGGCATTGTACGCGCTGTTCCTCACGTTGTGCATCTACACGGACCGATACGCGTTCCTGCCTGCCATTGGCTACTTGTTATTTCTCTTCCGCTTCGTTCAGGGAGCCGAACAACGGCGCGCCATGTGGCTTGCCCTCGGGGCAACGGTTCTCCCTCCCCTTTTGTTTTTGCCGTATTATCTTTGGGCTAAACCTCAAGTAAGTCCCTATTGGCCATCCCAGCCCTCTTCCGGCGCTCCCGATTACATCGAGAGCTTGCGGTTATTAGCGGGCAATGAATGGATCGGGATCGCTCTGTCGGCCTTGCTGGTGGCAGCCCTGATCGCCAGCTGTTGGAGCACGTTTCGCGCGGCCACTCCCATCTCGAAACGCACTAGCCTGTTTTGCCTCTTTGGCGGCGTGATCAGCACAGTCGCAGTTCTCCTCGTCACCGATTTTTGGTTTGGTGAATCGTTGACTGCACACCAGATCCTGCCGGCCGTGCCGGCGACCGTTCTGCTGACCATCGCTGCCATTCAGCGTCCGATTCTCCGTCCCCTCGCGGCCGCCGTTTTGATTCTGCTCGCGGCGGCCGGATCAAGCTTTCCAATTCTCGATCGCAGCGAAGATGTGCAGACGGAAACTCATGTAGTCGAACAACAGCTGGGTCCGAACTCCTGCGTGGTATTCGTTTCCGAAAGATTCGCGAAGATTTTGTTCGAAATTTTTGCGCCCGATCTGAAAGGACGCGAATGTTTGAACTTCTTTCACCAACGCGTCGTGCTTGCCGTCCATCCCTACGTGGGTTCCGATCACGAGGAGAATGCGGAATCGTTCTTCCGTGGCCTGAGCTTTGTCGAAACTAAACGTATTCCCGAGGGCCGCGGACAGGTCGTCGTCATGCAGCAGGCCGGGCCGTAGATTCTATTCGATGCTGAATGCCTTTTTCAGCTCGGAAGTCGTGTTGCCGATCAAATCTCGAACCGTGAGAACAATCACGTATTGTCCGTGTTCGGCATCCGGCGGAGTCTTGATTTCGAGCGCTCCCGGCAAATATTGAGCGGGATAGAAACTGTTTGAGGCAAGTTCCGCTGCCGTCGCTTTTTGAAGAAACGGTTTCCCATCGGGCCGGGTGACGTTCAAACCGTACGATAAGTGATACTCGTTGGCCGAGCCCGTCTTGAAGCCGGTCATGTCGAAGTGGATATAAATCGTATCGCCCGGGCTGAAAGCGGCTAGCTCGAGCGGCTGGCGATCGTTTTCGCTTCGGAAGAACTGAAAGTCTTCGACCGTGACTGAGGACGACGGATGGATCGTTAACCCGCCGATCCGGAATGGAAAGTCGTGCGAGACCTCGGTCTTAGCGATCGCGTCTTTGACTTCGACGTGCACGCGATACTCACCCGCCGCGACGAACGACGGAATTAAGAATGAGGCTCGCCGCTTCGGAAGCCAGTTCTTATCTTCCGGGCTGAGCTCCGTCGCGATCGTCCCCGGTTGAGCGGGTGTAAGCGCCACACCGTGTATATCTTCGGGCGTGACCGTATAAGTGAGCGAGATTTTGTGGACCTCGTCTCGCTGCTCGGAGCGAATCGCAAAACCCGAGATATCAAAAGAGAAATAGAGGTAATCGCCGGGCAGGAATTGATAATCGGGCGGCGCGAACGGTGCATCTTCCGACTGCTCGACGCCGGCATCGATCACCGCCAGGTTGGAATTCGCCGGCGAGCCGAACGCCGCACTAGACGCAAGGAACAGCCAGGGAACTGCCGATATGAGAGTGAGCCATCCATGCTGCCGGAAGTACGAAAGTTTGCGGCGAGTGCGTGCTGCGTCGCCTGCCTGAGCTGCGTCCTCTGCTTTGCGCAAGCCGTGCATCCCATCACCGGGAGACGCATCGCCCCGCTGTTCGGCGTCACTGCGGCAGATTGGCTGGATCGCCCGGATCGCGAGATGGAAGAGCAACCTGAAAAAGCGATCGCGGCGATGAATCTCAAGCCGGGAATGTTCGTTGCCGATGTCGGCGCCGGGACCGGATTTTACAGCCTTCGCATCGCGGCTTGTGTCGCGCCGGGCGGCTTCGTTTACGCCAACGACATTCAACCCGAAATGCTGCGCAAGCTGGCGGCCCGAGCGGCGGCGCGGAACGTCATGAATGTGGAGATTGTGCTGGGCACGGAGTCCGATCCGCGACTTCCCGAAGGCAGGCTCGATCTGGTGCTGCTGGCCGATTCGTATCACGAATTTTCGCGGCCCGAGCGGATGCTGGACAAGATCCGGGAGTCGCTCAAGCCCGGCGGGGAACTGGTGATTCTCGAATTCCGGAAAGAGGATGCAACCGTGCCGATCCGTCCCGAACATAAGATGACCGTCGAGGAAGTGAAATCCGAGGTGACACCCGAAGGTTACCAATTTGAGAAAGTGGTAGACACGTTACCTTGGCAGCACATGATCTTCTTTCGGAAAGCGGAGCCGTAAACGCCGTTTCCCCGGCATCGATCAGCCGTTACGTCGAATTCACCCGCGATCAGTGGAAAGCGCTACGTGCCAACACGCCGCTTCTGCTGAGCGAGCAAGAGCTCGTGTCGCTGCGCGGAATCAATGAAGAAGTTTCGCTTTCCGAAGTAGAAGACATCTATGTTCCGCTGTCGCGCCTCCTGAACCTGCATGTTGCCGCGATTCAGCACTTATATGAGGCGCGCCTTGAGTTCCTGGGCGCGCCCGCACCCAGAAAAGTTCCGTACATCATAGGAATCGCGGGCAGCGTTGCCGTCGGAAAGAGCACGTTCTCGCGAGTTCTGCGCGCTTGTCTCGCGCGCTGGCCCGACCACGCGCGGGTCGACCTGCTTACCACCGATGGTTTTCTCTATCCCAATCGGGTGCTGGAAAGCCGCGGTTTAATGAACCGAAAAGGCTTTCCGGAAAGCTATGACCAGCGGCGGCTGCTGCAATTTCTGGCGGACGTGAAAGCGGGCCTGCCCTCGGTTTCGGCGCCGGTCTATTCGCATCTGCATTACGACATCGTCCCGAATAAGGAGCAGCACGTCGAACAGCCGGACATTTTAATCCTCGAGGGACTGAACGTCCTTCAATCGCCCGATGGGCACCGCGGCTCTTCGAAAGTGTTTGTGTCGGACTTTTTCGACTTTTCCATATATCTCGATGCAGATGCTGGCACTATCGAGCGCTGGTACGTCGAGCGATTTCTGCGCCTGCGCGAAACCGTTTTCCGGAACGCTTCCTCTTACTTCCACCGTTATGCCGCGCTGACCGAAGCGCAAGCCATCGAGACGGCTCAAAGAATCTGGCGCGAAATTAATCTTCTGAATCTCATCGAAAACATCGGGCCCACGCGCGAGCGCGCCCATCTGATCCTCGAGAAGAGGCAACACCACCGGGTCGAAGAGGTAAAGCTCCGCCGTGTTTAATGTCTAACTTTTAGGGTCGCCGCGGAACCGAGTGCTCCGGCCGTGCGTTCTTACTTCTATGCTGTTTTCGCTGAAACTTGCAATCCGTACCCTGAAGCGGTCGCCAGGTTTTGCGGTACTTGCGATCGCAATCCTGACCCTGGGCATTGGTGCGACGACCGCCATGTTCAGCATCACCCGAACGGTCCTCCTGAAGCCGCTCGCCTATCGGGATCCCCAGCAGCTCGTGACCATTCTGTTTCGCATTCCTTCGTTTTCGAAACAGCTCTCTACGATTCCAGTGAACGCCCAGCACTATGAACTTTGGCGCGATCATGCCCGAACTCTGCAGTCGGTGGCTTTACTGGGCTCGACCTCGAACATCTTCTCCGGAAAGGCAAACACCGAGACGGTAACCGGGGCGCGTGTGACGGCAAATTTCTTTTCCGTTCTGGGCGTGCAGCCGGCTCTCGGCCGCGCCTTTGCAAATGGGGAAGACCAGGCCGGGCGCGACCGCGTGGTGGTGGTGAGCGATCGCTTCTGGCGCAGTGAACTGGGCGGCCGCCCGAGCGCGCTCGGCGAAAGCATTCTGCTCGACCAGGCGCCCTACCGGGTAATTGGCATCATGTCGCCGGCTTTTCCCTTCCCGCACGGCGCGCAGCTTTCCGATGTAGAGAACCTGCCGGAACACGCCGATTACTGGGTTCCGTTGGTGTTCACTCAAAACGATCTGTCAAGCCCGATGGTGAACCTGGATTTCATCGCGGTAGCCCGGCTCAAGCCGGCAGTCACGGTTCGCGAAGCGGCAGCCGATCTGGCGGCGCTCGAAAAACCCATAGAAAAACGATTCCCGGAACGGATCGAATTCGATCCTGTGGTTCATCCACTCCAGGAGCTCATGGCGCGACAGGTTCGCCTGCCGCTGATCGTGCTGATGAGCGCGGTTGCCTTGGTGCTCCTCATCGTCTGCATCAATATGATGAATTTCACCCTGCTGCGCGCAACCGCGCGGCGGCGGGAATGGGCCCTTCGCCTGGCTCTCGGCGCGGGAACGCGGAACGTTGTTTCGGGCGCTTTCGTCGAGAGCTTAGTCATTTCGCTGGTGGGCGGCAGTTTGGGGTCGCTCTTTGCCCTATCGCTGCTGAATGCAGTTCGAGTCAACGCGCCCGCGGGATTTCCGCGGATCAGCGAGTTGGCGCTCGATCCGGCCGCGCTGCTGTTCGCTTTGGGCGCTTCAATCGCCAGCGCTCTGCTCTTTGGCTTGTGGCCGGCCTGGCGTTCGGCCCGGCTCGATCCGCAGGATGCGTTGCAGTCCTCGGGCCGCACCATGAGTGAGGGACGCAAAGGTCATCGTGCCGGAAAGATTCTCATTGGTGCCGAAGTAGCTCTCAGCACGGTGTTGCTGCTGGCATCCGGTCTCTTGCTACGAAGTTTCGTCGCCATTCTCGATGTCAATCCCGGCATCCAAGTTCAGCATCTGCTCACAGCTCGCATCAATTTACCGCCTAATGAATATCAGAAGAACTCCGATCTTTATTCTTTCTACAAACGCCTGATCGAAAAGGTGAGCGCGCTGCCAGGTGTCGAAGCGGCCGGAACAGTTTCGACGATTCCACTTACGCCGGAAGACAATAACAATCCCGTAGCGGCCGGCGATCGCGCCGCTCCGCCGATCGCGCAATGGCCGATGTGCCACCTTCATTCGACCAGCAGCGGATATTTCAAAGCCGCCGGTATTCCGACGCGCGCAGGGCGGCCGTTTGAAGAGCGCGATGGCCAGGCGCTCGAAGTGGTGATCAGCGATAATTTGGCGGCGCGATTGTGGCCGGGCGAAAGCGCAATCGGCCGCCCGCTCCGCTTCTATAGAGGCAAATACCTCGCGCGAGTCGTAGGCGTTGTCGGCGCTGTGCATGCCTCATCGCTCACCGAACAGCCCGGGATGAACGTCTATTTCCCGGATTGGATACAGGCCAACGAATCCATGTCGCTGGTAGTCCGCACGGCAGGCAAGCCAGAGAGCGTCTCTTCCGCCATTCGTCAGATCGTCCACCGCCTCCAGCCAGACGCCGCAATTCCGTATATCGAGAGCATGCGGCAGATCGTTGCCGAATCGCTTTCTCCGAAGCGTTTTCAATTGATTCTGCTCGCCAGCTTTGCGGTCGCCGCGCTGCTTCTGGCCGCGCTTGGAATCTACGGAGTGGTTGCGTTCGCAACCGGCCGGCGCACTTCTGAAATCGGCATCCGCATGGCCCTCGGAGCACGGCCGAAGGAGATCTTCACGGCCATCGTCGGCAACGGCCTCACTCCTGTTCTGATCGGCATCGTCGCCGGCTTGGGCGTATCGGTCGCGCTGTCTCGGCTACTTGAAAACTTGCTGTTCGAGGTCCACGCGCTCGACCCACTGATCTACCTGGCAACGCCCGCCATTCTGCTCGTAGTCGCCGCGCTTGCCTGTTTCCTGCCGGCGCGCCGCGCCGCCCATCTCAATCCGGTAGAAGCGCTGCGGCACGAATAGGCCGCGACTCTATTTTTCCGGACCCAAAATCTGGTTCACCTCCGCCGTTCGCTGATCCAGCAGCTTGCGCAGCACCGCATATCGTTCGATCGCGTCCCGGCCGATTTTCTGATCGTCGTTGTTGTTCATGCTGTACAGGTAGGTGATGTGCGCCTGCAGCTCGGGCTTACTGTAGCGAATGGGCGGTGTGATCAGGTGGGAGGCCAGCTCGTTCAGTTTCTCGAGTTTCGCCTGATCGGCTCCCTCCGCGCCGCGCAGACTGGCTTGCGCTTCCCTCACCCGCGCCACGAGCTGATTGACCTGACTGACCAGATCGCGCGCTCGCATATTGTGCTCGAATTGCTCTCGCAGATCGGCCGTCGTCACGCCCGATTTGACGATGCGTGGATCTTCGATGACGGTGAGCGGGCGCGTTGCGGTCCAGTCGCCGACCGTTAAACGCACCGAATACTTTCCGGGCACAGCCACCGGGCCATTGGGACCTTCCGGCTGCCTCTTGCTTTCCCACGGGCCCGGATAGCGCAGATCCCAGGTAAAGCGATGCATGCCCGCGCTCTTGTCCAGGCGAACCGGCGCGCGCCGGCGGCGGAACCCCATGTCTTCGTCATCGGCCCCACCCTCGGAACGCGAGCTCTCGGGAACAGCGGCACTCGAGAAAGTGCGGACCACTCGTCCCGCGCCGTCCAGAATGTCGAGCCGGATGTCGCTCTCCTGCGACCCAGCAAGATAGTAGTCGATCATCGCGCCTACGCGTGGATACTGCGGGCTGGGAAGATCATGACCCAGCCCCGGAGTTTGGCCGCGCGAGGGGGTCCGTACCGCTTCGCGCGGCGTAAATAGAAACGCGGGCGCATGCGCAGCGGCTTCGTTCACTTGATGGAGCGGCGTCAAATCGTCAAGAATCCAGAAGGAGCGGCCTTGTGTCGAAAGCACCAGGTCTTTGTGCGCAACTTTAATGTCGGTAACCGGACTCACCGGCAGATTCAGTTGGAACGATTGCCAGTGCGCACCGTTATCGAAGGAGATGTAAATTCCAAATTCGGTTCCGGCGTAGAGAAGTCCGGCGCGATCCGGATCTTCGCGCACCACGCGGGTCGGTTCATCTTTCGCGATTCCGTTCGTTCCGTCGGTGAGACGCGTCCAAGTCTTTCCGAAATCGTCAGTGCGGTAAATGTACGGCGCGAAGTCGCCAAGTAGATAGCGGTAGATCGCGACGTAAGCCGTTCCTTCGCGATGGGGGCTCGGCTCGATGTTCTGCACGCGGCCCCCCGGCGCCAGGTCCTTCGGAGTTACGTCCTTCCAGGTCTTTCCGCCGTCGCGTGTGACATACACCAGGCCATCATTCGATCCAGTCCAGATGAGCCCTTTGCGAATGGGCGATTCGCGGATCGAGTACAACGTGCTGTAGATCTCTTCGCCGGTGGCATCGCGCGTGATGGGTTCTCCGCTCGCACTCTGCGTTCCTGCCGGATGAGCCGTTAAATCGGGGCTGATGCGTTGCCAGGTAACGCCTCCATCGAGAGAGCGATGTAAATATTGTGAGCCATAAAACACCTCATTCGGCGTGTGGGGCGAAACCTCCATCGGCGAAACACGCTGGAAGCGGTACATCAAATCGCTGCCCGCGTTGCCATAGAGCGATTCGGCGCCGATCCAATACTGCTCTTCATCGTTGGTGTTCATGTCGCGGCGGCTGAATTGTCCCTTGCAGCTTCCGTACACGTTTTCCGCGCTGAAAGGATCGGGAATGATTGGTCCGGTTTCGCATCCCGGCCCTTCGCGATATTCCTGACCGGTCGCAAGCGGCAGACTCGGCACAATCAGCGTGGTGTTATCCTGCTGCGCGCCGTATACGCGATACGGATACTGATTGTCGACGGCTACTTGATAAATCTCCGCCGTCGGCTGATTCAAGAGTGTGCTCCAGGTGCGTCCGCCATCGAGAGATACCGTTGCGCCGCCGTCGTCGCCCTGAATCATGAATTCCGAATTCTTCGGATTGATCCAGACATCGTGGTTGTCTCCATGAGGAATTGGCGAGGAGTGAAAACTCTGGCCGCCATCGGTGCTCTTGTACCAACCTTCATCACCGACCCACACAACATCGGCATTGTTCGGATCGACGCCGAGCGTGGTGTAGTAGAACGGCCGCGTAATCAGATTGGGCGAACCGTTAATCAGCTTCCACGTCGTGCCGCCATCTTCGGAACGATAGAGTCCTGCGCCCGGCTTAGCCTCAATCAGCGCATACACTCGGTTCGGTTCGGCGGCCGAGATCGCGACGTTGCTGCGGCCGAACAATTCGTTCGGGAGTCCGCCGCCGAGTTTGGTCCAATGGTCTCCCGCATCGGTGCTTTTGTAAATGCCGCCGTCACGCGAGCCGCTGATGATGGTCCAGGGTTTCCGCAGCCCGTGCCACATACAGGCAAAAACCACGTTTGGATTTCCCGGCTGCAGCTCGAGATCCGCCGCGCCAAGCTCGTCGGAGAGATACAGGATTTTCTCCCATGTCTTTCCGCCGTCCTTCGAGCGAAAGACACCGCGATCTTTGTTATCGATGAAAGGATCGCCGATGGCTGCAACATAGACGATGTCGGGATTAGTAGGGTCGACGCGAATGGTCGCGATCTGGCCCACATCGCGCAGCCCAATAAACTTCCAGCTCTTTCCAGCGTCGGTCGATTTGTAAATCCCGCGGCCGATTGAAACGTTGCTGCGGATCTTCGACGAACCCGTACCGGCGTAGACGGTGTTCGGATCCGAAAGCGAGACCTCGATGGCGCCCATCGAGGCGACGGCGAAATAGCCGTCAGAGACGTTTTTCCAGGAGTGGCCGGCATCGGTTGTTTTCCAAACGCCGCCGCCGGTCGAGCCCATGTAGAACGTGTAAGGCTGCGACGGAACACCCGTCACTGCGGTGACGCGCCCACCGCGCTCGGGACCAATCATCCGGTAACGCATGCCCGACCAGAGAGCCGGGTTGTATTGTTCGGAGCCATTCTGTGCAAATAGGGAAAGCGCAATGAGCGCGGCTCCCACGCTCATTAGCGCAGTTTTCTTCGTTGTCATCTTAGAAATCACTGTGAGGCGAGCGCCGGATCTCCTGAAATCACCCACTCGGAGCCGTGGCCTGCCACGATAAGACTTTCTTTCTTGCTGGTGCCGCCGGAAAACGAAACGAGGTACTCGCAACCATAAGCACCGCGTTGGCGCATTCTGCACGGACCGCTCGCGGCGTAGTTTGCGGCGCTCGCTTGCTTTCTAAGTTCCTCAACTTTGTCCGAGTATCTCCGTAGCGTCCAGTGCTTCCGGAAGGCCGGACCCGTCATGGCGTAAGCCTGCTGCGCGGTCCCGCTATCACGCTGCCGCAAATATGCGATCCCGAATGCGGAAGCGGCCGACGCGTCGTCGTTTGAAGCGGGGACCGGGGCTGGCTTGGACCGCCACCAGAAGGCGAGGCCAATCGCCGCCGCAATGACGATCACGACCACGGCGATCAGGTAGGGCGAGAAGCCGCGCCGAGAAGAACGTCGCGCCGGCAGGACGGGCGAGGGAGTTACAACCGCCGCGGGTGTTCCCCGCTCTTCCTGTACAACAGAGGCCAAACGTTGCATTGCCGAATCGAAATCCGAGAAGGCGTCCAGCCACTGAATATTTCCGAGAAAGTATTGCAATTCCGGCGGCGGTTCGACGTCCTCAACGCGCACGGTAATGATCGGCAGGCCAAGGTTGTCGGCGAGTTCGGCCTCGCGAGAAATCTGCTTCGCGTTTTTCGAATTCGAAGACAAAACGAGCACGAAAGAAGTGCAAGACTTCAGCGCTTCCACGATGGCAGCTGCCCACTCGCGGCCCGCGGGAATGTTGCGCGGTGCAATCCAGCATTGCGTTCCACCGCGCTCGAGCTCCTGGCAGATGCGATCGGCCGAAGGTTTGTCTTCCTTTCGATAGCTGATAAATACCTGTCGGGCCATAAGGGCGAGTGTATCGGACTCGCTCTGATCGGTTCGCTTTATCGAAATCGAATGGAGGACTCGGCTCCGTAACGCCGGTAATTCTGAAATTCGATTTCATTGCGGACGAGATGGCGTTTGTGCTCGCGTAGGGTAACGGTCCCGGCCACCGGCAGCAAATAGTCGTGATCGGAAATGGCGATGTAGCCATAATCCATCGCAATGGAAGCCGCATGAATTGGAAATCCCGGCGGCAGTCCATCGGCCTCGAGCGTTACGCGGCGCACGCCGCGCGTGGCGCTGTCGATGTAGACAAGGCCGTGAAAGGCGGTGTTGACATGCTTTCCGTTTCCGGCTGTAATTCCGTAGGTCGAGTTCTCGCGCGCAACGCGGTATTCGAACACCTGCACGGTTCCGCTCGGTAGCGCGCCGGTCTCTTTCCATTGAAATTTCGCTTTTGCACCGGGACTGAAAACCGCGTTCAGCAGTGCGCCAAATTCGCCGTACGAGATAGTTCCTTGCAAATCGGCGTGCGAGGCATCGCTCG
>Ga0070741_10015759_pt1 | contig 12740 bp, 13 predicted proteins | sample Coa_R1_4_FD_66440 | JGI IMG/M metagenome (GOLD analysis project Ga0070741, IMG submission 66440) | Surface soil microbial communities from Centralia Pennsylvania, which are recovering from an underground coalmine fire - Coalmine... | ecosystem: Environmental > Terrestrial > Soil > Unclassified ...
ACCGCCGCCGCGAGCGGGATCAGCGATTCCAGCGGGGCGCCGGCGGGGGCGGCAACCCGCCCCAGCGTGTCCAGCGGCTGGTCGAGCGCGTGGCCGAGACCGGCGAGCGCTTCGAGCGGCGCCCCGGCGGGCCCCGTGAGCGTCGCCAGCGCCTCCACCGGCTCGGCGCCGGTGCGGGTGATGCCGGCGAGCGCCTCGAGCGGCAGCAGCCCGGTGAGCGCAACGGTGGCGAGCGCCTCGACGACCGTCGCGCGCGCCGAGGCCGCCCGGCCGATCGCCTCCCACGGGACGCCGGTGGAGGCCGCGAGCACGGATAGCGCCTCCAGCGGAGAGACCAGCACGCTGGAGGCGGCCGCGTTGCTTTCAGAGACGCTACTGGCGACGGCAGAGAGCCGAAGGAGCGTTTCCCAGGGTTGCGCTGCGCTGGCACTCTGCCCGGCTGGCGACTCCCAGGGGATCTGGCCCGCGGCGGCGAGCCGGGCGAGCGTCTCCAGGGTGAGCTCGGCGGTGGCCGCGACGGCGATCGCTGGGGGCGGCGCGTCGTTGTAGCCGAGCACGATGTTGCCGAGCATCGACTTGCGCATACCGAGCCGGGCGGTGAAGCCGAGCAGATCACGCGTCGCATCCAGGGGGAGGACGGCGGTCACGCTGACGCCGCCGAGCGCCTCGATGCCGGTCTGGCCGGTGGTGGCCGGGGCGGCGAGCGCCTCGAGCCCCATATCGCGCGGCATTGACAGTCGGGTGTTCGCCTCGTACGGGCCGGCGTCTGTCTGGCTCAGTCCCGCGAGCGCCTCGAAAGAGGCGGTGGCGGTGTTCGAGACGGGTGTGGTGGCGGTGTAGGTGACGATCACCTGCACCGCGCTCACGCGCAGCTTGGTGGTCGTGTCCGCGCACCCCTGCTGCGTGTAGTTCTGGATGATGCGGATGCGGGCGCCGTCCCAGTCGGCCTTGGTTTGTGAGCCGGCCGACTTGGACAGCGTCACCGTCGACTCCGCGTACGTGGTGCCGACGTTGCTTGTGACCGTGGCCACGTCGGCCAGCGCTGTCGTCTCGTCCGATTTCTCGATCGCGACTTGGCAACCGATCGTGTCGGCGGTTCCTGAAACTCCCGCGGATTCCTTGCGGTAGGCGATCTTCACCTGGATCTGGGTGATGTTGTTGGGGTCGAAGTCGGCCGGGGTGTCGGTCAGTTGCAGGCGGGCGCTGGAGCTCGAGTTGTTCGGGCCGGCGATGAAGCTGGTGTCGCTGTCGTGTGCGCCGCCGCCGGCGTAGTCGTCGACCGAGTCGAAGATGGGGGCGGAGCCGTCGGAGGTCCAGCCGGTGACGGTCCCGTCGCCGTTGGGGTCGAGGTTCGCGACCGCCACGGCTACGGCCCCGGCGGCGTGCTCTCGATCGCCTGCAACCAGACGCGCTCGTACAGCTGGTCGGGGACGAGCTGCCCGAACTTCAGCCTGCCCTGCTGGGCGTAGCGTTGCGCGAGCTCGACGAGCTCTGCGGTGGGCAGGTTGAGCGAGCAGGGATCCTGGAGCTCGTCCCAGTAGATCGCGTCCGCTCCGCACTCGACCCGGCGGCTGCCGTCCGGCCGGTACCAGACTGCGATCAGGGCGCCGCGTGCGGGGGCTTCCGCCCAGCGGTGCCGCTCGCTGTCGGCGTTGCTGCCGTCGGCGTAGAAGATGCGCCAGCGCACGCGGTCACCGCGAGACGATGATCACGCGGCCGGGTCCGCCGGCGCCGCCGCTTCCCGGGGGCTGGTTGTGGGCGCTGCCGCCGCCGCCGCCGCCGGAGCCCCAGGCGCCGGCGCCACCGTGGCCGCCCAGCCGCTGGCTGCCTCCCTGGGGGGCGGAGCCGCCGCCGCCGCCGGGGCCTGCGATGATGCCGGACAGGTCGAGTAGCTGCCCGGGCGCGAACCAGGCCTCGAAGCCGCTCAGGCCGCTCATGGCGCGCGTGTTGTCGGGCACCTGGGTGTTGGGGGCGCCGTTTTGGGCGTCGCCGGCTGTGTAGCTGCCGGGTACGCCGCCGCCGCCGCCGCCGTAACCGTTGCCGTTGTTGTGGTGGCCGCCGCCGCCGCCGCCGCCGCAGCCTCCTTCGAGCGAGCTTCCGCCCGGGTTGCCCGGGCTGAAGCCGGCGCCGGAGCTGCCGCCGGCGGCGCCGCCACGTACCGAGCAGGTGCCCGTGGTGGCGGAGGTGGCGCCCTGGATGTCGACCGGGTTCGCGGAAGAGGGTGTGCCGGCGGTGGTGCCCGTGGCGCTGTTGGGGCCGGCTGCGCCGGCACCGGGGGTGGCAGGCGTGGGGGAGTCGTTGCCGCCGTTGCCGCCGCCGCCGCCGCCGGCGATGATCAGCTGCCCCGATCGGAGCGGCCCGACCGTGCTCTTGCCACCGTTCGAGCCAGCCTGCGGGCCGGTGCCGCCGGCGCCGCCGGCGCCACCCTGGCCCGGGCTGACATAGAGGACGTCTGGTAGCTGGGAGGCGAGGAAGGTGAGCTTGACGAGCGCTCCGCCGCCGCCGCCGCCGCCGCCGCTGGACGTGAGTGAGCTCTGCTTGCCGCCGCCGCCGCCGCCGCCGGCGCCCAGCACCCAGATTTCGATGATCGTCGCCCAGGAGGGCTTGTACCAGGGTTGCCCGGGCGGCCCGCCGCGGAAGTCCTGCACGTCGATGCGGTCCTGGACGAGCTTGAGCAGGCTGGCGGCGGTGAGCACGTGCGCGATCACTGTGCCCGCCGTGTGCGCGGCCGCCGCGGTGCCCTCGACGCCGCGGATCACGTTGCTGAGCACGTCGCCGACGCGGGCGCCGACGAACATGATCTCGCTGTCCACGATCACCCGAAAGTTGGCGGCCGGGAACCCCTTGCCGTCCCCCTCCCCGCTGGCGAGCGTAACGACGGTGTCGGTGGGGCCGACGCCAGCGGCGAGCATGCTGGTCGGGTTGTTCGCGAACCGCTCGACGCCCGGCTGGACGCCCGCCTCGAGCGCGGCGGCGCCCTGCTCGACGTGGATGCCGGGCCCGACCGGCCCCTGGCCTGGCTTGGGGTAGAAGCTGGGTAGCGGCACTGGGCCGCCCCTAGTTCAGCGACTCGAGGATCCGCAGGTGGTTCGTCAGCTGCGTGGTGGCGGTCAAAACGGAAAACTGGGCGGTGAGCGAGAGCGCCTTGGAGCTGGTGGTGTCGAGCGAGCTGGTGACCGCGGGTGCCGACTGGGGGAGCATGTAGGGGTGGATGTTGGCGGCCGACTCGACCGGCAGGTCGCCGAGGATGACGAAGCCCATCGAGAACGCGGTGCCGGCGGATCCGATCGTGCGCCAGACGGTGAGGATCTCGATCCGGCCGGAAAAGTTGGAGCGGGCGACCGTGTCGAGCGCGATCGCCGGGCCGGTCAACATCGCCGTCCCGGCGACCCCGCCCCAACGTTGCCTGAACGTGAGCGTGCCGGGCGTGGTGGCGACGTTGCTCACGTCGAAATAGGCGGTGTGGCGGAACGCCGCCCCGGGGCGCAGGCGCGGATCGTTGCCGGCGAAGGTGTAGTCGGGGCAGATGATCGTCTCGGTGGTGGTGTTGAGGATCTGGGCGCCGTCGGCGATGTCGCAGGCGAGCACCTCCGGGAATGTCTGCAGCGACATGCGCGGGCCGTTGCCGTCGAGCTCACGGGCGATCGCGAGCATCGCCTGCACCTCGGCGGGGGCGCGCCGCAGATCCGGGCTGCCGGCGATCAGCGAGTCGATGAAGCTGGCTCTCCGGTGGCGGGCGCGCACACGCGCCGTGAAGTCGAAGCCGATCATGTCGTCTGCCCTGCCAGCTCGCTGGTGTACGTGGTGCTGTGCGCGGCGTCGGCGGCAGGCAGGGTGAGGTTGAGCCAGACGCCGATCGCCGAGCCGGCGGAGAGGTTCTGCGCGTTCGGCACGTTCTTGTCCGCGTTGGAGAAGGTGAGGCCGGGGGAGGTGACGCGGTTGGCGACAGAGCCGCTGTCGTCCAGGGAGGCGGCGAGCGCGTGCGTGATCCGGTTGTCCGGGTCGGCGTTCTCCTTGACGACGGCGGAGGTGAGCGCGAGCGTGGCCGTGTTCTTCCAGAAGAACTTGCAGTAGTAGTCCTTCTGCACGGAGGGGTCGGAGGCGAGCTGCCGGAAGATGGCCATGAAGCCGCGCTCGCCGGCGGGGATGATGCGGAGCGTCGAGGGGCCGGTCTGTCTGCGCACGGTGACGTTGCCGGTGCAGGTGGCGGACAGCTCGGCTTTGAGCAGCCGCTCGTAGTTGTTCGTGGTCGCGACCGCGGTGGTGCCGTTGAGGGAGAGCGTCTCGGAGACGATCGACCCGTCCGCTTTGCGGCCTGTCAAGGTGATCGTCTGGGTCGTGTCACCGGCTGCGGAGGAGACGGCCTCGATCTTGTCGGTGGCGGCGATCTGGGTGAAGTCGATGCGGCGCAGCGTGTCGATCGCGCCGCCGGAGGTGGAGGAGTCGTCGGCGGGCATGTTCGCCGACGCGTAGGCGACCAGGTCGGCGGCGGTGATGCTCACGCGGGCTCCTCGGTCTCAGGCAGGGCGCTGATCCCTTCCCGTGCGATCAGGTCGAGGATGTGCTGCTCCTGGTTGCCCTGCTGCCAGCGGCCGTCCGCCTGGGCGCGGGCGTACTCGCGCTCTCCCTCCTCCTGCGACTGCACGTGGCTTAGGTCGAGGCCGGTGTGGACGGTGATCGCGCCGGCCGCGTGCGCGTGCGCCGCGAGACGCACCAACTTCCGGCTCGGCCTCGCGATCTCGACGTCGCCCATGTACGGGCCGAACTCATCCGCTGACCACTCACTCACGTTGACCGAAAACGCCAGCATCCCTCGCGCCTATCGGGAGCCGGCCCCGACGAGCCCGCTACTCATCCGCGGCCGTCTTCCTCGGCCGAGCTCGCCTCTCTCCTGGCGCAGCGGTGGCCGCTTCCACGTCGAAGTCGGCGTGCGCGTCCGCCGGCTCGAACATCTGCTCGCGCCCGGCCAGTAACGGATGGCCGGCGCGCACGCGCGTGACTCCCTTGCGCACGACGACCGGGACGCCGTCGATCTCGGCTGCGAACGACTCCTTGGCGATGTAGACGCTCATGTCTCTCTCCTCTGCGTCGTTCCGGGGCGCCCCCGCTAGGGAGGCACCCCGGAACCCTTGCGGCTCAGGTCACCTTCAGCACGCGGAACGCGTTGCTCACGAGGATCGCGGCCGAGTTGCGCCAGAAGGCGTAGAAGCCGCGCTGGCCCGTGGGGCGCCTGTTGGCGCCGAACAGGTGCGGGATCAGCTCGACGCTCATGCCGACCCGGTCGACGATCAGGTAGTTGCGGAAGTCGCCGTAGAGCAGGATCAGCTTGCCGGTGGCGACCGTGTTGTCCATCTCGGAGGCCTCGTAGGCGGGCTTGCCGAGCAGCGTGGCGGGACGGCCGTCGGCGAGCTGCACCCACAGGTCGGCGCCGCCCGACGTGTCGAACTGGCGCACCTTGTCGTAGATCGAGTCCTCGGCGACGAACGCGGCGCGGCTGCGGAAGCGGGCCGGCAGGGCGCCCTTCAGCTTGTACAGGTCGCCGACCGCGAACGTGGCGGCGACCGCGGTGGTCACCTGGGAGCCGGCGGGCAGGCCGGCGACGACGCCCTCCGGGTTGGGCGCGACGCCGTTGCCGGAGATGAACGAGGTCGCCTCCTCGACGTCCTTGCCGTCCTGGAGCATCATCGTGATCTCCGCCTGCAGCGCGCCCCAGTCCATCCCGATCTCGTAGGAGAAGGGGATGAACGCGTGGACGCGGGTCGGCTTCACGCTCGGCTGCGCGAGCGTGGGCGCGTTGTCGCCCGCCTCCGCCGCCTCGGCGGCGCGGCTGACGGTGACCCCGTCGGAGGTGACGCCCTTCCACTCGTCGTTGACGATCGTCTCCACCCGGGCGATCGCCCGGATCGGGTTGGTCGCCCCGTCCGAGGAGAGGATCACGGTCGGGTCGAGCGTGAACGGCACCGCGTAGCCGCCGTCCGGGTCGGAGCCGACCGAAAGCGCGCGGGCCTCCTCGCTCGTGAGCGGCCGCATCGCCAGCGCCTTCGACCAGGCGCGCAGGTACAGCGGCGAGCCGGTGGTGAGGATCCTGCGGGCGAGGATGCCCTGCTCGGCGTCGACCGTCTCGAGCAGCCGGGCGACGTTGGTCTGTGCCCGCTCCCGGTCCCGGGCGCCGGGGAACTGCGCCTGCTCGACCGCGGCGAGCGCCCGGTCGCGCAGCTGCCTCGCCGACGTCTCCGGGTTCATCAGGTCGACGCGCAGGTCGGAGAGGTCGTACACGTCGCGGGTGCGGCGGCCCTGCAGGTCCGCCTCCCGCTCCCACTCGGGGACGCCGGCCTCGCGGCTTGCGGGGCGGGCGGCCAGCTGCCGTGCGTGCTCCTCGCGGGCGCGCAGCTCGCGCACGCGCCGGCTGATCTCGTTGTCGACGTCGGTGAGCTCCGTGTACTCGCCGCGCGCCTCGTCCGGGAACGGCAGGCCGGCGTACTCGGTGTTGAGCTCGGTCAGGCGCGCCCGGATCTCCGTCTGGTAGGCCTCGAGCGCATCGACCGAGCGGAGCTCGTCTAGGTTCTGACGGTCCATCTGTCTGGGTCTCCTTCTCGTAGTGATCGTTCGAGCTGGGACACGAAGTCGTCGCTCGAGATGGCTCGAGTGGTGGCCCCGGAGGGCTCCGGCTCGCGGCCGTTCCGGGTGTCCCCCGCGGACGGGGCCGGCGCGGAACGGTTGTCGAACGCGTCCAGGTGCCGTTGCAGGTGGCGGCGCACGCCTTCCCGGTCGGCCTCGGGGATGTCCGCCTGGGGCAGGCGGCTGAGCGCGTTGCGGACGCCGTTGACGTTGGCGGGACCGGGCTCCCCGCCGGTGACGCGGTGGTGCGGGAACTTCCAGTCCGCCTTCGCGTCTGGATAGCCGTCCCCGTCGGGGTCGTCCCCGTTTTCGTCGTACCAGGCGTACATGCCGAACCCGCGGCTCTTGGTGACCGGCGAGTTCAGCTTCGCCTCCTCCGCCGGCCCGTCCCATGGTTCGTCGACGACGTCGCTGTTGTGCGGCGGCACGGCGGCGGTGTAGACGCCGTTCGAGCGGTCACCAGCGCCGGCGAGTTGCGCGCCGAGCCGGGCGATCGTGCCCTCGAGCGTGTCGATCTCGTCGGCCATGCCGAGGCTGACAGCGGTCTTGGCCATCACCATGCGGCCCTCGCCGAACTGGGAGCGGACGGTGTCCTCGCTGACGCCGCGGCCGGCGGCCACGGCGGCGACGAACATGTCGTAGTAGCCGTCGATCTTCTCCTGCAGCGCCTGGCGGGCCTCGTCGGTGAGCGGGCGGAAGGGGGAGAGCTCGGCCTTGTACTTGCCGGCGGTGACCTCGGTCGTCTTGATCCCCTTGAGCGCGTTCGCGCCCGTGAGGTCCTCGTGCGCGGAGATGACGCCGATCGAGCCCACCTCGCCGGAGGGGGTGACGACGATCCGGTCGGCCTGGGAGGCGAGCCAGTAGGCGCCGGAGGCGGCCCAGGTGTTGGCGACGGCGACGATCGGCTTGGCACCGCGGGCGGCGCGGATCTCGTCGGCGAGCTCGGGGATCAGGTCGACGGCCCCGCCGGGCGAGTCGATGTCGAGGACGATCGCCTGCACGTTCTCGTCGGCGAGCGCGGCGCGGAAGCGGGCGCGCGTGTCCTCCACCGAGGAGAGCCCGGACACGCGCGTGAACATGCTCGCGCGCGGCACGATCGGCCCGTACAGCGGGATCACCGCGATCGGGCCGGCAGCCTCGTCCGCTGCGTCGTCGCCGGCGGCGCGGGTGCCGATCCTCGCCTCGATCTCCTCGGGGGTGAGCTCCCGGCCGCCGGCGCGCTCGGCGAGGATCGACTTGATCGTTTGCAGCGCGCCGGTCTCGATCGCCCACGCGGACTCGGACACGAAGCGGGCGGAGCGCTCGAACAGGCGGGGGCGCGCGCCAGCGCTGGGGGCGCGCGGCAGCTGCACGGTCTGGATCTCGCTTGGCACGATGATGCCGACGCGCTGCTCGAGGTCTGGCTCGCCCAGCTGGCGGCGGAGGAAGTCGTCGGTGAGGGAGCGCACCGCGGCGGTCGCACCCGAGTAGGCGGGGAAGGTGACGGGCCCGAACTCGGGGACGCGCAGCTCGAGCAGGGTGCGTTCGGGCAGGCCGCTCGGGTTGTGCTCGGTGCGGCGCGGCCGCTGCACGTAGTCCTCGCGCAGCACGCTGAACCGGAACGACGCGCCGTACAGGCCCTCGCGCAGCCCGGGCAGCAGCTCCTGGTTGTAGCCGGTGTCGAGCAGCTGCACCTCGTAGAGGGCGCCCTCGTCGTCCTCCTCCAGGCGCGTGATCGGACCGAGGATCTTGTTGCCGATACTCGGGTCGCGCCCGTGCTCGAACAGGCAGCGCATCTGCTCGCGCTGCTCCGCGAAGGTCTTCGCGAAGGCGCCCGGGGCGATCCGCTCGAGGAAGTGCCCCTCGTACAGGGAGTCGATCTCCGTCCACTGGTTGAAGCGGGCGAAGTGCCCGAACAGGGTCGGCATCCCGCCGTCGGGTGCGCTTCGCAGATCGCAGCCCGTGTCGGGCGCGATCGCGCGGATCAGGTTCTCGCGAGGCGGACGGGTCGCGGACACGTACGCCCGCGCCTATCGGCGTTAGCCGCTCGCGGCGGGCGCCTTGGCGGCGCCGTTCGCGGTCTGGCCGTCGCCGGGTTTCTGCATCTGCACGGAGAGCAGCCCGGTGTGCTCGAGGCGGCGCAGGTCGCCGGCGGCGACCGCTTCCACGGCCGCGTCCGGGTGGAACCCGGCCTCGACGAGGCCCTTGATCGCGCGGGATTGCACCTCGAGGATGTCGGCGGCGTCCTTCTGGTCCTCCTGCAGGAAGGGGATGTCGCGGTCGTCGTACCAGAGCTCGGAGCTGGCGGGCACGGTGATGATGCGGGCGAGCGAGCCGGCGGCGTTGCGCCACAGGGGTCGCATGGTGCCGTCGGCGAAGCGGCGGCGTGCCTGCCCGTAGTTGGAGTAGGTGGCCGCCTCCAGGCCCTCGGAGAAGCCTGCGATCACGGGCGGGACGCCGGCGGCGGCCGCGATGCGTGTCTCGCCGGCGCCCTGCACGGTCTTGAAGTCGGCCTGCTTGAGGTCTGAGCCGAGCAGCTTGGCGTCGGCGCCGCCGCCCAGGAAGATGACCTTGTACGCGTCGACCAGGTCGGCGTGCTCCTCCTTGAACAGGCGCACGAACTCCTTGAACTTGTCGCCGCTGACCGCCTTGTCGACGGTGACGGCGTAGTTGCCGGTGGCGCCCTTCTCGAAGTAGCGGAGCTTGTGCTGGCTGGCGGCCTGGTCGCCCATCACCTCGCGGATCACTGGGGTGAGCCAGGACATGCCGCGGAAACGGGCGAGCGGGTCGGGGATGGGGGCGAAGTGGCAGACGGTCTCGGGCAGCAGGATCTCCGGCTCGTCGCCGTGGGCGGGGCCGCCCGGCCAGTAGCCGTAGGCGACCACGTCGGCGTCGATCGCGCAGCCGGGATCGTCCGGGTGCGAGCGGGAGCCGAGGACGATGCTCACCCAGTCGGGGCGCAGCCGGCGCAGGCCGCCGGCGCGCAGGGTGCCGTAGAAGTTGCCGGCCAGGTCTGCGTCCTGGATCATGCGGCTGAGCAGGTCGCCGGTGGTGCCCCCGGGCCAGGGACGCTCGAGCGGGGCCAGCGCCGCGGTGCCGAACAGGTCGCCGGGCCTGCCGTTGCGCAGCTCCCGGAACTGGAAGCGCGCCTCCGCGAACAGCAGCATGCGCACGAGCATGCAGGCGAACACGATCCCGTTCGACCGGTAGGCGGCCTGCACGTACCCCTGGAAGGTGTGCGAGGGCTCCTCGACCGGCTCGCCGCCCATGCTCAGCTGCAAGAGCGGGTACTGGTTGCCGGCGAAGGCGAAGTAGTTCACCCAGTCCTGGAAGGAAAGGTCGGTCTGGGAGCGCCGGCCGAGGCGGCGGCGGAGCGTCGTGCGGAGACCCACGGCTTCGCTTATCGCGTGGCGAACGCGATCAGCGGGTCCGCCCGCTCGTCGGAGGTGAGCAGCGCCCAGAGCGCGAGCGTGCAGGCGACCAGCGGGGAGATGTCCACGGTCGAGTTCTTGCGCGACCAGGCCCAGAGCGCGTCGCCGAGCGGCCGCTTGGCGGCCGCGGCGAGCGCCGCCGCCAGCTCCGGGGTGCCCAGATGCCTGAGCGTGGCCTGCTCGACCGCGTCGTAGAGCAGCCCGCAGCCATGCGCGTGATCGCCCGCGTCCAGCACCATCAGCTCGAGCCCCGCCTGCTCGACCTCGGCGATCAGGGAGGCGGCGGGCCCGGAGCCGTCGCAGACGAGCGCGAGCGGCTGGTGCCGGTCGACCAGCTCGCACAGCCGGCCGGTCATCCAGCCGGTGCCGCGCCGGCGCTCGACCAGCTCGATGTGAGCGCGCCCGTCCTTGCGGCGGCCGGCGGCGCCGATCGAGGCCCAGCTGCGCTCCGGGTTCACGTCGAAGGCGAGGCAGACCGGGTCGAGCATCTTCGAGCGCGTGTCGATCAGCTGCGCCCACCGGCCCAGGTCGATCACCGTGTGCGGCTTGCCGTCGACGTTCGGCCAGTCGCCCACCCCGAGCCGCTCGACCGCAAACGTGCGCCGCTCCATCGAGCGCAGCTCGTTGGCGACATGCTCGGCGGTGATCCTGATGCCCAGGCCGGGATTCGCGGCCGCCCAGGCGTGCGGGTCGGCCGCGGTGCGCTCGTCGACCTTCTCCGGCTCGGCGGCGGCGAGCGACCACTCGAAGTAGGCGAGCGATGGGTCGTCGCCGGCGAGGCCCCGCTGCCTCACCCGGGCGAGCACGACCCCGTGCTCATGCACGAATCGGTCGACGGCGGAGCCCGTGTACCACACCTGCGAGTTCGGGCGGGCCGCCAAGGTGGGGAGCAGCGCCCCGTGCGCGGCCTCGGGGAGGATCATCGCCTCGTCCAGGATCAGGCAGTCGCCGGAGAAGCCGCGGCCGCCGCCCTTGGTGCGCGTGCGGAAGCGGATCCGCTGCCCGCCCTTCAGCTCGATCCCCTCCTCCCCGTGCGAGCGGGACACGCGGCGCACCCGCCGCTCCAGATCCGGGCTGTTCTCGATCAGGAAGAGCAGTCGCCGGAACGCCTCCAGGGAGGTGTCGAACTGGTGTGCCGAGTGGATCAGCAGCCGCTCCCCGAGCAGGTACAGCCCGGCGAGCTCGCGCGCCTCCAGGATCCCGCCCTTGCCGTTCTGCCTGGACACGACCACGCCGACCTCGAACGCCGCCCACTTCCCGTCAGAGCGCTCCCCGAGCGCACGCTCGAGCACGAACGCCTGCCACTCGTCGAGCTCCAAGCCGGCGAGCGCAGCCAGCTCGACTGCCTCCTGCCCCGCCGACGACACGTACGGCGGCACCGAGCAGACCCGCGGCGTCTGCAGCCCCAGGTTGGGCGTGGCCATCAACCGTCCCGTGCGAGCCGGCGCTGACGGCGGGACGCGAGCTCGTCGACCGCGTCCTCCTCCTGCTCGGGCGGCTGCAGCTCGCGCAGCCTGGTCATCACCTCGGTCAGCGCGCGCGCGCACATCGACTTCGCCGTCGCCGACGTGCCGGTGTCATCCAGCTCGCCGGCGAGCGCCAGCGCCGTCGCCGCGAGCGCCGACTCGGCCAGCGGCGCACCGAGCCGCTCCAGATCCCGGCGGACAGCTGCCACAACCCCTGACCGCCGAGCGCGCGCCTTCGCCCGCGGCGCCGGCGGGGCAGGCTTCTTCGCCGGCTTCGCCTTCGCCGGCTTCGCCCCCGGCGCGGGCCTCGGCTTCGTCGACGCTGGCGAGCGCGCGTCCTTGTCGCGCCGGCTCATGTTGTCACCAGTGGCGTGAGCTGCGCGGCCGCAACCTGGCCTTCAACGCGGCGGGGAGAGAAATGCCGACTCGGGGCGGATTGTCAGGCAGCCCTTCAGTCTCGAGGACACCCCTCCCCCCCTGTCTCGGTGGGCGGCCTCCGTCGCGTCGCCCGTGGCAACGGCGGCAGAGCACGACCGTGTCCTCGAGCTTGGCGCGCGAGTGGTCGCCGCCGCCCAGCAGGTCGACCGTCAGCTTCGATCCTGGATCCTCGGTGTTCTCGGCGCGACCGCAGCTGGCGCACACGCCGGCGGCTTGCTCGCGCGCAAGCTCGCTCAGCCGGCGCCAATGCCGGGTCGTGCGGCCGAGCTCGCGGTTGTTGCGCGTGCGGCGCCGCCGCTCGCTCAGGCGCCGCAACTCGGCGGCCCTCATCGCTGGCCCTCGACGATCTCGCGCTTGCAGTCAGCGCAGGCGAGCACGTAGCGCATCTCGCGGGAGCGGTGGCCGGCGACGTACCACCGGCAGCCGCCGCGGACGAGGCAGCGCAGACGCGCGACAGGGCGCTGGCGGCGGGTCATGTGCTGGGGCTGTCGAGGACGGCGAGGATCGTGTCGGGGTTCGTGCCCCACGTCTGGAACTGATCCCGGCAGGTCTCGACGATCTCGGCGGCGGAGAGCTTCGCCGCCTGCAGCGCGCCAAGGATGCCGGCGTAGCGGCCATTCGTGAGTGTCAGCGCGGTGGCGCAGACGCCCCAGGTCGCGCGCGGGTAGTTCTTCACGCCGACGCTGTTGTAGTTCGTGGCGCCAGGCAGATCGAAGGTGGTATTCAGCGGGTTCCAACGGGCATCGCCGCCTTCAGCCCGTTGCCATGCCTCGAGCAGCCGCAGGTTCTCCGGCGTCACACGCGCCCC
>Ga0070741_10015760_pt1 | contig 12738 bp, 18 predicted proteins | sample Coa_R1_4_FD_66440 | JGI IMG/M metagenome (GOLD analysis project Ga0070741, IMG submission 66440) | Surface soil microbial communities from Centralia Pennsylvania, which are recovering from an underground coalmine fire - Coalmine... | ecosystem: Environmental > Terrestrial > Soil > Unclassified ...
TGATGAAGGCCGTCGTGTTTCACGAGCACGGCGGTCCCGAAGTCCTCCGCTATGAGGACCGGCCGGTGCCGACGATCCGGCCGGACGAAATCCTGGTCCGCGTCAAAGCCTGCGCGCTCAATCACCTGGACATCTGGGTCCGCCAGGGCATCCGTGCGTACGCGATCGAGTTGCCCCATATCTCCGGTTGTGATGTCGCGGGGATCGTCGAGCAGGCCGGCGCGTCCGCCGCCGGGATCGCACTCGGGTCGCGCGTCATGCTGAATCCGGGGCTGAGCTGCTGGCGCTGTGAATATTGCCTGTCCGGCCGCGACAATCAATGCGTGCAGTACAAGGTGCTCGGCGCCCAGGTGGATGGCGGCTATGCCGAATACGTCAAGGTGCCGGCCGTCAATGCGCTGCCGATTCCGGACGGCGTTCCGTTCGAGCAGGCGGCGGCCTTCCCCTTGGTCACGCTGACGGCGTGGCACATGCTCTACACGCTTGGCGCAATCAGAACCGGGGAGCATGCCTTGGTCATGGGAGGCGGCAGCGGAGTCGGGAGTATGGGGATCCAGCTCGCGGCCGCGGCCGGCGCGCGGGTGATCACCACGGTTGGTTCCGACGACAAGAGCGCAAAGGCGAAGGCATTGGGTGCGGAGGAAGTGATCAACCACACGACTGAAGGCGTGGCCAAGCGCGTGAAAGACCTGACCGACGGACGCGGAGCCGATCTGGTAATCGAGCACATCGGTCCCGACGTCTGGGCGACCTGCATCGCATCGCTGGCCAAGGGTGGCCGGCTGATCACATGTGGGGCGACGACGGGCGCCGAAGTGGCGCTCGATCTGCGGCACGTCTATTCGCGACATCTCACGATCAAAGGGGCCTATCTCGGCACCCGCGCCGAGCTGGTCGACGCGATCAAGCTCCTGGCGCTCGGCCGCATCAAGTCGGTCGTGGATCGGGTCCTGCCGCTTCAAGAAGCCCGCACAGCGCAGGAACAGATGCTCAGCCGGCGGCTGTTTGGTAAGCTGGTGCTCGCGGTCTAACGCAACGCACTCTGCTCGGAGGATTCCATGGGCACCGTCGGCCGACTCGTCCAAAAGGAGATCAAGCGGATCGCACATACGGCCTCGGTCCGCGATGCGGCCAAGCGCATGCGGGACGAGCAGGTCGGCTCGCTGTTCGTCGATCGAGGCGGAACGATCGTCGGCATCGTGACCGACACGGACGTCGCGCGGCGCGGCGTCGCGGACGGTGCGGACCTCAACAAAATGCCCGTGGAGCTGATCATGACCAGCCCGGTCGCGATGATCGAGGCCTCGCGGACCGTGCAGGACGCGCACGATATGATGGGCGATCTCGGCGTCCGCCATCTGGGCGTCTCCGAGCAAGGCCGGCTGATGGGCGTGATCTCGGTGCGCGATCTACTGGCACACTATAAAAGAGTATCCGAGCCGAAGATCGGGCAGGACTGATTACTTCGTCAGTTCTTTGATGAGATGGCCGAGTTCGGGGAGGATCAGTTTTTCCATCGCGAGCCGGACCGCATTCTCCGATCCCGGCGTCGAGAACACCACGCGTCCCTGATAGATGCCGGCCGTGGCGCGGCTCATCATCGCCGATGAGCCGATCTCCTGGTAACTGAGCGCGCGGAACAGCTCACCGAAACCATCCAGCCGTTTCTCCAGCAGTCGATCCACCGCTTCGAACGTCGAATCCCGCCGCGAGATGCCGGTCCCGCCGTTGATCAGAATCGCCTGGACTCCGTCCTGGCGCGCGGCGTCGCGCACGGACGCGACGATCAGAGCGGGATCGTCCTTGATGATGTGGGAACCGAGCACGTCGTGGCCGTGCTCACGAAGGAGGCGGCACATCAATGCGCCGCTGGTATCGGTTTCCGACGTGCGGGTGTCGCTGCAGGTGATGACGACGCAGCCGACGCGGGTGGGCGTACCGGCCTTGTGCTCGTGCACGCCCATCGCGCTGCGCTGCGATCAGCCCCAGACGGAGTTGGGCTTGAGGCGCTCCACCGGCTTGCCCTTGCCAATGTGCTCATCGAGGATGGCGGGGATATCGGCTTCCTTGACCTGCGTATACCAGGTCGCATCCGGATAGATCACCAGCGTGGGCCCTTGCTCGCAGGGGCCGAGACAGCCGGAATTCGTGACCAGGACCTGGCCGGGCATCACGCCGCGCTCCATGAGACCCATGTTCAAGGCCATCAAGAGTCCGGGCGATCCGGCGGCGCCGCAGGACGGCTTCGGATGACCGGGCGGACGCGTATTCGTGCACACGATGATGTGATATTTCGGCTTCGGCATGGTCTCCTCAGGGTTGTTCGGTCCGGTGCTCAGCGCGGCAGGAACGATCGCCACATCTCCAGGCATTCATCCGGCAGCTTCCACTGCTTGACGCCCTTCATGACCCAGTCGAGATAATGCTCTTTCGGCTTGAACTTCCCGATCGGCGTCGCGGCATGCGTCGTGACCAGGATCTTTTCGCCCTTATCGGTAATGACGCTGACCGGCACATGGCGGAACGCGCCGGCCGGGACTTCACCCTCGAACTCATCCAGGAGCTTGAGATCCTCGTCCGTGATCTCGGCCACGATGCCCCAGACCTTCTCACCCTGGGACGGCGCCACCGAGGCGAGGCCGCACCGCCATTGGGACGACCAGCGGCAAAACTGGATCGTATGGTCGGGCAGGTAGGCGTTACCCAGATACCGGTGTTCGGGAGCTCGCCGCTTGAGCTGTGTGGGGTTCAGATTGTCAGCATAAAAGAAGAATTGCATCGGCGTCACTTGTACCACACCGCCGCGCCGGAGTGTCAAGCGCGCGAAATTGCAAGTGGAACGCGTTTTACCGCGTTTGACAACCAGCCGGATCGCCCCTATGATTTTTTCATGGCCGTCCCGATTTGCGCCGTCATGCTGCTCCTCGTCGCCACGCTCGCCGCCCCTGCAGGCGCGGCCGAATACTACAGTTGGATCGATCCGAACGGCGTGATGGTCATGACGGATGACCCCAATCGGATACCCGCGCCGACCGAACGAAGCCGCGTGGAGATCCATCGCTTTCGCGATCCGGCGCCCGGCATGATGTCGTCTGCAGGAGACGACGCGCGTACCGCCGTCGAAGGCGTGGCATCGCGGGAGCCGCGTGCGATGGAGCCACCGCCATCCGCGGAGCTGCCTTCGGTTCTTCTGCAGCCGCCGGATGATCCGATGCGCTCGCAATACGTCTGGGTCCCGCTCCAGCAGCCGCTGCCGATCGGCGGTCAGACCGTGACGGGATATTGGTGGCATCCGGGCGTCACGTCGCAGATCGACGCGTTTAAATCGTTTCTGCGTCAGCACCGCCTACTGGCCGACAGTGGTCTGCCCGGCATTCACGGCTTCAGGCCGTTCGCGCCCGGGGTCAATCCACTCCCGCAGTCAACTAATCCCTTCTACGATCAAGTCGTGCGCGAACGGCAAATGCTCGTGCAGCGCGCATTCCCGATCGCGCCGTTCGGCGCGCGGCCGCCGGCCGCCAGTCGCCCAAGCGTCGGCGCGCTCGCCCCACCGCACCACTGACGGATGCTCGTCCGCCTCATTCACTACGGCGTGATCGGCCTCCTCCTGGTCGCCGCCGTGATCTATTGGCTCTACAAGCCGCCCACGCTCAACCCGATGGCGGATGCGCGGGCGGCCGAGGCGCTGGCGCTGGTCCAGACCCATCGCGCGCAAGGCGCGCCGACGATTCTTCAGGCGATCCATCGCGAGGTCGGCGACCTGACGCAGCGAGGCCGACGCGTCCGGATGGGCGAGTGGACCGTCCAGAAGCAGGCCGGCGATACGAAGGACCGGATCTATGTCGTGCGCCTGGAAGTCCGCGAGGAGGGAAGCACGGGCTGGATCGAGCGCGAATATCTGTGGCAGGTGGATGTCGTCAACAAGCGCATCTTTCCGGTCAGTGTCCCGGCGACGTTCGTCATGCCGATCGCCGCGGAGGCATCAGTACGGTGACGCGGCCATCACGCTCTTCCACCGGAAAGGTCTCGACCGCGATCTCAGGGTTTTCCGGGCGCCGTCCGGTTCGCAGGTCATACCGCCAGCCGTGCCATGGACACACAAGCATGTCGCCGTCGAGCCGCCCCTCGGCCAGCGGACCGCCGGCGTGAGGACACGTATTGTCCACTGCGAAGAGGGTCGTGCCGACGCGGCAGAGCGCGATGCCGATCCCGTCCGCTTCGACCCGCTTGCACGTGCCGGTCGGAATCTCGATGCTCTCGGCCACGTAGATTCGCATGGGTTCGGTCATGCGACTTCACTCAGCCGGATCGGGCTATGGCTTGAATCATTAGGAACAATGTGGCATAAAATCGTCGTCGTCTCATCGCTGAGGACTTCATAGAGGAGTCGTATGGAGCTCACGTTACTGTTGAATTCCACCTACGAGCCGCTGCGAGTCGTCCATTGGCAAAAGGCGATCTCGCTCCTGTGGCAGGGCAAGGTGGAAGTCCTCGAGGTCTACGACCGCGAGGTCCGCGGCGTCTCGATCAGCTTCAAGCTGCCAGCCGTCATGCGGCTCCTGAAGATGGTCAAGCTGAAGGACAGCCACCGGGCGGTCAAGTTTTCCCGCATCAACATCTTCACCCGCGACGGCTACACCTGCCAGTATTGCAGCGTGAAATTCCGCACCGAAGACCTGACGTTCGATCATGTCGTGCCGATCGCCAAGGGCGGCCGGAAGACGTGGGAGAACATCGTGACCGCGTGTTGGCGCTGCAACAACCGCAAGAGCGGCCGGACGCCCGACGAGGCGAACATGCGCCTGATCCGGCGGCCGGTGAAACCGCGTTGGAATCCGGTGATCACGATCACCATCGGTATCCGGAACGCGCCGGAAAGCTGGCGCGATTATCTGTACTGGAATTTGGAGCTCGACGCCGATCCCGCCGACGGCTGACCGCGGCTGCTGAAAACGCCGCGCGACTTTAATATTCCTTGTTGATCACAATCTCGATGTCCGTCGTCCCGACCAGCGTCGGATTCTTTTCGAACTGACCTTCCAGATCGCCGGGCTGCGGCGGCCCGGCCACGCCGTCCTTGTCCAATCTCGCGAGCACGGAGACCATCCCGCGCAGCTCGGAGCCTTCCGCCATTACGTCCTGCTTCGTGATCTCAAAGGTCACCGGAAACGTCGGCGCATCCACGCGCTTCACCGCGATCGGCCGCGGCATGCCTTGCGGGCGCCGCACGATCACAAACAGCACGGCATGCGGATCGACGCGGGACGCCAGCTCCGGCGCGATCGAGACGCGGCCTGCCAGCGTGCCTGTGCCGGATTGCTCGCAGCCATGCGCGAGTCCCAACCACGCCGCGATTGCCGCCAGCAGAATGATCCCGCCGGCCATGCTCAGGGTTTTTACGATCGGCGTCACGGCGGCGCATTATACCGCATTCTTCCTTTGCCGCGACCCCGTCGTGTATCATACGGCGACGTGTGAATGAGGCGCGCATGACACGCAATCCCGGATTCCCAATCTCGCTCGACGTGCAAGGCCGGCTTTGCCTGGTGTTGGGCGGCGATGACGAGGCGGCCGAGAAGGTCCAGCGCTTGTTGGACGCAGGCGCCAAGGTCACGGTCATCAATCCCACGCTGAACGACGCGCTGCGGAAGCTCGCGGCCGGCGCGAAGGTGATCCACCGGCCGCGACTGTTCCGCGCAAACGACGCCGACGGCGCCGTCTTGATCATCAACACGCTGACCAAGGATGCCGAGTATTCGCAGTCGGTCCTCGACGTGGCCCGCAAGGAGCGGGTCGTCCTATGCTCGGTGGACCAGCCGGAAGCGTCCACCGCGTTTCTGCCCGCGGTCGTCAGCCAGGGACCGCTGCGGATCGCGATCAGCACGAGCGGCGCCTCGCCGGCCCTGGCGCGCCGCCTGCGCGAGAATCTGTCCGCCATCTTCGATGAACGCTTCGGCCGGTTTCTCGACTGGCTGGGCACCCTTCGCGAGCAGGTGCAACAGGGCGAGCCCGATATCGAACGCCGCCGCGCGCAGTTGCGGCAGACGGTGGAAGGCTTTGCCGTGACCGGCTCCGTGCGTTACCCGGACGGCTGGGAAGCCGCCGCTGCAGCACCGCCTGAGCCGCCGCGCGCCGCGCCACAGCCGCCGCCGCAGGCATCGTCAACCAAGATCCGCATCTCCTAGGAGGAACCGCATGGTGCTGTTGGAGTTCAGCATGTCGCCGCTCGGGAAGGGTGAAAGCGTCGGCAAGTACGTGTCCCGGTCGCTCGATATCATCGACAAGAGCGGGGTGGCGTATCGGCTGAATCCGATGGGGACGGTCCTGGAAGGCGAATGGGACGACGTCTTCCGCGTCGTGAAGCGCTGCTACGAGCGCATGCGGAAGGACTGCGCGCGCATCTCCTGCACGATCAAGGTGGATTACCGCAAGGGCCACCAGGGTCGGCTCTGGGGAAAGACCGCAAGCGTGGAGAAGCGCCTGAAGCGAAAGCTGAAGACCTGATTGGCTAAAAGACCGAAAACTTGAAGTACTTCGTGGGGTTCTTCTTCACGTCGGCCACCAGCATTTCGATGTCGGTCAACACGCGGTCCATTCGCTCGTAGAGATCGTCCCGGCTCACCAGCTTGCCGATCGTCCCTTCGCCCTTCTCCACACGCCCCAGGAGTTCCTCGCCGCGTGTCGCGAGCGTATCGAGGCGTCCATACAGCTCTGGGTCTGCGAGCTTGCGGATCGTGCCGTTCTTGTCGTTCAGGCGCGAGGTCAGGTCTGTCAGATCCTGCAAGGCCTTGTTCGCGCGATTGTACAGCTCGCGATCCGAGACGAGTTGGCCGATCGTCCCTTCGCCACGCTCCACCTTGCTGAGCAGCGTCACGCCCTTTTCGGAGGCGGTCTCGAGCTTTTCCAGCACGCGTTGCGACCGATCGTAGAGGCCGGGATCGCTCAGGAGCTTGCTCGCCGTGCCTTGTCCCTGATTCACGGTCGCCAGGACGCGCTGCAGCTCGCGCACGGCGGCATTGATCTCGCCGAACGTCGTGCTCGCATCTCCAGCCAGCGACGTGAGATCGGCCTCGGCATGCCCCGCGAGCAGCCCGCCTGCCGGCAGAGGCGGCTTCGTCGGTGTGCCGGGAATCACATCCAGGAATTTGTCGCCGAGCAGACCCATCGGCCTGATGACGACGGTGCCGTCTTCGCGTAGATGCGGAGCGACGACGGCGTCCACGGTGAACCAGATCTCGACCTTGGGCGAATCGGCCGCGATCGCGATCCGATGCACATTTCCTACGTCCACGCCGTTCATCCGCACAGGACTGCCGACCTTCAGGCCTTGCGTATGATCGACCAGCGCCCGGTACTGCGCCTTGGTCGTGATCAATCCACGGCCTTCCTCGAGATTCATGATAATGGCGATCAGCGTCCCGATCGCGAGGATGACGAGCAATCCCACTTTTAATTCCGACCATTTTAACGATCGCCGCTGCGTCATGGCGTCTCGCCCCACTCGCCGAGCTCCGGCCTCGGGAAGACCCCCTTCGCGGCGAGCAGGCTCGGATCAAGAAACGTCTGGATGGCTGGAAGGGGAGATGCCTTGAGATCCTCCGGCGAGCCCTCGAAGATGACGCGGCCGCGGTCGACGACGACGATTCGGTCAGCGACGGCATGGGCCGTGTCCAGATCGTGGGTTACCACGATCTGCGTCAGGCCCTGGGATTTGAGTCCCTTAATGAGACGCGCGGTCATGCACGTATTGATCGGATCCAAGCCGGCGGTCGGCTCATCATAGAGAATCGTCTGCGCGCCGCTCGCCAGCGCCCGCGCGATCCCAACGCGCTTGCGCATGCCGCCGCTGAGCTCGGCCGGCATTTTCCCGATCGTGTCCTCGAGCCCGACATAGGTGAGGCTCCTGCGTACGCGTGATTCGATCTCGTGGTCGGATACCGTCCGCTGCTCCCAGAGACGATAGCCCACGTTCTCGCCGACCGTCAGCGAATCGAAGAGCGCCGCGCCCTGGAACACCATCGCCATCTCGAGGCGAACCGGCATCAGCTCGCGCTCCGTCAGCCCGGTGATGTCCCGGCCGCCGATGAGGATGGCGCCGCTGTCCGCGCGGTACAGCCCCAGGATGAGCCGGAGGATCGTCGTCTTCCCCGACCCGCTCGCGCCGAGAATGACCGTCGTCTCGCCGCGCATGGCGGTCACCGACACGTCCCGGAGCACGCGGTGCGTGCCGAGCGTCAGCGTCACGCGGCGCAGGGCAATTTGCTCTTCGGCTACAGTCGCGGTCATGCGAACGCCATGAACAGCTTCGTGAGAAAGAAATCGGCGGCCAGGATCAAGATGGAGGACGACACCATCGACTGCGTGGTGGAGATCCCGACGCCCACCGTGCCGCCGCGCGTTGAGAAACCCGCGTAACAGCCGACCATTGCGATGATGAACCCGAAGACCGCCGGCTTGATCAGCCCGAACACGATGTCGTTTAGACGCAGGGCTTCGAAGGCCCAGGTCCAATAGAAATACGAATCGATACTCAGGTACAGGCGCGCGACCACCCACCCGCCGAAGACGGCGATCCCATTCGTCACCACGGTCAGCAGTGGAATCATCAGCACGCAGGCCGCGAGACGGGTGCTCGCCAGCTTTTGGATCGGGTCCGTGCCCTCCGCCCGCAGCGCGTCGATCTGCTCGGTAACCTTCATCGATGCGATCTCGGACGCGATGCCGGTGCCCACGCGGCCCGCGATCATGAGCGCGGCGAGCACCGGGCCGAGCTCCCTGACGACGGACGTGCTGATGAGGCGCGAGACATAGATCGTCGCGCCATAGGGCTCAAGCTGCACCGCGCCTTGCAGCGCGAGGACCATGCCGGTGAACGTCCCGGTCAGGATCACGATGAACAGCGAGCCGACGCCCACACGCTCGATCTGGATCAGGGTTTCACGGGCATGGCGGCCGAGGCCGCGCAGGCCGGCGATCGCGTGTGCACAGAGCAGGGCGAACTCCTGGACCGTGAGCACATATCCCGCAACACGATCCCGAACGATGTCGGCGGTGGCTTCCATGGACACCTAAGCCGGATTACGTGGGAGTCGCTTCATTATAAGGGACACCGAGGAGGGCAACAACGCCGCTCTAGCGGTAAATGCGTGTCGCTCGCGGCCCGATGGTCGACAGGATTTCGTACGGAATCGTGTCCGCCCAATCGGCAAGATCCTGCGCCGAGATCGCCGCGCCGCCGGTCCCGCCGATCAGGACGGCGTCGTCGCCGACCTGCGCAGCGGGGATGTCGGTGACATCCACGATCGTCAGATCCATGCAGACCCGGCCGACGATCGGCGCGCGCCGACCGTGCAGCAGGACCGCCCCACGATTGGAAAGCGCGCGCGGATAGCCGTCGGCATACCCGATCGAGAGCACGGCAAGCTTCGAGGCTCGCCGTGTCGTAAAGTCCCGGCTGTAGCTGACCGTCTGGCCGGCCGGCACGGAGCGAACCTGCAGCACCTTGGCGGTTAGCGAGAGGACCGGCGAGAGCGGCTCCTGTGCGCGCTGCGCGTCGGCCCCATAGCCGTAGAGCATGAGTCCCGGCCTCACCATCGTGAAATGCGACGCGGGGTGAAAGAGAATGCCGGCGCTATTTGCGGCGTGAGCCAGCGGAATCGAGACCCCGAGCGCCTGGAGCTCGTTCACGAGCGACTGAAACCGACCGATCTGTTCGGTCGTATACGCGCCATCCTCACAATCGGCGTCGGCCAGATGCGTCATCAACCCGGCGAGCCTTAGCGTGCCCGACCGCGCGATCGTGGGCAGCTGCGCACGGGCGTCCTTCGGGTCCAATCCCAGGCGCGTCATTCCGGTGTCGACTTTGACGTGGACCGGATAGGGTCGGCGCGCGGCCGGCACCGAGTCGGCCAACGCGCTCAGGAGCTCTGTGCTGTAGACGACCGGCGTCAGGGATGCGCCAAGGATGTCGGGAATCTGCTCGGGATACAGTCCACCGAGGACGAGGATGTCGCCGTCAATGCCGGCATGACGAAGCGCGAGACCTTCCTGGACCGTCGCGACGCCGAACGCGGTCACACCCTGCTTCGCCAGCGCGCCCGCAATCGGCACCGCTCCATGGCCATAGGCATCCGCCTTCACGACGGCCAGAATGCGGCACGCCGGCGCAATGTGCCGACGGACGACCGCCAGATTGTGGCTGAGCGCGGAGAGATCGATCGACGCGACCGTGGGGGAAAACGGGGAGGGGATCAAACTTCCAGAATCTCCTCCTCCTTCTTCTTGATGATCTGATCGACCTTCTGCACGTACTGATCGGTGAGCTTCTGGATCTCGGCCTCGGCCTTGCGGAGTTCGTCTTCCGAGAGCTTGCCGTCCTTGTGCCGCTGCTTCAGCTCGTCATTGCCGTCGCGGCGGATGTTCCGCATCGCGACCTTCGTGTCCTCACCATGCTTTTTGCAGACCTTGATCAGCTCCTTGCGGCGTTCTTCACTGAGCGGTGGGATCGGCACACGGATCATCTTGCCGTCGTTGGACGGCGTGAGCCCGAGCCCGGAGGCCTGGATGGCCTTCTCGATCTCGCGGATCATCGGCGGCTCCCACGGCTGAATGGTGATCAATCGCGGCTCCGGCACCGAGAGATTCGCGACCTGCTTGAGCGGCGTCGCCGTCCCGTAATAATCGATCTTAATGCCGTCCAGCAGCGCGAGCGAGGCGCGCCCGGTGCGGAGGCCGGCGAGATCGTGCTTGAGATGCTCGAGCGCCGCTTCCATGCGCTCGGTCGTCTTCTGTTTCGCCGCGTGCGGCATGATCGCTCAGCGGGCGCCGACGGTGACGAGCGTCCCGATCCGGTTGCCCTCGACCACCTTGAGGAGGTTGCCGGGCTCTTTCAGATTGAAGACGATCAGCGGGAGGTTGTTGTCCATACAGAGGCTCACCGCCGTGGAATCCATGACCTTCAGATTATTATTCAGGATGGACAGGAAGGGCAACTCCGAAAACATCTTGGCTGTCGGATTGGTGACCGGGTCGGCCTCATAGATGCCGTCCACCTTGGTGCCCTTCATGATGACTTCGGCGCCGATTTCCATCGCCCGCAACGCCGCGGCGGTATCGGTAGAGAAATACGGGTTGCCGGTGCCGGCGGCGAAGATGACGACACGCTTCTTCTCGAGGTGCCGGATCGCCCGGCGCCGGATATAACCCTCGGCGAGCTGCCGCATCTCGATTGCGGACTGGACGCGGGTGCTGATGTTCTTGCGCTCGAGGTGATTCTGCAGCGCCAGGGCGTTCAGCATCGTGGCCAGCATGCCCATGTAATCGGCCGACGCGCGTTCCATGCCCTTGGCGCTCGCGGCGAGCCCGCGGAAGATGTTGCCGCCGCCGATGACGATGGCGACTTCGACATCGAGGGAGACGACCGAGCGGATCTCCTCGGCGAGAAAATCCATGACGCCCGGCGCGATTCCATACCCCTGATCGCCGGCGAGCATCTCGCCCGAGATCTTGAGCAGAATGCGTCGGTACTTGGCGCTCATTCCTGTCCGAGTTGATACCGCGTGAAGCGGCGGATATTGATGTTCTCGCCGATCTTGGCGATCTTCTGCGTCAGCAGATCCTTGATCGTGACGGTGGGATCCTTGATGAAGACCTGCTCGAGCAGGCAGTTCTCCTCATAGAACTTCTCAACTTTGCCCGAGACGATCTTGTCCCACGCCGCCTCGGGCTTGCCCATCTCCTTCGCCTGCGCGCGGTAGATCGACTTCTCCTTGTCCAGAATGTCGGCCGGGATGTCCTCGCGCTTCACGTACGTCGGGCTGGAGGCCGCGATCTGGAGGGCGATGTCTTTGACGAAGGAGCGGAATTCCTCGTTGCGTGCGACGAAGTCGGTCTCGCAGTTGACCTCGAGCAGCACGCCGATACGGCTGCCTGGGTGGATATAGGCCTCGATCAGGCCTTCCTTCGTCTCGCGCGAGGATTTCTTCTGGGCCGCGGCGAGCCCTTTTTGACGCAGCAGCTCGACCGCTTTCTCGAGATCATTGCTGGAGGCGGTGAGCGCCTGCTGGCAATCCAGGATGCCGGCGCCGGTTTTCTCACGGAGCTCCTTGACGAGTGACGTGTTGCTGGACATGCGGCGGTACTCTCCTTCGGACCGGCCTGGGCCGGCCCCGACTGATGGACCAACGTCGGAGGTGAATCGGAAAGCGGCCGGGAAGATCAGGCCGTCGGGACGCTGCCGGCGCCGACCGGGGCCTGGCGGGCCGCACGGAGCTCGCGCACATCAACCGGCGTCGAATCGGTCACCTTCTCGCCTTCCTCGTATTGCTGCCGCAGATGCGCGCCCTCGATGCAGGCCTCGGCGATGCGCGAGGCGATCAACTTGATCGACCGAATCGCGTCGTCGTTCCCGGGAATCGGGTAGTCTATCCCGTCGGGATCGCAATTCGTATCGACGATCGCGACGACCGGGATGCTCAGCCGATTCGCTTCCTGCACGGCGATCCGCTCGACACGGGTGTCCAGCACGAAGACGCAGCCAGGCAGGCTGTTCATGTGCTTGATGCCGCTCAGCACCTTTTCGAGCTTCTGCCGCTCCTTTTCCATCTGGTTGACTTCCTTCTTGGTCAGGCGCTGGTGGGTCCCGTCGGTCAGCGCCGCCTCGAATTTCTTGAGCTTATCGATGCTCTTGCGGATGGTCTGAAAGTTCGTGAGCATCCCGCCGAGCCACCGCTGGTTGAC
>Ga0070741_10015761_pt1 | contig 12738 bp, 10 predicted proteins | sample Coa_R1_4_FD_66440 | JGI IMG/M metagenome (GOLD analysis project Ga0070741, IMG submission 66440) | Surface soil microbial communities from Centralia Pennsylvania, which are recovering from an underground coalmine fire - Coalmine... | ecosystem: Environmental > Terrestrial > Soil > Unclassified ...
CCCATTCAATAAGTTACAAACTGGCGCTCGACTTGCCGTTATGCAATAGCAGCTGAGGTTAACGCCATGACTCACACGCAATCAGCAAACACGAACCCGGTCCAAAAGAGCCTTATGCCTATGCTCGCCACCTGGACTCGCTGCATCAGTTGGACTGTACTGCTCTCAGCGCTGTTGGCAGTGCTCTTCGCTCTTATGATCGATGGCTGCTCCGGCATTCACTAAAGAGTTTCAGCGATCGTCTCAACATCTTTGCAACAAAATGCGAAAGCATTGATTGATGTGTGTTCCACTTGCACTCCAGTGATCGTGAGTTTGACTGCTTTCCTTCCACGAGAATAGCATTTGCTTCAGGCCCCGCTCTTCCCATCCCAAACAAGGAGACGAGATTAATGAAACGGGTGACCATCACACTATTGGTTGTCTTGTTGTTCTCCGCCGTGTTCGCTGCAGCGCAGAACCCACCGCAAATGCCCAAACCAGGCCCGGAACAAAAGAACCTTAATTACTTCGCCGGAAGCTGGACGATATCAGGCGATATGAAAGCCGGCCCCATGGGACCTGGCGGTAAGTTCACCGGCACTGAACATACTGAATGGATGCCGGGCGGATTCTTTCTGGTAACACACAGCCAGGGTTCCAGTTCCATGGGCAAGGAGGTTGGGCTGGCTATCTATGGCTATGACACCGAAAAGAAAGTTTATACCTATGACGAGTTCAGCAGCACGGGTGAGAACATACATGCTACCGGATCGTTAGACGGAAAAACCTGGACCTGGACCAGCGACATGACGATGAACGGCCAGACGATGAAGGGCCGTTATATTGTTACGGAAACATCTCCCACGGCTTATACGTTCAAGTTTGAAATGTCGCAGGATGGCACAAACTGGACGCAGGTCTTTGACGGTTCAGGGAAAAAAGGTGCAGGAGCTGCGACCAAGAAAAAATAAACTTGTCCGCAAATCAGATTTAATTTGCTGAGCAGCGGCATCATCAAGAACTTTTCCAAGAGCTAAGCCGCGTCGAGGCTATAGCATGGGCGCACTCAGAAGTTGAGTGCGCCTTTTTGTTTTGATTGACCGCTGGTTCAGGCCATAGTCTCTGGGAGAGCTGTGCTCACCGCGCGGCTGTTTGTACGTCTATCATTTGATTGTTCGCTGATTTGTTTGAGGGTATTCCCATGAAGTTGATCCGTCACATTTGTCTCTCAGTAGCGCTTTTATGCCTGATTGTGGGCGCTGCCTCGGCCCAGGCGCCAAAGCTCGACAACAAGGCGCAGGCTGAAGTCGTAAACAAGATTGCCGATCTGCTGCGCGACAACTATGTGTTTCCTGACGTGGGAGAGCAGGCGGGAAAGTTTGTGCAGACGCAGCAAAGCAAAGGCGCGTATGCAAACGCGACCGGGGCGCAGGATTTTTCCGAGCGTCTGACGCACGATCTCCAGAGCATTTCGCATGACAAGCACATGAGGGTATTTATGGCGCCTCCGGAGCCGAAAGAGAAAGAAGACCCGGAGCAGCGCGAACTACGCTTTCTACGCCAGGATGCGCGCAACAACTTCGGCTTTGTGAAGCTGGAACGGCTTGCCGGGAATGTGGGATATCTTGATCTGCGCGGCTTTTCGCCGGCGCAGTTCGGCGGCCCGACGGCTATTGCGGCGATGAATTTTCTGGCGAACTCGGATGCGGTAATCATCGATCTGCGCAAAAATGGCGGCGGCGATCCCAGCATGATCCAGCTCATCAGCTCCTATTTTTTCAAGGAGCCTACGCACCTCAACAACCTCTACTGGCGCAAAGACGACCACACCGACCAGTTCTGGACGCTGCCTTATGTCAGCGGCAAGAGCATGGCGGATACGCCGCTCTACGTACTCACCAGCGCGCGAACTTTTTCCGGAGCCGAAGAGTTCAGCAACAACATGAAGGTGCTCAAGCGGGCAAAACTGATCGGCGAGACCACCGGTGGCGGAGCCAATCCTGGCGGCTTCTTTCCTATCGCGGCAGGTCTGGGAATGTTTATCCCGACAGGACGCGCGGTGAATCCCGTAACGGGCACGAACTGGGAAGGCAAAGGGGTGGAGCCCGACAAGAAAGTGCCCGCAGCAGAGGCACTCAATGTCGCCTATAAAGAGGCGCTGAATAACATTGAATCGACAACGAAAGATCCTCAAGCCAAAAACGAGGCAGCCTGGGCGGAGTTTGCTCTGGAGGCGCAGATCAATCCGGTAAAGCTTTCTGATGACGCTCTCACCCGGATGGCAGGAAATTTCGGAACCCGGCACATTACCGCGGAGCCAGGACAACTCTATCTGCAGTTGGGCGATGGACCGCGGCGAAAGCTCTCTCCCCTGACCGCCGACACCTTCAGCGTGGAAGGAGCAGAGGCGCCACGATTGCGGTTTGCCGTGGATGGTTCCGGAAAGTCGACCAAGCTGACGGAGATTTTCCCGGATGGACACAACAACGATCTGAGCAGGGAATAGGGCGTACTCAGAATTGAGTGCGCCTAGCACGCATGGTAACAAAGCCACGCATGGTGGCTTTGCATTTTACAGTCTTTATATAGGCGGAGAAAGGGTTTGATTTGCCCAAACTTTTTGCAGTTTTCACGGCATTCTATGGCATCGCCCTCTGCCGCACTTTGTCGCTTGCCGCATGTTGAAGCGAGGATCACAATCGACCTTCATTTTCGCGATGGAGGCGATAGATGATCAAGACAACAACTCTGGCGCTGCTGGCCTTTCGCTTTCTTCGTTCCAATCGCCGGACGTCTATGGTGACGGCTTTGTCGCAGATACCAGTCCACGTAAGTCTTTGGGTGGGCCGCATCACCAAAAAATCGCGTGAGTGGAAGGCGCGGATTCCGGAGATGCTGATATTTTTCCGCATTGCGCTGGGGCCCAGCATGATCTGCCTAGCACTAGCTTCACGGCGTGGCTTGCCTCTTGCGGTTTGTATCGCTCTGGCGATGATCTCAGACGTTTTGGATGGCATGTTCGCGAAGCGGTGGCACGTGGATACCGAAGACCATTATCGCTGGGACTCACGGGCAGACCTTTTCTTCTATGGCTGCGTGTTCATCGTAGCGTTGTTATGGCATCCGGCGGCATTTGCGCGGCGATGGATTTTGCTTGCAGCTTTGCTGGTTGCGGAGTTGGCACACCATGTAGCTGCTGCGATGAAGTATGGCCGCACGGCAAGCTACCATTCAATGCTGTCAAAAATCTGGGGTTTTATGATGGCCGCAGCCATGGGTGCGCTGCTTGGCTTTGGCCTTGACAATTGGATCCTTGACGTAACATTTGCCTGGGGCATTCTGTGCAACCTGCATGGGCTGGCGATGACACTCATGTTGCCGACATGGCATGAAAATGTACTGACACTGGTTCATGCCGCACGTTTGAGACAGATGGATATGGCGACAATGAATAATGAGCAGGAGATGGTAGCAAGGTTTATTTGAGGCGAGCGATCTACCAAAGCGTCGTTCTGAGCTAGCCAGAGCTAGCCCTGCTCGATGCGCACCTTTATATCCGAGTACGCCGCCTCAATGAGCCTGTTTAGCGCGGCGGCATTAGTGGCCGTTCCTGGCCTCAGTTTTACATGGCGCATGAACTTGCCGCTGCCTTGCAACAGGCGAGACGGATCCGGCAACGCTGCCCCGTGAAAGAACCCGACGTTTACGTGCGAGGTGAATACATTGACGTAGCCGAACGGCGCATCTCCCAGGCACGCAGTCGGACAGCCGTCATGCAAAAGCTCGCGGACTTCGTCGCCGCATTTTCGCATCACCTCAAACCACTGCTGCGCGATGGCCCCCAATTCACCTGCATGCTCTTTCATCCAGGCATCGATGGCGGGATCGCGCTCAACAGCGCCGTTGAATGTTAGTAAATCAGTTCTCATGGTCGCTCTGGCTCTCGGATGCCATTTGATAGCGCTTCAAAAATTATACGATTCAGTTGCTGTGGCACACGTTTTTCGCCGTTGCCTAAAAAACAAAAGCCACGTTCATTTCTGAACGTGGCCTTTATTTTTATGCGGCTACGCTCGAGCCCCCGACGCGCACCGATTTTGTGCCTCGCGGGGTTGACGACCTGCTTTTTCGCGTACACCCGCAAACTCCTCAGCACTCTGTTTCAGCGCTCAGGAGCAGGACAAGCTGCCTCGATTCGGGCCGTCATTGGTCTGACCTCAGTCCCTTGACGACAGCATTAAAAAGATTGCCGTCGGGAAGCTCATCTGGCTCTTCGAAGATGAAAGCGCCACAGAGATGTTTCTCTCTGGCAAATCGGGTCTTGACTGCAAGTGAGCGCGCGTCTTCGTAGGTCCACCAGTTCAGTCCGTCGAAGGCGTAGGGAGTCTGCGCCTTGGGTTCATGGAAGAGCTGCGAGAAAGGCAGCACGTTGAGATCAATGAAGGAATGCGTTTCGGTTGCCGCTACACCGGCCAGCGCGGGATCGAGTTGGATAGCGGTTGTGCCAGCATAGTTCGGCGGATTTCCCGTGGAAGGATTGTTCGGATTCACCGCGGCGACGAACTCCCCGTTCTGTCCCGGCGCCGATGTTCCGGTAATGGCCCAGCCGTAAGCATAGAACGGAATCCCCATCAGGATTTTGTTCGCAGGAACGCCGGCCTGCAGATAGCTGTCGACGGTGAAGGTGATGTTGAAAATCGGGTTGGTATCAAACTGGGTTTGGACGAGCGGCGAAACGAATCCAGTGAACGGGTTGAACGGGCCGTTGTAATCGAAGGTTTCAAGGTTGATGAAATCAACCTGGGCGGCCGCAGCCGGCAGATTGATGAGCGAGAAATTCTGCTCGCCCGCCGGAAGCGCCGCGGTGAGGACGTGGCCGGGCCCCATGGCGTCAAGCTGTGTGCGGAATTCTTTGAGAAGCGCGACGAAGTTGACGCGGTCCTGCGGCTGCGTGGGAAACTCCCAGTCAATATCAAAGCCATCGAAGATGCCGGGCACCGGACCGATGGGCGGGGTGATGAGCGGCTGCTCGGAGAAGCCGGTGTCGAAGATCGGCGCCAGGCCGGTGGTGTTGCTGAAGTTTCCTTTGATGTAAGAGTTGATGCAGTCAGCGACAAAGGCCTTGCGGCTCGCGGGTGTAGCTGCAGCAGCCTCAAAACCGTTCACTCCAGCGGAGAATCCGCCGATGGAGGCGAGTATCTTGAGATGCGGGAAAAGCGCTTTGAGCTCCTGCAACTGGTGCACCTGGCCGCGCAGGGCGCCATCAGCAAAAGAATCGACCGAGCCGTCAACGCTGCGGGTCTGGTCGAAGAAAAATTGATAGTCGGCGAACTCATCGAAGGCTGCGCAATGAGGATTGCCCTGGGCGTCGGCGCGGATGTCGACGAAAGCGTGAACCAGTTGGTCGAGCTGCGCTGCTGATCCGTTATCGACCATGCGCCGTAGGAAGATTCCGCTGAACACATGAAAGTTTTGTACATAGGTGGAGACCACTTTGTCATCACGGTCACGATCATGGTCCCGGGAATCGGCAGATTGGGCCTGCGCTGCGGAGGCCGCAAAAGAAAGCATGACAAACGCAATGAGGAGTTGAAAGCCAAAGGTGCGAAGGGCGAAGCTTCTGGTCCTTTTGATCATGGGGAGAATCCTTTCAGGAAGAGCTTGCGGAACCCGGCATCTCACGGGGGCCGGATGCCGCCGGGAATTGTACAACGAATCACAGCCTATTAAAACGTTTTATTAGTTGTTTAATACCAGGGAGGCAAGAGAACGAATAATTTGTATCAACAGGGCTCACGCGAAGAGTGGAGACGTAGCAGTGCTACGTCTCTACGTCTGTTTTATTGGTTGAAGACCGGCACTTAACGTACCGCTCGCATTCAAGCAGAGTGCATTCAAGATAGCGGGCACGCGTGTCGGGAAATCGGCTGCGAAAGATGGCAATGAGATATTGCCGGCGAAGCGATTGCGGCATGAGCTCCCGGCCGCGGCCGGGCTTTTGCTGTGCGGATTTGAACGCCACTGACCGGATTCGAACACCGGTTCACCGCCCAACGGGTACCCCGGCATATTTCTGGTTTCTTTTCAAAGACATAGATCGCGCTGCTTTGGCAGGCGGCGTGCCATATTTACCTATAAATGTTTTGCTACCTGCCTTTGAGTAATCACGTCAAAAAAACCAAGGGGACTCAACGATGAGAGAAGCGGTTCGGGATCTTAAATATGGTCTACGGGTTTTGCGCAAAAACCCCGGCTTTGCGATTGTCGCGGTGCTGGTGCTGGCGCTGGGAATCGGCGCGAATACAGCTATTTTCAGCGTGGTGAATGCCGTGCTGCTGCGACCGCTACCGTTCACCGATCCTGGCCGCCTGGTGCACGTGTGGCATATTCCTCCGCAGAAGAGCTTTCCCGGAATCACCAGGTTTTCGGTCTCCACGGCAAACTTTATTGATTGGCAGCAGCAGAACAACGTCTTTGAGAAGATGGCAATCTTCACCGGCGGGCGCATGAACCTGACCGGCGGCGACAAGCCGGAGTTCCTGGGCGCAGCGCAGGTGTCGCTGGATTTTTTTGACGTGTTGGGTGTGAAACCGATTCTGGGCCGCACGTTCGTCGCAGGAGAAGACCAACTCGGGCGCAATCATGAGGTGATCCTGACGCATGATTTCTGGCAGAGCCATTTTGGCGGTGATCGCAATGTTGTGGGCCGCACAATTACGCTGAACAATGAGCCGTACACGGTGGTTGGCGTAATGGGACCGAAGATGAGTTATCCGGACTGGAACCAGAAGATCTGGATGCCGCTGGCCTGGACAGAGAAAGAACGCGCCAACCGCGGCGAGCACCACTCGATTGTGATTGCGCGGCTGAAGCCGGGAGTGGAACTGAAGCAGGCGCAGACAGAGATGACGGCAATCTCTGAACGGCTGGCGCAGCAATATCCTGCAGATGATAAAGACTGGGGCGCGCATGTGGTGCTGATGCGAGAAGACATTGTAGGCGATGTAAGGCCGGCGCTGCTGGTGCTGCTGGGAGCAGTGGCTTGCGTGCTTCTTATTGCGTGCGCAAATGTTGCCAACCTGCTGCTGGCGCGGGCGTTGGCACGGGAGCGCGAGATTGCAGTGCGCACTGCTCTGGGCGCAAGCAGGCAACGGCTGGTCCAGCAATTGCTTTTTGAAACCATGGTGATTGCGTTGGCTGGCGGAGTGGCAGGGCTGGGCATCGCAAAACTCGGCATCATGCTGGTGGTGAAGGTACTGGGCCAGCAGCTGCCGCAATCGACTGACATCTCGCTGAATGCCGTGGTGCTTGGGTTTACTCTGGGCTTGTCTATCCTGACGGGAATTCTGGCTGGGCTAATGCCGGCATGGAAGCTGAGCAAGTCCAACGTGAATGAGACGCTCAAGCAGGGCGGGCGCAGCGGAGATACTGGTGGCAATCGCACGCGATCGGTCCTTGTGGTTTGCGAAGTAGCGCTTTCTCTCATGCTGCTGGCCGGCGCTGGGCTGATGATCCGTAGTCTGTGGAACCTGCGCGGCGCCAGTCCGGGATTTGATTCCAGTAATGTTCTGACCATGGCTGTACCGATGGCAGAGAACCGCTACAAGACACCCGCGGAAAACATCAACTTCTGGAACCAAGTGCTGGAGCGCGTACGCGCGCTGCCCGGAGTGGAGTCGGCGGGTACGGCTGACGATCTGCCGCTGCAGGGCGGGTCGCATCAGCCAGTCGCGATTGAAGGACGCCCTATGGTGCCGATGGCAGAGCAGCCGGAGGTGGATGTTCGCGTGATCAGCACAGGATATTTGAAAGCGATGCACATACCTGTGATTCGCGGCCGCGACTTCAACGAGAACGATATTGCAGGCAGGCAGGATGTGATCCTGATCAGCGAAGCAATGGCCAAACAATTCTGGCCGGGTGAAAATCCTCTTGGCCAGCGGCTGACGCTCACGTTCTTTCCGGGGCGCGTGCGGGAGATTGTGGGCGTGGTAAGCAACGTGAAGCTGGACGGCCTGGACCAGACTGCGCCGAACGCTACGATCTACACACCCATGGCGCAGCTGCTGCCACCCACGCCGGAAGAGTGGCGCAGCTTTGGCGGGAGCCTGGTGGTGCGCACCAACTCCAAACCGGAGGATGCCGCCGCGGCGGTGACGCACGTGATTCGCGAGATTGATCCGCAGCAGTCAGTCACAGACGTCATGTCGATGGATACGCTGATGTCGGAATCGATTGCGCCACAGCGGCTCAATATGCTTTTGCTGGCGGTCTTTGCCGGGCTGGCGTTGGTGCTGGCGGCTATCGGAATCTACAGCGTGCTGGCGTATGTGGTGCGCCGACGCGTCCGTGAAATCGGCATTCGCATGGCCCTGGGAGCGCAGATTCGCGACGTGCTGCGCATGATTGTCATGGAAGGAATGAAGCCGGTGGCACTGGGAGTGGCGATTGGAATTGGCGGCGCGCTGCTGCTGGGGCGCGTGATGGCCAAGCTTGTATTTGGCGTAAAGACTACCGACCCAGCGACGTTTGCATCGGTCTCCGGTCTGCTGGTGCTTGTGGCGCTGCTGGCAATTACTGTGCCAGCGTATCGCGCGACACAGGTGGACCCAATGCGAACGTTGAGGGATGAGTAGAGCTGCTTCACCACAGAGAAACGCGGAGTAAATCAATCGGGGCATCATCATGAAGACTATGCGGCATCTAGCGGGTGAAGGAGGTTGGAGATGGACGAACTTATTCAACAACTGAAATCACGCGTTGGTCTTGACGACGATAAAGCGCACTCTGCCGTACAAACGGTAGTGGAGTTCCTGAAGCAACGGCTTCCCGGGCCTCTGGCCAGCCAATTGGATTCGGCACTCTCGGGCGGGGAACTGAATGCACTCAAAGACAAAGCTGAGGGCATCTTTGGGAAAAAGACGGCCTGAAGTTGACCGGCGCGGCTCTATCAAGTGAAGCTCGTGCCCTGAAAATCTTCGCAGACACACAGAAGGCCACGCTCATCTCTGAACGTGGCCTTTTAAACCTTTTAAATACTGATGTACCTCTGGCATATACCTCAGTGGCTAAAGCCACATGTTTATTAGGCTTTACCGCAGACCTAAAGGTCTGCTCCATCGTGTGTGAGATACAGCAGGGCCTAAGATTTTAGCTAAATAATTTAATGCGGCGATACCTACTTTGATCCATGATGGGGCTCCGCGTATCGGGTGCTCTCCAGCAGGGTGCGTTCAAGGTAGCGGATGCGGGTCTCGGGAAAGCGGCTGCGTAAGATGGCAAGCAGATACTGACGGCGCAGTGATTGCGGCATGAGTTCCCAGCCGCGACGGGCTTTGGCGTTGCGCGCGAAGGCGGATTTGATCAGCGGCGGCGGATCGAGCTCGGCTTGCATGGTTTCGGTGAGGAGTTCGATGGTTTGCTGGATGCGACGCTGGCGGGTCTCTTCTTTTTTGACGCTGCGGATGGAGTAGTCGAATTGTTCTCGGGTAGATTCAGGGAGGGAGTTGAAGAATCTTTGGAGACGGTGGCGGCAAAGGGCGCGGGCGAGAAGAGGGTGGAGAGGCATGGGAAGAACGTTATCACTGATGACATGATCATAGGAATTGGCGATTTAAATTCAACACAGCCGAGGACGTTGTGCCACACGATTCTTGTGCTCGCGGCCTTTTGTCAGCCATCTACGGAAAATTGACGATGTACAAATTCTCAGCTTGTGAAATAGCTGGAAAAGGCGAACCAGTAATAGCAACGAGAGTGCCCGAAGCAGGATTCAAAGTGAAGCCATAGATCGTACTGTTTCCTGGATTAGAGACATAGAGAAACTTACCTGACGAATCAATGGCAATGTTCGCGGCCAGACTCGGCGCCGTGCTAAACGGGGACCCGGGGACTGCGGTCAATACTCCAGTGTTGGGATCCACTCCAAAACCGTCAATTGAACCATTTGAGTTGCATACATAAAGGAAGTTACTCGCGGGTGCTGAAGTCAGAAAAACAGGCGCACCACCACTATTCGTGGGGAAGGGTGATCCTGGCACATTCGTGAGAGCACCGGTGGATGGGTTGATGGCAAACGCGGCAACTCCGCCAGCAAACTGTGACACATACAGGAAGTTCCCTGTGCTGTCGATCACGTCGATGCTAGGCAGATTACCTCCGGGTAAAGCAAAAGGTGACCCGGTGACCGCAGAGAGTGAGCCGTTCGTCTGGTTAATTTGATAAGCAAAGATTCGACCTCCCGTGAGGTCGGTGGCAAAGAGGAACTTTCCAGTTGGATCGATGGTCGCCACTCTAAAATCGGCGGTTTCTGTCAAGTCAGATGCAAAGGTCAGATCTCCGGTAGCAGCATCAACAGTATGCTCCTCAATGGTCGCCGGGGAATGAATCGTGTACAAAAACCGTCCTGTTGGATGGAGAACAAAAGAATTCAGCGGCCCTATAGATACGGGGACAAAAGGTGCGTTCTTCAGTGGCGTGAGTGTAACCCCAGGCCCGGTTACTGAATAACCTTCAATAAGCGTGAAACTCGAAAAGAGTGCATATAGAAACTTCTTCGAGGGTGTTACTGCAACGCCCGGATAAATCACTTCGTCATCGCCTTGCTGGGTTGCCGGCGTCGCAGCACTTAATACACCAGTGCTGAGATTTATAGAAGATAGATTGAGGCTGTCTAGTGAGTTGCCTTCAAACAGGAACTCTCCGCTGGCAACGGGCGTGGGAGTAGGACTGGGCAGAGGAGTAGGACTGGGCGTAGGCGACGGGCTAGTGCCACCACCTCCCCCACAACCAACCGCAACCAGGAGCAACAAGCTCAGACTTGCTGCCCACACTAGCTTTGGCACTGCAATTCTATTCTTCTTCATCATGCCCTAATCAGGATTAATTGGTGTTTGCACTTTATGCCATTAGGATCGGTTTATCAAGCCTAAAAGGAGCCGGACAGTCATACAGTTATCATTTTTTGGATGTGCTTTCTTTTGGGTGGCAGAAGTAGCCAGCTTCTTCTGCATAAACGAAAGAACTAAAGTAAAACCAGAGAAGCTATAACCCGCACAGCCGAAGGCGGCTGTGCCACACGATTTTCGCTGCGTCCAAAAACACAAAAGGCCACGCTCATCTCTGAACGTGGCCTTTTAGATTAATGCGGCGACGACCTACTCTCCCACACTCTTCACGGCGGCGGAGCAGATCCCTTGCTCAGAAACTGCGGCTCGGGATGGCGTGTTCACAGGGGAACAAAAGTTTCGTGAGAACTCCCTGAATCAGCATTGAGGCTTGAAACATTTTCGGGATTCTTCGACTCGCATTCAGTCGCTATACTCCTTCATGCTTGCTCAGAATGACAGAGGGAAGGGATTTATGAATGAGCTAAAATAAAACCCATTACAACTAGCGCACGCCATGGCAAGCGCTTATTTTCAGCTGATGCAGCTTCTTTCGCAGCTATTGTTAACCTCATTCCTACGGCGCAGCGCTTCGGGTTATTGCTGGCCTGCGATGCTAGAAATCTACCAGCCGATACAATTAGCAACATAGCGAAGGTGATGTATGAGCGAGGTCTCTGCTATCTCTGCGCATGGGGACCTGATTGTGAGCGGGTGCATGACATCTTTGACGAAATGGCATTGTGGATGAATATCTCTGCGATGAAGATGGGGCACGCTGTGACGACATGGCACGTCGACGAGCCAATTGAAGATGCAGTTTGTTTTTTTATCTTTTGCGCAATTCCTGACGAGCAATCCGGCCTTAAGAACGCCTGTGATGCAGATTGGATTGCTGTTTCCGTCGCAACCACGATTGGCTGCAAAAGATCGAGATTGCATTGCGTGATCCTAAAATCTGATTGCCAAAAAACACAAAAGGCCCCATCATTTCTGATGGGGCCTTTTAGATTTAATGCGGCGACGACCTACTCTCCCACACACTTTCGCGTACAGTACAATCGGCCCTGCGGGGCTTAACTTCCGTGTTCGGGATGGGAACGGGTGGAACCCCCGCGGTAAGATCACCGCAAACTTAACGCGCCTTCGGCGCGGCTGCTAGCTGCTAGCTGCTGGCTTCTAGCTTCTAGCTTAGTAGCTAGAGGCTATGAGCTAGCCGCTGAATTTAGCGATGCGCGAGCATCAGTCAGGTTCTACCGTGTTTTTCTCGCGCAAGGGGCGTTTCACAACTGGAAACACCAAAGACTGTCAAAGAGCTTGAGGACAATGCCTCACAACTGAATAGATTGAGTTTCACTTTCATAACTACATAAGGCGCTTGCCATTGCCATCGGCGTTCAGCAAATCGAGGTCATCGATTTAGCTAAATTGCCAAAGGCTTTTTGCCAAGAGCTTGCGGCGTTTTAAGCGCCGCCATGCCCTGAGTAAATTTTATGGTCAAGCCGAACGGGCGATTAGTACATGTAAGCTCAAACCATTACTGGTCTTACACTCCATGCCTATCAAGCAGGTGGTCTTCCTGCGCCCTTCATTACCCTTTTGGGTTGGGAGATCTAATCTTGAGGAGTACTTCACGCTTATATGCATTCAGCGTTTATTACAACCGAACTTCGCTACCCAGCCGTGCCGTTGACACGACAGCTGGAACACAAGAGGTTCGTTCATCCCGGTCCTCTCGTACTAAGGACAAGCCCTCTCAAATCTCCTACGCCCACACCAGATAGGGACCGAACTGTCTCGCGACGTTCTGAACCCAGTTCACGTACCGCTTTAATAGGCGAACAGCCTAACCCTTGGAACCTTCTACAGC
>Ga0070741_10015762_pt1 | contig 12738 bp, 9 predicted proteins | sample Coa_R1_4_FD_66440 | JGI IMG/M metagenome (GOLD analysis project Ga0070741, IMG submission 66440) | Surface soil microbial communities from Centralia Pennsylvania, which are recovering from an underground coalmine fire - Coalmine... | ecosystem: Environmental > Terrestrial > Soil > Unclassified ...
CGAACGAGAGCTCGCGCTCGGCCTTCGCGCGGGCGGCGGCACCGAGCCGCCCGCGCAGCTCCGCGTCGTCGAGCAGGCGCTCGAGCGCGGCGCGCAGCGCACCGACGTCCCGCGGGGGCACGAGCAGCCCCGTGACGCCGTCCTCGACCGCGTCTCGCAGCCCGCCCACCGCGGTCGCGACGACCGGCCTCCCCCACGCCATCGCCTCGCGCGCGGTGACCCCGTAGCCCTCGCGCCGCGAGGGGGCCGCGACGACGGCCGCCCGCTCGAACCAGCCGCCGAGCTCGTCGCGCGGCACGAAGCCCGCGGAGGGCACCGGCAGCGGGCCCTCGCCGACGACGCGGAGCGGCAGCCCGTCGGCGGCCGCGACGAGCTCCTCGACGCCCTTCTCGCGCGCGAGCCGCCCCACATAGAGCACGTGCGGCGGCGCCTCCGGCTCGCGCACGAACGGCGGGATCTCGACGCCGAGCGGCACGATCCGCACCGTGCGCGCGCCGAGTGCGCGCGCCGAGTCCGCCAGGAAGGCCGACGGGGCGATCGCGAGGCGCGCGCGCCGCAGGATGGAGCGCACGAGCCACGGCGCCCGCTGCGCGAGCTCCGCGTCGGTTCCCCACACCTGCACGACGTAGGGCCGGCCGAGCGTCGCCGCGACGGCGCCGGAGGCGAGCGAGTGTGCGTGCACGAGATCCGCGTCGACCCGCACGGCGGCGCGGCGGAAGCTCCAGAGGAACGCGGGCACGGCGGCGGCGAGCCATGGTCTCGCCGCGATGTTCCCCGGGATGCCGTGCCCGTAGGCGAGCCCGAAGTGGCGGAAGGCCGACGGCGAGACGACCTCGACCTCGACTCCGCGCGCCCGAACGTGCTCGACGGCGTCGGCGACGAAGCGCCCGGCCGCGTCGTCGGGACCGCGCGGGTACGACGTCGCGAGGACGAGAACCTTCAGCGGCGCCTCGCGAAGACGACCGGCAACGCAAGCGCGAGCGCCAGCAGCGCGTAGAAGTAGTAGAAGGTCATCGTCAGGTAGAAGAAGTCCGCGGCGATCGTGCCCGTCAGCGCGGCCGTCAGACCCCAGGCGAGCGCGCGCATCTCGCGCTCCTCGGGCGCCAGCAGCCGCCCGAGCATGCGCGCCGCGTGCAGGCGCACGTAGACGTAGCGCAGGAAGACGACGAAGAGCAGGAAGCCAACGAGCCCCGTCTCGACGATCAGCGCGACCCAGAACGAGTGCGGTCCCCAGTTCGTCTTGCCGGTGACGAACTCGTAGTAGACCGAGAAGTTGTTCAGGCCTAGGCCGAGCAGCGGATGCGTCCGGACGATCTGCGGGATGAAGTTGTAGACCGCGAAGTGCGCGGAGCTCGACGCGCCGCCGGTCTGGATGCGCGAGCGCAGCACGACGGAGAAGAAGTGCCAGCGCGAGTAGAGGACGTATGCGAGCACGACGGCGACGCCGCCGAGCGGCGCGAGCAGCGCACGCGAGCGCAGGTAGCGCCGGTAGGGGATCGCGAGCACGAGCAGGCCGACGCCGAGGCCGAGCAGCCCGCTGCGCGAGAGCGTGGCGAGCAGCATGATCAAGAGGAAGGCGAGCGCGAGCGCGAGCCAGGTCTTCAGGCGGCTGCGCTGCATGCGCAGGTACACGGGGAGGAGCGCGAGCAGCGGCACGATCAGCATCACGCCGAGATGATTCGGATCGCCGGTGAGCGCGTTCGGCCTGTACACGCTCGTGCCGCCGACGGCGCCGTAGATGTTGATCGAGCTCGCGCCGCCGGTGAGCGGCGAGAGCACGAGATGGTCGAGGTTATGGCCGGCGCGCGCGGACAGCAGCTGCAGCACGCCGTAGATCCCGTTCGCGACCATTCCCGCCGTGAACCAGCCGACGGCGCGCCAGTAGAAGCGGCGACCGCGCTCGACGAGATAGCTCACGCCGGCGCAGAGGAACAGGAAGTGCAGGACGAACTTCACCATTCCCTTCGTGAACTGGTCGACGCCCTGCTTCGTCTGCAGGTTGAAGAAGCCGGCGAGGTAGACGAGCATGAACGCGGCGAAGAAGCCGAGCAGGATCGCCGTCGTCCTCGGCACGGGGCGCCGGTAGGTCAGCGCGAAGGCGATCAGGAAGCCGATCGTCAGGATGTCCGAGAGCTCGAGCGAGCCCGAGATGTTCCAGTGCACCTTCTCGAACGTGACGCAGAAGAGCGTCGAGAGCAGGAACCCGCCGGCAACACGGGTCGAGACGAGCGGCCGCGGCACCGCTGCGGTGACGGCGCTCACGTCAGGCCCTCGAGCAGCTCCGCGAGCTCCTCGACGCGCGCCGCGCGCGAGAGACGGTCCCGCCATTCCGGCGAGAGCGGGGTTCCGCCGAGGCCGCCGTTCCGCCAGCGGGTGTGCAGCTCGACGAGCGCGTCGCGGATGGCGGGCACGTCGTCCGGGCCGGCGACGACCCCCGCGCCCGTGTCGCGGATCAAGGCGGCGGCGGCGCCGTCCGCCGGCACGACCGCGAGCACCGGCCGCTCGGCGGCGAGGTACTCGAACACCTTGCCCGAGAGCACGCCGCGGCCGCGGCCGCCCGCCTCGGGGATGAGCAGCAGGAGCGCATCGGAGTCCCGCTGCAGCCGCAACGACTCGCGGCGCGGGACGTATTCGATCAGCTCGACGCGGTCGCCGAGGCCGAGGCTCTCCATGAACTCGCGGTCGGACGGGCGGAAGTCTCCGACGAAGCGCACCGTCACATCTTCCAGGCCCGAATCGGCGAGCGCCTGGAGGAACGGTCGCGGATCGCGACGGCCGAAGAACGAGCCTGCATGCGTGAGCCGGAAGCGATCGGTGCGACGGTACTCGAGCCCGGAGAAGTCGTCGAAGTCGCAGCCGTTCGCGATCGTGACGACGCGCCCCTTCGGCGAGAGGCCGCGCGTCTCCTCGGCGATCGCGTCGGCGGCCGCGACGATCGCGTCGGCGCGCCGCACGACGAGCTGCGCGATCCCCGCCCGCGAGCGCTCCTTCACGAACGCGCCGACGCCGTCGGTCGAGCGGTGCGGGTGGCGCACGATCGAGTCGCGCAGGTCGGCCACCCACTTGGCTCCGGTCGCCTGCTTCACCGCCGCGCCGATCAGATGCACCGAGCCGGGCGGCGAGGTCGTGAGCACCACGTCGATCTCCTCCTGGCGGGCGATCGAGATCGCCTTCGGGATCGCGGTCGCGTTCCACGTGACGTTCTCGTCGGGGACGAGCAGCCGGCGGCCGAGCGCCGACGCCTGCGTGAGCGCGGCCTGGACGCCGCTGCGGCCGTGCAGCTCGTCGGCGAGCCGGCGCCCGCGCGGGCCGACGTAGCGCGCGCGGTGCACCCACGCCTGCGTCGGCAGCGGCAGGTCCGCATCCGCGTGCAGCCACTTCGGGTCGTCCGGCGCGAGCACGTGCGTCTCGACGCCGAGCGCCGGCAGATGGCTCGCGAACTTCAGCGGCCGCTGGACGCCGCCGCCGCCCGTGGGCGGGAAGTAGAGGGTGACGAGGAGGAGCTTCACAGCCGGTAGACGCGGAAGATGCGGTCACGGTAGACGAGCCGGGCTCCGGAGCCGATGCGCTCCCGGCCGCGGAGGACGAGCCAGCCGGCGCCGTAGCCGCGGGGGATCGCGAGGTCGTGCGTGCGCAGGAAGCGAAGCAGGTCGCGGCGGCGGCGCTTCGGATTGTTCGCCTTCGTGTCCGCGACATGCGCAGGCGGCCCGTTCGCGACGTAGACGGGCACGTAGGCGGAGATGCGATAGCTCGTCTCGAGGTCGGCGAAGACGACTGCGCGCTTCGGCACGTCCGTGCGCAGGTAGCGCACGAGGCCGGGCGTGAGCGCATACGGATCGCTCGTCGTCTCGGCGCTCCAGTGCGAGAAGCCGTGGACGGCGACGGGCAGCACGAAGAGGACCGCGGCGAGGCCGGCGAGGACGCCGCGATCCTCGAAGCGACCGAGGCCGCGCCGTGCGAGCGCGATCGCGGCGGCGATCCCCGCCAGCCCTCCGAAGAGCGCGACCCAGGCGGGCGCGGACGGCGAGAGATGCTGCACGCGCAGCGAGAAGTCGCCGGGATACTCGTGCTGGAGCACGATGCCGGCCGCGAGCGCCACCGGCAGGACGGCGGCGCGCAGCGCCCGCGCGAGCACGGCCGCGCCGCCCGCGAACGCGATCGCAAACGGCACGAAGCCGGCGGCCCGCCGCGACTGCGAGAGCGAGACGGCGTCGGAGAAGTGCGGGAAGAGGAACGGCGCGAGCTCGATCCCGAGCACGGCGACCATGCCGCCGAGGACGAATGCGCTCCACCGGCGCCGCGCCGCGAGCGCGGCGAGCGGCGTCACGAGGAGCGCCGCCAGCGCCACCGTCCCGGTGCGGGAGACGAGGCCGGCCGCGAGGTGGTAGCTCGACGACGAGTGCTCGACGAGATCGCCCTTGTAGAGCAAGAGCCCGGCCGCCTTGGCGGCGCGGCTCGGCCGCACCGAGTGCGTCTCGGCGACGATCGGCGCGAGCCAGAGGGACACGCCGACGAACGGCGCGCCGAACGCGACGAGCGCCCGAACGCCGTCTCGAAGCTCGCCCACAGTCAGCGCGCGCACGGCGACATAGGCGACGAGCGGGATCGCGAGGAAGAGCGCATACGTCGGATGCACGAACGCGAGGTCGAGCGACGCCGCGACGAGCGTCGCGAAGATCGTCCACGCCGGCGCTCGCACGAAGCGGAAGAAGAGCGCGAGCGTCGCAGGCACGAGCAGCTGCCGCGCCGTCGTCCCCGGCAGCTCGAGCGACGTGTACGCGCCGCCGTCGCCGGGCGCGAGCGCGATCATCGCGACCTGCGCGAGCAGCGCGGCGAGCGCGAGCGGCGCGGACCGGAAGAGCACCCAGCCGAGCTCGTACGCCAGCAGCAGTGCGAACGGCACGAGCATGCTCGGCTCGTGCAGGACGACCGCCGTCGGATCGACGCCTGCGAGCTTCGCGACGAGCGAGAGCCACCCCTGCCAGAGCGGAAACGCGTAGCCGGGATGGAGCCCGCCGTCCTTGAACTCGTCGACCGACCGGAGCGCGAGCGAGCCGAAATCGAGCAGCTTGCGCATGCGCCCGAGGTGGAAGAGCGTGTCGTCGGCGACGATTCCCTCGATCGACCAGATCGCGATGCCGAGAGCGACGCCCGCGAGCGCGACCGGCCGGCGGCCGGGCAAGCGCCAATCCGTCACCGTGCGCCTGCGGCCGCGACGCTGGAACGGCAGCGCCCCGACCGCGACGATCGCGAGCAGCACGACCACGAGGTCGAGCGAGCCGTGGACCGCGAACATGAGGGCGAGCGCGGCCGCGACGATCCCGACCGACCACGCGAGCGCAGCGGCGGCGCCGCGCAGACCGAGCGCGCGGGCGACGAGCCGCCCCGGGGCCAGCAGAACGAGGGTCGCAGCCGCGAGACGGAGCCACAGCCCGAAGCCGTGGTCCGGCAGCAGACGCGAGACGCCGAGGAGCGGCAGCGCGAGCCAGAGCGTCATCGCAGCAGGTCGGCGACGCGTCCCGACGCGAGCCAGCGCGCGCCCTCGCGATAGCTCTGTCCGCGCTCGCCGCCGACGAGCGAGCCGCGCAGGCGGAGCGCGGCGAGCAGCAGCAGCCGCGCACGCTCCGCGTACGCGTCGCCCCGGTGCTTGCGCAGGAAGCGCAGCTGGCCGCGCAGGTTCTCGACGAAGAGCCGTCCCTGGTGCGAGGCGGCGTACACGTGGGTCGCACCGGCGCCGGGGAAGAAGAGCAGCGTCCAGCCGGCGGCGCGGAAGCGATACGCCCAGTCGGTCTCCTCGCTGAAGAGGAAGAACGCATCGTCGGCAGGACCGACGTCCTCGACAGCGGCGCGCCGGACGAGCCAGACCGCGCCCATCAGCACCTCGGCCTCGCACTCGTGCGCGTGGTCGAAGCCGCCTGCGTAGAACGCGTTCAGCGCGCGCGTGCGCGGCGCCAGCTTGCGCAGGTACAGGAACTCGGTCGCGAGGCGCCACAGCGTCGGGAAGCCGCGCACGGAGCGCTGCAGCCGTCCGTCGGGATAGCGGAGCCGCGGCCCGACGACGGCCGCCTGCGGGTGCGCGTCGGCAAACGCGACGAGCGCGTCGAGCGCGCCCTCGTCGAGCCAGGCGTCCGAGTTCAGGAGCAGGATGTAGCGGCCCGACGTCCGAGCGATCCCGGTGTTCCACCCGGCGGCGAGCCCGCGGTTTGCCTGCTCGACGAGCACGACATCGGGAAACCGGTCGCGCACGAGCTCGACCGTGCCGTCGGTCGAGCCGTTGTCGACGACGACCGTCTCGCTGCCGCGGACGCTCTCGAGCGCGCGCTCGACCCACGGCAGCCCGTTGTAGGTGACGACGACCACGGAAGCGTCGCTCACGTCCGCTCCCGGCGCAGGCCCTCCGCGAGCACGACCGCGACACCGGGCAGCGCGAGCGCGATCGTGACGATGAAGAAGAGGAAGCCGGTCGAGAACGCGCGGTTCGCGTCGACGTGGAGGCCGCCGAGGAACGAGACGAAGAACGTCTCGCGCACGGCGAGACCGTTGACGGTGAACGGTACGAGCATCACCAGGAAGAGCAGCGGGCCCATCACGTAGTACGGGCGCGGCGAGAGGTCGACGCCGACCGACTTGCCTGCGGCCCAGATCGCGAGGACCCGCACAGCCTGCACGACGAGCGTCAAGGCAAAGAGTCCCGTGAGCAGCGGGACGTCGCTGCGGAACGAGTGCAGCGCGAGATAGACGTCGCGCAGCGGCCGCTCCACGCGCAGCGTGCGCAGCAGCGGCCGCGTGCGCTGGAGCAGCGGATGGAGGCGCGTCGAGAAGAGGACGATCCCGAGCAGCGCGGAGGCGACGACGAATGCGAGCTCGACCCAGAGGTAGCCGCCGACGTCGTAGCGTCCGACGGCGAGCGCGAATCCCGCCGCGGCGAGCACGAGCGTCGCGACGCCGCCGAGCGCGCGCTCGAGCAGCACCGTCCCGGCCGCCGCGGCTCCCGCGCCCGGATGGCGCCGGCGTGTCTCGAAGATGCGCGACGCGTCGCCGCCGAGCGAGGTCGGCAGCACCTGGCCCGCGGCGTAGCCGACGAAGTACGTCCGCACGAGGCGCGCGAGCGAGTCGTGCACGCCGCGGGCCGCGAGCAGCCGCTGCCAGCGCCACGCCATCGGCCACACCGACGCGGCCATGATTCCGAGCGAGAGCAGCCACCACGACACGTGCGCGCCCGCGAGCACGTGACCCGTCCGGCCGAGGTCGATCTTCCAGAGGATGTAGGCGGTGCAGAGGCCGGTGACGAGAAGCGTCGCCGCGACGCGCTTCACGCGACCGCCTCGACGCGGTCGCTGACGAAGCGGATGCGCGCGGCCGCGCGGCCGGCCGCGGCCAGCGCCTCCTCGGGCGACGCGCCCGTCGCGAGGATCGCACCCGCGCGGTCGGACGCGCGTCGCAGCGCACGGAAGACGTGCCCGGGCTTGCGGTAGACGCGGATGCCGCGGACGCCCTCGACCTCGAACGCCTCCTCGAGGCCGCGCACCGAGCCGAGCCGCCCCGGCGGGGCCACGAGGAAGCGGACGCAGCCGCCGCCGACGCCGCCGACCGGCGTCAGCGCGTGCGGATTCACCTCGCTCCCGAGCGCGGCGCGCACGGCGAGCGCGTTCAGGTCGACACCGAGCACGGCGCGGCAGAGCTCGGCGTCGTGGCCGCCGCCCGTGCGCGCGGAGAGCTTCGCAAGCAGCGGGCCGTCGTCGGAGAGCAGCACCTGCGCCGTCGTCGGCCCCGAGGCGACGCCGAGCGCCCGCGCCGCCGCCACGGCGATCTCGACCGCCTCCCCGACCTCGGCCGGCTCGAGGTCGGCCGGCCACACGTAGGCGAGCGGAACGCCGAACGCGGGGGGAGGCGCCTGCTCGCGGTCGGTCACGGTCAGGGGGACGAAGCGGCCGTCGACGGCGAAGGCGCTCACGGTGACGACCCGGCCGCCGACGAGCTCCTCGACGAGACAGGACTCGCCGCGGGACTCGGCGAGCGCGTCGGCCGTCGCATCCGCGAGCTCGGTGGGGTTCCGCGCGAGCCCGACCTCGCGCTCGCCGGAGCGGTCGGGCGCCTCGACGACGACGGGGTAGCCGAGCTCCTCTGCGGCGCGCGAGACCTCCGCGAGGCTCCGGCAGACGCGCGAGCGCGGCTGCGCGATCCCGGCGGCGGCGAGGCGCTCGCGCTGGCGCTGCCGGTTGACGGAGAGCTGCGCGGCCTCGGGCGTGAGCGGGTGCGGCAGCGCGAGGCGGGCGGCGATGCGCGCCGCGATCGCGACCGCGTGGTCGGAGCCCGGAGCGACGACGCCGTCGACCTCCTCGGCGCGCGCGAGCCGCTCGATCGCGGGCTCGTCCTCGATCGAGACGATCGCGCGCCGGTCGGCGTAGCGGAAGCCCGGGGCCGAGGGGTCGCGGTCGGCCGCGACGACGGCGAGGCCGGCCGCGCGGGCGGCGGCGAGCACGCCGAGCTGGGCCGGCCCGGCTCCGAGGACGAGGAGGCGCGCCATCCGCGCCATTGTCGCGGAGCCGCCCGCCGGTGCCGCGAGGAACCGCGCTAGGCGCGCTTGGCGAGCGCGACGACGGTCGCGCGGTTCTGCCGGACGAGCTTGGCCGCGAAGAGCCGGTCGTCCGCCTTCAGGAAGAGCTCGGTCGCGGTCTCGCCGTCCTTGGGGAACGCCGTGCTCCCGAAGCTGACCGAGAGCCCCTCGGGGGCGAGTCCGCGGTTCGCGCGCGCCGCGAGCGCCGCGACGTCGGCGGCCTCGAGCTCGGTCAGGACGGCGAACTCGTCGCTGCCGATGCGCGCGACGACGTCGCCGCGCTCGGCGTTCTGCTGGAGGACCTCGCCGACCCGCTTCAGCGCGGCGTTGCCGGCCGAGTGCCCGTGCGCCGTGTTGATCTCGGCGAGCCCGTCGACGTCGGCGAGCACGAGCGTGAACGGCCGGCCCTCGCCGCAGCGGCGGGCGAGCTCGTCGTCGAACAGGCGCGCGTTTCCGACGGAGGTCACGTGGTCGCGGCCGGCGAGGTCGCGCAGCCGCTCGACGAGCTGGCGGTTGCGCGACGCGTAGAGCCCGACGATGCCGCCGACGGCGACGTAGGCGAAGAGGCGGATCAGCGATGCTCCGGTGAGCGCCTGCGACGACGGCACGCCCGGCGCCTCGATCACCGCGCCGACGTAGAAGCCCGTCGCGACGATGCCGGCGAGGACGCCGGTTCGCATGTCGCCGACGAGGGCGATCAGGCAGATCGGCACGACGAACAGGTGGCCGATACCGAGACTCGGCGAGTCCCAGACGATGAACGCGACGAAGACGGCGACGTACGCGAGCCCCGCGGCCAGCAGGGCGACGAGCCGCGTCCGCCGAGAAGCCGCCGACACGAGGCTCAGACCTCTCGCTGGACGAGGATCGTGAACGAGGCCGGCAGCGTCGGCCAGAGCGGCGGCTGCACGAAGAGCAGGTTCGCGTCGTAGTTGTAGTTACGCGTCGTGAACATGTTCGAGAAGATGATCGCGCCGGTCGACTGGCCGTAGACGTCGATCGAGCCGTAGAAGTTCATCGTCCCCGAGACCGGGCCCGGGTCGTTCTGGTTGTTCCCGTTGTAGTTCGGATCGGCCTCGAACGGGCCGCTCAGCGCGAGCATCGCCGCCCAGAGGTTCAGCGGCGTCGAGCTCGGGCTCGGCTTCGCCCACGCGGCGACGTAGACGCCCCCCTGCGCTTCGAGTCCGAGGACGTCCGTGCCGTTCGTGTTGTAGGTCGTGTTGCCGGCGAACACGACGTCACCGGCCGTTGCGACCGTCACCTTTCCCTTGACGATCCCGGAGACGAGCACGTCGGCCGCCGAGTAGATCGCGCCGTTTGCGGGGACGGCCACCGGGTTCGGGCTCACGGCGTGACTGAGCGCGCAGCTGGGAGCCGTGCCGGAGTAGTCGGCGTACGAATGGACGTTGTGGCTCGAGTCGGTCCAGGTCGAGTGGAGGCACGAGTAGATCGACACCGTGCCGTTCGAGTTGAACACGAGCTTCCACGCGTCGACGGCGTAGCTCTGCCCGCTCAGCGCCGAGTTGGAGGAGTCGGTGCTGCCGAGGCTGATCCCGCCGGCGCCGGCCGCCGTCGAGACCGCGGTGATCGACGACTGGAACGTGCTGAACGGGATCGGGTTGCACGCGTTCAGCTTGCAGAGCGCCGTCGGGTTCGAGTTCTTGTCGTACTTGCGCGCGCCGTTCTGCAGCGTCGTCGAGCCGGTGACGGTTCCCTCGGAGTAGAGGCTCGCCTTCGCGGTGCCGTCGTGGGTGAGCGTGCCGGGCGTACCGCTCGAGTTCTCGCCGACGAAGATCGGGCCGGTCGTCGTCGCCGACGCGCCGTACGTGACGCTCGTCGCGGTGAACGACAGGAAGTCGGCGAGCGAAAGCGGGCGGATGAGCGTCTCGATCGTGCGCCAGGTCGACGCGTCCGTGCTCCCCGTGGGGCGGCCCGTGACGTCGATGCGCGTCACGACCTGCGCCTGCGACTGCGCGAGGTTCGGGTTCGCGGGATAGACCTTGATCAGGTACTGGTAGCCGTTCCCGATCGTGTACCAGCCGGCGTCGGTCGCCATCGGCGTCGCATACGTCCAGGTCGAGCCGGAGCTCCAGGCGACGTCCGACGAGTTGCTCGAGGCGTGCGTGACGCCGTTCGTGTCGGTGCGCGTCGCCTCGCCCTTCGCGAGATACGCGTTCGGGAACGCGGTGCTCTCGGTCAGGTCGGAGAGGTAGGCGTTCGTGCCCGCCTCCGCCGCCTGGTAGGCCGCGTTCTGCTTCGCGCTCGCGTCGCTGCGCTGCTTGTCGCCCTCGGTGACGGTGAAGAGCGTCACGGAGATGATCGAGATCAGGGTGATGAGCGCGAGCGCCATCAGCATCGCGATGCCGCGCTCGTCGGTGTGGAGTCGCCGGATCATGTGTCGTCGGTCTCCCTCAGCGCGACGGTCTCGTTGAACGTGAAGATCTTCGGGCTCGTGCCGCCGGTCGAGACCGCGAGCTTGATCCCGACGGCGCGCAGGCCCGTCGTGTCGCTGATCGGGAACGACTCGGGGGTGCCCGTGACCTGGAGGTCGTTCTCCGTGTAGTAGGTGAAGACGTTCGAGCTCGTGATCCCGCTCATCACGTTGTACGTCGGTCCCGCGGTGCCGGGCCATGTCCACGGCGGCGCGGTCGGATACGTGTTGGTGCTCGTCGTCACCTGCTTCGACAGCGTGCCGTTCGTGACCGTGTACGTCACCTGGCGGAGATGGAACGAGTTCTCGTTCACGCCGTTGACGACGGTCGGGTAGCGGTCCGGCGTGTCGATCGTGAGCGAGTTCGCCGTCGCCGTGATGATCGGGTCGGTCGATCCGTCGCCGACGAAGGCCTGACGGATGTCGCTGACCATCGTGTTCATGATCGCGCGCGCCTCCGTCTGCAGCGTCGTCTCCGACTGCGTCTGGTCGTTCGAGTGCATGAGCTGGATGAGCGTCGTCGAGAGGCCGGCGAGCAGGATCAGCAGCATCGGCATCGCGATCACGAGCTCGATCAGCGTGAAGCCCGACTGGGAGCGGAGCCGCCTCATCAGCTCACCGCGATCGTGGGGGCCGTGATCGGGGACGACGTGCTCGTCGAGGCCGAGAAGGTGGTCGAGCCCTGGACCGTGGCCTGGTCGTTGGCGCCGATCGTGTACGTCACGGACGTCGAGGTGACCGGAATCGTGAACGTCGCCAGGCCGCTCGAGTTCGTGTTGGCGTACAGGTAGATCGCGAGACCGCCGACCGTCGCCGTGAGGTAGACGCGCGCGTTCTTGTCCGCCGACCCGCCCTTCGTGATCGTCACGTTGACGGTCTTCGTGCCGCCCATCGTCGTGTTCAGCTTCAGGTTCGTCGACTGCGTGAGCGTCGTCGGGTAGGCGGAGGGGACGGTGACGAGCGCGGAGCCCCAGGTGTTGCCGTTCCAGGCGGTGACGCCGTACTGGGCGAAGGCCGGGCTCTGCCCGTTCACGTTCGGCACGAGGCTGACGTTCTTGCCGTTCATCCAGTTGCAGTTCGTGAACGGGACCGACGAGGTCCCGCTCGAGACCGACTGCGTCGCGATGCCGCACCGTGTGGACTCGAGCGAGACCGTCGCGCCCGTCGTCCACGCCGCACCGCCCGAGGTCTGGAGGTTCACGGTCAGCGTGACGCCGTTCTTGTACATCCGGACGGAGCCGATCGAGTTCGCGCCCGGCGTCGAGGCCACCTGCTCGGCCGCGGCCGGCGGCAGGTCGTCGGGATAGACGCTGTAGCCGGTGAACGTCGTCGCGAGCGTGTAGGCCGGCGAGCCGGTCGCCGCGTACGCGAGCCCCGGGAAGAGAACGGAGCCCGAGCCGTCGGTCGTGTCGGTCTCGTCGGTGACCGGGTTCGTCGACGGTCCGCCGGTCACCTCGACGGAGGCTCCCTGGAGGATCGCGTTCGTGACGACGTCGCTCACCTGGCGCTTGATCTGCACCCAGCCCGAGCCGGAGAGCGGCGGCGCCGCCGCGGCGGAGACGTAGGTCGTCGCGCTCGCGAGCTGCCGGTTGTCACTCGAGCGCGTGATCGTGAGCACGACCTTCTTGTAGTCGGCGTTCGTCACGTAGTGGCCCGGGATGTTGTCGGTGACGTAGGTGACCTTCGTCGTCAGCGTCACCGCCGTCCCGTTCGGAAGCGTGAAGCTGTCCGAGGGGTCGAGGTCGCCCTG
>Ga0070741_10015763_pt1 | contig 12738 bp, 9 predicted proteins | sample Coa_R1_4_FD_66440 | JGI IMG/M metagenome (GOLD analysis project Ga0070741, IMG submission 66440) | Surface soil microbial communities from Centralia Pennsylvania, which are recovering from an underground coalmine fire - Coalmine... | ecosystem: Environmental > Terrestrial > Soil > Unclassified ...
GCCGAAATCGATGTCAGTAAGGAGGCGGTGCGTTTGCTTTCGGCGCGCTCGGCGTTCACGGCAAACGTCAAGCTCATTCGCGCCGCGAACGAATTGGACGAGAAACTGCTTGATTTGTTGGCGTGAGAAAAACGGAGCAGTTGCCCCTATGGCAGCGGAATTCCAAACAGCGCTTCGACGGCCACCGGCGTATCGCCGCGCATCGCCGGACGAAATGTCCAGCGTTGCAGGGTCGCCATTGCGGTCCGATCGATTTCCTGCCCCGTGCCCCGGATCAGGCGGACATTGCCGGTCTCGCCGCGCTCGTTTACGGTCGCATAGATGACGAGCCGGCGCGCGGAGACGGGAGTGCCGGGATTCGGAACGCTCTTGACGTCCAGCGGGATTCGCTCGATCGGAAACGGGGGCTGGACCGAGCGTTTGGGCAAAATGCGGATCACTCCGTCGGGCTGCTCGAAGAACGTCTTAGAGTCTGAGCCGGGTACGCAATACTGCAAGATCCAACGGCGCGGGGCGCCCGGCACGTCGAAATAGACCGTATAAACCGGCTGGCCAGTCAGAACTTCGCTCCCCTCGAGAATCGTATCCTGCGCCGACTGTTGCACGATGATGACTCCCAGGTTGCCGCTTGGATAGGACTGCCCGGAGGGCTTGCGCCGCTCCTGTTCCCCTGCCTGCCCGGCATTCGAGTCGGCGGCCAAGGATCCTTTTCCCGTAGAGCCTGGGCTGGATGCCGCCAGCAAGTCCGCATAGGTTCCCTTAGACGGCGCTGTTTCGGCTCCTGACGTGTCGGAACGGGTATTCGCACTGGTTTCGGCGCCCGGAGCCTTGGGAGCATCTTTGGCTGTCTCCGATGCATTGGCGTTGGCCGCTGGCGAACCATTCCCGCCTGACGCCCCTTGCGATGGGCCATTCGGGCCGGGTTGCGCCTCGGCCAGTCGATTTCCGGTTTGCAAAAGATAAGCGGGAGCGGATAGAGCCGGCGTTTGCATCAAAGCGATCAGGTTCAAAGGGCTCGATCCGGGAAGAGCCGAAGCCGGCAACTGGCCCGGAGCATCGATCGGAGGTGACGGCATACGGACAGGCGAGATGTTCGCCGGAAGCACGGGCAGTTGCGGGGGCCGCTCCGTCAATACGGGTCCGGATGCGATCTGTAATTCCGCAAGCGCTACTTCCCGATTGGGGCGCTGAACCGCCGGGGTGGAATGAGGAAGGGCAAAGAGCGGTAATTTGACCGCAGGCGGCTCGCCCACGAGCCGGGAAAGGCGATCTGGCGCCGGCCCCTGCGCCCACAAAAAAGCTGTGGGAAGCGGATGAGGCGCCGCAATGCTCACCTGGGGCGGCTGATCCGGTTCGATGACTACATCTCTCGCTCGAGATTGCGCCGACGAGGGTAGCTGTAAGCGAGGCGGCCCTCCCGCAACCCCCGGGAGGCGGCTGCCTGGCGCGGGGGATGCCCGCGCCAACAAGTTCCTGCGCCCCCGGGCAACGCGGCCAGGCGGCTCGGCTCGCTCTCGGGAGCGGCTCTGCTTTGCGTCCGGAACTGTATAGAGTAGAGGCTCCGGAATTCGGAATTCGATGATCTTGACGTTATATTTCCGGAAATCAAAGTTCAGGCGATCCGGGAAGAGATATGGCAGCAAGGGGGTCCCCAGCAAAACAACAGCATGTAAAGCGACCGAAAGCAGCAGGCCGCGGCCGGCAAGACGGCGCTCCAGAATGGCGTTGGAGAACAGTTCTCGGCCGAGGAGGGCGTCTTCTCCCGCCAGCGCCGACATCAAAGGAGTCTGGATATCAGCGTGGCCGGATCGGACCACGTAGACAATGGCAACGATGAAAACAGCAGCTGATAGCGCTGCGGCAAGCGCACCGCCGGGATCGAGAGGGGGGATCATCGATAGCCTCGCTTTGGTCTATCGACAAGAGTGTAGGGAATTTAGAGGTTTCCGCCCATCGGGGGTAACCCTTAGCCCTGGTAAGGACTTCCCTTAAGGGCGTGGGCCATACTCTAAGAGGCCGGTGTGGCAGCCGGCACCGCAGCCGCACTCGGGCGGCTTGGCGTCGCCGCGCCGCCGAGCCCGCGGTTCAGAAAGGCTTCGAACTCCTTTGCATTCCGGGTGACGCCGGCAAAGGTCCCCGAGACGGTGTCATCCGGGCGGATCACGGCGTAAAACGGAATCGCCGTGGTGTTGAAGCGTGTCTCGGCCATCTTTTGGTTCGCTTCGGAGGCGGCATCGGTCCCATCGGTGTATAGTTCGACGAGCACAAAGTTCTTCAAGACAGCGGCAATTTCCGGCCGCGTGAACATGTTGGCCTTCATCCAATGGCAGTTGGTGCAGGCGTAGCCCGTGAAGCTTACAAATAACGGCTTGCCGCTCTGGCGGGCCAAATCGAGAGCAGCGCGGTAATCGTCTTTGATCCACTTCAATTCGGCCGTGGCGCCGCCGCTGGTCAGCGCAGACTCGCCGGGAGCCGGAACGTAGGCGTCGAGCTCGCCGAGCCGCGCGCCAAACATCCCGGGCACGAGCGAAATGGCAAGCACCAGCATAGCGGCCGCGGCAAAAAGGCGGCCCAGGCTCACGGGCTCGTCTTTTTCCTCCTTCAGCTTCAGAATTCCCAGCAAATAGAGTCCGGCCAGCATCAGCATTACAATCCAGACCGCCAGAAACCGCTCGCGCGTGAGGATGTTCCACTGGTAAACCTGGTCAATGTTGCTCAGGTATTTCATCATCGCAGCCAGTATCAGGAACCCCAAGGTTACCTTGGTCCGTTCGAGCCAGCCGCCGCTCTTCGGCAAGCGCTTCAAATAAGCCGGGAACAAGGCCAAAAAGAAAAATGGGGAAGCCAGCCCGATCGAAAAGAAGAACATGCCGAGGATCGGCCAGGAAAGACCGCCCTGGGTCGAGCCCGCCAGCAGCGTTCCTACAAAAGGCCCCGTGCAGGCGAAGGAAGCCAGCGAAAACGCCAAGCCCATGATCAAAGCGCCCGCCAAGCCGCCTCGGTAAGACGCGTTGGTTACGGTAGTCAGCACGCCGCTCGGCACTGTGATCTCAAAAGCTCCCAGCAAGCTGAGACCGAAAGCCAGGAACACCAGGGCAATAAACAAATTGACCCACGGGCTGGAGCCTAGCTGCGTAATTCCAAACGGGCCGAGAATAGCGGTTACTGCCGCGCCGAGTCCCGTAAACAGCAACACGACGCCAAAACAAAACGTAAAGGCTTGGATCACGCTCTGGCGGCGGCTGCCCGTCTGCGCTCCCAGGAAATACGACATGGTGATGGGGATCATCGGAAAGACACATGGCGTGAAGATGGCGAGAAATCCCAAGCCTAAAGCGAGGGCGATGAACTGGCCGGTCCCCTGTGAGCCGGCAAAGGCGGCGGGAGCCGGACTCACTGGAGATCCGCCGGATGCGCCGCCGCCGGTCGGAGTTGCCGTTCCCGGCCCGGCGGCCGGCGGTCCGCCTTTGAATTCCGTGTATCCGGCGGGAATGACCGGGGTGGCGGCCCGGATGTTAGGATCGATTTTCAGCGTCGCGGCGGCCGTTTTCCGGGCCGGGAAAAGGCAGGTTTTGTCGTTGCAAGCCTGATAGCGAACCTGCGCGGTAATTGGCGCTGCACCCGGCGCTGCACTTGGGGCGAGATCCAAATCAATCACGAAGTCGACATTTTTCTCGTAGGTCTCCGTCTCGACGTTGAAATTGGGATCGAGAGCGCGCTTGGGAGGCGGGGCGAACACGGTCCATTTTTCAATCGCCGGGGATGGCTGCACGGCGACTGTCGTCGCAATCGGAGGGCGTGGAGTTGTCAGCGAGTACAGGTGCCAGCCCGGCTCGATCGTGGCAATCAGCCGGCCCAGTATCTTTTGACCCGGGGCCGCTGAGTCAGGCTCGAGACGCAACGACCATTGGACGGGATCAGGCTTCAGATTGGGGACGCCCGACTGTCCCAGCAGCAGCCAGGGGCCGAGCAGGCAAAGGTAGATGAACCTTTTCATTGCGCTATGCAATTGGATTCTCCGCCCGGGCGCGCGGTCCAAGTTTCTTGATCCGGATCACTCAAAAAGCCGCAACGGCCCGAAACCGCCATCGAAACAACATTGCTTAGCGCCCGTTGAGCGAAGCTGTTGCGAGGCCGATTTGTCCGTGGAGGCGCTCGTCGGGGCGGGCAACGTCACCGCCTCCGAACCATAGCCAGAGCTTGCCGTTGACCGCCAGCACGGACGGGTCGCACACCACATGACTATCCCACGGCTGACCGCTCGCAATCGTAGCCGCCAGCGCCGCCCGCTGCCAATGCACACCGTCGGACGATCGGGCCGCCCCCAGGCGTCGCGTCTCGCCGGCACTGCGCCCTGTATAAATCATATAGAATTCCGTGGCCGCGCGGAACACGGCAGGTTCCCCGACGCCGCGCTCGTCGAAAGCTCCCGGAGGCCCCGGATCGAGCACCGGATTTCCAATGAATTTCTGCCAGTGGATGCCATCCGGCGAGCGGGCGGCGCCGATGCGCTGCACAGCCCGGCGGTTCTGCCCCAGATAATACAAGTAGTACGCGTCGCGGCAGCGGAGAACATACGGGTCCGCCACGCCCGACTCATCCCAACTCCCCTCAGGCCCCGGCTCGAGAACCGGAGGTCCCAACCGCTGCCAGTGCCGGGCGTCGGTGGAGCGGGCCAGCCCGATGCGCGCTGGGCGGCCTGCATGATACCAGTAAAGGAATTGCGAGCCGTCATGCAGAGCCGAACCGTTGGCGGCGATGTAATCGCCTTCCCAGGAGCCGGGAAGCGGAGAGAGAACAGGATTGCCGGCGAATTTCTCCCAGTGCCGGCCGTCCACTGAGGTAGCCAGGCCGGTGCGCCAGGTGTGACCGTCAAAGCCGGAGTACAGGTTGTAGTAGAGGCCGTTCCAGAAAACTACGCTCGGGTTCAGTACATCGAACGAATCCCAGGCCCCCTTAGGACCTCGCGTCAGCACCGGATCAGGGTCGACTTTCCATCGCCAGGAGGAGAGTTCCGGCGCTCCATCGAGGGCCGTACAATTCTCCACGGCAAACTCGGCCTGCTTGGCCAGCCAGGCCGGTCCGCAGGCGCCTGAATGGAGCAGGAGGATGAGGATGGCCGCCGCTTGTGTTGGCGCGCTAAACCGTTGTACAACATTCTGCGTCATCAGGCAGGGAAAACCGTGCGTCGATTTTCGTCTCTTCTGCTTTTCGGGGCGGCTCTCACCGCCGCGGCCCAGATCAACAGCCTAGCACCGCCGCAGAAAAAAGAAGGCTGCATTCTCCTCCGCAACCGCCGTGAGAGGACCGGACCGAACGGCAAAACGGCCTTACGGTCCGGCCGAGACGGCGTTCCGCCGGTGGCTGCGGCCGATAGGAGCGGCCTGAAAACACTCCGCTACCGCTGGCGCATCGGGCCACGGAGAAAAACATGAAAATTTCTCTCGGCAGTTGGGCTTTTTCGTTTGGGCCGTATGAATCCCATCCCATTCCCTTCGACCGCGCCGCCCGCCGCCTGGCTGAGGCGGGTTACGACGGTGTTGAGGTCTGCGGTTTTCCCCCGCACGTCAGCCTGAACCGCTATCCGACAGCCGCGCCGCGCCGGGAATTGCGCGTCTTCTTGCAAGACCTCGGGCTCGAGTGTTCCGGTTATGCCGCAGACCTTACCTCTGTGAATCCGGCGGCGCCCGGAAACAAACAAAAATATTTAGATCTGTTTCAGAGAAACCTGGAGCTGTGCCGCGACTTGCGGATCCCGGCGATTCGCGTGGATTCGGGGGCGGCGCCCGATTCCATTCCGGACGCGGAATATCTCGCCGCCCGGGACAGGCTCGTCGAGACCTGGCGCGACGCGGCTGATCTGGGGCAGGCCGCCGGCGTGCGCGTCGTTTGGGAGTTCGAACCCGCCTTCGCTTTCAACAAGCCCTCGGAAATCCGCGCGATCGCCGACGCGGTGAATCATTCCAACTTCGGCATTCTCTTCGACACCTCGCACGCTTACATGTCGGCAGTGATGGGCGCGCGGGGCCAGGGAACGCTGGAGGTCTTGCCCGGCGGCATTCCGGAGATGCTCCGGTTGCTGGACAGTCGGATCCGCCATATCCATCTCATCGACTCCGACGGCTCCCTCCACAACAACGAAACCAGCACCCATGTTCCGTTCGGCGCCGGCAAGATCGATTTTGCCTCGCTGGCGCCGCAGTTGTTGAAGATTCCGGACATCGAGTGGTGGTGCATCGACATGTGCTTCTGGGAAGGCGCCTGGAGCCTGGTTGATACGGCTCACGAGTACGTGAAGAATCTGCTTGCCGCGGCAAACTGATCCCTTCTATTCACCCTGGCGCGCCGCCCGAGGAAGCGTCCGGCAGGCCATCTCATCCGGTGAATCCGCAGACTCCGACGCGCGGCGAGTTGACCACCGGCAAGAACGAATCAGCAGGGCACGGATGTTTCTTCGCGCATTGCGCACACAGCCAGCCAGCGCCGGCCCATTGGCATTCGGTACAGATTTGGGTGGCCAGGCCGCCTTCCTGGCAGTGATTGCATGCGATCTGCGGCGCCTCATTCCGCGCTAGGAGCTGCACGTTTTTGGCCGGGCCCGGGTGTTGGAACGCCCGCGCCACTTTCAGCGCAAGTTTGGTGGTAGAGCCAAAATCATATTCATACGACACTTTGTCGCCGATCCCCATTACTTTCCCTATCGGCGCCCGCATGCTTTTTTCACTCGAGGAATCCGGATCCGACCAGTATTCAACGCCATCGATCGAGAAGCGGCTGACGTGGCCGCAGCACTCGAGCCAGATTTCGCGCAGAAAATCGTCCAGTTTACTCAATGGGGCGTCCACGGGAGCGGCGACGTGCAGCCAGTATGCGTCTCTATCCGATGCCTCGACGACAAGGTGAAAGCTGGAGGTAAGCGGCCGGCTCGCTCCGGGAACTGGAGCCGGACCTTTGCAGGCCGCCAGGTGCTGTCCCATCGCGGTGCGGTCGAAAACGGCGCCGCACAAATTGCAGGTTCCGGTGGTCGATCGTTTGCTCATAGTGGATCTTAATTTGTGTAGCACAGAAATGCCGGTGCTCAGCCAATAAATTTTTTGGGAGGCGGCAGACGGACCAGCCGGCGGGTTCCGCTTGTGGCTCGATCAGCCTGCGGCCATCAAGTCTCGAAAGCGTAAAGCATCGTCGCGCATAAACGTGTTGTTGAACATTACCCAGATCGGCGTACGGCCCGCCGTCAGGTGGCGCGCGCAGATTTGATGCAAGTGGCGCAGATCCAGATCGCTATATTGGTAACGGTAGGCCCCCCGGCCATGGAGTCGGAAATACACCGCCTTTCCGTGCAACGGCTCGGCCGAGAAAGGATCCACGCAATGGATCAGATCCAGGCGGCGGCACAGATCCCGGATTTCCGGGGATTCCCACTGCCCGCGCGGCTCCCAAACCGCCAGCCACGGCCCGCGCTCTATGGCTCGAAAAAAGGCGGCGAGATTTTTCTTATTCTCCTCAGTGGGGGTGAACGATGCAGGGCATTGGAAGACGATGGCATGCGCACGCAGCGCTTGCGCGACCGCGGAGGTGGCTCTCCACGCCGCCCAAACTTCTTCAGTGGGCCGAAAATAGCCGTATTGATCCGCTTTGCCCGGCTCGACCCCATCTTTCAGCCGGCGGTAGGTTGGACTGGAAGCTGGATGCGTGATGAGCTGCCAGGCCTTTAATGTAAAAGCAAACTCTGCCGGGGCGTCGCGGCGCCACTTTTCCGCCAGGGCGACGGCGGGCGGTTGATAAAACGTCGTTTGCAGCTCCACGGCGGGAAAATGCTGGAAGTATCGGCTCCGGCCCTCCGGCCAGCCGCAGCATCCGATCCACAGGGCGGGTGTGGAAGAAGCAGATCGCATCCTTTGGTATGCTGGAATTTTCTCATGGCCCAGATTTTTCCGTTTCGCGCGTACCGCTACTCCAAACGCGCCGGGGATCCGGCCTGCCTGCTGACCCAGCCTTACGACAAGATTACGCCGGAAATGCAGCAGCGCTATCTTGCGCTGAGCCCTTACAACGTAGCACACATCATACGCGGGCCTGCCACGCCGGAGGACGACGACAGAAACAATGTTTACACGCGGGCGGCCCGGCATTTGGAAGATTGGATCCGCTGCGGCATCCTGGTGCAAGAGCAGCAGCCCTTGTTTTTCGCCTATTTCCAAAAATTCGAGCTCCCCGGCAAGCCTGGACGGGCCTACCTGCGCAAGGGCCTGATTGCGCTCGGCGCCGTCGAAGACTACTCTCAAGGGACGGTTTACCGCCACGAGCTCACCCATTCCGGTCCGAAGCGTGATCGGCTGGAGTTGCTGCGCCATACGCGCGCCCACTTCGGCCAGATCTTCATGCTGTACGACGATCCGCAATCCGAGGTAGACGCCCGCCTTGAGGCCGCCGCCCAGGCTGAGCCTTTGGTTTGCGTGAAAGATGAATATGGGGCGGAGCACAGCTTATGGCCCCTCAGCCGTCCTGAGACGATCATGGAAATCCAGCGTTTGCTCGAACCCTGCAAGCTGCTGATCGCCGACGGGCACCACCGCTACGAAACGGCTCTGGCCTTTCGCGATGAGAATCCGAACCTGGCCGGCGCCCGCCGGGTCATGATGACGTTGGTGAATATGCGTTCGCCCGGGCTGGCGATCCTTCCGACGCACCGGGTGGTTGGCAATATCGCCGATTTCGACGCGGAGCGCGTAGTTCGCGAGGCGAAGAGGTTTTTTTCTGTGGAAGAGCAGTCGTCCCTCGAGTCTTTAGAGGCCCGTATGGAGCGGGCTTCGCCCGGCCAAACCGCAATCGGAGCGCTGTTCCGCGCCAACCATAAGATCTACCTCTTTACAAGAAACAACGAACCACGCCTGGATGTTTCCGTGCTGCATGAAGACCTGCTCGCCAAAATACTCGGGCTGACCGACGAGGCGGTGCGGGAGGAGAGAAACATCCGCTACATTCGCGGCTTTCGCGAAGCGGCCCGCGAGTTGAACGCGCCCGGCGCCCAGGCGGTATTCTTCCTGAATCCGGCGAAAATCGATCAGGTGGCGAAAGTGGCGTTTTCCGGCGGCGTGATGCCGCAGAAATCGACCGATTTTTTCCCGAAACTGCTCTCCGGGCTTACCATATACAAAATCGAGGAGTAACAGGTGCGTATTCTCCGGCTTTCTGCTCCTTTGTTGCCCGCCTTGCTCGTTTTGTGCCTGAGTTGCAGAAAATCGCCCGACCCGAAGGTAGCGGCAGTGGTGAACGGTCACAACATCACATACGACGAACTGGGAAAATATTACCGGGCGCAGATGCAGGCCACGCCGGAAAAGCCCGACGAAGAGCAGGTAACCATGACCAAGCTCAACCTGCTGCGCGAGCTCATCGACAACCAGATCATGCTGCAACGGGCCGAACGGCTGGGCCTGATGGCTGTGGATGCCGATGTAGACGCCAAGCTCACCGAGCTCAAGGCGCCTTACACCGAAGAAGAGTTTCAAAAGCAATTGAAAAGCCGCGGCGCCACGGTGGATGAAATCAAGGCCGATTTGCGGCGGAGCCTCAGCATCCAGAAGCTCTTCAACAAAGAGATCACCGCCAAGATCTCGATCAGCGATGCGGAAGTCCGTGCATTTTACGAGGCCAATAAAGCCAGCTTTAATCTCGCGGAGCCGCAGGTGCACGTGTTGCAGATACTGGTGACGTCAATTCCGGACCCCCAGGTGCGCAATTTGCGAAATGACAAAGCAAGCAACGAAGACGAAGCCCGCAAGAAGATCCAGATGATTGAAAACCGCCTCAAGCAGGGGGAGGATTTCGTCACTCTGGCGCAGAATTATTCCGAAGATCCCGATTCGGCGCCGAACGGGGGCGATCTCGGCTTCATTCCGCAATCTGCGCTCGACAAAGCGGACGCCGAGCTTCGCCGGACCGTCGCGCTGTTGCGCCCGGGAGAAATTTCACCCATCGTGCATACGCCGCAGGCGTATCGGATCATCAAGCTGCAATCCAGAGAGCCCGCCGGCCAGAGGGAGTTTTCGGATCCCAGGGTGCAGCAAACCATCCGCGAGAGATTACTGAACCGTAAAGACCAACTCCTCAAGGCCGCCTATTACGAAACTGCCAGAAACGAAGCCAAGGTGGTGAACTACCTTGCCGAGAAAGTCGTGGAAAGCGCCGGCAAAGCGAAGAAGTAGGCGCGGAAGCCGGCAGCGGCCTATCTGACTGAGGGTCAGTTTGTTGTTTCGCGACCGGAGCCGCTTGCAAAGGTGATCGGCCCAGGAATCGACAGGTATGCGAGGGAGCGCTCCGATACAGGCTCGGCCGCGGCGGTGAGGGAACCAGCCGGCTTCCGCGAAGGCGCGCAAGCGCGCAGGATGCTATAATTTGTACATGGGTACTTTTTCAGCCGGCCAGCAAGTGAAGCACGAGCGTTATGGCTTCGGCACGGTTCTTGCTTGTGACGAAGAACGAATTTCGATTCGGTTTGATGACCATGGGGAGAAAAAATTTGTGCGCTCCATGGTAGTTCTGGAAAAGAGCGATCGGGAACCGCCGCCTGAAAAGAAATCCTCTCGCCGCCGCAAAACGCCGCCAGCAGCCAAGCAGTCGTAAAAACGCTGCCGTTTTTCGTATCCGCTGCGAGCAACGCGCCGGAAAGGCAAATTCCTGAGTGCGCTTGCGTTCCGGATTCCACTAGGAGATCGATGCTCCAGAACTTCTGATTTCCCGAAAGATTCCTTCTCGCTCGTGCCGTGAAATGTTAAGATCAGGAGTCAGCCCTCCCTATGAAATTTGGCGTTGTTATTTTTCCTGGATCCAATTGCGACCACGACGCTTATTACGCCCTGGCCGGAAACCTGGGCAAGAACACCGCCTATCTGTGGCACCAATCAGAAGATCTGCAAAACTGCGACGCAATCATCCTACCCGGCGGCTTTTCTTATGGGGACTATCTTCGAACCGGGGCGATCGCGCGCTTTTCGCCAGTTATGAGCGCGGTGGCGAAGTTCGCCGGCTCAGGGGGGCTGGTGATGGGGATTTGCAACGGCTTCCAGATCCTGGTCGAGGCAGGATTGCTGCCGGGCGCATTGCTGAGGAATCGGAACCTGCGGTTTGTATGCCGGACGGTCCATCTCAGGACCGAAACCACTAAAACGCCCTTTACAGCGGAACTTCGGCCGGGCGAGTTGCTGGCAATGCCGGTGGCCCATGGCGAAGGCTCGTATTACTGTGACCCGGCCACGCTGGCCGGCTTACGGCGGGAGGACCGGATCGTATTCCGGTACGCTTCCGCGTCCGGCGAGATTAACGACGAAGCCAATCCCAACGGATCTTTGGAAAACATCGCCGGAATCGTCAGCGAGGGCCGGAACGTGCTCGGTTTGATGCCCCACCCGGAGCGCGCCGCAGATCCACTGATGGGAAGCACCGACGGGCTGCGGATATTTGCTTCCATGGCCAGCCACCTGGCGCGCGGCGCCCGGAGCGAAAGCGTCCGCCTGGCGGGGTTGGTCCGGCAGACCTTATGAGCAGCAACAGCGCTAGTATCCTTTCGCAGCGAACCGGGCTTTTGCCAGTGTGTAGCGATGGCCGCCATCACCGCTGACCTCATTTCGCAACATCAGCTTTCCGAAGAGGAATACGAGAGTATTTTGCGGCTTCTCGGCCGCGAACCGACGATCACGGAACTGGGAATTTTCAGCGTGATGTGGAGCGAACACTGTTCGTACAAGAGCTCTCGCATCCATCTGAAGAAGCTTCCTACTGAGGGCCCGCGCGTGCTGGAAGGGCCCGGCGAAAATGCCGGCGTGGTGGATATCGGATCCGGCTACGCCGTGGCTTTCAAGATCGAGTCCCACAATCATCCCAGCTTTATCGAGCCGTTCCAGGGGGCCGCGACGGGAGTCGGCGGCATTCTGCGCGACATCTTCACCATGGGAGCGCGGCCGATCGCCGTCATGGACTCGCTTCGCTTCGGGCCCATCGGGCTCGGGCCGGGGGACGCATCGTCCGACGCCGCCCGCAACCGACGCATTCTCGAAGGCGTGGTCGGCGGCATCGCCCATTACGGCAATTGCTTTGGAGTGCCAACCGTGGGCGGCGAGTGCGTTTTCGAGCCCTGCTACAGCGGAAATCCTCTGGTCAACGTCTTCGCGCTGGGCGTCTTCCGGCGTGATGAAATCTTCTACGCGCGCGCCTCCGGCATCGGCAATCCCGTGATCTATGTCGGCGCCAAGACCGGCCGGGATGGCATTCACGGGGCATCGATGGCCTCGGCCGAATTCGATGAGCAGTCGATGGAAAAGCGGCCGAACGTGCAGGTGGGCGACCCCTTCCTGGAAAAACTGCTCCTGGAAGCGTGCCTGGAGGCCATGCAGACCGGGGCCGTTGTCGGGATCCAGGACATGGGGGCGGCGGGATTGACGTGCTCGACTTGCGAGATGGGCGGACGGGCGGGAACGGGCATTGAGATCGATTTGATGCATGTTCCGCAGCGCGAAAGCGGGATGACACCCTATGAAATTATGCTCTCCGAATCGCAGGAGCGGATGTTGCTGGTGGCCGAACGGGGACGCGAGGAAGAAATCTTCCGCATATTTCGGAAATGGGGCCTCGATGCCGCCACTATCGGCCAGGTGACGGGCGACGGCAAATTACGCGTCAAGGATCACGGCAAGGTCGTTGCGGAGATTCCCAACGCAGCGTTGGCAAACCAAGCTCCGC
>Ga0070741_10015764_pt1 | contig 12738 bp, 9 predicted proteins | sample Coa_R1_4_FD_66440 | JGI IMG/M metagenome (GOLD analysis project Ga0070741, IMG submission 66440) | Surface soil microbial communities from Centralia Pennsylvania, which are recovering from an underground coalmine fire - Coalmine... | ecosystem: Environmental > Terrestrial > Soil > Unclassified ...
CTGCTGGACCGCAAAGATATTGAGGATGCTGTCAAGAAGGTCCTGAACAGCAAAGCCCAGCCGGTGAACGGACCACCGAGCCAGACGCGGGTAGCGCAAAAATCCAACGCAATGAAGACGGTGGAGGCGAATGAGCCACGGCCGGAGGACATCGCAACGCCGGGCCTGACGGACCGCTGATGACAAGCCCTCATTACCACCGAACGCCGTACCAGGACACCAGCATGCAGCAGCCAGGCAGAAAAATCAGCGGCCCCGGCAGGGCAAGGGTCCGTTACCTGGCGGCTGCCATTCTGCTGACCGCCTTGGCGTGGTCACAGTCCGCGGGCGACAAGAACTTCGTAATCATGGCCCCTGTGGGCAATGTGCAGCTGCGCGCCGGCGCCGCCAAGAACGTCGCCATGGACTTTCGCATCGGCTCTGATTACCACATCAACTCGCACACGCCGAAGTCTCCGCTGCTGATCCCGACCGAACTGAAGCTGACTCCTCCGCAGCAGATCGCCGTAGCCGACGTGAAGTATCCCGCCGGCCAGGATGAGACTTTCCCGTTCTCGCCCGACGAGAAGCTGAATGTCTACAGCGGCGATTTCAGCATTGACACGTTGCTGAAGGCGCCCGCCAACACTCCTCCCGGCACCTATCCCGTCAAAGGCGAGCTGCATTTCCAGGCCTGCGACAAAAGCGCCTGCTATCCCCCGCGCAGCCTGCCAATCCAGTTTCAGGTCACAGTGGTGAAGTAGCGTCCGTCCGCTGTAACCTGACCGGTAGTGGTAGCAAGAACGACAATTTGCCTTCTGTCGGTATTGCTCTTCGCGGCGTTGGCCCGCGCACAGGACAATTACGAGATTCAGGTTTACGGCTCGGAGATTGTCGCGCCCGGCAGCACTATGGTCGAGCTGCACAGCAACTTCACCTTCCAAGGTTCAAAGACCTTCGAGCAGGGCGTAGCTCCCACACAGCACGAGCTGCACGAAACGGTAGAAATCACGCAAGGCTGGACCGATTGGTTCGAGACCGGCTTCTATATCTTTACCGCGGTGCCAAGCGGGCAGGGCTGGAAGTGGGTCGGCGACCATATTCGTCCGCGATTTCGGGCGCCGGACAGCTGGCATTGGCCGGTAGGCGCCAGCATGTCGTTCGAGTTCGGCTATGCCCGCCCGAACTACTCCACCTCAGTCTGGAGCCTGGAGGTCCGTCCCATCGTCGACAAGCAGATGGGCCGGCTGTACTGGTCGGTGAATCCCGCGCTCGAGCGCGCCTACACCGGGCCGGAGTCGGCGCGCGGATGGGAGTTCTCGCCCGACGCCAAGATCTCGTGGAATTTCACTCCCGCGGTGGCCTTCGGGCTGGAGTATTACGGCGGATATGGGGCAATCGGCGATGTCGACCCGTTTCCTTACCAATCGCAGCAATTCATCCCCGCCTTCGATCTGAACGTCTCGCCCAAGTGGGAGATCAACTTCGGCGTGGGCGTGGGGGCCACGCGCGGAACCGACCACATGCTGTTCAAGACGATCATCGGCCGGCGCTTTGACTGGAAGAGGAAAGCGCCGCCAGATGCGCCGTGATTCCGCGTTGGCGTCAGGCCTTTTTCAATCTGGCTACAACCCGCTCTTGGCCGAGGTTCGCCATCACTGCGAACAGGCTCGGTGCCACGCCCTGTCCGGTGAGCGCGACGCGAGCGCCATTGATCAGCGCACCTGCCTTCACGTTTTTCTCCGTAGCGAACTCGCGCAGAATTTTCTCTGTGCCGCCTTCTGAAAAATCGTCCGCGGTTTGATAGCGTGCCGCCAGCTCGCGCAGCATCTCGCGCACGGCATCGTCTTTCAGAAATTTTTCCGCCGCTGCTGGGTCGATCGTGAAGTCATCGCTGAAGTACCCGCGGAAGAGAGTGGCGAAGTCTTTCAGGTTGCGGGCCCGCGGCTTCACCAAATCGACGGTGGCTTCCAAAGCCTCGCGGCTGGTCTGAAAAGGAATGAGGCTTACCTTCTTCCACTCCTCTTCGATCAGCGGCAATAGCAGGATGGCAACAGCCGCGCGAATGTATTCGGCATTGAACCAGTCGAGCTTGGAGCGGTCGAAGATGGCATTCGACTTCTGAATCCCGCCGAGGTCGAACAGGCCGATCAGCTCGCGGTCGCGCAGGATCTCCTGCTTGGAATCCGGCGGCGTCCAGCCGAGCAATGCGAGAAAATTGCGGAAGGCTTCGGGGACGATGCCCTCTTCTTTGTAGGCAATGACACTGGTGGCGCCGTGGCGCTTGCTTAGCCGTGTCTTGTCCGGTCCAAGAATGAGCGGCACGTGCGCGAAGACCGGCAGCGGCTGGCCGAGCGCGTTGTAGAGCATGATCTGCTTGGGTGTGTTGGAAAGATGGTCGGCGCCGCGCAACACGTGCGTGATGCGCATATCGAGGTCGTCGACTACAACGCTGAGGTGATACGTGGGGACGCCGTCGGAGCGCAGCAGCACAAAGTCTTCGATTTCGGAGTTGGCGAATTCGACGCGGCCGAAGACGGCGTCATCGAATGCGGTACTGCCTTCTTCGGGAACGGCGAAGCGGATGGCAGCGCCCTCGGCATTGTCGACCCGGCGTTGCGCCTCTTCGCGGCTGAGCGCTCGGCAGCAATCGCGCGGCACTCGTCCCTCCGTGACCCCCTGCGCACGCTGCTGCTCCAGCTGCTCTTTCGTGCAGAAGCAGTAGTAGGCATGGCCAGTGCGGAGCAGCCGCCCAGCCGCGGCGCGGTAGAGCTCCCTGCGCTCGGTCTGGTGATATGGCCCCTCGTCCCAGTCGATGCCCAGCCAGCGCAACCCGACCAGAATGCCCTCCACCATCTCGGGCGTCGAGCGCTCAAGGTCGGTGTCCTCGATGCGTAATACCAGTGCGCCACCGTAATGTCGCGCGTAGAGCCAGTTGAACAGCGCCGTGCGCGCGCCGCCGACGTGCAGGTAACCGGTTGGCGAAGGCGCAAAGCGGAGACGGGGGGAAGAAGAATTTTGTGAAATCGCGTTCATTCGATGTTAAGTATTGCGACGGGTGTACAGCGGCGCCTAGACAGCTGACTTCTCCCGCTTCTCGATCTTCGCCCAGGTGTCCCGCAGCGGCACGGTGCGATTGAACACCGGCGAGCTCGGCTTCGAGTCTGGGTCGACGCAGAAATAGCCCAGGCGCTCAAACTGATAACGGTCGCCCGATTTCGCGTCCCCGAGCGACGGCTCCAGCTTCGCGTTCGGGATCAGCTCCAGCGAGTTCGGGTTCAGGTTCTCGGTGAAGTCGTGGCCTTCGGGTACGTCGCTGGGGTCTTCCTTCGAGAACAGGTTCTCGTACAAGCGCACCTCGGCATCGATGGCGTGTTCGGCAGAGACCCAGTGGATGGTCGCCTTTACCTTGTGATTATCGGGCGCATTGCCGCTGCGCGTCGCAGGGTCGTAGGTGCAATGCACCTCGACGACTTCGCCCGCATCGTTCTTCACCACGCTTGTGCAGGTGATGAAGTATCCGCCGCGCAAACGCACCTCGGTCCCCGGCGAGAGCCGGAAGAACTTCTTCGGCGGCGCCTCGCGAAAATCGTCCTGCTCGATGTAAAGCACGCGCGAGAACGGCACCTTGCGGGTGCCCGCGCTCGCGTCCTCAGGATTGTTAACAACCTCAAGCTCTTCAACCCGGCCTTCGGGATAGTTGTCGATGACGATCTTCAGCGGGCGCAGCACCGCCATGGCTCGCAGCGCGCGCAGGTTGAGATCGTCGCGTACGAAGTGCTCCAGCATCGCGAGGTCGATGATGCCGTTGGTCTTCGAAGCCCCAATCGCCGCGCAGAAGTTGCGTACCGCCTCGGGGGTGTAGCCGCGACGGCGAATGCCGGAAATCGTTGGCATGCGAGGGTCGTCCCAGCCTCGCACCCGCCCCTCCTGCACCAGTTGCAGCAGGCGGCGTTTGCTTAGCAAGGTATAGGTCAGGTTAAGGCGGTCAAACTCGATCTGCTGCGAGGGAAAGATGCCGAGCTGGTGGATGAACCAGTTGTATAGCGGGCGATGATCTTCGAACTCGAGAGTGCAAATCGAGTGCGTGATGTTTTCGATCGAGTCCGACTGGCCGTGTGCGAAGTCGTACATCGGGTAGATGCACCACTTGTCGCCGGTGCGATGATGCGAGGCATGCAGGATGCGGTACATCACCGGGTCGCGCATGTTCAGGTTGGGCGACGCCATGTCGATTTTGGCGCGCAGCGTACGCGAGCCGTCGGGGAACTCGCCCGCCCTCATTCGCTCGAATAGATCCAGGTTCTCTTCGACGGAACGCTTGCGAAATGGGCTCTCCTTGCCGGGCTCAGTCAGCGAACCACGATACTTACGCACCTGCTCGGCATCCAGGTCGTCGACGTAAGCCTTGCCGGCCTTGATAAGTTGCACGGCCCATTCGTAAAGCTGGTCGAAGTAATCGGAGGCGTAGAACATGCGGTCGCCCCAGTCGGCGCCGAGCCACCGCGCATCGTCGATAATTGAATCGACGTACTCCTGCTCTTCTTTTTCAGGATTGGTGTCGTCGAAGCGCAGGTTGGTCTGGCCACCGAACTCAGCCGCCAGGCCGAAGTTCAGGCAGATGGACTTGGCATGACCGATGTGAAGATAGCCGTTGGGCTCGGGTGGAAAGCGAGTGTGTACGCGGCCGTTGTACTTGTTCGTCTTCAAGTCGTCGAGGATGATGTCGCGAATGAAGTTGGATGGCCGTTGCACGGACTGCTCCGGCGCAGGTGCGGCGGATTCCGTGGCGCGAGTGGATGATGACATAAATGCGTTGCCCCGAGCTCGTGCGCAGCGGAAATGGCGCGCAGAGCGCAAACTTCCATTTTACGCGGCAGCGAATTTCCAGGTAATCGCCGGTTAGGCAGCATCGAATAGAATCGCGAAGCATGTCTTTGAAACCGGCGATGGCCGGCAGACATGGCTTCTGCAGGACACGTCTTCACAGTTGCGGAACACCCCCTGACCTGAAGTGCCTGCGTGAAAACCCTCTCGTCCCTACAAGACCCTGGCTCTTCTTTCCACCGGCCGCAAAGCAATTGCTTTGTTCCACCACCTGCCTGACAACTGGCTACCGACAACCGGCTACTGCTTTTACTTCGCATCCATCACGTACACGCGATTCGGATTTCCCGGCGAAATCTGGTTCTTCTCGAAGCAGGCCTTGATACGGCGGCGCAGCTCGCGCCGCACCGCGTCCTGCTGGCCCGGCCGCGTCTTCACCAGCATCAGGTAATCGACTTCGTCGCCGCTGACCTTCTCGATGCCGGGCACCTGCGGCTCGGCCACCAGCTTGGGCCCGAACTCCTCGTCGTGGAAGAACGCGCCGCCCAAGTCCTTCAGCAGGCTGATCACTTTATCGCTGTCGCTGTTGTAGGCGACGGAGATGTGCAGCGCCAGCTGCGCCCAGTCGCGCGTCAGGTTGCTGACTACAGTGATCTGGCTGGAGGGAACGTTGTGCACGGTGCCGTCGGCATCGCGCAGCACGGTGCGGCGCAACGTCATCAGCTCGACCGTGCCCTGCACGCCGGCGATGCGGATGATGTCACCGATGTCGTACTGGTTCTCTACCAGCAGGAAGAAGCCGTTGATGAAATCGTGCACCAGGGTCTGCGCGCCAAAGCCGATGGCGACCCCGGCGATGCCGGCGCTGGCCAGCAGCGGCCCCATGTTGATGCCCAGCAGCGGCAGGATCTGCAGCGCCGCCACGAACAGAATGATGAACAGGCCGACGCTGTAGATGACGCCGGAGAGGGTGCGGATCTGCTGTGCGCGCAGCGCCGAGGGTAGCGCCTCGTGCCCGCTGAGCCGGCTGAGTCGGCGCGCCGCCGCCTTCAGCAACCGGGTCAGGATGAAGGCAATGACGAGGACGGCAACGATGCGCGGCACCTGATGACGAACGAAGTCGAAGGTGTCGTCGCTCCAGTTGTTCAGGATGGACAGCAGCCTGTGCCGCTCGCCTCCCGGGCCGGGCAATATCGACGTCAGCCAATGCAGGAAAAAGAACATGTTCGCGAGGTCTTTCAGCGTGCGTCTTCGTCATTACATCATCTCGATGCGCGCACGGCAAAGCGGAGGACACGGTTGGTACCCGCTACGCGCAACCCGGATGTGCAATCGGCTCGCAATGCCCGGCCGCATCGGAGCGCAGATAGTGCTGCGACCCGTCCATCCAACGTTGCAGCGCTTCGCGCTGCTTCTCGCTCAGCTCGTCGAAGCGCACGCCGGCAGTGCCGTTGGACTGCGACCAGGCGACCACACCGCGCAGCTGCAGCCGCCGCTCCTCGCCGGGCAGCGTCAGCGCCGCCGTCAGCTGCTCTCCGGCGGCGAGCGGCGGCTCGATGCCCTGCAGTCCCAGTCCGCCCAGGCTCAGGTTGCGCGCCGTGGCCGCGAACTCGCGTCCCGCCTCGGTAATGACGCCGACCGGAACGCCCAGCTCCTTGCGGCGCTCCGGCGCCGGACCTGCGCTCTCTCTTGCGCCCGCGCCGCGCCGGCGCTCCAGCGGAATCTCGAACTGCTGCAGCTTGCGGCAGAAGGTGCGCCGCGGGATCCCCAGCCGCTCGGCGGCGCGCGTCTGGTTGCCGCCGGTTGCGGCCAGCGCGCGAACAATCATCTGCCGCTCCATCTCGTGCATCGAGACGATCTCCGGGGGCGCCACCGCGGAGGCCATCTCGTCCTTCGCATCGCTTGCATCTTTGGCATCGTTCGCCATCGCGGTTGCGCCGCCATCCTGGAATTGCAGAACGTCCTCGGCCGTGATCTCCGCATGCGGCGAGAGCATCGCCAGCTTCAGCACCAGATTGCGCAGCTCGCGCACGTTACCGCGCCAGGGGCAGCGCAACAGCATGTCGAGCGCCTCGGCGGTAAAGTGCGAGCCCGGACGTTGCCGCTTGAGAAAATGCCGCGCCAAGGCGACGATGTCCTCCGGCCGCTCGCGCAGCGGCGGAACGACGAGGTGCACTTCGCTGATGCGATGGTAGAGATCGCGGCGGAAGGAGCCGTCGCGTACACCTGCTTCGAGATCGCGATTGGTGGCGGCGATAAGGCGCACGTCGGCGGAGACCTTGCGGCTGCCGCCCAGCCGGTAGTACGGAATGCCGTCGAGCACGCGCAGCAGCTTCACCTGCACGCGAGGATCGAGGTCGCCGACCTCGTCGAGGAACAGCGTGCCGCCGCCGGCCAGCTCGAACAGGCCGGGCTTCACCGATTCGGCGCCGCTGAAGGCGCCCTTCTCGTAGCCGAACAGCTCGCTCTCCACCAGGTGCTCGGGCAGGGCGGCGCAATTCAGGTCGACCCAGGGGCGGCGGCTGCGCGCCGACTGCTCATGAATGATGCGGGCAATCACTTCCTTGCCGGCGCCGGTCTCGCCGGTGATGAGCACGGCGGCATGGTGCAGCGCGACCTGGCGCGCCGCGGCGATCAGCTCCAGCATTTTGGGATCGGCCACCACGATGCCGCGCGGCATTTGGCTGGCGGATAATATCGCGGCCGCTCCGCTCATCGATTCGCCCCTCGCAACTGCCACAACAATGCCGGCACGGCATGCGCCACAAACAGGATTCCTGTCACGTTCAACCTCGCAGAGAAAATATCGGCGCGCCGTGAATCGGGCATTAGGGTTTTGCGCCACCGTGGCGCAAGCCTGGCCGCCGATCGCGCCAGCTTGGCACAACGCGAACATTCACGGCACAAGCCGGATGCTCAGCCGCAAGCTCTTAGCTTCGCCGCGGAAATGGCCGATGCCGTGCATATGGCTGAAGCGGTAATTCCTGGAGGTAGACGGATGAAGCGTTGGTTGTGGTTGGTATTTTCCTTTCTGATAGCCGCGCCGCTGATGGCGAACGACGCGAAACTTGCGCCCGAGCTGAAACAGCCCACCGGCAACCAGACCACTGCCGTAATCGTGCAGTACAGGACGGTGCCGGGCGAGGCGCACCGCGCCCGCATCCGCGCCATGAACGGGACGGTCGGCAAATCGTTCCGCTCGTTCAAGGCCCTTGCCGCGCAGCTGCCGGCAAGCGCGGTGGCGGCGCTCTCCGACGACGATTCGGTGGTCTACATCTCGCCCGATCGTCCCATCCACAGTCATATGAACAACGCAGCGGCGGCGGTGCTGGCGGGCTACGGCTGGGGCCTGGGGCTGGACGGCAGCGGCATCGGAGTGGCCGTCGTCGACAGCGGCATTCACTCCGTCAACGACCTGCGCGACGCCTCCGGGCGGTCGCGGATCATGTATAGCCTCGACCTTGTAGGCGGCAACGGCGACGATGGCTATGGACACGGCACGCATGTGGCCGGCATCATCGGCGGCAACGCTTCGGCGTCGAGCTGTACGAACTGCACCATCCCGATCCGCGGCATCGCGCCTAACGTTTCGCTGATCAACCTGCGCGCGCTCGACAACAACGGACAGGGCAGCGACAGCACGGTGATCGCGGCCATCGACGCGGCCATCCAGCTGCGTGGCACCTACAACATTCGCGTTCTCAATCTCTCCGTTGGGCGTCCGGTGTACGAGAGCTACACTCTCGACCCGGTGTGCCAGGCGGTGGAGCAGGCGTGGAAGGCCGGCATTGTGGTGGTGGTCTCGGCGGGCAACGACGGGCGCGACAACTCGCTGGGCAGCGCCGGCTACTTCACCATTGAGGCGCCGGGCAACGATCCTTACGTGATCACCGTGGGCGCGGCCAACACCGTGGGCACGCCCGACCGGGGCGACGATGTGATGACCAGCTACAGCTCGAAGGGGCCGACGCCGGTCGACTACATCGTGAAACCCGACCTGGTCGCGCCGGGCAACCGCGTGGTCTCGCTGCAGGCGCCGGGAACGCTGCTGGCCAGCTACCCGCAGAACCGGCCGCCCACCTCGTATTACACGCGCGGCACCTTCCCCCGGCCGTCGCCCGATTACTTCATCCTGAGCGGCACCAGCATGGCAACGGGGGTGGTGAGCGGCACCGCGGCGCTGATGCTGCAACAGGACCCGACGCTTACGCCCGACCAGGTGAAGGCGCGGCTGATGAAGACCGCATATAAAAACCTGCCGCGCTACACCACGGTGGTCGATAACGGAACCACCTATACCATCCAGGCCGACGGCTTCACCGTGGGAGCGGGCTACCTGGACGCTCAGGCGGCGCTGAGCAGCACCGAGCGCGCGCCCAGCCCTGCCCGCTCGCCTGCCGCTACCTATGATCCGGCCAGCGGCGAAGTCTTCTTCGTCGCCGACGGTACAACAGTGTGGGACCAGGCGGCGGTGTGGGCGCCCGCGGTGGTTTGGGGAAGCAATGCATTCCTCAGCGCCGACTCCGCCATGTGGGGGAACTCGGCGATGTGGGGGAACTCGGCCATGTGGGGCAATTCGGCCATGTGGGGGAACTCGGCGATGTGGGGCAATTCCGCCATGTGGGGAAACTCCGCCATGTGGGGCAATCTGATCATCACGGGTGAGAACTGAGCCCAGGAGGGCGTCATGGTTGGAACACACGAGCTCCCGACGTTCGAACGCAAGCTGGGACTGAGTGCCGCACAAACGCGCCGGGCGCTGGCCTTCGGTACAGCGATCCTTAGCCTGGCGCTGATGGTGGACCAGCCCGCGAGCCTGGCGCATCGTCTGCTGCAGAAGGTCTCGGCGCGGATCGACATCGTTCTCCAACTGACGCCCTCCGCCGGGGAGCAGTTGCAGGAGCCGACGGAGCAGCGAGCGTCGCTCGAGCAGGAGTTTCTGTCGAGCGACCTCGTGCGCGCCTTCAGCGCGCTGGGCCGCCACTGATCCGTCCGTTCCCTGAAGCCGCGCGTACGGCGCTGCATGCAAAAAGGCCGCACCAGCAGAGAAAAGAACCCCATCTCGCAACCCGCAGCACTGTACTTGTCCGCCCATTCTGCCGATAGCGTAATGGAGGGCGTGTTCCTGGGCGAACCACTGCCGAGACTCTCCCGAGATGTTGGCCATGGCGGAAGAAGACAAAGCACCGGAGATGACGGCCTCGGCGAAGGCGCTAATTGCGGCGGTCCTCTGCTGCGGCGCGGCTGTGCTGGCGGCCGAGTTCCTGCACGCCAGCTGGCCCTCTCCCGCAAAGTTCCTGTGCTACGTGCTGGTGACCGCGTTTGCCTCGCGCATGCGGGTGGTGCTGCCGGGAATCTACGGCACCATGTCGGTGAATCTGGTGGTGATCCTGGTCTCGCTGCTGGAGCTGTCGCTGCCGGAGACGCTGGTGATGGGCTGCGTTGCCGCCATCTTTCAGACCTGGCGGCAGAAGCACATGAACCTGGTGCATCTGGCGTTCAACACCGCCGACATTGCCATTTCGGTGGAGCTCTCCTCCCGCTTCTTTCATAGCTCGGCGGCATGGATGGGTCCGCACCTGGCGCCGCGCCTGATGATCACCGCGGTGGTCTACTTCGTGGCTAACACCCTGCCGGTGGCAGGCATCGTGGCCCTCAGCGAAAAGCGCGTCTTCCGCAAGACGTGGACTGCCTGTTACTTCTGGAGCTTTCCCAACTACCTGGTGGGCGCCGCTATCGCATGGCTGATCACCTGGTCGAGCGCCAGCCTGGGATGGCAATCCTGGCTGCTGATGCTGCCCATCCTCTACCTCATCTATCGCTCCTATTGTCTCTACCTGGGCAAGCTGGAGGACGAGAAGAAGCACGTCGAGCGCATCGCCGAGCTGCACCTGCGGACCATCGAGGCGCTGGCCCTGGCCATCGACGCCAAGGACCACACCACGCACGACCATCTCAAGCGGGTGCGGGTCTATGCCGAAGGCATCGGCCGCGAGATGGCACTGAAAAAGATCGATATGGAGGCGCTGCGCGCCGCTGCCTTGCTGCACGACATCGGCAAGCTGGCCGTGCCCGAGCACATCATCAACAAGCCGGGGCGGCTCACGCCGGAAGAGTTCGAGAAGATGAAGATCCATCCCGTCGTGGGCGCCGAGATCCTGGAGCGCGTGAATTTCCCTTATCCGGTGGTGCCCATCGTGCGCGCGCACCACGAGCGCTGGGACGGCAGCGGCTATCCCGACGGACTGAAACAAGAAGAGATTCCCATCGGGGCGCGCATCTTGGCGGTGGTGGATTGCCTGGACGCCATCTCGTCGGACCGGCAGTATCGCCGCGGCCTGCCGCTGAAAGACAGCGTGGCGGAGATCGTGGGGCAGTCGGGCAGGCAATTCGATCCTCAGGTAGTGGAGGTGCTGCAGAGGCGCTATCTCGAGTGGGAGGCGGAGGCGGCCGCGGCGGCTGCAGAGCAACCGCAGCTTTCCACCGATATCAAGATTGCCAACGGCCAGGCGCCGGCGGCAGGATTCGAGACCACGCAGCCGGGCGGAGTTCGCGAGTTGGACGCTCTGGCCTCCATTGTCGCCGCGCGCTACGAGGCGCAGGCGCTGCTGGAGTTCAGCACCGACCTGGGGCGCTCGCTGGGGCTGGACGAGACGCTGTCGGTGGTGGCGGCGCGGCTGCGCAAGCTGATCCCCTACGACGCGGTCGCCATCTATCGGCTGCGCGAGGAGACGCTCGCCACGCAGTACGCCACCGGCGACGACTATCGCGCCTTCGCTGCGCTGAAAATTCCGCTGGGCGACGGCGTTTCGGGATGGGTGGCCGAGAACCGCAAGCCCATCATTAACGGCAATCCCGCCGTCGAGCCTGGCTATGTGGCGGGACGGCACGGCGATGGCCCGATGACTTCGGCGCTGGCGGCCCCTCTCATCGGCGCCGACGATCAGCTGTTAGGCGTGCTGACGCTCTACAAGCAGGAGCCCGACGCGTTTTCCACCGACCACCTGCGCATCCTGCTTGCCATCAGCGACAACATCGCCGCCTCCATCCAGAACGCCGCCAAGTATCAGGACGCCGCCGACTGGGCTCGCGTCGACTATCTCACCGGGCTGCCCAACGCGCGCTCGCTGTTTCAGCACCTGGATGCGGAGATCTCGCGTTGCGCTCGCGAGAGCACGCGGCTGGGGGTGATCTTCTGCGATCTCGACGGATTCAAGCAGGTCAACGACCGCCACGGGCACATCGCCGGCAACCAGCTGCTGCAGTCCTTCGCCGTCCGGCTGCGCGGCGCTTGCCGTTTGTATGACTACGTCTGCCGCATGGGCGGCGACGAGTTTGTGGTGATTGCCCCCGGACTGAGACGCAGCGACGTGCCGAAGATGAGTGCGCGCCTGGCCGCGGCCGCCGCCTGCTGCGCTAAAGATATCTGTCCCGGGACCGAGGTCACGGTCAGCTTCGGCATCGCCTTGTATCCCGAGGACAGTTGCAGTGCAGCGCAACTGCTGGTGGAAGCCGATAAGCGCATGTACGCGATGAAGAAAGAGCACCATCTGAGCGGGCCGCTGCTCGCCCTGCCCAGCCCCAGCCTGAGCTCGCTGGCGCAAATCGCGTGCCGGTGAACGGGTCCATTCGGGCGCGCTCGGTCAGAAATGTTCACCACGGAGACACGGAGCGCACGGAGGTTGGTTAAGTTTCAATTCTCTCCTTGTACTCCGTGCCTCAATGGTGAATTCTCGTTTTCATGCGAGGCAGCCAGCAAGGGACTTCGTATCAGGGCAAGGCTTCAAAAACTCATCTATTCGTAGGGTGTCATCCTGAGCTTCGCAGGATGTCATCCTCGGCTTGGTAGGGTGTCATCCTGAGCGCAGCGGTCGCTGCACGGCCGCACTCCCGCCGCTCAGGATGACACCTCTTTAAGACGAATGTGCACTC
>Ga0070741_10015765_pt1 | contig 12737 bp, 11 predicted proteins | sample Coa_R1_4_FD_66440 | JGI IMG/M metagenome (GOLD analysis project Ga0070741, IMG submission 66440) | Surface soil microbial communities from Centralia Pennsylvania, which are recovering from an underground coalmine fire - Coalmine... | ecosystem: Environmental > Terrestrial > Soil > Unclassified ...
TGCGGTATGAATCGCGTCGCGCTTGACTTGTGTACGGGCAGGCAGTTCAGTCATGAGCCCCCTCTTGCACTTCAGACGCCAAGCTTGGAAGCACGCTCTCGGTCTGGAGCAGAGAGCGGCCAGAGAACACATGAGGAGAAACGACCACTAACCCCCAGAGATTGGCAATCCCAGCACCGACGATGAAGCCTGCTCTCACTCCATCCCAGAAATCAAATCGGTTGAAAGCCTGTTGCAGAGCAGTGAGACCGTGCAAATGGGGAGTACTGAGCATGGTTGGGGCTGCCTGAGTGGTAGCAAGCATCACCCCAAGCGTGCAGAGGACGGCGGCATAGATGGGCAGAGCGAGAGGGCGTGCCATTCTCCGCCGGTTGAGAAAAAAAATGACGGCAGCGAGCAGGGTGAAAACGGCGCTACCAATCGCCTCGAAGGGATACAAGATCAGGCCTGGACCCAGATCCGCCCACCGGCTAAAGGCCGCCCAGGCAGAGGCACCGAGGTGTTGCCAGGCAGGCATCTCAATGAGCGTGCGGTTGAGGGCTGTAAAATTGCTCCCCCCCAGGAAAGCGGCCATGAAGATACAACTGAGAAGGAGAGCGTACGTTCTTGAGAAAGCGGAGTGCTTCGCGCTTCCCTGATCAGGTCGAGTCATGAGATTTCTTCTCCTATAATCATACTAGACTGTCTAGTATGATTATAGGCTGGAGAGAGTGCAGCGTCAAGGGAGGCGAGATACTCTCTCTGTTGAGATATACAGAGACGATGACTGGAGGAAAAGTCTGCTGCCACTCATTGGCAAACTCTTACTTTCGCCCGTCTCCAGCTCGTTGCGCATCCCATGGGTCATATCACTCCAATAGCAACGCTCGATAGTAGAACAATATTTATAAATCTTCTGCTCCTGGCACACTGATGGCAGATGCAGTTGTTTTCTCGGCACGCCTGCGTGAATAGTGAACCAACAGGTAGAGAATGAAGCTCAGGAGCAGCAGATTACGAGCAGTAGTGGCTATATAGAAGCGAGGGTCATTGGGTACGAGGAGCAAGCCACCTGGAGCAGTCGTGTAGATAAAAGGATAGATCCAGGTTGTCAACGCTCCGATCAGAATCCAGGGAATGAGCCACCAACGACGACTTCGGCTACTGGCACCGACATAGGCTACCAACGGAACAACCCAGATGAGATACTGCGGGCTAAATACTTTGCCGGTGATCATGATAACGAGTATGGTCAAAAGGCTGGCAGTAGCCAGGTCGATGCGGGAGCGCCACTGTAACCACCATGTGTAGAGGAGTCCCGCAACCAGCAAAATTGTGGCAAGCAGCGAGACCTTCGAGGAAAAGTGACTGAGCACATTGAGCGAGCCAAAAGTAAATTCGTAACTCAGCGAGCTATTTCTCAGCAAGCTCAATAGCCATATGAGCGATGCCGGAAGGGATTCTACTTGAACAGGGCGATTGCCAAAATAACCGAGCGGTGCGAGTGTGCCCTCAACACTCAGACGCAATGATATAGCCACGACTACGACACATACCGCAATAAATACCGCCAGTGGGGTCCATCTTTGCCATGCAAACCACTTACCCTGCTCCGCACGCTGTTGTGCGATCAGGAAAGGTATAATCAGTACTATGGGATAAATCTTAAATAAGGTCGCAAGCGCCAGCAACGCAAAAGCCCAGTTCCACCTTAGACGCGCAGCGCAGAACAAAGAAAGCAAAGTTAGAGCGGAGGGTATAAGGTCAAATCTACCCACCGCCGTTGCCCAGGCTCCAGCTACCATGTAGAGAGCACAGGAAATTGCAGCTTGCCTCGAACGAAAGCGTAAGAGCAAAATATAGATCGCAGCGGCAACCAGCGCCATCCAGATAGCAAAGGTCACCTGGTACCAGTACGATGGGCCAATCAAGCCTAGCGTGAAGGGTATCAGCGTCAGGAGCGGATATTCATGAGGCAATGCATGATGCGCCCAATCAGGTGATTGTGCCGCAACCATTTGCACTATCGCTGGCGGGAAACCATGACGCTGCAAACTCTTCACAATAGCATCACGCGTAATAAACGTAATTCCGCTGTCTGGCTGCGTGATAAATGCACATTGTGTGTCTGGCAAGGTATGCAGCGCAGGCATACCATACCAGAATGCGAGCGCGTAACATTGGTACTTGGCAGCATCGGTGTAGGTTTTGAACATTTGCCAGGAGGCACCGTAATACAAGAGCCCACACATGGACAAAACGATCACTGCATCTAGCAGGTACGGCAGAAGGCGCTTTCTGCTTGTTCGGGAGAGCGGGGCTTCGCTCTCTGTTTTTCGCGTTTTTACATCCACAGAGGTTGCCTATCCTCTACTTAATGACACTCCCATCGCCGTCATCGGCAGATGAGTTTCTGAACACCGTCAGCAGGGTAGCCTATCCCCCAGGGGATCTTCTCTATGAGAAGTGGTTGAACGGCTGACTAATCCAGACAACAAGCCTCCCGCATTTCGAGCGACCAGGGGCGTGTCTGCCCTACTACTACGCCGGGACGAACCTGGACGTAGATACGTGATCGAACGAGGAAATATCACTTGTTCACCGTAGGCGATCTGGTGCATATTGACCGCACCAACCACATCCCGATGACCAGTAAAAGCACAATTCTTGCAGTTCCACGCTCTGCCCTTTGGCTTCTTTTTGCGCCCACATACAGGACACTGGCTACTTGTTCCTCGTTCTGAGCCAGTGAAGCTCATGATGCGGGCTTGTGTTGATTTCTGCGTGAGGTAGTCAATATCCTTGCCATATTCCCACAAAGACATGCGTTGGTTGTGGTGCCTGCCACTGTCCTTCTCTCGGACTCCTTGAGGATTGCCAATGAAGAGGAAACCAACTTCTTGCTCGACACAAAAGTTGATCACCTGTCTGGTGGCTTTGTGGCGCTGATCGCGAATGCGCCTTTCTGATCGGGCAAGCAGGCGGTTCTTTGCTCGTTGCAGTTTGTGCCAACGCCGCGATCCCTTCTGGCATCTGGACTGCTTCTTCGCCACTTTGCCAAATCGTTGGTTTCTTTGACGTTTGAGAGAACGAATGCCACGTCCTGAGACAACCAGGGCTTTACCCGTATTGGTAGAAACGGCAGCTAAATGAATTTCCCCTAAATCCACCGTCCCACGAACCTCTCCAGGGACCTGTTCGGCCTCAGGGATTTCCACACAGGCATGCAGTTCAAAGCCATTATTCCACACCAGCGTACACGCTCCACTGTTTTGGGGAAGTTGAAGGGGAAGCACGATAGAAGGACGACCACTGCACACCTGCGCCGCTTCCATCTGAGCCGCCTTCATGCGTCCAAACATCTGTTTTGAGGGGTGCAATCTATACACACGGACTGTAATCATGGGACAATTCTAGCATGTCAACACATGGCTTGCAAGTAGGGAAAACCAGATGGGTATACGCTTCCATTGCCTCCCATCTGGTCTTTGGGGTAGTCTTGACCCGTATCACTGCTTGGACAAGGACTAGCTAACCATACGTTCCACTTGTGAGATGGCTAGACTAAGTCGATTTTGTCGATATCGGGCGTATAAGCTGAACTATTGGAAAAGGTGATCGTGTTGTTCCCTGCCTTGAGCGTGACGGAGATGTTCATAGTGACTACCTCGTTCCAATCGCCAGTGGCGGGAAAACTGACCGAGAAGGATGAGCCACCGTTGATGCTGATATTGGCGCTACGATAGGTGCCAATACCAAAGGTAGAGGTATCACCATCAATGTAGGAGATAACTAACCTGTGGGTGCCTGCACTACTTACATTGACATTGTTGAATTGCAAGGTGCCACCTTTGCCAATATAGCCAACGTTTTTCCCACCTGAACAGCCCGTACAATTTTGTACTATCGCACCACCTGCCAGGGTATTGCTGGAAGACTCGGCTTCATAGGTAGAGAAATTGCCATAGACGGAGTTCGTACCGCCGAGCTGAGCAGTGATCCTGTCAATGTCGGGTGCCCAGGTACTACTATTGGAGAACAGAATCGTGTTATTGCGTGCCGTCAGATAAGCTGAGATCTTGACGCTTCCGACAGTTGACCAGCTTCCCGTCGAGGGGAAGATAACTGAAATCCCTGTCCTGCCATTCACGCTGATAGTCGCTGTACGCGCACTACTATCTCCATTGATATAGTAGATAGTCACGACCTGTGGACCTGGAAGCTTGGTCTGCACATTGTTAAACTGCAAGGTGCCGCCGTTGCCGATATGGCCGACGTTGTTGCCACCTGAGCAATTAGTACAGCTCTGTACCACCGCACCCCCTGCCAGAGTGTTGCTGGAAGATTCCGCTTCATAGTTGGCAATGCCTGGCTCTGTGCCACTGATCTTGAGCATGACGACGCCATGTGAGGGAACGCTTGCAGTATAGCTCGTGGAGAAACTGCCCAGGTTGCTGTGTGCCCATAAATCGCGGACCTGGGCACTTCCCGTCAGGTCAATATCACTCCACTTCACCGTAATATTGGCGGTTGATCCTGTACGGTTCAGCAGAGCAACGGCTCTTTGCCCGGAACCACTGAGGACCTTCGACCAGACCTGCAAGCCAATTGACGGCTCACTGACCTTGATGGCCTGCAAATCAAGGGGGTCTTGATCGACAGCGATCACTTCGCTATCCGTGAGGATAGATCGCGTGGTACTCGACATAGTTGTGATATTGTTACCCGCGAGCAAGGGGGCTCCGGCAATAGCCCAGAGGCTGAAATGTGCCTGGCTTTCCGTCGTGCTAATCCCCGAAGCACCTACCTCCATCATATCAGGGTCATTGTAGCTTTCTATCGATTGGGCATCAGGATGAAGTGTGGCAGCATCAAAATTTTTCAGAATATCGCTCCAGGCAACACTACCCTGGGAAAAGCTGATATCGTTGGAGGTCCGCCAGGAATTTCCAGTGCTTGGTCCCCAATTCCAGGGATCTGCCACGCCCCACTCACAAACGCTGAAAGCCATAGGATGACCGGTCTGCGCAGTGGCCTTTGAGATCGAGTCACGGACCTGCGCATATTGGGTCGACGGGGTGAGACCTAATTGTACACCGCCACACCAGTCCACTTTGACATAATCAAAGCCCCATTGCTCGAATTGCAGCATGTCCTGATCATAGTGACCATAGCTTCCCTGGCTTGTACCACCGCAGCCATTCGCGCCAGCATCCGTATAAATACCAGCCTTGAGTCCTTTGTTATGGATGTAAGTGGCAACAGCGGCCATACCACCAGGCCACTTGCTCTGATCCACAGTGATGTTCCCGTTGCTATCGCGTGTTCCGCTCCACCAACCTTCGTCAATGTTGACATATTGGTAGCCAGCGGCCTTCATACCACTGTTGACAACAGCATCAGCTGCAGCCTCGATCACAGACGCGTTGATGTTCGCAAAATTGGCATTCCAGCTCGACCAGCCCATAGCCGGGGTCATAGCCTGGCTATTAGCCACCGCCAGAGCCGAGGGCGCGGTTTTGTAGCCAAACAGCCAGAAAGTGCAGGAGCAGATTAAGAGGACTAGAAGGGCTAATGTACGTAGAGCTAAGTGTCGCCAGTGAAGAGAATACTTCTGTAGCACCTGTTGTGCCTGGGAGTGGAGTTCCTTCTGCATGTGTATCTCCATCTTTGCTTATCTCCTCCTTCCATAGAGGGATAAAATACACGCATGACAACAGAGAAGGCCTGAATGTGAAATAACGGTGAGCAGACAGGCTTGATCAAAGGCGTTCTCGACTTTTCCTGGCTATGGCATATGGCAGCAGGCAACCAGCATCCAGACAAACACATGCTTTGAAGGTATATATCAAGTAAACGCCTTTGACCTCGCGGGAATTAAACAGAAAGACCAGTTGCGTTTTGTTGCATTTTGAGAGCGGCCATAAAAGTTCAGGAGAGCTAAAACAAACAGCGTTGAAGCTCTTCCCTGAGCTTTAGCGGTTCTCTATGGCTAGTGGTTATCATCCCCCAGGGTGATATTTTTATTATAATGCGCGAAACGCGCATTGTCAATGCGTGAATGAGCCTGTTTTCACCATTATTTATGCTCATATATGCAACATTCAAGCTTAAACAATCTAGGCCCCAGGAGGTCATTGACGACCCATAATTGTGAGTTAAAGTCGTTATTAATAGTGTGAAGATAGCACTTAAAAGGAGACAGGTTTATGCACTGGTTAGCAGCTTTTTTCTTACGAGCATTCGTCCTATCGCGCGATTTAGCGATAAACATAAATATATTGCAGATCTTACAAAATGCCCTGCATGTGATGGGATATCCGGCAGTGGCCCTTTTTATTATGATTGAGAGTTCTGGCATTCCCTTTCCTGGCGAGACGATGCTGTTACTGGCCTCGTTCTATTCAGCCATTGATCACCAACTGCAAATACCAATTATTATCGCTTGCGCCGCATTAGGAGCTATCATGGGAGATAATATTGGTTATTATGTTGGGCGCACGGGGGGCAGAGCTATTGTTGATCGCTATGGTCGCTACGTGTTTCTCAAGCCGGAACATCTGGCGCAGGCAGAGAAATTTTTTGCGAAGCATGGTGATAAGACGGTTTTTCTGGGTCGCTTTGTGGCTGTATTACGCGCCTGGGCAGCATTTTTAGCAGGTGTCAATCATATGCACTGGCGCACGTTTTTCATTTACAACGCGGCTGGAGGTATTCTGTGGGCCACAATCTTTGGTCTCATTGGCTATTATGCAGGCCGGTTCTTTAACGATAATTTCAGTCTGGTAGAACGTTTTGCCCGCGATCTAAGCTGGACTATAGGAGGCGTGATCGTGCTGGGCGTCGCTATTGTTGTTCTCATCGTCTATATACGACGTAAGAGGCAGGCTAGTAAGAGCTAAGGCTGCTCTTAGCACAAACCGAAAATCATGCGCATCTCCGTTTACAGTTATCCTATGCCAGGAGGATGTGTTACAATGAACATGCAGCAAAAACAGGTTCTGTTCGGAAAATGAGGTGTAGGTATGCCAGCGTTGGAAGCAGGTCACAGATTTGAGCGCTATCGTGTACTGCGTCTGTTAGGAAGTGGTGTGTCCGGCGAGAGCTACGAGGCTGAAGATCCAGTGCTTCAGCGCACAGTAACCCTCAAGCTTATTCAGCCAGGAATCGTGTTACCTGAAGCAGCACGACGACAGTTTTTTCGCGAGATGCAAGGGATTAGCGCACTCTCACATCCTTATCTAGCCGCCATCCTTGATTATGGTGAGGTCGATGGACAATTGTATGTTGTACGTCGTTTCGTGGAAGCAGGTTCGCTGCTAGGCAATGAGGGCCGCACATCATACCGCCCTCCACTCCCAGTCGCCAATGCTATCACCTATGCCTACCAGCTCTCTCAAGCACTCCAGAATATACATAATTATGATTATGTACATGGCTCCCTCACCTTTTCTAATATTCTGGTGCTTCATGTCTCTAAAGCAGAAAATGGTGCAGGTCGCGCACCATTCTTGCTGGCTGACGTGAGCACAACCTACTTTGTACGCCGCTTCGGCCAGCCACAAACGACACGCCTACCACTAACAGCCGCTCCTGAACAGCTAGGAGGCCGGGTCACACGTGCCAGCGATCAATACGCACTCGCAGTATTGCTCTATTTCTGGCTCACGGGACGCCCCCCCTTTGTGGGTTCATCAAAGGAAATTGAACAACTGAAGCTCACTGAAGCCATCCCTGCACCTAAATCGCTTAATCGAGGGATGACACTTGAGCAAGAAAATATTCTGCGGCGAGCACTGCGAGCTCACCCGGAAAAGCGCTATCCTTCTATCATTGAGTTTACCGAGGCACTTATAGCATCGCTCTCTCATCTCAGCCCCATTGCAGCACCATCTGAACCTATCGCTCAGGTCGCTGCCACAACGTTTATTACAGAGGAGAGGCCAGCAGTTAAGCCGGAGACGACGCTCGAACGGGGTCCGCGTCCCCAGATTCTGCCTGACGTGCCACAGCCGATACCAGAACCAACACCTGTTCCCCCACAGCCGCAGCCTGAGCCAGAACCCGCGCCAGAGCTAGCACCACCCGAACCGGATACAGAGCCAGAAATACGTCCTCAACCTGCGCCAGATATTATCACACCCATTCCTGACCCAGACCCGACGCCCATTCCTGAGCACTTACCAACACCATCAGAAGAACCCGCGAAAAAAGAAGAACCTCGGCCATCGCAATCACGGGCGACTGATTGGGATGGCAGACCGGTGGTAAAACAGGCACCCACTGCATACTTTATCATCACCTCTCCTTATAGCAAGGAACCACGCGAGGTAATTGTACACCTTGAGGAGACCACGCTCGGGCGTGCCGGTTCGAGCGATATCTTGCTCGATTATGATACATTTACATCACGACACCACGCCCTGCTAAAACACGTTGGGGCAACCTATATCATTTATGATCGGTATAGCGCTTATGGGACGGCAGTAAATGGACATATGCTCGACAAAGATGCGGGATATACGCTCAAAGACGGCGATACTATTCGTATCGGTGTCTACGAACTAGTTTTCCGCCTTAAAACGATGGCGCAAGATGGCAGCGTTTCAAGCGAACACGCGCTATCTTAGTTTTTTCAGCGGTATCTGCCAGTATACTGCTTTTTCACGTTTCTTTTCGTAGCACTTGGATTTCTAGTAGGTAAGGAGTTTCTGCGCATGCAGGTTCATGCACAAGCCACACCGCAAAGAAGCGGGCTGGAGTACAAGTGGGTCGTGGCATTGGTCGTTATTATCGGGGTATTTATGAGCATCCTCGATCAGACCATTGTGAACATCGCTATTCCCCGCCTGCAAACTGCCTTTGGGGCAGATATCCATAGCGTCCAATGGGTATTGACAGCCTATATTCTTACACTGGGCGTCGTAACACCTACATCTGCTTTCTTCTCTGATCGCTTCGGCATTAAACGCGTCTATATTCTTTCGCTTGCTGCATTTACGCTTGGCTCAGCATTGTGCGGGCTAGCATGGAGCTTGCCAGTTCTTATCTTCTTCCGCATTCTGCAGGGGATCGGTGGGGCATCCCTTTTCCCGCTGTCAATCACACTGCTTTTCCGCGAGTTTCCACCACAACAACGCGGTACCGCGATGGGATTTTTCGGGATACCGGCGCTGCTCGCTCCGGCCATCGGTCCTACGTTCGGCGGTTATCTCGTGACATATGCTGACTGGCAGGCAATCTTCTATATCAATGTGCCGGTGGGCATTTTCGCAGTCATTCTCGCAGCAATCTCCTTGCGTGAAGCTCCTATTTATCGCAACACACGTTTCGATATCCTGGGATTTCTTTTTGCAGCAGCTGGTCTCGGAGCGCTTCTGTATGCTCTCTCTGATGCCAGTACAGATGGTTGGGGATCTACGAAGGTGCTCGGCTTCCTCTTTGCAGGCATATTTGTGCTGGTGCTCTTTGTTTTTATCGAACTTATGCTTGCACGGCAAGAAGCCAGGCCACTCCTCGATCTGCGACTCTTCAGAAATGGACCATTCGCAACAAGCACGATTGCAAGCGTGTTCGTCATCTTCAGCCTGTTCGGCGGCATTTTCCTCTTCCCCATCTATCTACAAAGCCTGCGCGGTCAGAGCGCGTTCCAGGCAGGCCTGCTTCTGCTTCCTCAAGCACTCGCATCAATGGTCACTCTGATTCTTGGCGGACGGCTAGTTGATCGTATCGGGGCACGCGTAGTGATGATCCCAGGATTGCTGATCCTTGCTTTCGCCACGTGGCAGCTTTCGTTTATCACACTTTACACACCTTATGGTTGGCTACAACTCCTGCTGATTATTCGAGGACTGGGCTTTGGACTCTGTGTTCAGCCGTTGACGGTGACTGGTCTCTCAGAGATGGGACCTCGGCAATTGCCACAGGCATCATCAATCAATACGGTCACGCGTTCCGTATCCAGTTCCCTGGGCATTGCTGTGCTGGCAACACTGGTACAGACGCAGAGCAAGGTGCACTATACGCATCTTGCCGAGCAGGTCACACAAGGTTCGCCCACCGGTCAATTGCTGCCAGCCATCGAAGCAGCTCTCGTGGCACGAGGAGCCGATATGCATGCCGCGTACACAGCCGCTATACAGATCATAGCCGGGATGGTACAAAGGCAAGCCTACGTCCTTGCCATTCAGGATGCCTTCAGGTTTACGCTCGTAATGATCGCTGTGGCAATTATCGCTGTCTTTTTCGTACGCAGCCGTCGCCGCCGAGCTGCCACTATACCGACTACGCCAGGAGGTACGCAGCAACCAGTGCAAGCAGAAGAGGTTCAGGCACGCTCAATGGCACTTGTAGAGTGAGTTGTGCCCGCATCACGCTACCGACGAGATCAGCGATCTACGAGAGAACGTGTTAATGTTACAATAGTGACAAATGTGCGGTAAAGATCAAGCAGGTTCCCATTCAGGATTTTGACGGTACGAGGTGTAACAAGCTCGACGCCACGAACCCAGGTTGCCATCTCGGCCATATCCGCAACGAGGAAGGTGATTGCTAACTCGACGGGTAGCTTGAATGGGGGGGCTTGCATTGTATGCAGGTTGCGCACAGCACGAGTAGCTCCGGCACGCAAGAGTTCGCAGGCAACGCTGGGATGCAGATTGGCGGCCGCAAAACGGGTAATAGATTGCTTGACGATGACTTTTTCGGCATTGGGGGCGATAGATTGTGCCTCCTGCGCAGTTACAGCATCGCCACTGACGAAGATAATGGGCACGTTGTAGTGTGCTGCAACCAGCGCATTGATGCCCGATTCTCCTACAATCTCTCCGTTGATGCGTACTTCCCAGATAGCTCGCGGGTTATAGGAGTGCGAGAGAACGGTATGTTCAGCGCCAATGGAGCCATGATAGCTGACGAAGCAGATACCATCGAAGCTAGCATCCAAGCCTTCCATCATGTACAAGGGCTTGTGCTTACCGGTAATTAGCGTGGCTCGCCCCAGCAGATCTTGTGGAGGAAGGTTACGCATGGTGTGGTGCGAGTCATTAACGACGAATTCGGTTGCCCCACCCTCGATTGCACCAGAAATAACTGCGTTCACCTCATCGGTAAGCAGGCGCACCCCTTGCGCGTACTCAGCACTGCCAGGAGTGATTTGCTCCCAGGCGACAATCCCGCTGGTGCCTTCAAAATCTGTGGAAAGGAAGAGTTTCATGGTGATGTGCTCCTGTAGTAGATGTGCACTTTTTTGGATAGCATCATTAGCATAATTGTATCATTAGAGAGCTTTTTTGTAAGGCCTGAAAGCGGATCTATGCTATGATAGAACAAGCATCAACGTTCAGGAGTAAGACATGGCACAATTCCATCATCGGAAACTCCCCGATTATTCTACATTATTAGCAGGACATACCCCACCGAGTGAGGTTGGTTTTCGCTCTGAGCGCCTGCAAATCTGGTACAATAACACGGCAAAAGGTTGGGCAGATCCAGCACCACATAAGCATTTGGAGAGCGACGAATGTTTTATTGTGCTACAGGGGCAGATTGTCGTTGAAGTGGAAGGCGAGCGCCATATCATTGGACCGCGCGAGTTTTGCTGCTTTCCACGAGGCGTGTACCATAGCGTTATCGAGGTTTACCCTCCGGTGGAGAGTTTGATGATTCGCGCTCCTTCTGTGCAAGATAAAATATATCAGGAGCGTTCTAACTGAAGGGCATCTCCAAATTCCCTTTTTAACCCTTCTTGACCGCATTCAGTTAGCCGTACGGCTCGACCCGTGGGCAGTTTTTCTATCCATTGTAGCTGGAATAAGCGCTCGGTGAGGGCAGATCCCAATGCTCCTGCCAGATGGTAGCTCCGCTCACTCCCTGAAGGGTGTCACCGCCTGCGAAGTGTTTCAGCGATTTCTCGAAGTGAAGAAATCACTTTGGGGTGATGCGCGTCACGGTCTCGGTCGTACTACGCAGTCAGTGTCGGAGATAAGAGCGTGGATACGGTATTAAAATAGATCGAATGGGGACAAGATGAAAGCGCTTTACAAATCCTCATGTTCTTGACGCTTCGGGCGTGCGCGTCTTCGTTCTTTGAAAGCCTCAAAATCGCTACGTGATATACGATACCCTCTCCCTATATCAATAGCAGGCAATTCGCCCGATGCGATCCAATTGCGGACAGTACGAGGATTGACCTTCAGACTTTTGGCTATCTCCTCAACGGTTAATACTTCTTCATCTTCCCGCATACGCTTTACTCCTCCGTTTTTGTTAGTAGTATACTTCATCCGTCAATATTTTCCGACAGCTTACTTAGACATTGACATTTTCCGAATACTCACTTATAATTCTATTAGATACCTTTCTTTACCAATAATGCCGATGAAAAGTAGGAGTGTAGGATGACGAGGGATGGAAAGCTGCCCCGTCTCTCTTTCGGAAGCGAACGATATGCAACAGATCATCACTGCAAAACTGAAACTCCTTCCTGCTCCAGAGCAATCTCATGCCTTACGAGAGACCCAACTGACGTATCGAGATGCCCTCAACGCGGTGAGTCGCTATGCCTTTGTGCAGGGCAAAACCAGCAGTGTCACCCGGCTGCACAAAGGCATGTATGCTGAGCTTCGTGCCCGCTATGGTCTACCCTCGCAATTGGCCTGTAGTGTCGAGCGGCAGGTCTCAGCTACCTACAAGGGACTGTGGACCAAACTCAAGAAGAATGCCGAGCATCGCCGGGCGAAGATCACGAAAAAACGCTT
>Ga0070741_10015766_pt1 | contig 12737 bp, 11 predicted proteins | sample Coa_R1_4_FD_66440 | JGI IMG/M metagenome (GOLD analysis project Ga0070741, IMG submission 66440) | Surface soil microbial communities from Centralia Pennsylvania, which are recovering from an underground coalmine fire - Coalmine... | ecosystem: Environmental > Terrestrial > Soil > Unclassified ...
GCACCAAGGCCAACTACGTCCACTCCTGGGGCCTGGGGATCTGCCCCCTGATCGGCAAGGCGATCACCGGCGAGCTCGGCGTGTCCAGCGACATCGATCTCCAGCGCAACGCCAACTCCATCATCCAGTTCCGCCGCCGACTGCAGTACGGGCAGTGGGGCGAGGGGCCCAGCTTCATCTCCGGCCGCAAGTACCTGGCCCCGGTGCTGGAATCGCACTGGCTCGAGCGCTTCCGCGACGAGGAGACCCGGCTCGATGATCCCGACCGGCTGGCCGCGTTCCGCTCGTTCAACGCCACCACCGAGCTCACCGGGTTCCTGCTGCACTACGACTGCCGGGCCGGGATGTCCGACACCGGGCCCTACCCGCTCGACCCCGCCAACCCCGATGGCGGTTTCGTCCTCGTCCGGGACCACTTCCTCTACGAGCAGGCCTACGACTGGTCCGAGCCGCTTTCGGACCTGCCGTACTGCGTCACCCAGGCGATGTTCTTCCGGCCCGACACCCCGGTGGAGATCCGGATCAACGACATCGCCACCACGTTCGCCCGCCCCGGCAACTACCTGAAGTACCTCTCCGGCGCGGTCGTCTACGCCCGCGACCGGTGGGACACCCCCGTCTCCCAGGTCCGCCGCCTCGACGACGTCGAGATGGCCCGGATCGTCAAGCGCTGCAACGAGTCGATGCTCGCGCTCTACAACTCGATCAGCGAGCTGAGCTGGGACGACCGGATCCGCAACGGGACCAAGGTGTACTGCCGCGACTTCGTGCTGCCCTTCGCCCGCGCGGCCGGGGTATGGGACGAGTGGCTGGCCGACGGGTACGACGACTTCGCCCCCGAGACCGAGCAGGCCTACCCGTTGCTGGTCAGCGGCCAGGCTGCTCCGGTGCTGGGCGCGGTGTTCCTGATGGGGCAGGGCCTGGTGCCCGACTCCGGCCTCGGCTCCGCCCCGACCGTGGGCGAGGAGGCGCTGCCCGCGCTGCACGCGGTGGCGCTTCGTGGCAACGTGGCCGAGGTGCCGGGGGGTATGACGGACGAGCTGATCGACGCCGACCTGCTGGTGCACACCCCGGCCGGGTACCTGCTCACCGAGGCCGGGCACGCCCGCCACGACGAGCTGCTGGCCGCCGAGCGGGCCGGGCTGGATCTCGATCGGCTGGGCCAGATCTATGAGCGGTTCCTGGCGGTGAACGGACCGATGAAGGCGGCGTCGGCGAAGCCGATCCCTCACGACTCCTCCGGCGATGACGCGAGGTTCGAGCTGCTCGGGGAGCTGGGCGACCTCGTCGAACGGGCCGGCTCGCCGCTCAGGCGGACCACCGAGCTGCTGCCGCGGTTCGGCGGGTACGCGGGCCGGTTGGACGCCGCCCTGGCCAGGGCTGAGGACGGTGAGTGGGAGTACCTGACCAGCCCCACGGTGGACTCGGTGCACACGGTCTGGATGGAGATCCACGAGGACTACCTGCAGACCCTGGGCCGCAGCCGCGAAGAGGAAGGCAGCTACTGATGGCCTGGACCTACGCCTTCTCCGCTACCGAGAACGACGCCGGGGACGTCGGGCGTGACGTGCTCGGTGGCAAGGGCGCCGGGCTGGTGGAGATGGTCGGCCTAGGCTTGTCGGTACCGCCCGGGTTCGTGATCGGCACGCCCTGCGGGCGGGCGTACTTCAATGCGTTCCCCGGCCCGGCGCTGCCCGATGACCTGGACGGGGAGCTGAAGACCCGGCTGGCCGCCCTGGAGGAGTCCGCCGGGAGACGGTTCGGGAACGACGAGGACCCGCTGCTGGTGTCGGTCCGATCCGGGGCGCCGGTGTCGATGCCGGGGATGATGGACACGGTCCTGAACGTCGGCCTCACCCCTGCCGGTACCGAGAAGCTGGCCGCGCGCACCGGTGACCCGCGCTTCGCGTACACCAGCCTGGAGCGGCTGCTCGACACCTTCGCCCGCACGGTGCGCGGCGTCGACGTCGGCGAGATCGAGGACGCGCTGATGGACCTGCCGCCCGAGGCCGACCCGGGCCGTGCGGCGCAGGCCCGCTGCGACGCGTTGCTCAAGGTGATCGAGGCCGAGTCGGGCAGCGCGTTCCCCGACGCCCACGGGCAGCTCCGGGAGTCGATCGAGGCGGTGTTCCGGTCCTGGCGCAGCCGCCGCGCGAAGGCCTACCGCAAGCACAAGGGCATCGACGAGAACATGGGCACCGCCGTCGTCGTGCAGACCATGGTCTTCGGCAACCGCGACGACGACTCCGGCAGCGGGGTGGCGTTCACCCGCGACCCCTCGACCGGCGCCCGCGGCGCCTTCGGCGACTTCCTGTTCCGGGCCCAGGGCGAGGACGTGGTCTCCGGCGAGCACGACACGTATCCGCTGCAGACCATCGAAGACCGGCTTCCGGAGGTCTACGCCGAGCTGCTGGCCACGTTCCAGACGCTCGAGCGGCACACCCGCGACCTGTGCGACATCGAGTTCACCATCGAGTCGGGGCGGCTCTACCTGCTGCAGACCCGCGTCGGGCAGCGCAGCGGTCGGGCCGCCGTCGCCCTCGCCGTCGACCTGGTCGACGAGGGACTGATCAGCATCGACGAGGCGGTGACCCGGGTCGACGACGAGCAGCTGGCCGCCGCCCAGGCACCCCGGTTCGACGACGCGGTGCCCGATGGGGACGTCATCGCCCGCGGCCTGGCCGCGTCCCCGGGCGCGGTCACCGGGTGCGCCGCGTTCGACTCCGACCGGGCGCAGGCGCTCAAGGACGACGGCCGGGACGTGGTGCTGCTGCGACCCACCACCTCCCCGGCCGACATGCCCGGGGTGATCGCGTCGGTCGGCGTGGTCACCGGGCGGGGCGGCCGCACCAGCCACGCCGCCGTGGTCGCGCGGGGGATGGGCCGGGCCGCCGTGTGCGGGGTCGGCGAGCTGGCCGTCGCCGGCGACCGCCGCTCCGCCACCCTCGCCGGCCGGGAGCTCAACGAGGGCGACCTGATCTCCGTCGACGGCGACCACGGGATCGTCAGCGCCGGCCGCCGCCCCACCGTTCCCGCCCACACCGATCCCAGCCTGGCCCGCTTCCTGCGCTGGAAGGAAGGAGAACGATGACGTCACCTGAGCTGAGCGTGTCCGAGCCGAGCCTGTCTCATCGACCGACCCGCGAGCTGAGCCGGTTCAGCCCGGACGACGACCTGCTGCACGACGAGGTGTCCGCCGCCGGTCCGCTGGCCCGCGAGAGCCTGCTGCTCACCGCGCCCATCCCGGAGGAGAACCTGCTGGTCTTCTGCTACCTCTGGCGGGAGGGCGGCACGAAATGGGGCCGGTTCGTGTTCGTGGCCGGGGAGGACATGGCGAAGCCGCTGTTCCTCTCGCACGTCGACGACGCCCCGTTCGAGGGTGAGGACCTGCGTGACTTCACCCTGGCCGGCCTGCACTGGCGCCAGCCCGAGCCGCTCAAGGCCGCCGAGGTGTCGTTCCGCGGCGAGGGGCTCGAGCTGGACATCCGGTTCGACGGCATCCACGAGCCGTTCAGCTGGCACGACAACGCCGACGGCTGCCCGGAGTGGGTGGCGCACGAGCGCTTCGAGCAGTCCGGTGTGACGCGCGGGCGGCTCACCCTGAACGGGCGGACGGTCGAGTTCACCGGGGCCGGTCACCGCGACCACTCCTGGGGCACCCGGGACTGGAACTACCTGCAGCACTGGAAATGGATGAACGCCGCCACCCCGGACGGCGCCGCCTCGCTGCACTGCATGATCATGAGTGTCAAGGGCGAGACCTTGGTCAACGGATACATCAACACCGCCGGGGTGGTCTCGCCGATCGTCGACGCCCGTGCCACCGCCGACCTCGACGACCAGATGATCCACCGCGGGGTGTCCGGCGTCTTCCATGACGAGCTGGGCCGCGAGATGCGGTTGGAGGCCCACTACGCCGCCGGCTGGTCGATGCCGATCCAGCACCTGCTGCTCAACGAGATCGGCATGGCGGCCACCCTCGACGACGCACCGGCCACCGCGCACATCGAGCTGGGCTGGCCGGCCGACTACGTGAAGGGCCTCACCTCATGACGCTCACACCGAAGGACGACCTGCGCCACCACCTGCGGCCCGGCCCGCACTCGCGGGAGAGCCTGTTCTACGACCTGGTGCTGCCGGACGAGGGCCTGCTGGTGTTCACCTACACCTGGGTGAACGCCGACGAGCAGGCCGGACACCTGTTCGCGGTGGTCGGCGACGACAACGAGAAGCTTGCGTTCAGCGCCACCGACGGGGTCGGCTCGGGCGGGCGGGACTTCGACGACTGGCGGGTGCCGGGCGACACCGGCGAGGTCTGGGTGAAGCACACCGACCTGCTCCGCGGCGCCTCGTACGGCGCATCGGCCGAGGGCGCTGGGTTCACGGCGGAGCTGACCGTCGAGTTCACCGGCACGCACGAGGCCTTCGACTACGCCCGCAACGAGGACGGCTGCCCGGACTTCATCGCCGACAACCGCTTCGAGCAGGGTTCCCGGTCACGCGGAACGCTGACCCTGAACGGCCGCGAGATCCACTTCGACACCACCGGTCACCGCGACCACTCCTGGGGCACCCGCGACTGGGACGCCATCCAGGACTGGAAGTGGATCTCCGCCCAGGTGGACGACGACCTGCAGCTCAACGTCATGGTCCTGCACGCCCGCGGCGAGACCACCTACCACGGTTACGTGGTGGCCGACGGCGAGCTGCAGCCGGTGGTGCACGCCAAAACCCGCGCGACCTACGACGCCAACTGGTGGCAGAAGTCGCTGCACATGACGATCCTGGACGCCGCCGGCCGCCGCACCGAGGTCGCGGGGGACCGGTACGCGCTGCTGAACTTCCAGGCCGGCGAGCGGATCACGCTCAACGAGGCGGCGTTCCGCGGCACCATCAACGGCCGCGAGGCCCGGATGCACTTCGAGAACGGCTGGGACCGCTCCTACTCCGACGCCCAGATCCGGCGGCTCGGCGGATCGCTCCTCGCTGGGAGCTGACCACCGGAGCTGTACCGGACCTGGGCGTCGGACGGCGTTGTTCGTCCCGCGTCATCGTGCCCCGGCTACCCCTGGCTGACCGAGCCGACGTGCACCAGCAGCTTCACCGTCGGCGACCAGTTGGTGCACACCGAGGGGGCGAACACGCCGCCGCGCTGGCAGGACTGGATGGCGAAGGTGGACGCTCCCTCGGCGAACTGCGAGTCCGGCATGGAGTACTGGCGGGCCCCGCGCGCACCGGCCAGCTCGCGCTGGTTGCCGTTGACCATCAGGTTGAAGTGGGTGTTGGTGTTGTCACCGTTGAAGTAGATCGTCACGGTGTGGGTGCACTTGTTCCACTGCGCCCCCAGGGCCGGGCTGTAGAGGGCCTGGTAGCGGGTCGGGTTACCACCGGTGCGGGTGCCGGTGGTCGAGGTGCCGTCGTAGGTGCACACCGGCTTCGGCAGCGGCCGGGGGGAGGGGCCGACCGGGACCGGGGCGGCGGATAGCGAGTGTGACGCGGCTTCGGCGTTCTGGCGGTGGGCCTGGTCGCGCTCGTAGGGGGTGACGCAGACGCCGTCGCCGTCCCAGGCGTCGCGCCAGACGTAGCCGGTGAGGCAGCCGTTGCCGCCCGGGACGTGGGTGTTGGCCGCGTTGGCGTTCTGGGCGTGCACCCGGTCACGCTCGGCCGGGGTCACGCACACCCCGTCACCGTCGCGGGCGTCGCGCCACACGTAGCCAGGCAGGCACCCGGGGGCCACGCCGGCGGCCGGCGCGGTGAACGCGGCCGGTACGGCGAAGGCGGCGTGAGCGGTGGTGGGCGCGTCGGCGTGGGCGGGTGCGGCCAGGCCGACGAAGGCGGCTACGGCCCCGGCGGCGACGGCCGATCGGGCGAAGCGCCGCAGGATGAGGGTGCGGGCAAGGGTACGGGTGACGGCGTTCATGGCGGGCTCCTGGAGGGTTGTCGCCGCTGGCGCGGTGGCCAGGGCGGATGGTCGGAGGGTCGGGTCCGGCTCGGGCTGACGCGGCGTCAGGTCTGGCTGACGCGGCGTCAGCCCTGGCTGACGCGGCCGACCTTGATCGGCAGCTTCACGTTGGGCGAGTACTCGGTGCAGGAGTCGCTGCCGAAGGTCGACTTGTCGCAGGACTGCACGGCGAAGACGGCGTCCCCGGCACCGAACCCGGAGTCCGGCAGCACGATCTGACGGTCACCGGCGGCGCCCTTGTAGTCGTGCTGCTTGCCGTTGATCAGCACGTGGAACTCTTCGTGGTGGATGAACCCGTCGAAGACCAGGGTCACGGTGTGCGCGCAGGAGTCCCAGCGCGCCCCGAGGTAAGGGCTGTTGCCCTTGCCGTAGCGCAGCGGGCTGCCCTTGAGGACGTTGCCGCTGCCGACGCCGTCGTTGCTGAAACACGCCGGCGCCGGCGAGCCGGAGCCGGTGGCGCGGCGGCTGGCGGCCTGGGCGTTGTCGCTGTGGGCGAGGGTGCGGCGATCGGGGGTGACGCAGACGACGTCGCCGCTGTAGGCCTCGCGCCAGACGTAGCCGTTGGCGCAGGTGTTGGGGCCGTAGGCGCCGCCCGGGTTACGCCGGCTGGCGGCGAGGGCGTTCTCCTGGGCGGTCCTGGTGCGGGTGTCGGGGGTGACGCACACGTGGTCGGAGGGGATGGCCTCGCGCCAGACGTAACCGTCCTTGCAGGTGTCGGGCCCGAAGGCGCCGGTGGCCGGCGCGGTGAAGGTGGCCGGTACGGCGTACGCGGCGTGGGCGACGGGGGTGTCGAGGTCAGGGGTGGAGGCGTGGGCGGGTGCGGCCAGCCCGACGAAGGCGGCGACCGCGCCGGCGGCGACGGCGGAGCGGGCGAAGCGGCGGAGGACGGTCGTGCGGGCGGTGGCGTTCATGGCGGGCTCCTGGATGGCGGGTGCCGCTGGCCCAGCTGCCAGGGCGGAGGAGCCAAGCATCGGCCCGAACCGGGCCAGGGACGATCGTGTGGGCCCCCCACCGCCGGGGGCCCACCCCCCAGGTCCCGCCGGGGGTTATCCGGACCGGGGCGCGCGCAGACGCTTCGGATGCGCCGGATCGAGCTTGACGAAGACCAGGAAGTACGAGTGGTTCTTGCGGGCGTGCTCCTGGCGCACCAGCCGGCTCACGGCCGGGCGGTTCGGCCGCACCACCACGAACAGGTCCTTGCAGTAGAACCCGGCGAGCCCGAACGCGTTGATCAGCTCCACGTGGGTGAGCCGCTGCCGGTTGGCCGACACCTCGTCCTGGCACTTCACCACGAACACCCCGTGGTTGCGCAGCACCCGCCGGGCCTCGGCGCCGGCGTCGAGGTAGAGCGCGAGGACGGCGTCGTGCCAGCGCGGTGCGTCGGCCGAGGGCAGGGTGGCCGAACCGTCGGAGTAGCGGCCCCGGAACGCCGCGTGGCTGCCGGACCCGGCGAGGTGCGCGGTGTCGCGCCGGAACAGGCCCTCCATGTACGGCGGGTCGAGCACCAGCGCGTCGATCTCACCGTCGGCGTAGGGCAGGGCGCGGCAGTCGACCCCGGTCTGCAGGTCGGTGGCCAGCACCTCGTAGCGCCCGTCCGGGATCTGGCGCCAGAACGCGCCCTTGCCCCAGGTCACGTCGGCGACCCGGCTGCCCTCGGGCACGTGCAACGCCATCAGCTGGGCGAAGACATCCGCGTTGGATCCGACGTGGGCGCTCAGGGTGAGGTCGGTCGTCGCCACCCCGGCCGGTCGACGCCGCACACCGGCCATGCCCGACCTCCGCCGTCCGCCCACCCGGGTCCGTTCTCCGCCGGAAGCTCCGTTCTCAGCCGGGGCACCGGGCGCCGCACACTTGCGGTCCGGCTGATCCTAAAGAGGGGTAGATTGTCGGCGGGACGTGAGTGCTAGGTGGTGCGGATGGACGAGGTGTCGATACCCGGCAGGGACGACGTGCCGCGGTGAACCCCGGCATCCGGGTGCTGACGATCGCCAACCTCAAGGGCGGCAGTGCCAAGACGACCTCGGCCGCGTTCCTGTGCCACGCGCTGCACGAGCGCGGCCGCCGCGTCGTCCTCGTCGATGCCGATCCGCAGGGGTCCGCGCTGCGCTGGCACGGGCTCGCCGACTGGCCGGTCCCGGTGCTCGGCCTGGCCTCAACGGCGCTGCACCGTCAGCTGTGGGGGATCATCGACCCCGACCGGTGGGACACCGTCGTCATCGACACGCCTCCGCTGGAGGAGCGTGACGGCATCGTCGCCGCGTCGCTGCGGGTGGCCACCGACGTGCTGGTCCCGCTCGCGCCGACGATGATGGAGCTCGACCGGATCGGTCCGGTGTTCAAGGCACTCGAGGACGCCGCCGGTCACCGTGACGAGGATCCGAAGGTCGCCGTCCTGCTGACCCGCACGGTCGCGCACGCGACCAGCACCGAGACGGTGCGCGAGATCCTGGAAGGCCAGGGCCGGCGGGTGCTCTACGCGACCGTGCCCAGGCTGGAGCGCTACGCGCAGGCGTTCGGCGCCGGCATCCCCGACCACGACGTGCCCTACGGGACCGCCGCCGAGGAGCTTCTCGAGAGCTGGCGCTCGTGAACGCGGCCAGCAGGCGTTCCGAGCTCGCGGCCCGTGCCGCCGCGGTGACCACCTCGGTGCCCGCCCCGTCGGAGCCCGGGTCGTCCGACGGGCGCGACGGTGAGCCCCGGGTCCCCCGGACGCGGCCCGTCCGGGTCACCGTCGAGCTCTCGCCGATGGAGCACAAGCAGCTCCGCCGGTGGTGCGCCGAGACGTCGGCCGATCTCGACCTGCCGGTGGTCGCCGGGGCCGAGGTGTTCCGGGCGCTGCTCAACCTGATGCACGACCACCCGGAGGTCGCCGACCAGGTACGGGCCGAGCTGGCCCGCACCGGAGGAAGCCGGCGACGCCACTGAGGGACGCGCTGAGTCGCTCCGCCCGGCCCGCATACCCCCTTCGGACCGCACGGCGTGACCCAAGACACCCCCAAGGGGGCACAGGTTCCATTCGAAGGGGAGGTTTGTCGCGCGTCACTGAACAGCAGACTGCTGCTCGTGACCCGACCCCCCGTCCAGCGGCTGGCCCACCCCGGGCGCCGCTCCGGGATGCCGGTGTCGTCCCCGTGGCCAGCACCCCGCCGCGGGCACCGGTCGGGGCGTCGTGACGCCGCGACGACGAAGGGCGGCTCGACGATGCCCACCGAACCCCTTCCCTCGGCGATCGTGGAGCTGGGCCGCCTGATCGAGCGGCGCATGCACCGCGCGCTGAGCGATCACGGGGTGACGACCGGCCAGTACATGGCGCTCGGGCACATCGGCGGACGCCCCGGCATCAGCCGTGCCGACCTCGCCCGGGGCCTGCACGTCACCCCGCAGGCCGCCGGCGGGTTGACCACCCAGCTGCTTGGGATGAACCTGATCGCCAGGACCGAGTCCCGCCCGGGGCTGCCGGTCGAGTACTTCGCCACCGACGCCGGGCTGCAGCTGCTCGAGCGGGCCACCGAGTCGCTGGAGTGCATCACCCAGGAGATCCTGCAGTGCTTCCGGCCCAACCTCGCCGCCGCGATGGACGGCGGCGTCCGGCATCTGTTGGCCCGGCTGAGCTAGCCCCTCCCCCCAGTCGCGCGGCGGCCTGGCCGGGCCGCCGCGCGACACCTCCGGTGGGCGGCTGGTTGGGGACGCCCCCCTGGGCTGGGATGTGGGCCCCGCCCGGCCCGGGCCGGGTAGCGTGTCGACGTGTCCGGCATGGGGCGGTGGGTGCTGCACCTCGACCTGGACGCCTTCTTCGCCTCCGTCGAGCAGCTCACCCGCCCGACGCTGGCCGGCCGGGCGGTGCTGGTCGGAGGCACCGGGCCGCGGGGCGTGGTGGCCGGCGCGAGCTACGAGGCGAGGGTGCACGGGGCGCACTCGGCCATGCCCATGTCGCGGGCCCGCCGGCTGGTTCCCGGCGCGGTGGTGCTGCCACCCAGGCTCGCGGTGTACCGGGTGCTCAGCGAGCGGGTGTTCGCCATCGTCCGCGAGCTCGACGGGGTCATCGAGCAGATCGCCCTGGACGAGGCGTTCGTGGAGCCGGCGCCGCTGGCCGGTGCACCGCCGGAGCGGGTCGAGGAGGTGGCCGAGCAGCTGCGCGCGAACATCCGGGAGGCCACCGGGCTGACCGGCTCGGTCGGCGCCGGCTCGGGCAAGCAACTCGCCAAGATCGCCTCCACGCTGGCCAAACCGGACGGCGTGCACGTGGTGCCGCACGGCACCGAGCGGGAGCTGCTCGCACCGCTACCGGTGCGCAAGCTGTGGGGGGTCGGGCCCGTCGCCGAGGCCACCCTGCGGCGCGTCGGTGTGGAGACCATCGGTGCGCTCGCCGCGCTCCAACCGGCGGAGGTGACCGATCTGCTGGGCACCGCGGTGGGCACGGAGCTGCACAAGCTCGCGCTCGGGGTGGACCGCAGGCCGGTGGCCGAGCGCGGGGAGGCCAAGCAGATCAGCGCGGAGACCACGTTCGACGCCGACCTGTCCGACCTCGACTCGGTGCACCGGGCCGTGGCCGAGATGACCGCGCACGCACACCGCAGGCTGGTCGCCGCCGGGCGGGGCGCGCGGACGGTGACGGTCAAGATCCGCGGTGCCGACTTCACCACCCGCAGCCGTTCGGAGACCGCCGCGACCGCGGGTACCGACCTGGCGGCACTGACCCGGACGGCCCAGCGGATCGCCGAGGGTGCGCTGCCGCCGTCGGGTGTCCGGCTCATCGGGGTGTCACTGTCCGGGCTCACCGACTTCGTGCAGGAGCAGCTCTTCGGTGACCAGGACGACCTCACCACCCGTAGCGTCCCAACCGCCGCCATCGGCACGGACCCGGCTGAAAGCACGGAGCGCGCTACCGGTTCGGACCCGACTGCCAGATCGGACCCCGCTGTTACCGACGCCGGTTCCGCTGGGGCCGACGCCGTCGAGGCGATTGCCGTTCCATCGGGGGTGATCGGCGATCGAGGCGGCTCAGACCCGCATATCGCGGTGGGATCGCCTCGAACGGCGATCACCACCCGGGAACGGCCGCCTCCGCCCGTCGAGTCGAGTCCGGGAGGGCAGCCGGAGCGGGGCGGGCAGCCGGACCTGGGCGGGCAGCCGGGCCGGGGCGGCGAGTCGAGTCCGGGAGGGCAGCCGGACCGCGGCTGGCGGGCGGGCCACGGCTGGCGGCTGGCCGACGACGTCCCGGGCTGGCGGGCCGGTGACGACGTGCGGCATGCCGAGCACGGTCACGGCTGGGTGCAGGGCTGCGGGCACGGCCGGGTCACCGTGCGGTTCGAAACCCGGAGCACGGGTCCCGGACCAGCCCGGACGATGGCCGCCGACGACCCCGCCCTGACCGCCGCCGACCCCCTGGCCAGCCTCGAGTAACCCCGCGCCGGCTCACCCAGCCGACCGCAACCCCGCGACCCGCCCGCAACCCGGCGCCGGGATCTGACTCAGAGGTTCAGGACGCGGGCGATCCAGACGCGCATGTCGGTCAGGACCTCGTCACGGTTGGTCTCGTTGAACACCTCGTGCCGGGCCTCGTCGTAGGCCTTGAGCGTGACGTCGGTGAGGCCGGCGGTCCTGTAGCGCTCCACCAGCGGGTCGATCAGGGCCAGCGCGCCGTTGACCGGGTCGGCGGTCCCGACGGTGATGTAGAGCGGCAGGTCGGAGCGGACCTTCACGGCCTCGGTGGGGTCGGCGGGACGGGCGGCGGCCAGGAACATCGCCTTGCCGTTCGCCGCGTCCACCCCGAAACCGCACAGCGGGTCCTCCACGTACAGGTCCACCTGGGCCGGGTCGCGGCTGAGCCACTCGTATCCGGTGCGCTGCTCGAACGGCGCGTTGAACGCCTCCAGGTCGAGCGGCTGGTCCAGGTCGAGCCCGGCGGCGAGCAGGTCGATCGCGGCGGTCCCGCTCAGCACGCAGGCGTCGATCCGGTCGCTGTTGTCGATCAGGTACTGCTGCACGGCGAACGAGCCCATGCTGTGCCCGATGAGCACCAGAGGCAGGTCGGGGTGCTCGGCGCGGATGTGGTCGGTGAGCCGGCCGATGTCCTTGACCAGCTCGTCCCAGCCGTTCTCGCCGAGCTGACCGAGCGCGTCGGGGGAACCCGCGGTGGCGCCGTGGCCGCGGTGATCCTGGGCGTAGACGACCAGCCCGATCTCGTTGAGGGACGCCGCCACGTCGCCGTAGCGCTGCGCGTGCTCACCCATCCCGTGGGTGATCTGCGCGATCCCGACCGGTGCCTCCGCGGGATCCCACCGGTAGGCGGTGACCTGCACGCCGTTGGCGGACGGGAACTGGAACGTCGCGGACGGCTTGTTCGCTACGGCGGAAGACATGTACGGCGGCTCCTCGAAAGATCGTGTCGCACCGACCGTACCCGCGATCGCCGCCCTGAGCAGCCCCCCGGAACCGAACGGGAGGGTAAACGCTCAGCCCACCGGCTCCATGCAGGCGGGCGGGCCGGCGTCACCGGGACGGTGACCCCAGATGCTCGGGCTCCGCATGTGCGTGACGACCCACTCGTCCTCGTTCTCGACGACGTCGGCGCCCCAGCCGTACTCGATCTCGAAGCCGCCCGGGCTGCGCACGTAGAAGCTGAACATGCGGTCGTTGGTGTGGCGCCCGAGGGTCATGGCCAGCGGGATGCCCCGGTCGACGCACATGTCGTGGGCGGTGCCGACGTCGTCGAGCGAATCGACCTGCAGCATGAGGTGGTGCAGCCCGCGTACCCCGGGGATGCCCAGCAGGG
>Ga0070741_10015767_pt1 | contig 12737 bp, 6 predicted proteins | sample Coa_R1_4_FD_66440 | JGI IMG/M metagenome (GOLD analysis project Ga0070741, IMG submission 66440) | Surface soil microbial communities from Centralia Pennsylvania, which are recovering from an underground coalmine fire - Coalmine... | ecosystem: Environmental > Terrestrial > Soil > Unclassified ...
GCCTTGCTCATGCCACGCACGGACGCCATATCGCCGCCGAGACGCACCTGGTAATAGTCGCTGGCGACCCGGGCGCTACCGCCGCGGAGCATCTCGAGTTTGTTCTGCGGGTCGGCGAAGCGCTCGAGTCCTCGCTCTCGAACCGGGTTGAACACGACCACCCTGGCGCCGCGCTCGGCTGCCTTGCGCAGATCACTGAGCATACGGGGATGATTGGTGCCCGGATTCTGGCCCATCACGAAGATGGCATCGGCCTCTTCGAAGTCCTCGAGCTTCACGGTGCCCTTGCCCACACCGATACTCTGACGCAGCCCTACCCCGCTCGCCTCGTGGCACATGTTCGAACAGTCGGGAAAGTTGTTCGTGCCGTAGAGTCGCACGAACAACTGATACAGGAATGCCGCCTCGTTGCTGGCGCGCCCGGAGGTGTAGAACTCGGCCGCGTTGGGGCTGTCGAGTGCCCGCAGACGCGCGCCGATCTCCGCGAATGCCTGCGCCCAGTCCACGGCCAGATAGCGATCGCTTTGCGGGTCATACCGCAGCGGCTGGGTCAGGCGGCCCTGCTGCTCGAGGTCATAATCCGACCAGCCGCGCAGCTCGGTGACCGTATGTTGCGCGAAGAAAGCAGGCGTGTTGCGCTTGTCGGTCGCCTCCCAAGCCACCGCCTTGACGCCGTTCTCACAGAATTCGAAGGAGGAGCCATGCTCGGGGTCACCCCATGCGCAACCCGGGCAATCAAAGCCGTCCGGCTGATTCGCATTCAGCACGGCACGCGCACTGGCCAGCGGCTGCCCGGTGGCCAGCAGGTGTTTTCCGCAGCTTTTCAGCGCGCCCCAGCCGCCGGCGGCCGCGGAGGGCTTTCCAAGGAATTTAGGCTTTGTCATGTGGTGGGCTGACATATGCAGTCGGCATCACATATGTCTTGAACTACTGTATCAGGCAGGTCCGATTCCGCGACGGCAGTGTTGGCGAATCAGGACGTGTGCACGGGTGCACGATACACAATTCCACCGACGGCCAGGAATATGCGCCGCAGCGCATGACTCATTACGTTATATGGGAGCTATGGTGCAGCGCACATATGAGACAGAATTCAGATCTTTTCCACCGGGGGAAACCAACTCAACTATCCGCCGTCAGCCCCTGGGGATCAACCTGCCCCACCGCAATGTTGATCGATGAAATCCGCGTGCCCGGGCATCGCCGCCGCGGTTTTGGCAGTGACATCGCGGACGTGGTGCAGAAAGCCGCGCACGCTCTGCAGAGGCAGCGAATCGGCCAGCGGATCGTAGCCCGTGGGCACGATGCCCTGTCCCAACATCACCGTGATCCAGCTGTGGTCGGTAAACACGTCCTCGACGTGGGGCAAGGCCCGACCACTGCCACGGAACAACTCGATCTTCTCCCGCAGGGAGTCCGGAATGGGCATATCCCGGCACTGACGCCAGAATAGCGTATCGTCGCGCTCGGAAGCCTTGTAGTGCAGAATGATGAAATCGCGCACCCATTCGTACTGCGCGGCGATGGACTGATTGTAGAGTTTGGTCTCGGCGGGCGCGCAGGCGCGATCCGGAAACAACATCATGAGCTTTGCGATACCCACCTGGATCAGGTGAATACTGGTGGACTCGAGCGGCTCGATGAAACCGGCGGCGAGTCCCAAGGCCACACAGTTCCTGACCCAGAAGGTGCTGCGGCGGCCCGCCTTGAAGCTCAGAAAGCGCGGCGTACCTGCGGGCGCGCTATCCAGTTGCGAAACCAGGCGCGCGCCGGCCGCATCATCGTTCATGAACTGACTGCAATACACGTAGCCATTGCCGGTTCGATGTTGCAACGGAATGCGCCAGCGCCAGCCCGCGGCATCGGCGGTCGAGCGCGTGTAGGGCGTCAGCGGCGCGACGCGCCCGCAAGGCACGGTTACCGCCCGGTCGCAGGGAAGCCAATGGCTCCAGTCCTCAAAGCCCGCTCCGAGCGCCTGGCCGATGAGCAGACCGCGAAAACCGCTGCAGTCGAGGAACAGATCCCCCTCCACCCGCCGGCCGTCCTTCAAGGTCACACCACTGATGAATCCGTCCTCCGACCGCAGATTCACATGGACCACTTGCCCCTCGATGCGAGTGACACCGAGCGCTTCGGCATAACCACGCAGATAGCGCGCGTATGAGCCGGCATCGAAGTGAAAAGCGTATTTCAGCGAGGCCAGCACCGAATCGGCCGCGCCCCTGGGCCGGGTGAAACGATTTTGAGCCGCCGCCGCGGCACAGATGTTGTAATCATCGAGCTTTCCCAGGCCAGGCTCGCCCAACTGCAGCAGCTTCAACCACAAGTGATGGAACTTGATGGCCTGCACATCCCTTCCGGAGGTGCCGAAGGGATGGAAGTAGCGGTTTCCCACACGATGCCAGTCGACAAACTCGATACCGAGCTTGAAGCTGCCCTGGGTTTTGCGCAGAAAGTCGTCTTCGTCCAGACCGAGCATGCCGTTGAAATTCCGGATGGACGGAATGGTGGCCTCACCCACGCCCACGGTCCCGATTTCTTCGGACTCGATCAATGTGACCGAGACGCCCGCGTGCTCGATCAGGCGAGCCAGGATTGCGGCGGACATCCATCCAGCGGTACCGCCTCCAACAATGACGACGCTTCTGACAGGACCAGCACGCCCTGCGTCAGTCGCGCTCATATCAGGCGCAGTGAGTTGTCACGCCGGCCTGCCCGAAGGCGCGGACCCGGGCGGTGTCGAGAAGCTGGCGGTTGGTCGGCAGCATACGGCATGCGAAATCGGCCTGCCGCCTGATCTCCGCGAACGCCTCACGGGCCTCGTCGTAGAAGCGCAGCACTCCGGCCCGGGGCCGCAGATCAGTGCGGTACCCCATCCCATACAACACGTACTGCCAGCTCGCCTCGGTAAAGATATCCACGTTCAAATCAATGTCGATACTGTCGGGCGGCCTATGGCGCCATTGGCGCAATCTCTCCGCCAGGCTGTCCGGGATGCTGATCGGATCCACATTATCACGCCAGAACTGGGAATCGCGGCGCTCGCTGATGCAGTAATGAGCCTTGAGGAAGTCGAGCGCCTGCTCATAGCGCCGCCTCATGATTCTGTTGAATTGCCGGGCCGCGATTTCCAGGTCGCCACCCCAGGGAAACAGGTTCGACAGGACGACGGCCGCGATCTCGATAAACCCGATACCGGTGGCTTCGAGTGGCTCGAAAAAACCGCTGGATAATCCGATGGCCACGCAGTTCTTTTTCCAATTGACCTCGCGATAGCCGGCCTCGAAGCGGAATTTTCGCGCCGCCAGGCCCTCGCTCGCCTTGCCATGGCTCGTCTTATCAACATAGGCGCGGAGGATCTGCTCAGCACGCGCATCGTCTGTATGGGCCGAAGAATAGACATTTCCGATTCCACGTCGCTGATCGAGCGCGATGTCCCAGATCCAGCCCGACTCGTTCGCGGTGGCAACCGTGTACGACGCAATAGGCGTATCGGGCGCATGCGGCACCTGCATGGCCAGCGCGGTATCACAGAAGAGCACCGAGCGGCAGGACTTATAGGGGACCCCCAAGGCCGTCCCGATCAATTGCGCCCGAAAACCCGTGCAGTCGACATAGAGATCCGCATACAGTTCACCGTGCTCTCGCGCCTTCACAGAGCGGATGGAACCATCCTCCGCGAGATTCACCGCATCGACAGTATCGACGAGGTGACGGACCCCGCTCGACACCGCCAGCTTGCGCAGGTACTGAGCCAGTTTTACCGCGTCAAAGTGATACGCGTAGCTCAGCGGCCCCTGGTAATCCGCGTGGGTGATCAATTTGGGCGCCCGCGAAGCGTGCGCCACGCGACTCTGCGGCGTGTTGACCTCATCCCAATTGACATCGCGTCCCGCGACGCCCAGGAGCCAGTATGGCAGCAGATCGAGCCCGGTAGGCTGCTGCGTGACCTGAAAGCAATGCATGTAGTGATCGGGCACACCCGATCCAGGAACATTGCGCCAATGTTCGAACCTGACGCCTTGCTTGAAGCTGGCACTGCACTCCCGGACCAGGGTGGCCTCATCCACCCCGATCCGGCGCAGCGTCCTGCGGATGGTCGGAAACGTCCCCTCACCCACCCCCAGGATGCCGATGTCGGCTGACTCCACCAGGGTGATCCTGACACCATCACGAGCCTGGGCCCCCAACGTCCGCGCGAGGTAGCCGGCGGTAATCCAACCGGCCGTTCCGCCGCCAACGATGAGAACGTGTCGCGTCAGAACTTGTACCCCAGCGTGAGATTGTAGTGGCGATCAGAGATGAACCAGTTGCGCGGATACTGCCCGCCCGGATACCCCCCCTGGGTGGACTTCACGATCGAATTGGTCAGGTTGGCGGCCTGGATGGACGCGTAGAAGTGCTCGGACGGGCGCAATGTCACGCCAAAATCCAGCTGCCCGTAGGCGGACGCATACACCGGGAGCGAGATCTTGATGAACTGGCAGGTTGCGGCCCCCGCGGTAACGGGGCAGGTCGTCGCGCCGGGTGTGTTCGCGCTGTAATAGGTGTATGACCCGTTGGTGCCGTTGGTGTTGGTCGAGAGCAGATAATCACTGCGCCAGTTCCACGCGAGGCGGGCCGACCACCACCGGTAGTCATACAACATGGCGACGTTGTAGTTGTACTTGGACAGTCCAGCCACGGGCGCATCGTAGTGCGGCAGGCCGTTGATGTCGTAGTACACATCGCCGGGGTTCTTGCTTTCGATGTACGTCCAGTTCGCATCCAATCCCAACCCCTTGAGCGGACCCGGCAGCATATCGAAATACGTATGCCCCCCCAGCTCCACGCCGTTGATGGTAGTGAGCCTGGAGGAGTTCTCGTAGGCCTGGTAATTGACCAGGGTGTCGACGGTCCCGGTCGAATACACCACGGGCCACAGCCGCGACACGTTGTTGAATTCCAGCCAGTTGTCGATCGACTTGTGGAATGCGTCGACATGCAGGGCCGTGCCGGGCTTCGGATACCACTCCTCGGTCAGGTCGAAGTTATGCGAAATGACCGGCTTCAGGTCCGGGTTGCCGAAAGTGGCGGTCCAGCCGGTCAGCGCATTGTTCTGCGTGGTCGCCGTGAGCTGGCCGTTCGATTGGATATCGGTGATATTGGGCACATCCATGGTCTGGCTGTAGTTGAACCGGGTCTGCCAGTGCTCGTCTGGCTTCAGCGTCAGGTTCAACGACGGCAGCACCTCGGTGTTGCTGCGGCCGCCCGAAAGGTATTGGGGAGTGGTCTGCACCAGGTTCACGGCGTTGCCGCTACCGTCCTCGAAGGTTCCCGAGTTCTGGAAGTAGTATCCCTGCGAATGGTGCTTTGCATTCACGACGCGCACACCGACGTTTCCCTGGTAAGGAATATCGAGCAGCTCATCGGCGAAGCGAACCAGGCCAAACACAGCCGTGTCCTTATAGTCGACGACAGCAGTCGCGCCCGGCAGGTACGAGATGCCCTCGGTCAGATTGCCATTGCCGTACAGCGCGTGATCGGCAATCGGATTCGCCCGCGCGGCCATCGCCAGGCTGGGCAGCAACACGTTGCCCGGCAGTGGGATCTTGCCCTGGAAGAAATTCGCGAACGGCGCGGAGGAATAGTCTCCCGGCTGTCCTTCCGCAAACGTAACAGCAGTACAGCCATTCCAGCCTACACACAAGGGAGTCCAGTTGTAGTTGGACGACTGGTCGGTCTCCGTGTGGTCAGCATAACGGGCGCCGGCCTCGAACGAGCGGAAGAATTTGTCTTCGGAAATCGTGTAGTCATACTCCGCATGAACGGCCCGGAGCCTCGCGACATTGTGCGAGATGTAGCTCATGGTCGCTTCATACGTGTAGTCGCTGGGATTCGACAGATCCGCCTGGGTCGCGGCCGGCACGCTCAAGGTGCCGATTCCAGTCGTATCCAGGCCGAAGCCGTTGGTGGCGAAAGGCACCGTTGGGAAGACGTAGTAGCTCAAGGTATTGGTGCTGGCATCGACCTGCTGGAAGCCACCCTTCACCGCCCAACGATCCGCGGTGTATTTGAATGAGGTCGACAGATCGCGCGTGTCGCTCTGGTACGAGCTCAGATCGGTCACTCCGCTGCCGCTGATGGTGCCCGATTGCACTCCCAGTTTGCTGGGGTCGTACACAAACAGATCGCTGGACTTGACCAACCCACCCTGGGCGTCGAAGGTAGTGACGTTAGGATCCACGGTCAGGGTCTTCGTGTCCATGAACACGTCCTGCTCGATGCCCGCCTGTTGGTACTTCGATTCGAAGTAGGTCTGGGTGAGCTGCAGGTTCTCGATGGGCTCCCATTGCAAGGCCGCGTAGGCACCCTTGCGAGTCCGGTCGTAGTACTGACTACCGTAATCGAAGCCCCCCGGAATGTAGCGGTCAACGCCGTCCACCAGCGTCTTGTAATACGGCTCCACCGCCATGAAGTCAGTGCGCGAGGAATATTTGCCGTAAGCGAGGTCGACCAGGACACCGATCTTCCCCACGCCCGTGTTCCAGGTGTCAGCCATCATCGCCGAGACCGTTGGGGAGGTTTTTTTGCGAAAGTCAGCGTAATCGGCGTTTGCGGATGCCTGAAACTCGAACTTGTTGTAATCGAAAGGCATCTTGGTCCGCAGGTCGATCTGGCCGCCGGTGCCGCCTTCGATGAGATCCGCCGTCGCGGCCTTGTAGACATCCACTCCGGCCATGAGCTCCGGCGGAATGTCGGACCAGGAAAGCCCATTGCCGCCACTCGCGCTGAAGACCTCCTCGCCGTTGATGCGGCCGGCGACGCCGGACAGACCTCGAACCTGCACACCGGTACCCTGGGCCTGGAAGTGATCAGGATCGCCCCAACGCGTGATAGTGACACCCGGTACACGTTGCAGCACCTCGTCGATGCTCGCGTCCGGCAGCTTGCCGGCATCGTCGGCCGAGACCGAATCGATGATGGATTCGGAATTCTTCTTACGATCGTCGGCGGACTGGATAGCCGCCCGTCGCGAGGTGACGACAATCTCCTCCAGCTCCGGCGACGCCTTCGCTTGGTCCGTGCTCGTCTCGCTACTGTTGGTCGGTGTCGTCTGGGCCTGGACACCCACCGTCATGGCCATCATGACAGCCACCGCGGGTACTGTGCGCCCGCGCAGCACATTCCGCACGGTGCGGGCGATGATGTCGTGACTCTTGATTGAACGAATGCCGCGGCCGCGAACCTGGTCCGATTGCCTCACAATGCCCCCTCGTACCCGGTAAAGGCTCATCCGGGCCTGTTGATCACGCTGTGGGGACCCTGTCAGTGTTGGAATTGGCGAACGCGCCGCGCTCGCACTCCACGCCTTCCTGCCCCCCTCGCTGGTTTTTATGATAGCGCTATCAATTCGGCCGGCACCAAGGAAAAAAATTCCCACAGGCATTCCGAATATTCATGCGTTGTTGTTGTGTGTGGCCGGCTATGGGCCAGGGGCCAGCATGATGTCGCTCTGCAGATCATCGACCTGGCTGTACAACAGCCAGTGACCATCGGCGGAAACCGCGATTCCGAATCCATTACCGGGAACCGGACCGGACCTGAGGGTGGCGATCTGTCGGGTCGCCCGGCTTGCAAAGTCGTAGTAGTTGAGGGTCGCCTGACTCACGGTGCTGTTGGTGTAGTAGATGCCGGCCGTGGTCGCCGTCCAGGCATCCGCGTACCCGATCCGGGGCATTCCCTCCAGCGGCACCTCGGGTGCCGTAGCGTTGCTTTTGGACCAGAGAACCAGGCCGGTCGGCTCCAGGACGCTGAAGATGACTCGATCGGACAGCGGCGCCGTGCTGCTTGCAGGGCGGGTGGAGAAGGGACGCGCCGTGCCGCCGGAGGACGGGAGCTGGTACAACGTGCCCCGGCCGTCGCTCGCGAAGATCCAGCGGCAGTCCTGTGACCAGGCCGGCCACTGCAGATTGGCCTGGGACGTGATCACCCGGCGCGGCAGCCGCTCGGTGATATCCTCGATATAGATGGCGGACTTTCCGGAGGCACTCGAGTCGAACGCGATCCGCCGGCCATCGGAGCACCAGCTCGGCGTGTCGGTATACGGACCGTTGAATGAAGTCAGACGGGACGGGTCCGCGCCCTCTCCGTCAGTCAGCCAGATTTCCGTACTCCCGGAGCGATTCGACTGGAATGCAATGTGACGCCTGTCATTCGAGTACCGCGGATTGCGTTGGGCGTGTGTGGAGTAAATCAACTTGGTCGCGGACTCGCCGGGACGGGCGGCAGTCAGATCCAGCCGCCAGATGTCAGTGATGTTCTGACCCTGGACGAAGGCAATGTGGCCCTGCCTGGCAGCCACCGCCGGCGCGGTGCCGTCCTCGCCAAACGGCAGGCGCCTCGAGCGCCCTCCGAGCGTCACTTCCCACAACTCGCCGCCCTGCCCGCTGTCATTCGAAAAGACAATCCGGTCGCCGTCGCCCATCCACGCCAGGCCCTGCGGATCACCCATCATGGAAGTCAGGCGGGTGAGTGAGCCATCGGACATCCGCACGACATAAATCGAATACACCCCCCAACTGGAGGTACACACCAGGGCCAGGTGGGTCCCACCGGGTGAGAAAGCCGGCTCCAACGCATCCAGGCACTGGGGCGCCGGCAATAACTGCCGGCTGCGCAAGGTCTCCAATGACACCAGGAAGATCTGTTGGGATCCATCGGCCGCATAAGCCGGATAGGCGATCTGCTTGCCATCCGGTGACCAACTGATGCGTAGCAGGTGTCCGGTCGCCACTCCGTTAGCCACGATACGCCGCTCGTCTCCCCCGACGGCGGGAATGAGAACTATCTCGGCATTCACATCGCTCACTCTGACAAAGGCGATGGAACTCCCGTCCGGCGACCAGGCCGGGGTCAGGCCCTTGGCCGGGTGGTGCGTCAGGCGCAGCAGTCGTTCCGACCCGTTCTCTTTTACATACAAGTCGAATTGGCGGTCATCACCCGTCTCGCCGTTCCAGGCAAAGGCGATGCGCCGGCCGTCGGGAGAGAAGGTGGGAGCCACCTCCTGCCCGGGCAAACTCGTGAAGGGTACGACCCGGCGCGGCGGCGCAGGCTGTTCAAAATGCAAATACCAGAATAGCGCCCAAACAGTGCCGACACCCAACGTGATGGCGATCGCAGCCGCCACCAGTATGGCGACCCAACGGGACTTGGGGCGTCCGGGTGAGCCCGCCACCACCGGCGTGTTGGCCGGTGGGGCAGCCAATGGAGGCGTTGGAGGAGTCTCCCCGCCTCTGTCGAGGCTGGCTGGATCCGCCAAGAGTCGTGGTAACGCTTCCGATGGCGCCGGTGTCGGTGGGAATGCCGGCCTCGGTGGCAATGTGGGCATCGGTGGCGACGCCAGCGAACTGGCTGTCTGCACAGTGCCAATGAAGCGATAGCCGCGTTTCGGCAGCGTCTCAATGAATCGCGGCTTCTCGGCCGAGTCCCGCAGCGCCTCCCGCAGGCGATTGACCGCGGCATTCAGGCTCTGGTCGTACTCCACAAATGTCCCGCTCGGCCAGAGCTGCGCGCGCAGCTCCTCGCGGGTCACCAGTTGCCCTGCCCGTCCGAGCAACAGCGCCAACACATTGAAAGATTGGTTGGGAAGCCGGACCTTCCGGCCCGACCTGTGTAATTCCCCAGTCCGTAAATTGGCCTCGAAGCCATCGAAGCAAACGCGCTCGGGGCCAGGGCTGGAGGCCGTCATGGGGGTGTCGCGAATGGGTGGCGCGGCCGGTGAGCGGTTCAAAATACCAACGTCACCAATGAGATAGGTGGTGAGCTGAATTTAATGCACGTGTAAGGCCGAATCAATTGCACCGTTTTCGGTGACGGCGTCCTATTAGGGGGCGGGCGATAACACGATCGAGGCCTTTCCGGAGCGCATGCAGTGACACGCAGGATCCCTTCAACTCTTCGGTTGCACTTGAATACCCGGCAACTCAGCCTGCTCGTCTACCTGGACCAGGATCCTCGCCTGTCCAGCGCCGCCAGTGCCGCCGGTCTCACCCAATCGGCTGCCTCAAAACTCCTGCGCCAGGTGGAGACCGCGCTCGACGTGAAGCTGTTCGAGCGCCACGCCCGTGGGGTGGCTCCGACCCGCTATGGCGAGATCATGCTCCGCCACGCCCGCCTGGCGCTGTCCGAGCTTGCCCTGGCACACGAGAACATTCTGGCCTTGAAGTCCGGACTTTCGGGAAAGGCCACCGTGGGTACGGTCACGCACCCGGGAACCAGCCTGATTCCCATGGCGGTAGCCCGAATGAAGCAGCGGCACGCCGGCATTGTGATCAATGTTGACGTGGACTCCAGCCGCCCGCTGGTCCAGAGGCTCCTGCAAGGTGCTCTCGATATTGTCGTGGGGCAGGAGCTCGACCCGCAGGGTGCCGACGAGGTGATCTATGAGCCGCTCGCCGGCGATGAGACACACGCCATCGTCGCAGGCGCCCAGCACCCGCTCGCGGGCCGCAGGGACGTGCGGCTCGAGGATCTCATCGATCAGCCGTGGATTCTGCCGCCGGCCGGCAGCCTGCTCCGCGACCGTGTGGCCGCGAGGCTCCTGGAACAGGGATTGCCGTTACCGACCAACATTGTCGAGACGGCCTCACTCCCGGTGATCACCGCCCTTTTACAACAAAGCAACATGATCGCGGCCCTGCCGGAAAAAGCCGTCCAGGCCGCCTGCAAGGCCGGACACCTCGCCATGTTGGTCAGTGACCTGCCCCTGGGCGTGGGCGCTTTCGGGCTCATTACCCGTCGCAACCACAAGCTGTCGCAGGCGGCGCAACTCATGTTGAGCACTCTGCGTGAGCTCGCCGTGCAGGTTTATCCACCCGTGAGCCACGGCGTCGGCCGCTTGCAGGCCTGATGAATAGCCGGGCATGGGTGCGACGCATGCGTCGCACGGGTTGACCCGCGAGGGGCAACCCCGGGTTGTGAGCGGGCGGCTGCACGCGCATCGCCCGGATCCAGCGTTTCATACCCGCGCTTACTTCGATGGCTGTAGCAGCGCTGAGTACACGAGCGTCGTCAGGTCGTTGTCGAAATTCTTCAGGTCCGGATCGCCCCACTTGTCCAGAACCTGCATCATGCTGACGACCACCACGTCATTGCTGGGATCGACCCAGAAGTTCGTGCCGGCCGCGCCGCCCCATCCAAACGTGCCCAGGCCGCCCAAGGTACCCGCCTTTGCGGCATCCAGGGTGACCCCCACGTCCACACCAAACCCAACACCCGTATGGGCCGAAAAGGCCTCGGGCTTGGCGCGGATTTCGTCCGACAGTTGATTGGAATCGATCAGCCTGACGGCAGCCGGCGACAGAATCCGCACCCCGTCCAGCTCGCCACCATTCACCAGCATCTGCGCAAAGCGTGCATAGTCATACATCGTGGATACCAACCCGGCACCGCCCGAGGCAACCTTGGGTGGCCTGGAGTAATCGAAGTTGAGAATGCCGCTGGGCTCCACCAGCTTCAGCCGTTTGGCATCGACCTGCTTCATCGCGACAAGGCGGCGCATTTTGTCCGGCGGAACATAAAATGCCGTATCGTTCATGCGCAGCGGGCCGAAGATATGGGTTTGCATGAAGTCCGCCAGTGTCTGGCCCGACAGGCGCTCGACGATATAGCCCTGGATATCGGCTGCCGCGCTGTAGTGCCAATGCTGTCCGGGCTGATCGAACAGCGGTAAAGCCGCGATCCTGGCGATCGCCTCATCCGTGCTGCGGGCTCGCATGAAATCGGCCTTGTGATAGGCAACCTCCACTGGAGATGACTCATCCAGTCCGTACGCGAATCCCGCGGCATGCGACACCAGCTCGCGCATGGTCGGCGGTCGCGACAGGGGCTCGGTCTCGAGCGTTCCGTCCGGAGCCGCGGCCTTGAATACGCGCAGTGACTTGAACTCGGGAATGTACTGGGTCACGGGATCATCGAAGTGCCACTTGCCCTGCTCGAACAGGATCATGAGCGCCACACCCGTGACCGGCTTGGTCATGGAATAGATCCTGAAGAGGCTGTCCGTCTTCAACGGCGTCCCCAGGTCCATATCGGCCTTGCCGTAGACCTTGTCGAGTACGATCTTTCCGTGTCTCAACAACAACACCGACGCGCCCGGCAAGCGTCCGGTTGCCATCTGCCTGCTGATGTAGCCGTCAATGAGCGTCAATCGCTCGGACGAAAAGCCAACGCTTTCGGGTGCGGCCACCGGGAATTGCGCGGGTGAATTCGTGGCGGCGCCTGCCGCTACGCTGCCATTCGACATCCATACAGCGAGCAGTGCGCTCGCGGCCCCTACCACTCGATTCCCTACAACTTTATTCATTGGCCGCAATACCTTGTACACTTCCCGGACAAACCGCACCGCTCGCATCCGAGGCGAGCGTCACAGCCGCGATCGACAACTGCAGGTGAGTAGCGCTGCGGATCACCATAGGCTCGACAATCCGCTCCAGGGCCGCGCCCTTGTCACGGAAGCAGGCCAGAGGCACCTTCAACGTCTGCCACGTTCCAACGCTCGCACGGCTCAGAATCGGATCGATGTCCAGCGCTCCTCCATCACCGCAGGCCGGATCGCAGCCCATTTGCAATGTCACCACGCCCTCGGGTGCCTGGTCGACACGATAATCGATCTGCAAGCTCATGTCGGCGTTGGCCTGGCGCAGCAGGTCGAGCGACATGCCGGTCAACAGCACGGCGGCCTCATCCTGTCCCTT
>Ga0070741_10015768_pt1 | contig 12736 bp, 5 predicted proteins | sample Coa_R1_4_FD_66440 | JGI IMG/M metagenome (GOLD analysis project Ga0070741, IMG submission 66440) | Surface soil microbial communities from Centralia Pennsylvania, which are recovering from an underground coalmine fire - Coalmine... | ecosystem: Environmental > Terrestrial > Soil > Unclassified ...
CCGTTGCCGGTGAAGTTGTTGACCAGGTTGATCTGCGCGACGATCGCCGGCGAGCACTCGACCAGCACCACCTTGGCGCCGCCCTTCTCCGCCTTGCCGAGCCAGTTCACCCAGTCGCGCACGCCGCACGAGTTGATGCGCTCGATCTCGGAGACGTCGATGACGGCGGTCCCGGACCCGAGCTTGTCCGCCAGCGTGCCGAGCTCGTTGTCCTCGTCGATGACGCCCGACAACTTCACGTACGTGACGTCGTCGCGGCTCTGCACCGAAGCCTGGAACTTGGGATTCATGTTCGCCGCCATCTTAGAATGTGGTTACTCATCTGTCTAGCCGCCCCTCTCACAACCGCCCCGACGGATCGCCGAGCGCGTGGCGCAGCTCGTGATACTGATCGGAAAGAAAAAATCGCACCAGCTCGGCCACGCCCGGCACCTGGCCGACCACCACCGCGCCGTCGTTGTTCGGCTGACCCGCGGGCGTCACCAGCTCTTCGCCGCCGAGGCGCGCCAGCATGCGCGCGGCCGCGCCGACGTCGTCGCACGCCAGCAGCCCGGCGCGATCGCACGCCTGGCCGAGCGCCGCGAACCAGCCGTCCACCGACGAGCCGGCGGCCATGCCTTGCAGCCGCTCGAGCGCGCGCGTCGCCTTGCGCGGCAGCGCGCGCACGAACTCCTGCGTCTGGCCCTCGCGCTCGGCGTCGGGTTTGATGAGCTGCTCGAGCAGGTGGCCGACCTCGGCGCGCTGGCCGGGACGCAGCCGCGTGATGATGGCGTAGCCGCCGCGCAGCGCTTCGTACGCGCGGCCGAGCAGGAAGCGGCGCTCGCCGTCGGGCTCCTGCAAGAGACTGGCTTCGACGATCAACGTGGCGCGCGGCTGATCGACCAGCACCATGCCGCCCGGCACCATCGGCGCCAGCATCACGTCGGCGCTCACGCCGAACATGCGCTGCACGTCGACGACGCAGACCTTGAAGCCGGGATCGTCCACCTGCGCGAGCGGCACCACGCCGCCGATCTGCGGCACGCCGTAGATCTCGTCGAGCGTCTCGCGCACCGCCGCGAGCGCCTCGGTGAGCGCGCCGAGCACCGGCGGCGGCAGCAGGCGCGTGCGGCGCATGTCGTCGGTGAGCGAGCCGCGCTTGACGCTGGCGCGGAAGCTCGGGCGATCCTGCGAGTCGGCGTAGCCGAGCAGCGCCAGCATGGTCGACACGCGCGCGGCGCGATCGGGATCGCCCGAGCGCTGGTAGACCAGCATCAGCAGGCGATACGCCGGCACGTGGCGCAGGTCGGCGCCGAGCACGCGCAGCAATTCCTCGCGCGCGATGTTGATGGTCGCCGGTGACGCGGCGAGCAGCTCGGCGAGCGCCACGCGATCGTCGTGCGCGTCGGGCGCGCGCTCGAGCACCTGGCGATACGCGTCGATCGCGCGCTCGCGATCGTCGAGCGCCACGAAGAAGCGCGCCAATCCTCGACGGAGCGGCAGCTCGACCTCGGGCCCGCGGCTCTCGGCCGCGCGCAGCGCCTCGTCGAGCACCGCCAGCGCGTGGTTGCGATCGCCGGTGGCCGCCGCGCGGCGAGCCAGCGCCAGCGCCGCGGGCGGATACGCCGGATCGAGATCGGTCGCGCGGCGATACGCGCGCGCCGCGCCCGCCGAGTCGCCCGCCGCCTCGGCAATGCGCCCGAGATAGTCGTAGTAGCGCGCCAGCTCCTCGGGCGGCACGGTGCGTCCCGGCGCCGCCGCGAGCTGGATCAAGCGCTCGCACGCGCGGTGCGCCTCGGCGTAGCGGCCGAGCAGGTACAGCTCCTGCGCGAGGCGGAAATAGCCTTCGCGGTGATCGGGATCCTCGTCGAGCAGCTCCTCGAGCGTGATCGCCGCGCGCTTGGGATCCATCGCCCCGTCGCCGTAGATCTCGGCGAGCCGATAGCGCGCCGACGACTTGGACGACAGATCCTTCGCGCGCTCGATGAACGCCTCGAGCACCACCGCGCCGGCGTCGAACCGGCGTAGCCGCTCGTGCAGCGACACCAGCGCGTCCACCACCGGGTACTGATCGGGCGCCAGCTTGAGCGCCTCGAGATAGACCTGCTCGGCGCCCTCGATGTCGTACGCCCGCTCGCGCAGCGCGCCCTGCGCGATCAGCACCCGCGCCAGCGACGAGTTGGTGTCGCGCTTGCGATAGAGTTTCTCCAGCTCGCGGAACGTCGCCGTGAAGTCGTACGCCTCGGGCGCGAGCCGGCACAGCGACACCAACAGATCGAGCGCGTCGAGATTCTCCGGGCGGATCTCCAGCGCGACGACCAGCGACTCCGCGGCCGCGCGCTGATCGCCGGTGCGCTCGGCGACGATCGCGCGCTTGCGGTAGAACTCGGAGCGCTCGACCGGATCGCCCTCGCGCGTGACCTTCTGCGTGAGGATCACCGCGATCGGCAGCGCGCGCTGGAACTCGCCGCGCGCGAAGTACAGCTCGAACAGCGCGCGGTTCGCCGGCAGGCACTCCTTGTCGACGGTGAGCGCGCTCTCGTAATACTGGATCGCGCGATCCTGATCGCCGAGCTTGTCGCCGTAGATCTGCCCGATGTGCGCGAACACGCCGGCGCGCTCTTTGTCTTCGGTCCACAGCTTGGCTTCCAGCTCGAGCGTCTGGATCACGCGCGGCCAATCTTCTTTGCGCAGGTACAGGTCGCGCAGGCCGTGCACCGCCGGCAAGCACGACGGCGACGTCTTGATGGCCGCGTCGTAGTAGCGGATCGCGTCGTCCTCTTTGCCGAACTTCGACTCCATGACGGAGCCGCACTTGAAGTAGAGGATCGCCTTCTGCGCGCGGTCGTTGACGATGCGGATCTGGCGGCGCGTGACCTCGACGAGGTCGGCCCATTTTTCGGTGCCTTCGTAGAGCCGGCCGAGCGCCTCGATCGCTTCCTTCTGATTCGGCGCGATGTCGAGAATTTTTCGGTACGCCTCGATGGCGCGATCGGCGTCGCGCAAACCCTCTTCGCACATCTGCGCGATGCGCAGGTAGAGCGCGATCGCCTCGTCGCCGCCCGCAGTGAGCGACAAACGTGTTGTCAATACGCCGACGAGCTTCTCCCAGTCGCGCGTGCGCTCGTAGTGGCGCTCGAGCGCGTCGAGCCCCTCGGAGTCGGTCGGGTCGACCGAGTGCAGGCGGCTGTAGAGGCGCGCCGCCTCGACGGCGTCTTTCAGTTTCGCGGCGGCCACGCGCGCGGCGCGGCGCAGGATCTCGACGCGCTTGGTGTCGTCCTTGACCAGCTCGGCGCGCCGCTCGTACGCCGAGATCAGCCCGGGCCAGTCGGCCTGCGCGGAGAAGATCCGCTCGAGCGCCGTCTGCGCCGTGTCGGTCTCCGGATCGAGCTCGAGCACGCGCAGGTACGACGCCGCCGCCTCGCCCGGCTGCCCGAGATATTGCAACTGGAGCTGCCCGCGGCGCGCGTAGAGATCGGCGAGCCGATACGCGCGCGAGCGCTGCACCTCGACGAGCTTGATGGCCGCGTCGTACAGCTCCATCGCCTGGCGCCATTTTTCGCGGCGGTAGCAGACGCGCTCGAACGCGGTGAAGCACGCGCGCGACGACGGATCGAGCTTGAACGACTCGACGTAGGCGTTGAGCGCGCCGTCGAGATCGCCGTTGCGCTCGAGCAGATCGCCCTTCTGCTGCAGGACCGCGGCGCGCTGCTGCGGATCGGTGATCGCGGCGGCGCGCAGATCGAGCACGCGGTTGAGATCGTCGGAGCGCTTGGACGCGGCGTAGATCTCGGCGAGCGAGGCCAGCGCGTCGCCGTGCTTCGGATCGATCGTCAGCGCGCGCTCGTACGCCTCGGCGGCGCCGTCGGTGCGCGACAGGCGCGAGCGGCGGATCTCGCCGAGCCGCAGCCACAGCTCGAGGCGGCGATCCGACTCCAGCGAGGCTTCGAACGTCAGCTCGCGCTCGATGGCGGCGGCGAGATCGGCGTAGCGGCCGCGCGCTTCGTAGATGCGCTGCAGCGCGCGCGCGGCCTGCGGATCGCGCGGATCGGCCTCGTCGACGCGGTGCCACGCGCGCGCCGCCGAGTCGAGATCGGCGATGCGCCGCTCGTACAATTCGGCCAGCGCGCGGGCGGCGCGGGCGATCTCGCGCGGCTCGGTGAGCAGCTGAAGCTCGGTCTCGCGCGCCTCGGCCAGCTCCTCCCAGCGTTCGAGCCGCTCGAGCGCGTCGGCGAGCGCGCGCACCGTGCGCACCGTGACCGGCGCCCGCTTGAGCGCCTCGGCCAGCACGTCCCACTGCGCCTCTCGACGGCAGAGCCGCTCGAGGCCGGCGAGCGCCGCCGCGTGCGCCGGATCGATCCGCAGCGCGTCGCGAAACCCGCTGATCGCCGCCTGCACGTCGCCGCCCTCGTCGCCCGCCTTGGCGTACTCGAGGTACAGCTCGAGCTGGCGATCCTTGTCGCCGGCGAAGCTGAGCGCGCGGCGCAAGACGTCGAGCAGCTCGGCGGTGCGCTTGTGGCGGCGGTGCAGCTGCGCGAGCGCGGTCAGCGCCGGCAGGCAGCGGTCGTCGCGCTCGAGCGCGCGCTCGTACGATTTGCGCGCGCTCTCGTCGTCGGAGAGCCGCTCGACGTAGATGTCGCCGATCTCGCAGAGCAGCGTGCCGGCGCGCGCGCCCTCGGCGGAGCGCGCCGCGTGCTCGCGCAATTCGACCGCGCGCGTCCACTTGCCGTTCTCGCCGAGCAGCCGCGCGTAGGCGTGCAGCGTGGTGACGTCGTCGGGCTGCAGCTCCAGCGCCTTGTCGTAGCTCTTGTGCGCGACCTCGTTGTTGCGCAGATGCTCGCCCGCCACCTGCGCCAGCTGGCGGTAGAGGCGCGCCTGCGACTGCTTCGACTTCGACAGCGCGATCAGCGCCTCGAGCGACTTGGCCAGCTCGACCCAGTTGGCGGCGCGGCGGAAGATCATCGCGCGGCCGGCGTGGCAGAGCAGATCGTCGGCCTCGCGCTGCTGCGCCTCGGCGAACGAGGCCTCGGCGTCTTCGATCAGGCCGAGCTCGAGCGAGAGCACGCCGGCCACCGCCCAGTACGCCGCCGCGCGCCGCGGCTCGACGAGCGCGCCCAGCTTGCGATAGACGTCGATCAATTGGCGGCGCTCGCCGGCGCGGCGGTGCGCGCGCGCCAGCGCCTCGAGCGCGAGGCGATCGGGAACTTTGCCGGCGGCCGCGCGCCAGCGTTCGAGCAGCGCCGCGATCCCGTCGGGGCCGGAGCCGAGCTCGGCGGCGCGCGCCGCCAGGCCGAGGTAGCGGATGCCGCTCTCGCCGCGCGCGCGGCCGAGGGCCTCGACCACCTCGGCGGCTTCGGCGGGGGCTTCGCGGGCGAGGCGCGTGCGCACCAGTCCGGCGGCCGCCGCCGCGTCGGCGGGATCGACCGCGTGCAGTCGCGCCCAGAGTTTTTCCGCGCGCCCGAGATCGCCGCCGCGCGACTCCCACAGCTCGGCCGCGCGCCGCAGGTACGCCGCCGACCACGCCGGCTGCGACGACGACATCTCGGCCAGCTTCTCCCACGCCTCGGCCGCCTTGAGCCACTCGCCGCGTTTCCCGTCGAGCCGCGCGCGCGCGCGCCACGCCAGCAGCGCGCCGAAGCCGGCGTCATGCTGCACTGCACACAAATTCGCGATCAGCGGCGCCGCCTCGGCGTCCTGCCCGGCGCGCTCGTACGCGGCGGCGAGCGAGTAGCGCGTGGCCGCGCGCTCGATCTCGCCCGCGCGATCCTCGTCGGCGCCGAGCGCCTCGAGCTTGGCCTTGTACGCCTCGATGATCTTGTCGTCGACGAGCTCGAGCACGCGCTCCAGCAGGTACGGCGTCGCGCCGCCCGCCTTCGCCGCCTTCTCCAGCGCGCGCTTCACCAGCTCGCGCGCGCGCTCGACGTCCGCGAGCCGATCCTGCGCCGCCTGCGCCGCGTCGGCGAGCGCGGCCGCGTCCACCTCTTTTGCGCGCGGCTCGGCGATCGCGTCCACCAGCTCGCCCCACAACCCGGCGACGCCGAGCGCCAGCCGCCGCAGCTGCAGGCCCTCCTCGCCCGCCAGCTTGAACAGCTCCGCCGCCTGCGTCGGATCGCGCCAGAACAGCAATCCGCCCAGGTCCGCGAGGTCGGTCTTGTCGTTGCGTTTGCGCGCGTCGGCCACGCACAGCGCCAGCGCCGCCTCGTCGCGCCCGATCAGCGCCGCGCCCAACCGGAGCGGCGCCGCGATCGGATGCTCGACCTTCTCCAACATCGCCACCGCGCGCGGCCCGTCGCCGAGCCCGTCCCACACCAGCAGCGCCGCGCGCGCGCGAAGATCCGACGCGCGCTTTTTATTGTCGGCCGCGTCGGCCTCGGCAACCAGCAGCGCGAGGAGCTCGCTCACCGCCGACTCGATCGGCGGCGCGCTCTCCACCGTCTGCTGCTCTTCCCGACGAGGAATCGGCGGAGGCCCGCGGCGCGCAGGCACGGGAGGCGGCGGCTGAGCGCTATCGGCCATGCTGGACACTCATGCGCGGAGGGTCATTGTAACAGGTGTATGCTCGCTTGCAAAGTGGGCAGTCTTTTCCCGCGCCCAGCGTCGGCCTGCCGCGCTATTTGCTGAACTTGTCTTTGAGCCGCGACCACAACCCGCCCTGCTTCGGCGCGGATGGCTGCGGCGTGGCGTCGGCCGGCGGCGGCGCGGCGCGGTTCTCGTGCGGCGGAGCCTTGCGCTCGACGGCGATCTCGATCTCCGCCGACTCCAGCGAGATCTCCGGCTCGTTGTCGAGCGACGCGTGCTGGCAGGAGGAGACCTCGTCCGCCTCCTTCTGATAGTCGACGCGGAACAGGTTGCGCATGAACTCCTGCATCTCGGTCGGCTGAAACTTGTACTGGGCCATGAACGACGAGAGATCGTCGGAGAGCTCCTTGGCCGACTGGTAGCGATCCGGCAGATCGCGCGCCAGCGCCTTGAGCACGATGCGGTCGAGCGCCTCCGGCACGCGCCGGTTGAACTTCGACGGCGGCGCCACCTCCGCCTTGCGCACCTTCTCCATCAGCGCGAACTCGGTGTCGCCGCGGAACAGCTTCTCCGTCGTCAGCATCTCGTGCAGGATGATCCCCGTCGAGAACACGTCGGTGCGCGCGTCCACCGGCATGCCGCGGATCTGCTCCGGGCTCATGTAGCTGAACTTGCCCTTGAGCACGCCGATCTCGGAGGTGAACTTGAGCATCGCCTGCGCGATTCCGAAATCGAGCAGTTTGACGTCCCCTTCATAACTGATACGGACGTTGGAAGGCGAAACGTCGCGATTCACGATATTGAGCGGGCGCCCTTCTCCGTCGGCGCGCGTGTGCGCGTAATGCAAACCTTCGCTCATCTTTGACGCGATATAACAAGCGTGCGGCACCGGAATGCGCTGATTCGATTCCTGGCACCGTCGGAGAATCTGCGTCAAATCCTTCCCGCCGATATACTCCATTGCAATGAAGTATCGGCCTTCGATGCGGCCGATCTCATACGTTCGGACGATCGAGTCGTTGTCGAGCAGCACCGCCAGCTTGCCTTCGCGGATGAACATCTCGACGAAGCGCGCCTCTTTTGCGAGCTGCGGGCGCATGCACTTGATCGCCAGTAAATGATCGTGCAATTGCCCCTGGCGCGTCTTGGCGCGATAAACCTCGGCCATTCCGCCGCGCGCGATCAATCCCAATAAAAGGTATTTGCCGAACGCGGTCGGATCTTGCGGCGAGCCCGGCTGGAGCTTGGCGTGCGAGCCGGTGTTCGTCGACGACGGGTCCATCACCAGCTCAGCTTCTCACGGGCGCCGCCCTTGATGTCGAGCTCGACCTTCTTTTCTTTGGCGCCGTCGTGGCTCTTGAAGTCGATGGTGTGTTTGCCCTCGGGGATCCCGGCTTCGTCCCACAGGCCGATGTCTTTTCCGTCGACGCGCACGCGCGCCCACGGATCGAGCTTGGTCTGCAGCACGCCGAAGGCGAACTTCTTCTGCGTCTCTTTGCCGACGGTGACGTCGACGCGCAGGTTGCGCACGATGTGATACTTCTCGTTCTCCAGCCCGACGATGTACTTGCCGGCGGGCAGCGAGAAGCCTTTCAGCGGAGTCGATTTGCCGGTCTCGCGGCCGTTGATATACACCTTGCACGGATACGACGCGTCGACGGCCAACGTGCCGAGCACGTGCTCCTTCTGCAGCCGCGCGCGCACGGTGTCGGCGATTTTGCCGTCGGGGCGAACGCGCAGATAGTCGGCGAGGAACAGCCGCTCCTGCGCACGATCGCCGGTCTTGCCGTAGACCGCGCCGAGCAAGCGATACGGACCCGGCAGATCGGGATCGAGCAGCAGCGCCGCCTCCAGCTCGTTCACCGCGGCGTCGTACTTCTTCGCCTGCGCGTCCTTCTTGCCTTCGTCGAACAGCCGCCTGGCCTCGACGGTGGCGCCGGCGGAGCGGAACACGTTTTCTTGCTCGAACGGCGCCGGCGCTTCTTCGAGCCGCTTCGCCTCCGACTCGGCGCGTGTACGCCGGGCCGCGTCAGCCTCGGGACGTGCGGCAAAACGCCGGTACTCGCCGATCGCCTCCTCGTAGCGCCCCGCGAGCTGGTACACCTCGCCGAGGCGAAACGTGGGCGACGGATCGCGCGGCCGAAGCGCCTGCAGCCCGCGCAAGAGCGACACCGCGCGCGTGAACTGGCCGGCGATCACCGCCTGCTCGGCGGCTTTCTCCAACCAGGCCCCGTCGTCGGCGAACACGGACACGGAACCTGAAAGCCACACAGCCAGCATCACCGCGCCGCCGACGGCCCGGGTCGAGATACGCATGAGAGTATTTTTACGTTACCACGGGACTTCCTTGTTCTTGAAGGAAATTTTCGATACAATGATGGGCCAAGCCTCCCCTGGCCGACGGTGCGCATGTCAGCTCCTTCTGCGGTCGTACTGGAACGGAACAAGCTGGTGAATCGCCGAATCGGCCGGGTCCTCGGTTGTGCGGGCTTCGAGGTGCGGGGGTACGAAGAGCCGGAGAAGGTGGATGCGGCGACGCTCGGTGAACCGCAGCTCGTCGTCGGTGACGCGTTCGATGCCGACCTGTTCATGCGCTGGCTGCGCGAGCGCCCGCACATGAAAGCGATCCTTTATACAGGTGAGCCGCTCGATCGATTGCTGGCGAAGGCGCTCGAGGAGCCGCGGCTGGTGGCGCTGGTCGGGCGGCCGAGCTTCGAGGTGCCGCCGCGCGAGGACGACCTGCTCCACATCGCGCGCCGCACGCGCGCGCCCGACTCGGCGCCGTTCGAAGCGCACCTGGCGTGGGGCGCGCACGGCTTCGCGTACTCGCTCACCGACGCCGCCGGCCGCGATCACGCGGTCAAGGAAGTGATCGCGTTCGCCGGCCGTCTCGGCGCGCCGAAGCGCGTGGGCGAGATGCTCGGCGAATTGGTGCACGAATTATTGATGAACGCGCTCTACGACGCGCCCGTCGACGCGCACGGGAACGCGCGCTTCGCGCACGATCGCAAGGCGGAGATCAAGCTCGACGCGCACGACGCCGCGACGCTGCGCTGCGGCTCCGACGGCGTGCGCATCGCCGTCGAGGTGGTCGACCGCTTCGGGCGGCTCGAGCGCAAGCACGTGTTCGGCGGCTTGGTGCGCGCGCTCAAGAGCGGCCAGATGGACACCGGCGGCGGCGGCGCCGGGCTCGGCATGATGGTCGCGTACCGCTCGACGACGGCGCTGTTCTACGACGTCGAGCGCGGCCGCCGCACGCGCGTCACCGGCCTGTTCGATCTCGACCTCAACCTGCGGGAGTTCCGTCAGCTCCCGAAGACGATCCACTTCCCCGAGGGACTCTGATGCAAGCAGCGACCACCGATCCCGGCTCCAAGCCCAAGCTGCGGATCGAGAAATTCTCCGACGGCGGGATCACCTGCCTCAAGCTCGCCGGCACCATCGACGAGCAGTTCGACGGCAAGAAGATCGCGGCCGGCGTCAAGGGCGGCGTGCTGGTGCTCGACCTGGCCGAGATCGATCGCATCTCGTCGTTCGGCATCCGCGAGTGGGTCGACTTCATCAGCGGGATCAGCGGCAAGGTGTCGTCGCTGTGGTTCGTCGAGTGCGCGCCGAAAGTCGTCGACCAGTTCAACATGGTGGCCAACTTCGGCGGCGCGGGCAGCCTGGTGTCGTTCTACGCGCCCTATCGCTGCGACTACTGCGACGACGATCGGCGGCGCCTGGTGCAGGTCGCGCAAGATTGGGAGCAGCTCAAGACCGGCAAGCTGCCCGAGCGCGTGTGCGAGTCGTGCGGCAACGCGGAGTACTTCGACGAGGACCCGCTGACGTTCTTCTCGTTCCTGCAGACGCACCCGCCGGCGGAAGTGCCGCCCGACGTGGCGGCGTTCCTCGCCTCGCGGCTCAACTACGCGGTCGCCGACGGCGCGCGCAAGCTCAAGATCGAGAAACAGATCGAGGGGCGCGCGACCTACTTGAAGCTGTCGGGCGATCTCGACGGCTCGTTCCCGCGCGAGAAGCTCGCCGACGGCGCCGAGGGCGACGTGATGTTCGATCTGTCGGGCATCGGCAAGATCGATCCCGCGGGCGCGGCCGAGTGGCGCCAGCTCATGGCGCAGATCGCGGCGCCGGTCGAGCGCATCCTGCTCGTCGGCTGCCCGGCGGCGTTCGTCGAGCGGCTCACCAAGGCGGAAGATCTGGCGTCGAAGGGTCTGGTGCTGTCGTTCGCCATGCCGTACGCGTGCCCGACGTGCCGCTCGACGGCAGCGCGCGAGATCGACGTGGCCGCGCACTACGACGTGCTCAAGTTCGCCACCGCGCCCGAGCTCCGCTGCGCCGACTGCGGCGGGCCGACCACGTGCGCCGCGTCCGAGCCGCTGCTGGCGCATCTCCCGTCGCTGCCGCGCCCCGACGTTCCCGACGAGCTGAAGAAGCAGCTCAAACATTTTCAGGAGCAGTCGCTGGCCAAGGCGCTGGCGGCCAAGAGCCCGCAGGCGGTGGCGCAGCCGCTGGTGCTGCCGCAAGCGGGCGGCGGCGTGGCGGCGCGCGGCGGCTTCAGCTGGTCGACGGTGCTGGTGGCCGTCGGCATCGTGGTGGTGCTCGGCGGCGGCGTACTGATCTTCAAGGGCGCGCAGAACCGCGGCGGCGACGGCATCGAGAGCGGCGAAAAATTGGAAGCGTCGCAGCCGACCAAGCCGGCGTGGGTCGATCAGACGTTCTTCCGCGAGGGCGATCGCCTGCTGTTCGTCGGCCACTCGACGCTGGTCGCCGACAAGGCCGACGGCTTCGCCGAGGCGGAGAACGGCGCGATGGAAGAAGCCGCCAACCAGATCGGCCTCTCGATCCGCGATCCGCTCTGGATCGATCAGGTGCGCGGGCAGTTCGACGCGTTCCGCACCAAGGCGATCGGCGACCTCGAGAAAGCGCCGGTCTCGGGCGACGCGGCCGAGATGGAGCGCGCGCGCCGCGCGGTGCGCGACGGACGGCGGCGCGTGGCCGAGGCGCTCAAGAAGACCTCGGGCGGCCTGGCGCCGACGGAGCGCAGCGATCTCTACTGGGAGAAGCTGAAGACCGCGAGCGGCGTGAAGTACGTGGTGTCGATCCGCTACGCGATCCCGAAGCAGACGTTCGAGCGGCTGGTCGAGTCGTACGCCACGCCCGAGACCTCGATGGGCGCGCAGGCGGTGAGCTACTTCCCGTCGCTCGGCTGGCGCTACGACGTGGCCGAGGGCGCGGTGGTGATCAAGGTGGCGAATGATTCGTCGCTGCGCTTCGCCGGAATTCAGGAAGGCGATCTGGTGCTCTCCGGAATGGATCGCGTGGTGCACGACGCGCGCTCGTGGAAGCGCGTGCTCGACGAGGAGACCGCGGCGCTGTCGAAGTCGGGCGGCGCGCTGGTGCTCAAGGTGAAGCGCGGCGACGCGCCCGCCATCGACACGCGCCTGCGCATCGCCGCCGGTGGCGTCGCCTCCGCCGACCCGACGTCCAAGCTGCACCAGACCCGCCACCCGGGCTCGCACAACCAGAACAGCGCCTCGACGAAGAACAAAAACCAGACCGGCAATATCTGGGACGACAACCCGGAGGAGTGAGCTTGCGACACTTAGCTTTGCTGGCAGCGCTCCTCGCCGCGGCCCCGTCGTTCGCCGCCAATGAGGAAGAAGAAGAGAAACCGGGCGTGGCGCCGAGCGACGCCAAGCGCAAATTCGCCGAGGGAAACGATCACTACTCGCGCGGCGAATACGACCTGGCGATCGAGTCGTTCAAGGCGGCGATCGCGGCCGATCCGAAGCTGCCGGGGCCGTACCGCAACCTCGGCCTGGCGTATCGCGCGCTCAACCGCTGCACCGACGCGCTGCCGATGTACGAAAAATATCTCGAGCTGCGGCCCGAGAGTAAGTTCACCGATCGCGTGCGGCGCGAGATCGATCTGTGCCGCGCCAAGCTGGGCCAGGCGCCGCTGCCGCAGCGCAACCCGACCACCAGCGGCAATTTGCCGCACGCGCCCGAGGCGCAGGCGTTCCTGCACGTCGGCGCGAATTTGATCGGCGGCGAGGCGACCGACGAGGCGTCGGTGGCCGTCGACGGGATCTCGCGCGGGCCGACGCCGCTGACCATCCCGGTGACGTCGGGCGTTCACAAGATCCACCTCGAGCGGCCGGGCTTCGAGTCGGCGGACGCGACGGTGGAGATCGGCCCGGGCGAGCGGCGCGAGGTCGAGCTGACCATGAACAAGCTG
>Ga0070741_10015769_pt1 | contig 12736 bp, 9 predicted proteins | sample Coa_R1_4_FD_66440 | JGI IMG/M metagenome (GOLD analysis project Ga0070741, IMG submission 66440) | Surface soil microbial communities from Centralia Pennsylvania, which are recovering from an underground coalmine fire - Coalmine... | ecosystem: Environmental > Terrestrial > Soil > Unclassified ...
GGCAGCAGTTCGTCGGGCAGCACTGGGTCTGTGAGCAGGTGGCGCACCATGCCCGCGGCGGCGACGAAGCGGCCCGGCGTATCGGTCGCGGCAGCCATCTCGTCGAGTAGGCCGTTGGCGGTACGCGACCACTCCGTCAGGTCCCATAACCGCGCCGCCAGCCCGGCGGGATCGTCGTCGTGCGCATGCATCACTCGCACTCGACGCATGACGTCCTTCGGCAGATCCACGTCGAGGTTGTCCGGCCGCAGCCACACCCCTTCGCGCAACTCACCAAACCTGCTCTGCTGCAATGTGGTTCGCAACACAGCGCGGGTCCGCGCGTCAACGCCCACGCTGGTGATCACCAGCGTGATCCAGTTTCCATCCCACGGTTGGACCTTCGGTCTCATCGCGTCGTCCTGGCGCCGCTGCCGGACCAGCAGCCGGTCGGACAGCCGGTAGCCGTCGGCCGAGCGGACCAGGTCACCGGTGCTCACCAACCGCGTCAAAGCGACCCGAACCGTCGACTCCTTCAAACCGAAATCAGAAGTGAGCCGGAGTAATTCGGCTGTGGTCGCCCATGCCGGATGCGCACCCAGCAGCACGCTCAGCACCACCGAGCGCGCCGTCATCCGGTTGAGCGTCGCGGGCATCGGCTACACCTGCGACGCGCGGCGCCCGTAGTCGCCGAATGGCTCGTCACGATGACGGACAGCGTCGCGGAACCCGTGCTCGCGCGCGTCGGCGACGAACGCGTGACCCTCAGGCGTGTGCCGCGCGACACCGTCGAAAATTGTGGAGATCATCGCGCTGTTGGCGACGCCCTGGTTGTACAGCGCGCTGTTCATCGCGAGTTTCACCATGATCAGCTGGTTGATGGGGACAGCCGCGATGCGTTGCACAAGGCGCTCGGTGCGCTCGTCGAGGTCGGCCGGGTCGGGCGCCTCGATGGCCAGCCCCCATTCGGCGGCCTGCGCGCCGGTGATGCAATCACCGGTCAGCAGAAGGCGTTTCGCACGTTGGTCGCCGAGCCGGTGTGCCCACAGGCCCGCCGCCGGCACGCCCCATACCCGGGTCGGCGGGTAGCCGATCTTGGCGTCCGACGCGGCGATCACCTGGTCGGCGTGCAGCGCGATGTCGGTGCCGCCGGCGACGCAGTAGCCGTGGATCTTGACGACCGTCGGCTTGTCGGCGTGCATGAGGCTGGAGAAGCCGCGGACGAATCGGCTCATCATCTGGTAGTCGATCATCGGGTCCCACGGCTGATCCGGCAGATGGTTGACCGCCTGCGTCTTGCCCGACAGCACGGTGTCCTTGTATGGGCTACCGCCGCCCGCCGACGAGGACCCTTCCGCGTACGCGCTGAGATCGAAACCGGCGCAAAAGCCTTCGCCCCGCCCGGACACCAGGATCACGTGCACGTTGGGATCGAGGTCGGCGCGCTCGACCAACGCCGACAGTTCCAGCGGCGTGTCGGCGACAATCGCGTTGCCCTTTTCGGGCCGGTTGAACGTGATTCGCGCAACCCGGTCGGTGACCTCATAGGTCATCGTCTTGAGGTTGTCGAAGTCGACCGGCCGAATCGCGTGCGTCATGGGCGGGCCCTTCTGCGCGAGCAGACGCGGAATCGCATTACCAGGGGGTGATTTATGCGAGTTAGCGTCTGCTCGGCGGTAAAGCCGCGGGGCGTCATCCCTTCACCAGCGCGCGCTCGAGGATCGGCGCGACGTCCAGCCCCACCGGCATCGTGCCGAATGCCCCGCCCCATGCACCGCCGAGGCGGGTGGCCAAGAACGCCTCCGCCACCGCGGGGTGTCCGTGCCGGACGAGCAACGACCCTTGCAGCGCAAGGCAAATGTCCTCGGCCACCTTCCGCGCGCGGTATTGGATCGTCGCGAGGTCGTCCAGCTGTGGCCTCAACGCGGCCACATGTCTGTCGAGACGCTCGTCGTGTCCGGCCGTCTTGCCGAGCTCGTCGAACAGCACCTCGATGCATTCGGGCCGAGTTGCCATGGCGCGCAACGTGTCCAGCGCACTGACGTTGCCGGAGCCTTCCCAGATGCCCATCAGCGGGGCCTCGCGATACAGCCGCGGCATACCGGAGTCCTCGACGTATCCGTTGCCGCCAAGGCATTCCATCGCCTCGCCCGCGTGCGGGGTGGCACGCTTGCACACCCAGTACTTGCTGGCGGCGAGGCCGATGCGGCGCAGCATCGCCTCGGTCTCGTCGCCGCGCACGGCGTTGTCGGTCGCCCCGGCCATTCGCATCGCGACGATCGTCGCGGCCTCTGCCTCCACCGCGAGGTCAGCGAGCACGTTGCGCATCAGCGGCTGGTCAATCAGATACTCGCCGAACGCTTTTCGGTGCTGCGCATGATGAATGGCGTGAGTGAGCCCGGTGCGCATGCTGGTGGCGCTGCCCAGCGTGCAGTCCAGCCGGGTCAGGTTCACCATCTCGATGATCGTCGGCACGCCACGGCCCTCTTCGCCGACGAGCCACGCGGTGGCTCCGTCGTACTCGACTTCAGACGATGCGTTCGCGTGATTGCCGAGCTTGTCCTTGAGCCGCGCCAGGTTCATCCGGTTGCGGCTGCCGTCAGGAAGCACGCGCGGGAGGAAGAAGCATGACAGGCCGCCGGGCGCTTGCGCGAGGACCAGGAAGATGTCGCACATCGGGGCCGAGGTGAACCACTTGTGCCCGGTGAGGCTGTAGCTGCCGTCGGCGTTGGGGGTCGCCTGCGTGGTGCCGACACGCACGTCGGAGCCGCCCTGCTTCTCGGTCATCGACATACCGGCGGTGATACCGGCTTTCGTCGCAGGCACTTTCAGCTCGGGGTCGTATTCGCGGCTGGTCAGCAGCGGCTCGTAGACCGCGGCGAGTTCGGTGTTGAACCTCAGCGCGGGAACGATCGCGTACGTCATCGAGATCGGGCACATGTGGCCGGGCTCGGCGGTCCACACTGACGTCTTCGCGGCGCGCACGACGTGAGCGCCGGGCCGGTCGTCGGCCCAGGGCGCCGCATGCAGACCGTGACCGACCGCGACACGCATCAGTTCGTGGTAGGCGGGGTCGTACTCGACCTCGTCGACGCGGTGGCCGTAGCGGTCGTGAGTGCGCAGAATCGGGCGGTTGCGGTTGGCGAGCTCGCCCCAGCGCTGCGCCTGCGGGGAGCCGGAAATTGCGCCGAGCTCGGTGACTTCGTCGACGCCCCACTGACCGCCCTCGCGGATCAGCGCCTCGATGAGGACCGGCGACGTGGCGGGGTTGTAGTTCTCCAGGGGCGGAACTTGGTTGGTGACGACATGGGTGTCAGGCATACCGCTATGTTACAGTTTTTCGACAGCCGCACAAGATGCGTAACATCAGCCCCGACGGAGTGTAGGGAAACACCCGATTTCGTCCACAGCACCTGAGCCTTAGCGTGAGGCATCTCGACGGCGAAGGAATTCAGCGTGAACAGATTGCCGGCGGCGGCCGCCGCGATCATCGCAACTGCGCTAGTGACGGCGCCCACCGCGCCGGCACGCCCGGACTTCCCATTGGCCCCCGCCTGCGACGCGTTCAAGCTCCCGTCGTTCACGAACTTCGTCGCAGGCAGTCGAATCGTCACCATTGGCTTTGCTCCGGACGGCAAGTCTGGCCGCGCCAACACCGGCGGATACGGATCGCAGGACTCTTCGTTCGGAGACGTCACCGGGGGGCTCAACGGCCGTCATGCCGAGTTCCTGGTCCATTGGGATCAGGGCCCCGAAGGGGGAAACAAGTGGCAATACTCGGGTGACGTGGGCGATGACCTAGGCCTTGCCGGCACGCTTCGGGCGCCCGGTGTCACCGAAGCTTGGCACTCGGAAGTACCTGTCGAGTGTGTCGCGCCCAAACCAGACGCCAGCCCGGCGGCGTCGCAGAAGACCGCGACAGTGCTCCAGGCCGTGGATGTCTACAACCAGCCTGACGGCACGGGCACGGTGTACCGCGACGCTGCTGGGCAGAAAATCTTCCTGCCGGTCGGCCGGCAGGTTCAGCTCGTGAAACCCTGTCGCGAGAACTGGTGCCAGGTTGTCGATCCCGACGTACCGGGCGACGCGTGGGTGTACCAGACACCCTTCCTGCAGATGCCCTAGCCCTAGGCATGGTGAGCGGCGAAGAACTCCCAGAGTCGCTGCGTAGCGAACGCAGGCCACTCATGGCCGCCGCCGTCGACGGTCACCAACACGACGCCGCGATTGTCGGCGCAGTCCGCGGTTGACGTCGTCAGCGGTCCGTCCGTGGCGATGACGGGTGCCCGGCACTGATCGACGTTGCGCCAGAACGCATTCACCTCCGGTACCGGCGGTCCGTCGATGTGCGCGACGCCGGCGCCTGGGCCGCCGTCGTAACGAATCAGCCGGTCCGCCGTGCCGTGAATGTGCATCACCGACGTCGGGTGCGGCGCGGTGCACGCGTCGAGCTGAGTCGCCGAATCGGGTCCGATCGCGGCGAACATCTCGGTATTGCACGCCAGCGTGTAGCTCATCATGCCGCCGTTGCTGATGCCGGTGGCGTAGATGTGCGTTCGGTCGATCCCGATTCCCTTGCTGATTTCGTTGACCATCGCGGTGATGAAGCCGACGTCGTCGATGCCGGCGCGGCCGGGTTGTCCGCAGCAGCCGTGCACATTCCAGGCCCGCGCGATCCCGTCGGGATACGCGACGACGAATTTCGCGCTGTCCGCCAATTGATCCCAGCCGTAGGCCTTTTCGGCCTGCTCACCATCGCCGAAGCCGCCGTGCATCATCACCACGAGCGGTGCCGACGCGGGCAGACCCGCCGGTTTGTATACCCGATAGCTGCGGTCGAGGCCGCCGACGTTGATCGAGTGCACGCTGTTGCCGTCGGGGAAGGCGGCGCTCGGGTCGGCGGCGCTGTCCCGTGTCGACGAACACCCAGCGACGGCCAGCAGCGCCGCCAACAGGACGAAGGCTCTGACCGACACATCCCCACGGTACGTGGCAGGCGCACGGCGTCGACGAATTGCGGCGGTCGATCATCTACCATTTACCCGCCCACAACTGGCGGAGGGGGACGGGTCCGGTCGCATGACGCCTCTGTCGCGAAGACACCTGCTAGGCCTCGGTATTGCCGCAGCGGCGGGTGCAGGCGCCGCCGCCTGCGGACTGTTTCACGACGAAAAGCCGACGCGCTCCCACTACAAGGCCATCGTGGTCGGCAGCGGCTACGGCGGCGGGGTGTCGGCTCTGCGGCTCGCCCAGGCCGGTGTCGAGACGCTGATCCTGGAGAAGGGCCGGCTCTGGGACAAACCCGACGACGACGGCAGGCGGTTCTCGAAGATGCTGCCGCCCGACAACCGCGCCGGCTGGTTCACGGCCGTCGCGCCCAGTCTGGTGCCGTCGTTCAAGGGCATCTCGATCGCGGACGTCGCCAAGCACGCGCCGTCGCCGCAGCCGGTGCAGGCCGGGATCTGCGAGCAGGTCGTGCAGGGCCCGCAGAATATTTTCCGGGGCGTCTGCGTGGGCGGCGGCTCGATGGTCAATGCCGGCATCGCCGCGATCCCCACCGAAAGCCAAGTGCGCGAAGCATTTCCAGACATCGACAGCTCGCAATTTCTCGGGACATACATCGAGCGCGCCAAGCAGATGCTGCGGATCAGCTATCGCGACATGGGCTGGTTCGAGCAGACACCCTGGTACCAATACGCCCGCGTCGGGCGTAAGTACGCGGCCGCCGCCGGCTACCCCGTCGACTACAACGGCAGCTCCTACTCCTTCGACTACATGAAAAAGGAAGCGGCAGGCGAGGTTCCGCGCTCCGCATGCGCTCTCGAACAGCAGTACGGAAACAACTACGGCAGGTTCGGCAGCGTCGACCAGACCTACATCGCCGCGGCGCTGGCCACCGGCAAGGTGACGCTCAAACCGCTGACCGAGGTGACGGCCATTCGGCGTGAACACTCGGGCGAGTATGTCGTGTCGACCCGCGAAATCGACCGGTGGGGCAAAGAGCTCGGGCGTTCCGAAATCGGTTGTGATGAGCTGCATCTCAGCGCCGGCGTGCTAGGCACCACCGCGATCTTGTTGCGCGCGCGGGATACCGGCGCGCTTTCCGACCTCAGCGAAGAGGTCGGGCGCGGCTACGGCAACAACGGCGACTGCATGGTCGCGCACATGCTGAAGAACACCGATCCGGCAGGCACGCAGCAGTCGCTGATGGGAATGATCAACCTCGACGGCCGAAACGATCCCGTCAACCCCGTGTACGCCAGCATCTTCTCGGTACCCCTTCCCGTCGAGACCTACGCGATGGGCTATTACGTGATGGTGAAGACCGGCGACCGCGCGGACATCGTCTACGACAAGGCGTCCGACGGCATCAACATCCGCTGGCCCGACGGGTTCACCGACCACTTGTTTGCCCGCGCGCACATCGTGTTCGACAAGGTCACTGCCGCAAACGGCGTGGAGTACCGTGACGACCTGTTCGAGGGAAAGGCGTTCGCACCCAACACAGTTCATCCGATGGGCGGATGTGTGCGCGGCAAAGCAACCGACGGCTATGGCCGCGTCAGGGGCTACGACAAGCTGTACGTCAACGACGGGTCACTGCTGCCCGGCTATCTCGGCTGCAACCCGTTCATGTCGATTACCGCGCTCGCGGAGCGCAACATCGAAGGCGTCCTGCAAGGCCGGACGTAGACAGGTTGTTCCCTGCATTGGCTCAAACAGCTCACAGTGAACCCGTAGGCGTGCCAGACTGACGGCGAGGCAAATACCGGAAGGAACGACATGGCCGACGCTGCAAGCAAGAAACCCGGTAAGGGTCAAGATCCATTCGCCGCCGCCTACCGCGCCTATCTCGAGGCGATGAAGAAGGCGTGGGAAGAAGTTGATGTCGAGGAAATGGTGAGCAAGCCCGCCACATTCAACCGAATCGGCTATTCCTCCGCGGGATCGGTGTCCACGATCGGTACCTTCGCTTGTGTGGGTACGGCTGGGGGATGCCTTGGCAGTGCCGGAACGTTCGGCTCGATCTGGCTCAGTCCCGACGAATGACCGGGCCGCGCGGAGACGTGAATGCGCCTTCGCTGAGCGGACTTCGAAACGACGCCAATCTGCGGTTCCCGGCCAGGCCTCGGATCATCGAGGATCTCCGCATCTTTCAGATGCCCGATGGTCTGGGATTGCAATTGCATTTCGGGGACACACCCGTCGTGTTGCGCGGGCGGCTGGCCGAAAAGTCGTTCGCCTTCCTGCACGAGTACCTGGACGGGTCGCGCGATCTCGACGACCTCGCGTCTGCCGTTCCGCTCGACCTCCCGCTCGCAACGATTTCCCGCACGCTCTGGCTCCTTCACGCCAAAGGCCTGCTGGTCGACGGAGGTGCCACATCCTCACCGCCGTCCGATCCGGTGATCGGACGGCAATCTCTGTTCTGGGGGCGCCATCTCGGCATCACGCGGGCCGCAGACTCCGCGCAAGTAGTTCAGCGCCGGCTCAACCAAGCGATCATCGTGGTCGTCGCCACCGGGCTGTTCGGCGCATCGACCGCAGACTTGTTGATGCGTACCGGGTGCTCAAACGTCAAGATGTTGGCGTGGGACGACGATGCCCAGATCGTCGACGCGCCCGCATCAGCACCTCAAGAACCGATCGCGATCGAACGAGGCGGCCCGTCAACACTCGACGCAGCAGCAGAAGTCGTGCGCAACTGGGCAATTGACGCCGACCTCATTGTGACGGCGACTCGCAATGCTCCCAACCAGCTCTTCGACGCCGTCAATCGGATCAGCCTGCGCGCGGGAACCCCTTGGCTGCGTGGCAATCTGGAAGCCTCGTCGATTGAGCTCGGACCCTATGTGCACCCTAATTCATCGGCGTGCTTCACATGCCTTCAGTTGCGCAGACGGAGCACGGATCCGTTGGCGATCGAACGCGAACTCGACCATGCGGACCGCGCCGAAAGACCCTCCCCAGACGGGATACCGCCGATCGGAGAAGCGTTGTTCGGTGCCACGTTGGGGGCGTCGCACTTGACCGGTGAAGTCGTGCGCATCATCACGGGCATCGCGATGCCCACGCTGCTCAACCGCGTGGTAACGCTGTCGCCGATCACCGGCGAGCAACGCGCGAACATGATTCTGCGCGTGCCGCGATGTCCCGAATGTTCCCGCAGCCCAGTGCCCCTCGCCGAAATGGCAGATGCTTAGCCGCGCCGTCCCGTGGCCCGATGTTGAGCACCACGGCGCCTGGACACGGGCGGTTCTCGACTGGGTCGACGCCGACTACGGACCGGTGAAGGAACTGACGGGGATCCGGATGGCCTCACCCGAACCGACCTTTTGGGTGTTCTCCGCAACGCTTTCACGTACTCCAGTGGGCAGATGGTTCGGTGGGCCCGCCGGGGGCGCCGCCGGAACGTCGATCGATGCCGAGGAGGCACTGCTGCGCTGTCTCGGCGAGGTGGCAGAGCGATACAGCGCGCTGACAGCGCCGATCGAGCCCACGCTGCACCCCGTCGACCCGTCGCTGATGAGCGAATTCCCGCGCTGTGCCGTCGATGAAGATTGCGCAGACGTCTTCAAGGATTTGCAGCCGCAGGTGCCCGTCACGCACGTTCAGATGTCGCGATTGGCCGACGGTGCGCCGTTGGACGTTCCCGCGGGGTTCGCACACTTGTCTTTTCAGGCCGCACACGAACCGTTGCTGACGTTTCCGGTGTCGACCGGTCTGGCGTTCGACCCGACGCTGGAGACCGCAGTGTGGCGCGGATTGTGCGAGGTCGCCGAACGCGACGCGATGATGTTGACGTGGTGGCAGCGTCGGCCGGTCGCAGAGATAATCCTCACGTGCCCGTCCGGGCAGCCGAGACCAGACACGCCTGCCGGGTTGGCGGACCGGATCGAGCGGCTGTCCGCAGCCGACTTGACGGCCAGATTCTTCGACATCACAACGGATTTCGCGATACCGACGGTGTGCTGTGTGCTGACCGGCGAGTCGTTCCCCTACCTGGCGGTGGGCGTGTGCGCACGCCATGACGTACGCGCTGCCTGCACCAAAGCACTGGACGAGGCGGTCTCGATCAGGGTCGCAGTGCACGGCTGGGATCGCTGCGAACCACCCGACCTCGAAGACTTTGGCTGGCTCATCGAACTCGAACAGCACGCGCAGCTGTACGCGACCGGCCGACTCCGCCACGCGTTCGACTTCATGCTGAACGGGGTCGCGGCCCCGATCACCCTCGACGAAATCGCCGCCCGACCGACACCGCCCGCGCCGCACACTATGTCCGATCTGCGGGCGCTTGCAATAGATTTGCAGCGGATCGGGCTGACAGTGCTGTGGACCGACATGACTGCGGACGAGCTGCGATCGCATGGTCATGTGGTGAAGGTTGTTGTGCCACAGATGATTCCGTTGTCACAGCCGCATCGGGTACGCTGGCTGGGGACACCGCGGCTGCGACGCGAGGGACAAACCGGTCCGCTTTTCGCATCGTCCTTCAATCCCTTCCCTCATCCGTTCTCGTGAAAGTGCCGGTTTGCCATGCCTGCTGACGTGCCGATCGCCGACATGTCCGACGCGGCCGTATTGCTGTCGGCGGAGTTCCACGTCGCCAGCCGTAATCAAGCGGCCTACAAGCGTTCTTACAAGTCTCACGACATTCACTACGACCCGTCGATCCGCGACTTGGTCAACGACGCGCCGCTGCACTTTGATGGCCGTCCGAGGGTGGCGCTGCCGACCGAGGACGCATCCGCTGGGGAATCCGTGCTCACTGTGATCAAGCGGCGCGCAAGTGGCCGTGCGTACACGGCGAAGCCTCTCGATGCCGCGAGCTTGGCGACCCTGCTCCGGCACGCGAATGGAGTGCTCGCGACGATGCGAACCGGGCGAAGCACGTTCTATCGTCGTGCCGCAGCGAATTCCGGCGATCTGGGTTCGGTCGAAATCTTCCCGATCGTCCTCAATGTCGTTGGCGTCGATCCGGGCATCTACCACTTCGACAGCGTGAGGCACGATCTCACGCAACTCCACGCGGGCGCCTACCCGGACTGGTTGCGCGAGGCCGTCTTCTTTCAGGCCGAATTCTCCCAGGCGGCCGTCGCGCTGGTGCTGACTGCGGCCGTCGGACGATTGCAAGCCAAGTACGGCATCCGTGGTTATCGGTTCGCGCTGCTCGACGTCGGGCACGTCTCCCAGAATCTGTACCTGGTGGCCACCGCGCTCGACTTACAGGTCTGTGCGACAGCAGGTTTCATCGACGACGTGGTGGACTCTACTCTCGGCATCGACGGACTCGACGTCTCGTCGATGCTGGTGGTGCTGATTGGGCAGTAGCCCACACGGTGATTTCGGTGCGCTAACCGGCGCTCAGCGCACGGTAGCGCACCGAAATCACTTACCGGTAGTCGCTGTACCCGTAGTCGTCCAGCGGCACAGCAGCACCGGTGGCCTGGCCGAAGTCCGGGCTGTAGTACTGATCCTCGTAGCTCGGGATCGTGTACGCGGCGGCCCGGGCCTCTTCGGTCGGCTGCACCTGGATGTTGCGGTACCGGTTGATGCCGGTGCCGGCCGGGATCAGCTTGCCGATGATCACGTTTTCCTTCAGACCGTTGAGCTTGTCGCTGCGGCAGTTGATCGCCGCATCGGTCAGCACTCGCGTGGTCTCCTGGAACGACGCCGCCGAGAGCCACGAGTCGGTGGCCAGCGACGCCTTCGTGATGCCCATCAGCACCGGACGGCCGGCGGCCGGCTCGCCGCCTTCGGCCACCACTCGACGGTTCTCGGCCTCGAACTCGGAGCGCTCCGTCAGCGACCCGGGCAGGAATTCCGTTGCGCCCGAGTCGATGATCGTCACGCGCCGCAGCATCTGGCGCACGATCACCTCGATGTGCTTGTCGTGGATCGACACGCCCTGCGCGCGGTACACCTCTTGCACCTCGTGGGTCAGGTGCAGCTGCACCTCGCGCGGACCCTGCACTCGCAGCACCTCGTGCGGATCGGCCGAACCCTCCATCAGCTGGTCGCCGACCTCGACGTGGTCGCCCTCGCGCAGCAGGCCCTCGGTGCCGTCCTCGTGGGTGACCGCCTTCAGCCGCTGACGACGAGACAGCTTGTCGTACACCACTTCTTCGCTGCCGTCGTCGGGGGTGATGGTGATCTTGTAGAACTTCTCACCCTCTTCGATGCGGACCCGCCCGGCGACCTCGGCGATCGGCGCCTTGTCGCGCGGGATCCGCGCCTCGAACAGTTCCTGCACGCGGGGCAGACCACCGGTGATGTCCTGACCGCCGGTGACGCCACCCTGGTGGAACGTCCGCATGGTCAGCTGCGTGCCGGGCTCGCCGATCGACTGCGCGGCGACGATGCCGACTGCCTCGCCGATGTCGACGAGCTTGCCGGTCGCCATCGAGCGGCCGTAGCACAACGCGCACACGCCGTTGGCGGACGCGCAGGTCAGCACGGAGCGCACCCGAACCGACGAAATACCGTGCTCCAGCAGCAGATCGATCGCCGGGTCACCGAGATCGTGCCCCTTCTCGACGAGCACATTGCCCTTCTTGTCGACTGCGTCTTCGGCCAAAGTCCGTGCGTACGCCGAGGTTTCGACGTACTGGTCCTTGACGAGGCCGTCCGGGGTTTCCTCGGCGAGCGTGACGGTGATGCCGCGCTCTGTGCCGCAGTCGTGCTCGCGAACGATGACGTCCTGGCTCACGTCCACCAGACGCCGGGTCAGATAACCCGAGTCGGCGGTACGCAACGCGGTGTCGGCCAAGCCCTTTCGGGCGCCGTGGGTGTTGATGAAGTACTCCAACACGGTCAGGCCCTCACGGAACGAGGACTTGATGGGCCGCGGAATGAACTCACCCTTCGGGTTGGTCACCAAGCCCTTCATGCCGGCCAGCGTCCGGGTCTGGGTGAAGTTACCGGTCGCCCCGGACTCGACGATCGTGATGATCGGGTTGTCCTCGGGGTAGTGCGACCGCAGCGCCTCACCGACCTCTTCTGTGGCGTCCTGCCAGATCTTCACCAGAGCCTCGTTGCGCTCCTGATGGTTCAAAGCACCGCGCTGGTACTTCTTTTCGATCCCGTCGGCTTCCTTCTCGTAGCGTTCGAGGATCTCGCCCTTCTCCGGCGGCACCAGCACGTCGGCCATCGACACCGTGACACCCGAGCGGGTGGCCCAGTAGAAGCCGGCGTCCTTGAGCTTGTCGACGGTCTGCGCGACGACGATCATCGGGTAACGCTCGGCCAGATCGTTGATGATCCGGGCCTGCACCTTCTTGTGCATCTGCTCGTTGATGAACGCATACCCGTGCGGCAGAAGCTCGTTGAACATCACCCGGCCCAGCGTGGTCTCGATGGTCCACGCGTCGCCCGGCTTCCAGCCCTCGTCACCGAACAACTCGGCCTCGAGCTCGACCGGCGGGCGCAGCTGCGTCAGCCGCACCTTGATCTTCGCGCGCACCGAGAGCGCACCCCGGTCCATCGCCATGATCGCCTCGGCCGGCGAGCTGTACACGCCCGACTCCGGCGTGTTCTTGGCGGCCGGCCGGTATTCGCCGACATCGCCGGGAACCTCGGTGGTCAAGAAGTACAGGCCGGTCACCATGTCCAGACGCGGCATGGCGAGCGGCTTGCCCGACGCCGGCGACAGGATGTTGTTGGAAGACAGCATCAGGATGCGGGCCTCGGCCTGCGCCTCCGCCGACAGCGGCAGGTGCACGGCCATCTGGTCGCCGTCGAAGTCGGCGTTGAA
>Ga0070741_10015770_pt1 | contig 12735 bp, 10 predicted proteins | sample Coa_R1_4_FD_66440 | JGI IMG/M metagenome (GOLD analysis project Ga0070741, IMG submission 66440) | Surface soil microbial communities from Centralia Pennsylvania, which are recovering from an underground coalmine fire - Coalmine... | ecosystem: Environmental > Terrestrial > Soil > Unclassified ...
GAGCGTTTTCTGCGGGCGATGGACGAGATCTACGACGTGCTCGTCACGATCGATTACCCGGACGCGCTCACCGGCGGTCTGCGCCGCACTACGGACGTGACGCGCGGCATCCTGGAGCGCACTCGGGGTGACCTGACCACCGCGGCGCTGCAAACGCGACTGGAGGGCCAACTCGCCGCCTTCGAAGCGCGGCTCGACGCCGGTCGCCCTCCATCCCCAGGCGAGGTGTAGTCTCCAACCGATGCGCTGCGCTCTGGCCCAACGCGTTGGAGGCACGGGAAACCGTGGGGCGGCGGCGTGGGGCGGAAGACGCGGGTGCTGAGGCCACCTTTGGTCCCCATCCCCGGTTATTGAGGGTCTCCGGCGGTTGCGCTGCGCGCTGGCCCCCAATACCAGGGGAAGGGGAGATCGTCATTCCGGGAGCGCGGGGCTGAAGGCCAATCCAGTCAATCGTCCAGAGCCTCCCCTCTCCAAGGCATGGAGAGGGGGCCGGGGGGTGAGGCCACACCGCTACGCCTCAGCATTATCCGCTGTCTGTACAACTCGGCGCTGCAGCGCTTGAACGTAGGGTGGGCGGCTGATAGAGTCCACAATCGATGGCGCTGGGCCGTTACGCGCGCGTTTCCGGTCCGGCGCTTCGCATACCGAACGGGCTTCCCCGTATCGCTTGGACGGATTCGCCGAGACGATTCGAGATGGCCGTGCCGCGGCCATGTTCGACAGAAGGGAGCGCACGGCATGGGTATCGTGTGGATCGTACCCATCGTCGGTGTCATCGCCGTACTGTTCGCCGTCTGGCTGGCGCGCGACGTACTGACGTACGACACCGGCACCGCGGCGATGCAGGATATCGCCGATCGCATCTTCGAAGGCGCGATGGCCTTCCTGCGGCGTCAGTATCAGACGATCGCCATGCTCTCGATCGTGGTCGCGATCATCATCGGCATTATCGTTGCCGCCACCGCCAGCGATGTGCACGACACGCTCGATCCGTCCAAGACGGTGAGCGCCGGCACCCAGGGTTTGCTGGCGGGCATTGCGTTCCTGGTCGGCGCAGCCTGCTCCGGCGTCTCCGGTTTCATCGGCATGTACATCTCCGTCCGCTCCAATCTGCGCACCGCCGCGGCAGCGCAGCGTAACCTGCGCGCGGCGATCACCGTGGCCCTGCGCGGCGGCGCCGTCTCCGGCTTTCTCGTCACCGCGCTCTCGCTGCTGGGCGTAGCCAGCATCTTCGGCGTCTACAGCAAGCTGCTGGGCCATCCGGTGAGTTCGACGCCCTTCCTGATCGTCGGCTTCGGCTTCGGCGCCAGCTTCGTCGCGCTCTTCGCCCAGCTCGGCGGCGGCATCTATACGAAGGCGGCGGACGTGGGCGCCGACCTGGTGGGCAAGGTCGAGGCCGGCATCCCCGAGGACGACCCGCGCAACGCCGCCGTGGTGGCGGACCTGGTGGGCGACAACGTGGGCGACTGCGCCGGCCGCGGCGCCGACCTGTTCGAGTCGATGTCCGCCGAGAATATCGGCGCGATGATCCTCGGCGTGGCGATCTTCAGCGCCACCAACGACATCAAGTGGATCTTCTTCCCGCTGGTGCTGCGCTCCTTCGGCATCATCGCCACGATCCTTGGCCTGCTGTCTGTACCGTATTTCGCAAAGGAGGACGGCCAGCAGGATCCGATGCAGCCGCTCAACGGCGGCTACTACGTATGCTCCATTCTCTCCGTCGTTGGCCTACTCGTTGCCACCAGCACAATGCTCGGCAGCCAATGGTACTGGTTCTTCTTCTGCGGCCTGATCGGCATCGCCACGGGCATCGCCTTCGTCTACATCACCCAGTACTACACCGCCGGCGCCTGGCGGCCGGTGCAGGAGATCGCGGCCGCCTCGCGCACCGGGCCGGCCACCAACATGATCATCGGCACGGCGGTGGGCTTCGAAACCACGGCCGTCACGGCGATCGTGATCGGCGCCGCGCTGGTCGCTGCCTTCATCTTCGGTGCGCATGCCGACATTCATAGCGTCGTGAGTGGCCAGGCCGCGCCGTCCTCTGCCCAGACCGGCGTCTTTGGCACGGCGGTTGCCACGATGGGCATGCTGATGTCCGCCGCGTACATCCTGGCGATGGACACGTTCGGCCCGATCACCGACAACGCCGGCGGCATCACCGAGATGTCCGGCGCCCCCGAAGGCGCGCGGCACATCACCGACGCGCTCGATACGGTCGGCAACACGACCAAGGCGCTCACCAAGGGCTACGCCGTCGCCTCGGCCGGCCTCGCCGCCTTCCTGCTGTTCAGCGCGTATCTGGACAAGGTCCGCGAGGTGATCGGCCGGGCACCGCTCGCCGACCTGGGCAGTATCCAGGTGTTCGTCGGCGGGCTGCTCGGCGTCATGCTCGTCTTCCTCTTCTCCTCGCTTGCCATCCGTGCCGTGGGCAGCGCCGCCGGCGACATCATCGAAGAGGTGCGCCGGCAGTTCCGCGAGAATCCCGGCATCATGGACGGGACCGTCAAGCCCGACTACGGCCGGGCGGTCGATATCACCACCCGTGCGGCGCTGCGCAAGATGGTGGCGCCCGGTCTGCTCGCCGTGGGCCTGCCGATCGCGGTCGGCGTGGTCTTCCGTCTGCTGGGGCAGGGACCGCTTGATAACAAGGACGCCGGCTGGCAGGCCGTCACCGGCGTGCTGATCATCGGCACGATCGGCGGCATCATCGTCGCCACCTTCCTCAACAACAGCGGCGGCGCCTGGGACAACGCCAAGAAGTACATCGAGTCCGGCGAGATGAAGGACGACAAGGGCGTGGTGGTACTCAAGGGCACGCCCACGCACGCCGCGGCGGTGGTGGGCGACACGGTCGGCGACCCGTTCAAGGACACGGCCGGTCCGGCGCTGCACGTGCTCGTCAAGCTGCTCAGCACGATTACACTGGTGCTCGCGCCGCTCTTCATCATCAAGTAGCGAAGTAGCGGTGGAGCGGAACAGGCCGCATATGCGGTACGCTGCGGGGCGGTGGCCAGGAGGCTGCCGCCTCGCACTTTGCCCTCGGCACGATGGACATCTGGCTCCATAGCCGGTGCGTCGCCCGGCATCGCCACACGCTGCCGCGCGGTCGTGCCGGCGCTGAAGCCGGCTGCAAGGAGGCAATCGGTGAGCGAGGTGCTCTACGAGCTGGACGGCCACATCGCCACGATCACGCTCAACCGCCCGGAGGCGATGAACGCGCTCAACACACCGCTGCGTACGCAGTTGCGCGGGGCGTTCGAGCGCTTCCGGGACACTCCCGAAGCCTGGGTGGCGATCGTCACCGGTGCGGGCGACCGCGCCTTCAGCGCCGGCGCCGACCTGAAAGAGATGAGCCAGCGCAACCGCGCCCTGCACGAGGGCGGCCACGACGCCTTCTGGGAGCCGGAGACGCCGGCACTGAACCGTGGCCTGCCGATCTGGAAGCCGATCATCGCCGCGGTGAACGGCTACTGCCTCGCCGGCGGGCTGGAGCTGGCGCTCTCGTGCGACATTCGCATCGCCGCCGAGCACGCAACGTTCGGCCTGGCGGAGGTGATGCGCGGTATCATCCCCGGCGGCGGCGGCACGCAGCGGCTGCCGCGGCTCGTCCCGTTCGGCATCGCGCTGGAGATGATGTTTACCGGCGACCGCATCTCAGCGCAGGAGGCGTACCGCATCGGTCTGGTCAACCACGTGGTGCCCGCGGCGGAGGTGCTGCCCGCGGCGCGCAAGCTGGCCGAACGGATCTGTCAGAACGCGCCGCTCTCGCTGCGGGCGATCAAAGAGTCCGTGTACCGCGGCTACGACGCGCCGCTGGAGGAGGGGCTGCGCGTGGAGGCGTTCCTGTCGCGCATCATCCGCACCACCTCGGACAGCGTCGAGGGTCCGACCGCCTTCGCCGAGAAACGCCCGGCCCGCTGGCAGGGCCGTTAAGCGGGCGTCTCAAGACCGGGTGGTGCGTGGAGTGAGCGTGTCCTCTGCCCGGCAAGAGGCTAATCTGACTCGATCTCCAGGGAGCGGCGGATGAAGTACGTACGGACGATTGCTACCCCAGAAGGCGGCTCGCGCTTTGAGGACGTTGACGTGCCGACAACGGCAAGACAGGTGGTGCCTGGGCGCCCGGCCTTCGCGTCGAGTGCCACGATCGCGACCGCCGGAGCCGCGCTGATGCACATCGAGGCTGGTTGGGACGGGGACTGGCACCCGAGCCCCAGGCGCTGGTTTGTCGTCACGCTGATGGGTGAGATTGAAGCGATGACCACCGACGGAGAGGTGCGGCGCTTCGGGCCAGGTAGCATCTGGCTGATCGAGGACACGATCGGGCGCGGCCACAACACGCGGGTACTCGCGGACTGGAACGGCTTCGGCGTTGACCTCGCAGAGCAGTCTGCTCAGCCGATGCCGTAGCAACCGGGCCCACAGGAAAGCGCCGCTCTCTCGCCTGTACGGCCGCCCGGCTGATTCACCCTCCCGGCGCGCCGGCTCGGGTGAGCGACTCGTACTCAAGCGGGGTTGGAGAAAAGACCTGTCCGGCGCGCGATGCGCGGTCTGCCGGCCGGCGGAGCGGCGGCAGACCCGAGCGCGGCGGGCAGCGTCAGACCGCGCCGGGCGGCAGCCGGCGGTGCCAGTCGGTGCGCTGCTGGTAGGCGTTCGCCACGGCCAGCACGGCGTTCTCCGCGCCGGCGCGGCAGACGAACTGGATCGAGGTGGGCAGGCCGCGCTCGCCGAAGCCGTTGGGCACGCAGACCGCCGGCAGCCCGGCGAGGTTGCCCGCCGCGCCCAGGCCGTCGCCCGCGGCACGGCGCAGGCTCTTACTGAATGATTCGTGGATTGGTCCGGCGACGGTGCGTATGCCCGGTGCCACGATCGCATCGAAGCGCGACAGTAGCGCGTCCAACTCGCGTTGGATCTGGCGGCGGATGCGCAGCGCACGCAGGTAGTCGCGCGCGGGCAGGGCAGCGTAGGCCAGCGGGTTGATGCGGTCTTCCGGCGCGGTCAGTTCGTTGGCACGCCCGGCGAGCAAGAGATCGTCGAAGCTGCTCGACGCTTCGGCGCGGATGATCGTGATCGCCACGGCGTCGTAGGGCGCCTCGGGCAGCGTGACCTCCTCGATCGAGCCCAACTCGCGCAACACGCCGAGCGCAGCCTCGAAGTTCGCCGCAACCTCCGGCTGCATGCTGTCCGCGGCCTGTGGCAGCACGGCGAGCCGCAAGCCGTCGCGCCGTAGCGCTTCCGGTGCGTAGCGGTAGGGCCAGTCGATGCTGGTTTCGTCCTCCGGGTCGGGGCCGGCGATCGCGTCGAGCACCAGGCCGCAGTCGTCGGCGCTGCGGCAGATCGGACCGAGCTTATCCATCGTCCAGCAGAGCGCCATTGCGCCGTGGCGGCTCACGCGGCCGTACGTGGGGCGCAGGCCGGTGACGCCGCAGAACGACGAAGGCGTGACGATCGACCCCCAGGTCTCTGAGCCGATCGCAAACGGCACGGCCCGTGCGCCGACCGCCGAACCGGAGCCGCTGGAGGAGCCGCCGCTCCAGGCGTCGGGATTCCAGGGCGAGAGGCCGGGGCCGGTGAGGCTGGCGTCCGGCTGGTCGTAGCCCATGCCGCCGGCCAGCTCGACCATGGCGAGCTTGGCGACGAGCACCGCGCCGGCTGCGTCCAGCCGCCGGGCCACGGTGGCGTCCTGTGCAAAGATCTGGTTCTTGAACGGCACGGCGCCGAAGGTCGTGGCAATGTTCGCCGTGGCGACGAGGTCCTTCAGGCCGTAGGGGATGCCGTGCAGCGGGCCGCGGTCGTGGCCCGCCGCGAGCTCCTCTTCGGCGCGGCGGGCCTCGCGCATGGCGCGATCCGGCGTGAGCGTGACGACCGCGTTGAAGCGGCGGCCGACCGTGTCCAGCCGCTCCAGGAAGTGCTTCGCCAGCGCAGTTGGCGAGGTCTCGCCGCCACGGATGGCAGCGCCAAGTTCACGCAACGAGGCGAGCGCCAGGGTCGTGGCGTCAAGGGGCATCGCCGTCTCTTCCTCGCCCGCGGCGGCCGTCATGGCGAAGCGGGCGCATGACACCGCGCTCGCTCCCTGCGTCGCTGCTCGGGCCGCGGCGGCCTGCGCCCGCTCTCAGCGCCGGCGCGATCGATGCGGGTCGTACGCTCAGAGGCTGGCGCCGATCTTGTTCATCGTGGTGCCGCAAACGGGACACTTGCCCTGAACGGCGGGCTTGCCGTTCTTCATCGTCACTTGCTTCGCCTGCGACATCTCGCGCTTGGCGCGGCACTTGACGCAGTATGCTTCCACGAACGTCCTCCTCGTCTGCTGTGCGGGCGAGCCGCCGGCGGTCTTCTCGCCCGCGCAGCGCTTCCCGACACAGTACTCCCGCTCGGCGGCTGCCGCTATCCCCGGCCCGTTCTCTCTGCAGGGGCCGGCAGGAAGACTTTGTGCGGCCGCCAGCGCTCGTGCTGAGCATCATACCGCAGCAACGCGATGAACGCGCCCGCCCGATCGTATGCTCTGCACAGAATTTCAGTCGATCCCGCGAAAATCCGTATACCGCTGGGGTCCGGATCGCGGCCGTGGCGTACGTCAGTCGCGGCGGCGGCGTCCAACCGGGCGGCCGGCAGGTGTTGCACGGCACGATCTGCGGGTAGCAGCCCTGTCTCCAACAGGGGACGCCCGCCTTGCTCCAACGCTTCAAGCGTGGCGGCTTCGGTCAACGTCAGACTCGCGACTCGCGTGCGTCGCAGAGCCGTGAGGTGCGCCGCCGAGCCGAGTGCCCGCCCCAGATCGTGGGCGAGGCTGCGCACGTACGTGCCGCTGCTGCAAACGACGCGCAGGTCGAACGCGGGCGGCGCAAAACGCAGTAGCGCCAGCTCGTGGATGCTGACCGTGCGCAACGGTGCTTCGACGGCCTCGCCCTTGCGGGCCAGCTCGTACAGCGGCCTGCCGGCGCGCTTGATCGCGCTGAAGGCGGGTGGCCGCTGCTGGATCGTGCCGGTGAACGCCCCCAGCGCCTCACGCAGCGCCGGCTCGGAGATGTGCCACCAGGGTGCTTCGGCGATGATCTCGCCCTCGGCGTCGTAGGTGGTGGTCGCGGCGCCCAGGAGCACGGTCGCTTCGTAGGTCTTGCTGCCATCGGCAAGGTATTCGAGCAGACGGGTGGCGGAGCCAAGGCCCAGCGGCAAGACGCCCGTCGCCAGTGGGTCGAGCGTGCCGCCGTGGCCCACCCGGCGCTGGCCGGCGATGCGCCGCACGCGCGCGACCACGTCGTGCGAGGTCCAGCCGCGCGGCTTGTCGACGACGAGGATGCCGTGCAGCTCGGCCGGACGGCGCATGGGCTCAGCCGTCGGTTTCGACGTTGGCGATGCCGACGCGGCGGTAGAAGCTGGCATCGAGCGTCGGCTTGCGGGCGTGCTCCGGGTGGCGGGCGGCGATCTGCGGGTCGCGCATCAGATCCCAGGCGGAGGCGTAGGGACGGTGCGTCATCAGGAAGAGCTGGCCGGCGAGCGGGTCGAACACGGCCCACGTGCCCATGATGAACAGCTCGACGACGGCGTGGAACGACGGCTCAGCAGACGGCTCGCGGTAGAGCAGGCAGACGCGGGAGGCGAGGTCCCCGGCCTGCGCCAGCAGTGCCAGCAGCCGTGCCCGCTCCAGCGGCGTCGCCTCGCCGGAGCGCAGGATCTCCTCCTCGCCGCGGTCGCGGCCGTCGAAGGCGATCGGCCGCAGCCGCGCCACGGCTCGGTTCAGCGCCGTGGCGCGGGCGAGGCCGGCTCGCGCCTCGCCCGCGAGTTCGCGCACGGCGGCCTCAAGCTCGGGTCGCTCGCCTGGGCGCAACGTGGGTTGGCGCGGCGTGAAGTCACCGCCGCTGGGATGCCGAGCCGCTGGCGCCGTGGGGCTGACGCCGAAGCGGGCGTAGAGCAGTGTCGCCTCGCCGCCGTAGAGCCGAGGCATCGTCTCCGGCGTGAGCAGCAGTTGGCGGTCGACCAGGCGGGCGTCGCGGCCGCCCGACGCCAGCTGCAGGCGCAGCGCGGCTGCCGGGTCGCTCCCGGTCGCCGCGCCGCTCATGCTTCAGGCTCCGGCGCATCGTGTTCGTGCGCCACCTGATCGAGCAGGGCGCTCATGCGGGCGCCCTCGGCGATCGAGGTATCCGTCCTGAAGTTCAATTCGGGCACGATGCGCAGCGATTCCAGCCGGTCGCGCAGCGCGTGCCGGATGAAGCGCGCCCCGGCGTTGAGCGCGACGAGCGACGAGGTACGTTCGTCCTCGCTGCCGAGCACGCTAACGAAGACGCGCGCGTGGCGAAAGTCGGGCGACGTCTCCACGGAGGTGATCGAGATCAGGCCGCCCAGCCGCGGGTCTTTCAACTCGCGCTGCACGATGGCACTGATCTCCTCCCGTAGCAGCTCGTTCACCCGCTCAGAGCGGCGGCTCATGGTAGCTCCCTAACAGGGCGAAAGATCGCGACCGATCGCCGCGCGGGCCGTTCGGCCCTCACCCCCGGGACATCCCCTGGTCCCAATCCTGGGCGAGGCGAGTCTCGCTGTCGCGACAGCGAGCGAGGGTCGGGGTACGCGTACCGGCCCCGGATCGCCGAGGCGGGATCGCCCTTTCCCCAGGATTGGGGAAGGGACGGGGATGAGGGCGACCGGTGGCTTCCCCACCCCGTAACGGCTCGTCCCAGCGCCCCAACAGCTAGTCCCTACGTCTGGCGTTCGCGGTGGTAGAACTCGATCACGTCGCCGATGACGAAGTCGTCCCAGCCGTCGAGCGTGATGCCGCACTCGTAGCCCGAGGCAACCTCGCGCACGTCCTCCTTGAACCGCTTGAGGTTCTCGACGCGGCCCTCGAACACCAGATCGCGGCCGCGGCGGATGCGGGCGCTGGCCGAACGCATCGCCTTGCCGTCGGTGATATACGAGCCGGCGATGTTGCCGAAGCGGCTGATGCGGATGATCTGGCGCACTTCGGCGTGGCCGTCGACCACCTCTTCGTAGACCGGCTCCAGCATACCCTTGAGCGCGTTCTCGATATCCTCGACGGCGTGGTAGATCACGTCGTACTGCTTGACCTCGACGTGCTCCGCCTCGGCCTGGCGGCGGGCGCCCTGCTCGACGCGGGTGTTGAAGCCGAGGATCACGCCCTTCGCCGCCTTGGCGAGCATCACGTCCGACTCGGTGATCGTGCCGGTAGCGGCGTGGATCACTTTGACGCGCACCTGCTCGTTGCTGGTGCGTTCAAGTGCGTTCTTGATCGGCTCGATGCTGCCCTGCACGTCGGTCTTGAGCACGATGTTCAGCTCTTTGACCTTGCCGGCCGTGATCTCGCCGAACAGTGTGTCGAGCGTCACGGCGCCGGTCGCGCCCTCATTGGCGGCCGCGGCCTTCTCGCGCTGGCGGCGGTCCACCCAGTCGCGCGCCGTACGCTCGTCCTCGACCACGGTGACACGGTCGCCGGCCTGGGGCACGGCGCTGAGGCCGAGGATCTTGGTGGGGATGCTGGGGCCGGCGCTGCGCAGCTTGCGGCCGCGCTCGTCGAACATCGCCTTGACGCGGCCGTAGGCGGTGTCGCCGGCGACGACGACGTCGCCCGGTCGCAGCGTGCCGGTCTGGACCAGCACGGTGGCCACGTTGCCGCGGTGTGGCTCTTTCTCCGCCTCAAGCACCACGCCGACGGCGGAGCGGCGCGGGTCGGCCTTCAGCTCCAGGATCTCCGCCTGGGCGAGCAGGCTCTCCAGCAGGTCGTCCAGCCCGTCCTTCGTGCGGGCGGAGACGGGCACGGCGATCGTGTCGCCACCGTACTCCTCGACGGTTACGCCGTAGTTGAGCAGCTCCTGTTTCACGCGGTCGGGGTTGGCGCCGGCCAGGTCGATCTTGTTAATGGCAACCACGAGCGGCACACCGGCTGCCCTGGCGTGATTGATCGCTTCGATCGTTTGCGGCATCACACCGTCGTCGGCGGCAACGACCAGCACGGCGATGTCCGTAACCTCGGCGCCGCGGGCGCGCATGGCGGTGAACGCCTCGTGGCCGGGCGTGTCGAGGAAGGTGATGCGCTGGCCGTTGATGATGATCGTCGAGGCGCCGATGTGCTGCGTGATGCCGCCGGCCTCGCCCTCGGTCACGCGGGTATTACGCACGGCGTCGAGCAGGCTGGTTTTGCCGTGGTCGACGTGGCCCATGATCGTGACGATCGGCGGACGCGGGTCCAGGTGCTCGGCGGTTTCGGCGACTTTGCGGCTCGCGGCGAGCTGCGGCTGCACGGGCGGCGCCGCGGCCTCCTGCGGCTCGTAGCCGAAGTCGCTGGCGACGATCGCGGCCGTGTCGAAGTCGATCGACTGATTCACGGTCGCCATCACGCCGTTCTTCATCAGCTCCTTGATCACGTCGACCGGGTTGGCGCGCATGCGGTCGGCGAGCTCTTTGACGGTGAGGGCGCGCGGCAGCTCGATCGGACCGCGGTCTTCTGGCGGTCCGGCCGGCGCCTGTGGCGTTCGGGTTGTCATCGGGGCCTCCTTGTTCGGCCTTACCGCCGAAGCGTGGTTGCTGGAGTGAGCCACGATCCGGCGGCAGGAACTGAGGGCGGTTGCGGCCCTCAATCACCGGAGGCGGCGCAGCGCCGGCCCGCGCACGAGGCGGGCGAGCATGGCGCGGGCGCGGCCCGTAGCGAAGGCGGGCTGCGCCGTTTACCGGAGCCGGGCTGCGCCAGGCTCTCGATCTTACTGGTCGGGGTTCGGGCTTTCCGGGGCGAGCGTGGCGGCGTGCGCCTGCAGGCTCTGGAAGTCCTCGTCGGAGACGGTCGTCTTCAGCGCGTTGCCGAGCCGCTGCCGCAGCCCGGGAGCGCGCCAGCAGGCGGAATCGTCGCAGAGATAGGCGCCGCGCCCCGCCTGCTTGCCGGTTGGATCGAGGCGGGCACCCCCCTCCGGCGGCCGAACGAGCCTGACGAGAGCCCGTTTTGCGGTCGTCGTGCGGCAAACGACGCACGTCCGCTGCGGCACATGCCGGGGAGGAAGCGGCTGACGTCGAGCCGGCGTGCCGGCCGGCGCGCCCTGCTGGGAACCGCGCGGCCCCCTGCCGGGCCTATCGCCTCTTTGTGAGGTACTGGTACTCGTCGTACTCTTCCTCTTCCACCTCTTCAACACGGTTCCGCTTGCCCTTCTTGGGCTTGGTTGCGCCTTCGAGCAGCTCGATCTCGTCACGCTGCTCGCCGCCCTTCTTATGCTTCTGCTTCTTACCGCTGCGGCCGCTCTCGGGTCGCACGGGCTCGGCCAGCGGCTGGCGGATGTTGAGGTCTTCGGCGAAGCGGATGCCGCCCGGTGCAGCGGGCCGTGCGGCCGGCGCCGCCACGGCGACCGCTGGCAGCGGCTCGGGTTCCGGCTCGGCGAAGGGGCGGGCCGGCTCCGGCTCCTCGAAGGGCGAGAGCGGCTGCGGCACTGCGATCGGCTCGACCGGGGCGATCGCCGCGGCGGGCCGCTCGATCTCGCGGTCCTCCGGGCCAAACTCCGGCTCGACCACGATCGCCGATTCGGGCGGCGCCTCGGCCAGCCGCTCCTGCTCCGCCGCCGTCTGGCTGCGGATATCGATCCGCCAGCCGGTGAGCTTCGCCGCGAGCCGCGCGTTCTGGCCCTCTTTGCCGATCGCCAGCGAGAGCTGCCGGTCCGGCACTACGACCGACGCGGTGTTGTCCTCTTCGCTGACGGAGACGTTGACGACCTGCGCGGGGCTGAGTGCGTTCGCCACGAAGCGTTCCGGCTCCGGATCCCACTGCACCACGTCGATGCGCTCGCCGCCCAGCTCGTTGACGACGTTCTGGATGCGAATGCCGCGCAGGCCGACGCAGGCGCCGACCGGATCGACGCCCTCCTGGCGCGCCCAGACCGCGACCTTGCTGCGGAAGCCGGCCTCGCGCGCGATCGACTTGATCTCGACCGAGCCGCGGAAGATCTCCGGCACCTCAAGCTCGAACAGCCGCTTGATCAGGTTCTTGTGGGCGCGGGAGACGATCACCTGCGGCCCTTTGGTGTCCTTGCGGACTTCGGCCACGTAGACCTTAATCCGCTGGCCGGGCTGGTAGTGCTCCGTGCGCACCTGCTCGGGCGGCGGTAAGAGCGCCTCGGTCTTACCGAGGTCGATGTAGACGCTGCGGTGGCCGCCGCTGCCCTCGACGCGCTGCACGGCGCCGGAGATGATGTCGCCCTCGCGGCCCGCGTACTCCTCGAAAACGACCTCGCGCTCGGCGGCGCGCAGCCGATCGAGCACCACCTGCTTCGCCGTCTGTGCGGCGATCCGCCCGGCGGGTTTCGCCGCAATCTCGAAATCGATGTTGTCACCGATCACCGAGCCGGGGCTCACGCTGCGCGCCTCTTTGAGGGTCAGCTCGATCTTCGGATCGGTGACCTCGTCGACGACCGTCTTGCGGCTGAAGAAGTGCGCCGTGCCCGTGTTCGGATCGATCTTGACGACGACGTTGCCCGCGCTCGCCTGGTCCTTCTTGTAGGCCGAGGCGAGCGCCGCCTCCACCGCGTCGAAGACGACTTCTTTGGGAAGATTCTTCTCCCCCGCTAGCTGCGCGATCGCCAGCAGAAAGTCGTTTTTCATGCCCGGCTGTGCCTCCCCGCGGGACACCGCCTTCGCCGCCGGGCCGGCGCGGACTGACGTGCGCCCATCTGTGCCCGTGTGCGAAGGTCAACAAAAAAGTGGGGGGAACCCCACTTCAACACTGCTCCCCTGACTGCCGTTATGATACCA
>Ga0070741_10015771_pt1 | contig 12734 bp, 10 predicted proteins | sample Coa_R1_4_FD_66440 | JGI IMG/M metagenome (GOLD analysis project Ga0070741, IMG submission 66440) | Surface soil microbial communities from Centralia Pennsylvania, which are recovering from an underground coalmine fire - Coalmine... | ecosystem: Environmental > Terrestrial > Soil > Unclassified ...
ACCTCGAGCACCCGCTCCTCGGGCACGCGCCAGACGCCCATGCCGTTGGCGCTGAACCCGGCGCGCCGGTGGTAGAGGATCGCCGCGACCCGGCGCAGGAGCTTGCGCTCGGTCATCCCCTGGAGGTGCTCGCACAACGCCTCCGCCGCCATCCCGACCTCCGCGGCGGCGGCGTCGTATGGGCGGTCCGTCACCGCCATCGGGCCCTGCAGGGCCCGGATCACCGCCACGTCGAGATCGTCGTAGGGCTGGCGCTCGAGCTCGCGCGGCGGCTCCGCCTCCACCGCGGCGGCGAGCGCCTCGGTCCCCTTCTCCATCTCCAGGTTCATGTTGATCTTGAACAGGCGGAGGGTCGGGAGCTGCCGCATGGACTCGGCGCCGGTCAGGCGCTTCAGGACCTCGAGCGTGCCCTCGATCCCGAGCCTCGAGTCGGGCGGCGTGGCGATCGTGAACCAGAGGTTGAACTCGTGCGTCCGCAGGTAGTTGTGCGAGACGCCCGGGTGCCGGTTGATGATCTCGGCGGCCCGGCGCGGGCGCTCCGGGTCCACCTTGGCGGCGACCAGCATCGAGCTGTATCCGAGGGCGCGGGTGTCGAAGATCGGCGTGATCTCGCGGATGATCCGCTTGTCGAGCAGCCGCTGCGTGCGCGCCTTCACCTCCTCGACGCCCATCCCCGCCTCGCCCGCGATCAGCGCGAACGGCTCGGGGACGAGCGGGAAGCTCGACTGCAACAGGTTCATGAGCCGCCTGTCCGCCGCGTCGAGCGGGATCGCGGCCCCGCCCCGGCGCGAGCGCAGCTTCGGCCGCGGCGGCCTCACCTGAGCCAAGCGGCGGCCTCCTTCGCGTAGTAGGTGATGACGACGTCGGCGCCGGCCCGGCGGATCGCGGTGAGCGTCTCGAGCACGGCCGCGCGTTCGTCCAGCCAGCCGTTGATGGCCGCCGCCTTGAGCATCGAGTACTCGCCCGAGACGTGGTAGGCGCCCACCGGCGCCCCGGTCGCGTCCTTCACGCGGCGGATCACGTCGAGGTACGGCGTCGCGGGCTTCACCATGACCATGTCGGCGCCCTCCTCGAGGTCGAGCCTCACCTCGCGAAGCGCCTCGTCGGCGTTCGCGGGGTCCATCTGGTAGCCGCGCCGGTCGCCGAACTCGGGCGCGGACTCGGCGGCCTCCCGGAAGGGGCCGTAGAACGCCGACGCGTACTTGGCGCTGTAGGCGAGGATGGCGACGCCCGAGTGGCCGTCGGCGTCGAGCTGCGAGCGGATCGCGCCGATGCGCCCGTCCATCATGTCCGAGGGCGCGACGACGTCCGCCCCTGCCTCGGCATGCGAGATCGCGGTCTTGGCCAGCAGCTCGAGCGTGAGGTCGTTGTCCACCTCGCCGTCGCGGACGAAGCCGCAGTGCCCGTGCGAGGTGTACTCGCAGAGGCAGACGTCGGTGATCACGGTCAGGCCCGGATGTGCCTCCTTGAGCGCCCGCACCGCCATCTGCACGATGCCCTCGGAGTCGTAGGCGCCCGACCCCATCTCGTCCTTCTCCGCCGGGACGCCGAAGAGGATCACCGCGCGCACCCCCTCGGCCATGACCTCGGTCGCCTCGGCCACCAGCTCCGAGATCGAGAAGCGCTCGATCCCGGGCATGGACGGCACCTCCTCGCGCACGCCCTCGCCGGGGACGACGAACAGCGGCTGGACCAGGTGCGACGGCGAGAGCTCGGTCTCGCGGACCAGGTCGCGCAGCGCCTGCGTGCGCCGCAGGCGGCGCATGCGCGTTGCGGGAAAGCTCACGCGCCTGATTCTAGGGTCGGCAGGCGGGATGCCCACCTCCGGCGCGCCCGGCTACGCGAACCGCCGCAGCGCCAGGCGCGCGAGCGCCCCGTAGGCGAGCACGATCGCGGCGAGGTGGAGGATCGGGACGCCCAGCGAGGGCCCGGCGGCGTCGAGGCCGCCGGACATCGCCTGAAGCGCGGGCTGGAACGGGAAGAGCGCGCGCACCACGCGGATGGCGTCGAAGAGGCCGGGGCTGACGGTCCCCGACGGCACGAGCGAGACGAACGCGACCGGGAGCGAGACCATGAAGGCGATCAGCGAGCCGGCGCGCACCTCGCGCGAGGCCGCCCCGATCGCGGCCCCGAAGGCCGCGAAGCCGGCGCCGCCGGCGACGACGGCGGCGACGATCAGGGGCGCCCTGCCCCAGGCGATCGAGACGAAGAGGGTGAGCCCGGCGAGCATGACGAGGGTCACCACGAGCGACACCCCCACGCCGAGGCCGATCTTCTCGGCCAGGAGCGCCGTGCGGCCCACGAGGCCGCGCACCAGCCGCGCGAACGCGTTCTCCTCCCGCTCCAGCGCCAGCGACCCGGCGACCAGCAGCACGGTCACGAACATCAGCGTCACCGTCGCCGCGACTGCGATCGCGAAGCTGTCGAGGCTGGGCGGCGAGCCCGACACGACCTCGCGGTTCACCTCGATCGGGTGCGAGATCGCGCGCAGCAGCGGCTTCGCCACGTCCAGGTTCTGCGCCGCCAGCCGCGCGAAGCGGATCACCCGGCCGAGCGCCTCCTGGAGCGGGCTCGCGCGCGGGAGCTCGCCCTGGATCGCCTCCAGGATCCGCTGGGCGCTGCGCAGCCCGAGGATCTCGAACCCCTGCCCGAAGAGCGAGACGTCGCCGCCGCGGACGATCAGGTTGAGGTAGCTGGAGCCGACCTGGTCGATCTTCTTGGCGAGCTTCAGGTTCGCCTCCGTCACGAGCGAGGAGATGCGGTCGTCCACGAGCTGGGCCTTGACCGGGTCCTCCTCGTTCACGAGGACCGTCACCCGCGGTTGCGCCGGGTTCAGCGTCGTCAGCGTCTCCAGCCGCTGGACGAAGTCGCGGGGGATCACGAGCGCGGCGAGCGCGTCGCCGGACTGGACCTTGTCGCGGGCCTCGGCCACGCTCGAGACGGGCAGGCACTCGATGCGGCTGCAGAGGGCGCTGCGGGCGCTCGTGACGTCGAGCTGGGTGCCCGCGATCGTGAGCTGCTGACCCGGGGGGATCTCGTCGAGGAAGGCGACGCGGGGCTTCGCCGGGCCGCGCGAGAGCGCGAAGCCGATCAGCACCGCGATCGCGATCGGGTAGATCACGAGCAGCGCCGTGACCAGCGGCGAACGCCGCAGGATCTGGAGGTCCTTGACGAGCAGCCAGCGCACCGGCCTACCCGTGGCCGCGCTCGCGCAGGAAGAACACGAACGCCTCCTCGAAGTCGCGGGCGCGCGACTCCGGAACCGCAGCGTGGAGGCCCGCCGCCGTGCCGTCGAACAGCGCCTCGCCGTCGGCGAGCACGAGCAGGCGGTCGCCGTAGCGCTCCGCCTCCTGCACGTAGTGGGTCGAGAAGATCACCGTGGTGCCGCCGCCGGCGAAGTTGCCGATCAGCTCCCAGAGGGCCTCGCGGTGACGGGGGTCGAGGCCCGCGCTCGGCTCGTCGAGCAGGAGCACCGACGGCTGCGCGAGTAGGCCGATGGCGATGTTCACGCGCTGCTGGTTGCCGCCGGAGAGCGTCGCCACCTGGTCGCCCCTGCGGTCGCCGAGCTCGGTCAGGTCGAGCATCCGCTCGACCGCCGCGCCGGGATCGGGGACGCCCTCGAGGCGGGCGAACAGACGCAGGTTCTCCTCCACGGTTAGGCGGCGATAGATCGCCGCCTGCTGGGGAACCCAGCCGATCTCGCCGGGCGGCAGGCTGACCGTGCCCGCATCCTGGCTGCGGATGCCGGCGAGGATCGAGAGGAGGGTCGTCTTGCCGGCGCCGTTGGGGCCGATGACCGCGAGCAGCTCCCCGGGGCGCGCGTCGAACGAAACGCCCTTCAGGGCGGCTCGGCCGTCGAAGCGCTTGACGAGGTCGCGCACCTCGATCGCCACCCGGTCGCTCACGCGGGGAACGCTAGAGGACGCCGGGCGGCGCCCCCGCCGCCGGGCGGCCACGCAAGTAGGCTGGGCCGGGGATGACGCTGCCCGCCTGTCCATGAAGCTCCTCTTCTACGGCGACGTCTGCGGCAAGCCGGGCCGCGAGGCGCTCGCCGCCACGCTCCCGCGCCTGCGCGAGCGCCACGGCGCCGAGCTCGTGGTCGCCAACGGGGAGAACGCGGCCGGGGGCGTCGGGATCACGGCGCGCACGGCGGAGGCCCTGTTCGCGGCCGGGGTGGACGTGATCACGACCGGGAACCACGTCTACCGGCACCGCGAGGTCTACGAGTACCTCGACCGCACCGAGCGGATCATCAGGCCCGCCAACTACCCGCACGGGAACCCGGGCCGCGGGCACGCCGTGGTGGCGGCGGGCGGGATGCGGGTCGCGGTCCTCAACCTGAGCGGCGCCGTGATGCTGACCGTGGCGCGCTCGCCGTTTCCGGCCGCCGACGAGCTGGTCGCGCGCCTCCGCGGGGAGGCGGACGCCATCGTCGTCGACTTCCACGCCGAGGTGACGAGCGAGAAGGTGGCGATGGGCTGGCACCTCGACGGCCGCGTCGCCGCCGTGCTCGGCACCCATACCCACGTGCCCACCGCCGACGCGCGGGTGCTGCCGCAGGGCACCGCGTTCATATCCGACGTCGGCATGACCGGCTCCCGCAACGGGGTCCTCGGCGCCCGCCGCGACCAAGTGCTGCGGGCGTTCATCACCCAGATGCCGGTGCGCTTCGACAGCGCCGAGGGCGATCCGTGGGTGAACGCGGTGGTCGTGGACATCGGCCCGGACGGGCTGGCGCGGGGGATCGAGCAGGTGATCGAGCCCGCCGCCTGAGGCCGTCCTCAGGCCGGGGCGGGTTGCGCGGCGAGCGGTTCGGCGCCCAGCTCGGGGAGCGCCACGGGCTCCGCCGCGCGGGCCGCGAGCGCGATCACGACGAGCGGGAAGAACCAGGGGATGTACAGGTAGAACCAGTGCTCCGCCGTGAGCTCCGTGGCGATGGTCACCGCCGCAGCCAGGGCCGCGATCTGGCTCGCGTCCCGCCACCGGGGCAGGAAGGCGACCAGGAGCGCCAGGGCGCCGGCGAAGCCCTGGACGATCGTGTGCAGGGGGCCGAGGTCCGCCTGGCCCCAGACGCTGAACGGGGAGTCGCGGTCGATCTGGCTGCCGATCGTGCGGTGCCAGAAGGTGCGGAGGCCGGGAGAGAGCGCCGGCTCGATCAGCATCAGCCCGATTGCGGCCGCGAGGCCCGCCGCGAAGAGGGCGACGGCGCGCCGGGAGGGGCGGGCGAGCAGGCTGCGCTCGCCGGTGGCGAGGAGCGGCGCGAGGGCGATCGGGGCGAACTTCGTCATCGCCGCCAGGCCGAGCAGGGCGCCGCGGGCGAGGGGCCGGGCGAAGAGGACCAGGGCCCAGATCACGAGCGCGGCGAGGAGCGCGTCGTTGGCGTTGGACTGAAGCGCATAGTCGGTGTAGGGATAGGCGGCCCAGGCGAAGGCCATCACCGTGCCCAGGCGGCGGCCGTCCGGCCCAGCGCGCAGGCGAGTGCCGAGGACGAAGAGCCCGGCGACGCAGGCGAGGTCGAAGAAGATCGCCGCGGCGTGCGCCGCCGGCAGGTTGTCCCAGCTCCCGCTCCACGGCAGCGCGAGCTCGAACGGGACGTAGGCGTAGTAGTTGGCGGGGCCGTACGTGTCACCGGAGGGGTTGTCGGAGGGGAAGTTGTCGTAGATGCGCTCGCCGTGCGTGATCCGGTCGGCGCCGATCACCCCCGCGTAGCCCACGTCGATCACGCCGGAGTCGGCGATGTTGAGGGCGACGCGGAAGCCGAGCAGGAAGATCGTCGCGATCGCCAGCCACCGCGCCGGCGCCGACGGCCTAAGGCCGCCGAGCCCGCGCCGGAACCCGACCATCAGCATGCGCGCGAGCAGGTAGAGGAGGAACGGGTAGGCGAGCGGCACCGAAACCCCGATCTCGGCCGCGTTGAAGAAGGCCTCGGAGACGCCGAAGCCGAGCAGGGCGAGGAGGTCGAGGTGGGCGGCGCGCCAGGGGCGACGGAAGTCGAAGAGGCCGAGGAAGAAGACGAGCGCGAGCGGGATCCACACGTACGGCGCGTTCAGCTTGTGCCCGAACTGCCCCGGGTAGCCGCGCGCCATCTGCCAGGCGACCTGGTAGCCGGTCCAGCTCTCGCGGATCTCCCCCGTGGCGGCGTCCACGATCACCTGGGCGCGCTCGACGCCGCCGGCGAAGAACCCGACCTGCCAGATCCCCGGCTTCTCCTCCGCCGTGGCCGAGAGGCGCCCGTACTTCTCGCGCGTCTGCGCGACCTTGGGGTCGGTGCGGGCGATCCGGATCGCCTGCCCGTAGGGGATCCGCGGGCTGATCGTGGTCGTGGACGGCGGCGGGGCGACGGCGGGCGCGCCGCCCGCCTGCGCCGCCGCCGGGGGAGCCGCGGCTGCGGCCGCGGCGAGCGCCGCGGCCAGGGCAACCCAGGCGCGCGCGGTCAGCCGAAGGTCCACAGCTTGTTGCCGATGAAGTTCACCGGCGTCGCGCCCAGCACGGCGAGGGCTTGCGAGGCGACCGCGGGGGCGCCGATCACGTCCACCAGCAGCACGAGGAGCAGGAGGTTCACGCCGAGCGCGGCGATGCTGACGGTGAAGAAGCGCGCGGCCTGAAAGCCGGCGTGGCCATCGGCGGCGTCGAAGGTCCAATGGCGGTTGAGCAGGAAGTTGTTGGTGACCGCGACGCAGAACGCGCCCACAGCCGCGAGGACGTGGTGGACGCCGAGCGTCTCGGTGAGGAGCGCGAACACGGCGATGTTGATGACGTAGCCGGTGCCGCCGACGATCCCGAACTTGAAGAGCTGGACCCAGTTCTCGGGCTTCCTGGTCCCCAGGTGGATGCGGCGGGCCAGCCGCCAGGTCCAGTCCGCGCTCCGCTCCCAGAGCGTCCGCTCGACCGCCTCGCGGCGGACCGCGCTCAAGCCGCGGCCTCCGCGAGCGGCCGCGGCGGGGCGGCGACGCCGAAGTGCCCGAGGACGAGGCCCGCGAGGTCTCGCAGCGCCCAACGGCGGTCCGCTCTGGAGCCGTCGCCGACGTCCACGAGCACCAGCGGGGCGAGCGAATCGGCGGCGCTCAGCGCCCCGTGGCTGGCCCCGCCGAGGTGGCTCGCCGCCCCCCAGTCCACGCACTCGTAGCCGTCGGCCAGCGACAGCAGGATGTCGCCGGCGTGGGGGGAGTGGAGCGCGGCCCACAGGCGCGTGAGCGCGTCCGGGTAACGCGGCGAGCTGAACAGCCCGTCGCGGACCTCGGCGTCGAGCGCCCCGAGGTCGCCCTCGAGGTCCCAGCCCGCCCCCCGCTCGTCGGCGACGGAGCCGCCGGGCCGGAAGCGAAGCTGCCGCCCGCGCCGCTCGACGATCGCCTCGAGCGAACTAGCTTCGCCGGCGCGCGCGCGAGCGAGCTCGTCGCCGTCGGGGGGGCTGCCGTCGCCCCGCCCGAGCCAGGCCACGAGATCCACGCCCTCGAGGGCGGCCAGGTGGGCGCGCACGCCCGCGTGGACGGCTCGCGCCCGGCGCCCGTCGGCGAGCACGTAGACGCCTGCCGCGCGCGCGGTCGGGCTGACCGCGATCTCATCGCTTCCGGCCAGCTCGCTGCTCGGGCGCAGGACCCGCCAGCGATCGCCGAGCGCCTTCGCGAGGGGGAACTCGCGAGCGACGTCGGTCTGCGCGTGATCGGCGGCGAGGATGACCGAGTGGCTGTCGAGGAACTCCCGCATGCCGCCCGCCGCGTCGACGAGCTCGCCGAAGCAGCGATCGGCGTGCGCGAGCGATTGCGGCATCGCCCGCACCCCGTGCGAGTGGGCGTGGTGGTCGTTGTCCGGCAGCGAGAAGAGCAGGAAGTCGTAGGCGCCGGCCTCGACGAGGGCCCGCCCCACGCAAGCGGAGTACTCGTCGCGGGTTCCCGGGCGCGCGAGCGTCGGCTTGCAGGGCACCTTGCGGCTGGCGTAGAGCTCGCCGTAGAAGAGCTCGTCCGGTCCCCACACGGCGTGGCGGAAGCGCGCCGCCACCGCCACCCGCCGCATCAGCCCGTCGAGCCCCAGCTCGTGCCGGCGCCGGCCGCGGTAGATCAGGAACGGCGTGCAGGCGGTGCGGACGCCCGCGTCGCCGAGCCGCTCGAAAACCGTCTCCGCCTCGGGCGACAGGTGCGCCATGTTCATGTTGTAGACGGTGTCGTAGAGCGTCCTGAAGAGGCCGCAGGCGCGGGTGGCCTCCAGCGAGGAGCCGTACTCGACGTAGCGCCCCTCGGCGCGGTGGTACCAGTTCATGCCCGGGATCCAGTGCCGGTCGGCCGTGACGCCGGTGGCGATCTCGGCGCAGGCCACCGGGGTGACGGAGGGAAAGGCCGAGACGCAATCCTCGATCACGGTCCCCTCTCGCAGGAGCGCCGAGAAGTTCGGGAGCACGCCGTCGGCAGCGGCCTCGGCGAGCTTGTCGTGGCGCATCGAGTCCACGACGACGAGTGCGAGCTTCTTCATTCCGGTCGAAGTCTGACGGGTCGCTGTTTGGGCCCGGAGCCCCTCAGCGCAGGATGCGCAGGCCCTCGTACTTGCGCGAGGCGCGGCGCCGCTGGCCCGCCGCCATCCAGGCGAACGCAACCAGCAGCGCCAGGGAGATCGGCGGCAACAGCGTAGCCAGCACGGCGATCGCGACAGCCGCGAGGGCCACGGTGCCGGCGATGGCGACCGCGCTGCCGCCCTGCTCGCTCGCCTGGGCCCGCGCCGTGGCGCCGGCGGTGATGCCGCGGGCGACGAGGAACCCGAGCGCGCCCACGACGGCGCCCGCCGGGATCCCGGGCCACGCCGCGTGATCGTTGCCGGAGAGCGAGAGGGCGAAGGCGACGGCGCCGGCCACGGCCGCGAGCACGGCCCCCGGCCCGGCCAGCCGCAGCACGGCGCCGATGATCGCGCCCGCGGCGAGGGCGAGGCCGATGCCCTGGCATGCGGAGAGAAACGGGCTCATCGCGAGTGGCGCAGGGTAACGGTCGCCCGCTGCGCGGGCCCAGGCGGCCTCGCCGGGGCTCAGCCGCCGAAGCGAAGCGTCCGGCCGCAGCCCGCCAGCCGGACGCTGAGCGGGCCGTCCGTCTGGACGGCGAGGCGCGGGTGGCAGGAGAGCCGGGCGCGGCGGACGCTGACCGTGAGCGCGGCGATGTTCGTCGCCCTCAGGTGCAGCACGTCGCGCTTCGGCGTGCGCGGGGCGCGGCTCCAGGCTCGCGACTGTTCGCCGTAGGCGAGCGCCGGCAGGTTGCCGCCCGTCAGCACCCCGGCGCCGTGCCGGGTCGGGCGCGGGGCCGGATCGCCGCGCCCGAAGCCCTCCGAGCGCGCGTCCACCTCCCCGAGCGGGGCGGCACCGCTCGCGTCGCGGAGCCGGAGGCCGGAGAGCCAGTAGGCGTGGTCGGCCACCGTCCCGGCGCCGGGGAAGTCCATCGCCGGGTTGACGACGTAGGTGACGTGCGCCGGGTTGCGATGTACCTCGTGGTGGCCCAGGAAGCGCGCGGCCGGGGCGTACTGATCGTTGACCGCGAGCGTCAGGTGCTCGGCCGTCGTGAAGAGATCGAAGGCGTAGCGGTAGCCGAGCGCGTCGAAGCCCTGGGCCTGCGCCACCGCCCCCGCCACCGGCACGAGCTCGTCCTCGGCCGCGTTCCAGATCAGGAAGGGGATGTTGCGAAGCGACGCCAGCATGCGGTTGGTGTTGCTCGCCTCGCCGCCCGGCTCGGGCGGGAGCGGAGGCACCCAGATGCCATTTCCGGGCGGCCCCACGGTCGGCTGGGCGCGAGCGAAGAGGTCCGGGTACTGGGCGGCGAGCTTGTACGTGCCGTAGCCGCCCATCGAGTAGCCCGCGATCGCCGTCCAGCGCGGATCGAGCGGGTAGCGCCGCGCCACGTCGGCCCAGACCTCGAACGTGTCAGCCCCCGCGTGCCCGTAGTACCAGCCGTCCGTCCCCCGCCCCTCGGGCGTGATCACGATCGAGCCCGGGCCCAGCTCGCCGAACTGCGACTGGTTGCGGCTCGCTGCGTACTGGTTGTCGTTGGCGCCGAGCGAGTGGAGCAGCAGCGTGAGGCCGTAGCCGCCGGGCGGCGGCCCGCCGCGCGGGACGTAGATCGCGTAGGGCTGGAGCTGTCCCCGCAGCTCGCCCTGGCAATCGAACGCCCGCCCGCAGGCCTGCGAGTAGTCGGCGCCCTGCTCGGTCTCGAAGTGGCTGGCGAGGATGCGGTCCATCGGGCCCGACGTGGGCACGCCCTGCGGCGTTCCGTGCATCGGGTCGTCGACCCGGCGCTCGAGCTTGCCGAAGTCGACCCGCGCGAAGAACGGGGAGAGGTCGTTGCGCGCCAGCGCGTGGCCCTGCTCGCGGTCGCGCCACCAGGACGGGTCGCTCACCGTGCTCGTGCCGACGTCCTGCGAGATGTCGGGCCACGGCTCGTGGTAGCGGAAGGCGACGTTGAAGAAGGCGGTCGGCTTCGCGAGGCCGATCGCGCCGCCCGGTCGCGTCCGCGTGGCGGAGACGCCGGGGAGGAGGTAGCGGTCCGCCGCGGCGTCCCAGAGGCCGGCGCCGGCCGCGAGGCGTACCGTCCGGCGGCCGGGGTCCCAGACCCGGTGCGGGACCAGGACCTGGATCTGGCGGCGCCTCCGGTCCACGCTCGCGACCGGGGCCGGGCGAAGCGCGGACCCGTCGCGCGCCCGCAGGAGCGTTGCCCGCGCGCCGTGGACGGTGAGGAAGTAGCGCGCCGGCGCGCTCGCGTTGGCGCCGTAGGGGAACTCGCGCGGGCGCCTCGAGGACCCGATCGCGATCGTCGTCGCGACGAGGTCCGGCTCCTTCATCGTGTTGAACGTGATCCGGAACGCGGTCGCGCGGCGGAGAGGCTTCACCCGCAGCTCGACGAGGTCGGCCGCGTTGTTGGCGTAGGCGGGCGCCGTCGGGTAGGTGTAGGTGCCGTTGGGCGCCGAGAAGGCATCGCCGCTCGCCGTGTTGCCGCCCGGATCCTGGCGCGGATCGCCCGGGTCGCGCGCGGCGCCCCGCGCCCCGTGGTCGTCGTAGAGGTAGTCCTGGTAGAGGAACTCCCCGCGCCGGTACGCGCTGGCGCCGGAGATCAGGATCGGCCGCGCGTGCCAGATCCCGGCGTTGGTCAGCTCGGGCGCGCGAGCCGGCTTGCGGTAGAGGATCGCGGGGCCCGGGCGCGGCGGCGGGCCGCTGTAGAGCGACGAGCGGGCGGCGGCGGCGCTCGGCGCCGCGGCCAGCGCGCAGGCGGCGAGCGCCGCCGCTCTCGGTCCCCACCTGCTCACGCCGCCGAATGTACCCGCGTCCGCCACACTACACGCCGATGGCCGATCCCCACGATCGCCCCGAGCCGCGGCGCCCGCCGGAGCCCGCCCCGCCCCAGCGCCAGCGCCGCGCCCACACCTCGGCCCGCGACCTCGAGCGCTACGCCGGGATCTTCGCCGCCCGCACGCGGGTGATGCGCTCCTCGGCGATGCGCGACCTGATGGCGGTGACCGCGCGGCCCGAGGTGATCTCCCTCGCCGGGGGCCTGCCCGACACCTCGACCTTCCCGCCCGAGAGCTTCGCGGCCCAGATGACCCGGATCGCCCAGGAATCCGCCGCCGAGGCACTCCAGTACGGCCCCACCGAGGGCTTCGAGCGGATGAAGGACGTGATCGCGGGGATCATGGCCGCCGAGGGCATGGCGCCGGACCGCGAGGACATCATCGTCACCACCGGCGGCCAGCAGGCCCTCGACCTGATCGCCAAGGCGCTGCTCGACCCGGGCGATCCCGTGATCTGCGAGGGGCCCACCTACCCGGGAGCGGTCCCCGTGTTCTGCTCCTACCAGGCCGAGACCTTCCAGGTCGAGCTCGACGAGCAGGGCCTGCGGGTCGACCTGCTCGAGGAGCTGATCGAGCGGCTCGAGGGCGAGGGGCGGCGGGCGAAGTTCATCTACACCGTCCCGAGCTTCCACAACCCCGCCGGCGTCACGATGAGCGGCGAGCGGCGACGGCGCCTCGTCGAGCTGGCCCGCGCCCACGAGGTCCTGGTCGTCGAGGACAACCCCTACGGGCTCCTGCGCTACGACGGCGAGCCCGAGCCGCCGCTCTACCAGCTCGACGGCGGCGACTTCGTGATCTACGTCGGGACGCTGTCGAAGATCCTCTCGCCGGGCATCAGGCTCGGCTGGGCCGTCGCGCCGCCGCCGGTGATGGAGAAGATCGTGCTCGGCAAGCAGGCGGCCGACCTCTGCACCTCGACCCTCGCCCAGTACTTCGCGCTCGAGTACTTCGCGGAGGATCGCTGGCGCGACTACGTGGACGACCTCTGCCGCATCTACCGCGCCCGCCGCGACGCGATGCTCGATGCGCTCGAGCGCCACTTCCCGCGCCAGGCGACATGGACGCGCCCGGGGGGCGGCCTCTTCATCTGGGCGACCCTGCCCGAGTACATAGACACCTCCGACCTCCTCGCCCGCGCGTTGCGCGAGAACGTGGCCTTCGTCCCCGGCGCCGCGGCCTTCGTGGACGGCCGCGGCACGAGCTCGATGCGGCTGAACTTCTCCGGCTGCGCCGAGGACGAGATCCGCGAGGGGGTGCGGCGGATCGGCGAGGTCGTGAGCGAGCAGATGGCGCTCTACGACACCCTGACCCACCCCTCCGTCGCCCCGCCCCGCGCCGAGGTCGCGGGGCCCGAGGCTCCCGCGGGCCAGGCGGAGCTCGGGGACGTCGTCCCGTTCCGCAGGCGGGAGCCGGAGGACGGGCGCTGA
>Ga0070741_10015772_pt1 | contig 12732 bp, 15 predicted proteins | sample Coa_R1_4_FD_66440 | JGI IMG/M metagenome (GOLD analysis project Ga0070741, IMG submission 66440) | Surface soil microbial communities from Centralia Pennsylvania, which are recovering from an underground coalmine fire - Coalmine... | ecosystem: Environmental > Terrestrial > Soil > Unclassified ...
CTGCGGGCCAACGGCGCGGAGCAGGGCGAGAGTGAGGGCGCCGGAGCCGATGCCCGACTCGAACACTGTCGCCCCGGGGTAGATGTCGGCCCAGAGCAGGATGGGCGCGAGGTCCTTGGGGTAGATGATCGCCGTGGAGCGGGGCATCTGCATGATGTGGTCGACCAGCCGCGGCCGGTAGACGGTCAGCTTGTAGCCCTTGGACGACGTGACCTCCTGACCCTCGCTGCCGCCGATCAGCTCGTCGTGGGCGACGTGGCCGCCGTGGAAGTGGAAGACCCCGCCCGTCCGCAACTGCACCAGGTAGCGCTTGTCGCGGCGGTCGACGAGCATGACCGTCTCGCCCGCCGCGAGGGGTCGCACGGACTAGGACTCGACGGACGTGAGCGGGATGACCAGCCCCGCCGGCGGCGGCCCGCCGCTCGCGGCCGCCGCCGCTGACTCTCGCGGGCCGGAGCGCCCTCCCCGCCGCCGGCCACCGCGGGGCCGACGCGGCCGGGACACCTCGTCGCGCAGGCGACAGAATGCGCAGATAGGTGTAGTCGTCGGCTGGCCGCAGCGCTCACAGGGGTGCAGCTCCACCTCTTCTTGTTCGTGGAAGAGGGGTCGCGCTTTGTCCAGGAACCCGAGCAGGAAGCTCTGCTTGCTCCCCGGCGATGCCGCTTCGAGCTGGTTGAGCAGGTCCTTGTACAGCAGGGACTTGGCCCCCCGCGACATCGGGCACTCGTCGACGATGTAATCGATGCCGCGCAGCACGGCGTAGGCGGCCGTCTCGCGCTCGGCGAGGCGGTACAGCGGCTTGACCTTCTTGACCAGCCCCTCCTCCTCGGGGAGGACCGGCGCCTGCCGACCCAGGTAGCCGGTCTGCCAGCGCAGCACGTTGCCGAACAGCGTCGCTGCTTCGTCGTCCAGGTTGTGGCCCGTCGCGATCACGCGATAGCCGTTGTCCATCGCCACCTTGTTGAACAGGTAGCGCTTGCTCAGGCCGCAGGCCGAGCAAGGCGCGCGGGCCGTCCGCTGGGCCGTGTCGGCGATGCCCAGCCCGTACTCCTCCTCGAGGTCGACGGTGATCAGCCGCGCGCCGCGCGCCTCGGCGAACACCTCGCACTTCTCCCGCGACGGCTCGGAGTAGCCGGGAATGGACAGGCCGATGTAGAAGCCGGCCGTGTCGTAGCCCATCTCCAGCAGGACGTCCCACAGGGCCAGGCTGTCCTTCCCGCCCGAGACGGCGACCAGCACGGGCTCGTCGCGGCGGAACATCTTGTCGTGCTCGATGGCCCGCGTCACCTGGTCGCGGAAGAAGCCGAGGAAGCAGTCCTCGCAGTACGCCGCGTTGTGGCGGCGGATCTCCAGGCAGGCTTCCTGCCCTCGGCACCTGGTGCAACGCATTCGCGCTCGCCTCTCCCGCTTCGCTTACTTGCCGTTCTCGTAGGACGCGCCTCGACCGCGCTCGTATCTCCCCCTTCCCCGGTAGGGAAGGAGGGCGGGGGGTTAGGTCAGCCGCCGGAGATCACCGGCCGCACCTCGATCGTGTCGGCTTCCTCGAGCTGGGCGTCGCGCGTGAGCAGCCGGTTCTCGCGGATCACGAGGTAAGCCTCGGGCTGCAGCCCCAGCTCGCGCAGCAGGTCTCCGACCCGCCGGCGGCCCTCCATCTCGACTTCCCGTCGCTCTGGGTGCCGCAGGATCACCTTCACCGGCCGTGCCTCCCGGCGGGCGGCCGTCGGTACGCGCCGCTCCCGGAGGGGATTGTACCAGAGCCGGAAAGGGGCCGTCCGAGCCGGCAGGCCACGTACAATGGTCGAGAGGTCCGCACTACGCGATGAAGGAGAGCCCCTCATGCGCCGATTCGTCGTTCCCGCGCTGGCGGCCGTCGCGCTGGCCCTGCAGCTCGGCCCAGCCGCCGCGCAGACGCCGCCGCTGCAGTGGTCGAGCCCGCCGCCGATGAGCATCGACCCGACCCACACCTACGTGGCGACGATCCAGACCACGCAGGGCGACATCGTCGTCCAACTTCTGCCGGGCGACGCGCCGAACACGGTCAACAACTTCGTCTTCCTCGCGCGCCAGGGCTACTACGACGGCTCGCCGTTCCACCGCGTCATCAACGGCTTCATGATCCAGGGCGGCGACCCGACAGGCACCGGAACGGGCGGGCCCGGCTATCGCTTCGCCGACGAGCCCGTACGCCGCGCCTACGAGCCCGGCATCGTGGCGATGGCCAACGCCGGACCGAACACCAACGGCAGCCAGTTCTTCATCGTGCAGGGCGAGGGGGGGCGCCGCTTGCAGCCCAACTACACGATCTTCGGCCAGGTCACGAGCGGGATGGACGTGGTGAACGCCATCGCCAGCGCGCCCGTGCGCTCCTCACCGTCGGGCGAGAACTCGGTCCCGGTGGAGCCGGTGCGTATCGTCCATGTGACCGTGGACGAGCAGTAGCCCCCGAGTCGAGGCGCCCTCACCGAGCGCCTATCCTCTAGGACGGGATTACATCTCGATCAGGTCGAACTCCTCCTTGTCGAGCGGGTGCCGCTCGCGCAGGACGCGCCGCTTCCAGGCCTCGATCTCGGGCACGACGTAGGGGAGCAGGCGCAGCGAGTAGTAGGGCGGCAGGACCGGCAGGCCGACCATGTCGCCGAAGGTGAGCAGCAAGAGCAGCGTCTCGCGCTCGCTGCGCAGGTGGCGGGCGTGCTGCGCGAACTCGTAGCCGGTCATCCCGTACGCGATCTCGCGCAGCGCCCGGAGCCAGGCGCGCAAGCGCGCCGGCCAGTGATGAGTGATGAGTAATGAGTGATGAGCGGATCGCTCACTCATCACTCATTACTCATCACTCGGCCCGCTACGGGCGGGCCGGAGCGGTCTGGGGCTCGCCGGCGGTTCGGCCGCGGTAGCGCTGGAAGGCCTGCCAGCCGTCCCAGCCGATGAAGGCCGCCGCGACGAACAGCAGGATCGCTACCAGCACCATGGCGATCGCACCGCCCACCGCGACGCCCGCGCCGGCGCGGCCCAGGTTCGGCACCACCACCGTCTCCCACAGGTTGCGGGCGATGACCAGGGTCGCAGCCATCGTGGTGACGTACATGAACAGCATCGGCAGGCCGGCATAGGCCGGGTTGCGGCGCGTGGACGCCAGCCAGACCGTCACGATCAGCAGCGACAGCGACGCCATGAGCTGGTTCGCCGCGCCGAAGAGCTGCCACAGGTAGACCCAGGTGCCGCTCAGCACCAGCAAGCACATCAGCACGAGCGAGACGACGATGCCGACGTGCGGGTTGCGGAAGATCGGCATCCGCTCGGCCAGCGCCTCGGCCAGGGTGACTCGCATGATGCGGATCACGAGCTGCACCACCGTGATCACGATCACCACGAAGGCCGCCGCACCGAGCGCCGTGCCGTACTGCTGCGGCAGGCCGAAGACGCTCAGGAAGAGGCCGATCCCGCTGGCGAAGGCCGCGGCGCCGCCGCCCGTGCCGGCCACGGTGACGGCCAGCAGCGAGAGCAGGCCCAGCGCCATCTCGGTGAACATGGCGCCGCCGCCCACCGGCAGCATGTCGGTCTCGTTCTCGATCTGGCGCGCCGTGCCCACCGACCCGATCAGCGCGTGCCAGCCGGAGATCGCGCCGCAGGCGATCGTCACGAACAGCATCGGCCAGAGCGGCTGCCAGGCCTGGCCGGCCGTGAGCCCGAAGCCGAGGTCGGGCCGCTGCGGATTGACCGCCGCCAGCTTGAAGCTTGCGACCTCCGGGCTCAGCACCACCGCGAGCGCCGCGCCGAGGAAGGCGAGCACGATGGTGATGAACGTCAGCCAGAAGCCGATGTAGTTCACCGGCTGGGCATAGCGCCAGATCGGCAGCGCGGCGCCCAGGTAGCTGAACAGGCACAGGAACAACAGCCAGAACACGTAGCTCGGCGTGACGTTCACGTTGTTCAGCACGGCCCCGCCGGGCTGCTGGCCCGGGGCCGGCGGCAGCGTGGGATCGTAGTAGCCGTAGAGCGGTCCGCCGCCGCTCACGGCGTTGAGCGCGCCGTTGAACCCCTGGACGAGCTGGCCCACGGGCCCCTGCACCGTCTGGGTCTGCTGGCCGACCGTCTGGCTCGTCATCCCCATCGGACCGAGCAGGATGACCAGCAGCGTAACCCCCACCGTCACGACGGTCACCGCGATGAGGTCCGTCTTCCAGCGGTAGAGCATCTGGCCGCCGAGCAGCCCCATCACCATCAGCGCCACGATCGCCAGCGGCACCTGCGGCTGCCGGTTCAGCACGTCGGCCACGAGGTTGCCGAACGCGCCGGCCACCAGCAGCAGGTAGAAGAAGATGAACGCCAGCAGGATGGTCCGGGTGCGGGGTGCGATCAGGCGGTGGGCGATCGCGCTGATGCTGTTGCCTTCGTTGCGAACCGAGACGACGATCGCGCTGTAGTCGCTCGCCCAGCCGATGAACATCACGCCGAGGAACAGCCAGATAATCGAGGGCAGCCAGCCCCAGATGTTGGCCGCGGTGATCGCCCCGACGATCGGCCCGGCGGCGGCGATCGACTTGAAGTGGTACCCATAGAGGACGTTCCGGCTGGCGGGCACGAAGTCCACGCCATCCATGTACAGCGTGGCCGGCGTGGCCTTGCGCGGGTCGGCCTGGATCACGTCGCGGTCCACGCGGCGCGCGTAGTAGTTGTAGCCGAGGAAGATAGCAAGACCGCCGAGGATGATGGCGATAAGTGTCATCTGACGTCACCTCCGCCAGCAGCGCCGGGCAGCCCCGGCGCCCGAGTGCCGACCAGGACTAATCGACTCCACGACCCCCTTTCCAGTGCCCGTAGCGGCGGTTCGTGAACCGCTCGCTCGGCGTCAGCGATTCACCCACCGCCCCTACGACACGCGCGCCTCGATCGCTCGGTCGAGCGCCGCGAAGTCGCTCACGGCCTCGTAGACGCTACCGTCCACGACGATCGCCGGGTACTTGCGAGCGCGGTAGCGGATGGAGCGGTACACGCCCTCGAGCGAGGCGACGTCGATGACGCGGACGGCCACGCGGTCGCCGTACCGCGCCGACACGCCGCGTACCCAGTTGGCCAGGGCGTCGTACTGCGCCTGGAGGTCCGGCGGGAAGGCCGCCTGGCGCTGTTCGCGGTGAACCGCCTGGCCCACTCCCACGCTCTGCATGACCACTTCGCAGTGCAGGCAGTGGAAGAACTCGGTCGGCGCGTAAGTGAGGACCTCGATCCGCAGCGGTGCCATCGCGGCCACCTCGCCCTGGTCCGCTCGCCTCCCCTGTTGCCGCTAGCATAGCGCGGCCCATGAGCGCAAGCAAGACCCGGCGCCAGAATCACGTCCGGTTACAGGGCGTCGAAGAAGCGAAAGGCGGGGACGCGCAGCGCTTCGTAGGCCGCGGTGAACACCCGGTGCGCTTCGCCGCCCCGCCAGGCCCGCGGCAGCAGCGCCGCGGGTAGGTCGGGGTCGACGAAGGGGAAGCGGCGGTAGTCGTCGACCAGGCGAATCCGCTCGACGAAGCAGGCCTCGTCGCCGAGCGCGCCCGCGGCGTAAGCCGGCAGCCGAGGGGCATAGGCATCCAGGAACTTAGCGTAGCGCGCCTGGAGGGCGGCAAGGTCCCACGAACGCGCGACGAGGGCGCGGTCCTCGGCCTGGCTGCGCGAGCGGGAGAAGAAGATGTGGGCGCGGTCGGACAGACCGTGCTCGGCGAGCAGCGCGTCGAGCCGCGCACTGTGGTCGTGGGGCGAGACCCAGGTAGACGGCGCCAGCGGCCCGAACCCGAGCCAGGCCAGCGCCTTCCGCAGGCGCTCGCGCGCGGCGCGCTCGGCTTCCGGCACGCTGTACAGGAGCAGGCACCACTGGCCGTCCCAGGGACGCTGCTGGCGCTCGAAGATCCGGGGGCGCCCTTCGTCGAGCAGGTGCCAGCTCCGCGGCGTGAGCGAGTAGTAGCTGCGACGGCCCGCCCGGCGCGGCGCCAGCCAGCCTTCGCGGCTCATGCGGGAGACGGTGATCCGGACGCCGTCCTCGGACACACCGAAGCAGGCCAGGCAGCGAGCGAGCGCCCGCAGGCTGATCTCGCCACCGCGGTAGCGCACGTAGTCGCCGTAGACATCGAACACCAGCGCGCGGGGGCGCACCGCCGGGGTGGCGGCAGCAGTATGGCGGGTTAGTAGCGCGGGAGCGGCTCGTCGCCCTTCCGCCCCGCGGCCGGGTGGCGATCGGTGTCCCAGCGCGCGATCTCGTCCCAGCGCGGCACCACGTAGCCTCGCTCCTGGGTGACCAGGCGGATCGCCCCCGAGGGGCAGCTCCAGGCGGCTTTCCACAGCTCCTCCGGCGCGACGCGCTGCCAGGCCCCGACCCGCGTCTTGCCCGTCGTCGGATCGGGCACGAACGCGCCCGTCGCGATCCGCACGCAGTTCCGGAAGTTCATGCACAGCTCGGGCACCACCTGCACCTCGACGATGGTGCCGCCGTCCTGCTTGGCCTCCCTCACAGGTACCTCCGGTTGGCGCGCGGGTCCGGCGGCTCCAGCCCGACCGCGCGCAGGACCGCGTCGACCTCTGCCCGGAAGGCCTCGCGCATCTCCTCGTTCGTGCGGCGGCGCAGCCCCCAGCGGATCTGGTCGTACTGGGCCTGCGAGTCCGAGCGACCGAACATGTCGAGCCCGGCCGGGTACCAGGTCAGCAGCTTCTCCTGCGCCTGGGCGCGGCCGGCCGGCGTGGCGCAGACGTCGCGCAGGATCTCGACGCCCATCTGGGCGTGCCCCTCTTCCTCCCGCCAGGCGCGCTCGGCGACCCGGGCGAACGGCGCGTAGCTGGAGTCGATCCACTCCCAGGCCATGTAGGCGCCCTGGCGGTCGGCGAAGAAGCTGAAGTAGGCCCACTCGACCCAGGTCGGCGCCGTGTCGCGCATGTCGAAGATGTAGATCGGCTTGGGAGTCGACATGAAGGCCGCGTCCACTTCCACGCCGAGGTCCTTCAGCATCTTGATCCAGTACGTGGCGTGCTGGCACTCCTGCGCCCAGTACGAGGCGTAGCGGACCCAATCGTCGGGCGACGGGGCCAGCCGCATCGCCGGCAGCAGCGAGCGCTCCGGGAACATCGGGTACTCGGTCTCGATGCGGGCCTGGATCGTCAGGATGCGGATGACCGCGTCGCGGTAGGCGGGCGGCATATCGTCGTGGGGCTCGTAGGTGTAGGGAGGGATCTCCCGCGCCGGTTTGGTGGCCAGCATGATTCCTCCAGGAGGCGGCCGGGCCCCGGCCGATCCGGGTACCCACGCGGAAGTATAACACTCGAGGCGACGCTCAGCCCGGATCTGTCACACGTTGAGCAGACAGGCTAACAGGATCGTCGCACCACGGCGGTGGCGAGCGAGGGCCGGCGGCGGCACGGCGAACCCGCCGGGAGGGCGGTGCGAAGACTGTCTCCGCCGCGAGGCGCGCCGGGAGCCAGCCCCCGGCCCGTGGCTACCGGCTATACTGGATATCGAGCAATCATCCTGGAAGGAGTTCGTCTGTGACCGCGGCCACCCACCCCGTGCGGGTGCTCGTGCTCGAAGACGAGGGGCTGTTCCGCGACATGCTGCAGACGGCGCTGGCGGCGGACCCGGCGATCGAGGTCGTCAGCGCGGTGGCGAGCGGCGAGGAAGCCGTCCGCGAGGCCGAGCGCGTGGCGCCCGACGTGATCCTGGCAGACATCGAGCTCGGCCCCGGACTGAACGGGATCGAGGCCGCGGCTCGCATCCGCGCCAAGCACGCCGACACCGGCATCGTGCTCCTCTCGGCCCACCGGGACAAGCAGTACATCGCCAGCCTGCCGGCCGGCCAGGCCCGTGGCTGGTCCTACCTGTTGAAATCGTCGGTCACCGATACCGCCACGCTGGTGCGCGCCATCCAGGGCGCGGCGTCGGGCCTGGTGGTCCTCGATCCGGCGCTGGTCGACGCCCTGCGGCCGCGGCCGCGCTCGGCGGTGGACGCGCTCAGCGAGCGTCAGCGCCAGGTCCTCGCGTTGATGGCCAAGGGCTACTCCAACGGCGGCATCGCGCAGGAGCTCGTCCTGACCGAGAAGACGGTCGAGAACTACGTAGGCGGGATCTTCCAGGCGCTGGGCATCGACCGCGAAGGGGCCATCCACCCGCGCGTGAAAGCGGTGCTGGCCTTCCTGGAGGGCACGCAGGGAATCTGAGCGTGTCTTTCAAACAGAGCGTGGGTCGCCGCCCACGCTCTGGATCTTTCGTCCTGCACGGAGTTCTAAGCGCTGGGACGGGGAGTCGGCATGGCCGAGCCAGAGTATCAGTACGTTGCGAAGCTAGGCGAGCTCAAGGACAGCGAGCCGCACGGGATCGAGATCAACGGCGAGCTAGCGGTGCTCGTCCGCGTGGGCGACCGCGTCTACGCCCTCGGCGGCCACTGCCCGCACACTGGCATGCGCCTGGCCGATGGGTCCGTGGCCGAGGGCCGGCTGATCTGCTTCTACCACGGCGCGAACTACGATCTCGAGACCGGCCAGAACATCGTCGAGCGCCTGCGCGGCGGGCGCTTCGAGACGCACGACATCCCCCGCTACGACGTGCGAATCGAGGGCGACGCGGTCTACGTCGCCACGGCCCCGGACGTGCCGAAGGAGGAGCTCCTGTGAGGCTTGCGATGGTACCGCGCCCCTGGCAGGTGGGAGCGCTCGCCGCCGTACTCAGCGCGCTCACCGTTGGCCTGGCCTCGGCACAGCTCGGCAACCCGCAAGGGCCGGGCCAGGCCGTGTCGCAGCCGCCGGCCATGTGCGATCAGACGGTCTCTTGCACTTATTCGGAGCGCAACGCGCTGGGTCAGAACGGCGGCTACCGCTTCCAGTCGCTGCTGGTCTGCGGCGCGAACTGCACGACCCAGTACTGGGTCAGCGACGTGGCGACCGGCAAGCTGCTGCTGGGGATCGAGCCGGTTCGTGGGGGCGGGCTGATCGCCACCGGGCGCCAGGCGAACGACCAGGACACCCACCCACCCGTGCGCGTCGTCGTGCCGGACTACGGCCCGAACGACCCCGCTTGCTGCCCGTCGGGCTACAAAGAGACGACCTACACCTATGACCCGTCGAGCAACGCCCTGACGACCAGTGCGTCGAGCACGATCCCGAGCCAGCAGTTTCCGGGCTGGCAGGAGCTGCGCCAGCAATTGGAGCAGCAGCAGTTCTTCCCGGTCTTCCCGGGCGCGTAGTAGCAGGCCTTCCGCTCCGGCCGCTCCGCCGCTGGCAGCGAGCGAGGGCAGGCTAGCGCTGGACGCGCTGGGCGCGGCCGGTCAGCGTCTCCTGGCCGTCCATGCTCTCGGGGCTCCACATCGTCCAGGTGACCGCGATCGTCTGCCCGTCCGCGGTCACGCTGCCTTGCTGGCGCCCGATCTGCTCCCAGCCCTTCCAGACCTCCAGCTCCAGGCTGTCCACCGTGCAGCGCCCATAGTAGGTGATGGTGTCCTCGGCCTGAGTGCCCACGACCTGGCTGCCGTACTGGCGGAAGCTGACCGAGGTTCGGTAGGGCTGGCCGGCCAGCCGTCCGCTAGTGAACACGCCATCGGCCACCCAGGTGCCGGCCAGGAGCCAGGCGCACTCGGCCTGGCTCACAGCCGCCACGGTCTCGCCGGCCACGGGTTGGCTCGGCGAGCCCGCGGCCGGCTCCGGGGGCAGCAGGGGCAAGGTGTCGCGCCCGACGTCCGGCGCGCCGGACGACCGCAGCGGGGCAAGCGGGGCAGCCGGCTGGGTGAACGGCGCAGGGTTGCCCGGCGGTACGGCATCGCTCGGTGCGGGGCGGAGCGGTCCAGGCGGCACGACGGTCGGCAGCGGGGTGGGCGCTGGCTGGCCCGCCAGCGCGTCCCTGATCTCGTCGGCGGCCACGCCCCCGAGACCCACGAGCAGAGCCAGCAGCAGGCTGCCCGGCCCGAGCGCCCAGCTTAGCCGTGACATTTGCCCTCCCGGACTCCTGGCCGCAGCCCCCTCCCTGTGGCGACGGCCCGCGGAGCGACTGCCAGCAGATCCGCCAGTCAGCCGGCCGCGCGGCACGGCGAGTGTGCCGGGCGGCCGGTCGGCGTCGGGGGGTATTTTAGCCGGAGCGGCGGGGGATCGTCTGCAGTTGAGGTGCACGGATGGGAAGGAGATGGGCGCGGCTGGCAGGCTCAGCGCAGGGAGGCGACGACCTCGGGCGTGGAGCGGGCGGGGGGCTGAGCGAACGACGTCAGCGGGACGAGGCCCAGCACGTGGGTGCCACCGCCCGACGTACCGGTCACCTCCAGTCGGCCGCCGAGCGCCTCGAGCGCTCCGCGCAGGCTGGTCAGCCCGAGGCCTAGCCGCGTCCCGCGGCCGAGGCCGCGCCCGCGGTCCTCGACGCTCACGGCAAGCTGATCGGGCCGCGGCGACCACAGGCGCACGGTGACTTCGGACACGCCCCCGTGGCGCACCGCGTTGTTCACGGCCTCCTGGACGAGCCGGTAGAGGACGAGCCGCACGTCGGCCGGCAAGGGCACCGGCGCCGACTCCTCGACCACGCCGAAGGACCGCTGCAGCTCCCGCGCCTCGACGTCCGGCGCCACGTCGATCTCGACCGTCACGGCGGGCTCGAGCGAGTCGCGCAGCGAGCGCAGCGCGGCCGGCAGGCCCATGCGCAGGATGGCGGGGTGGAGCTGATGGCTGACCGCCCGCGCGGTATCGCGGACCACGACCAGGCGGTCGACGACTTCGCGGATGCCGCGCTCGGCCTCCGCTGGGTCCCGCGCCAACAGATCCGTCGCCTGGCGGAGCTGCAGCTCGAGGGCGAGCAGCTTGCCCTGCACTTCGCCGTGCAGCCGCTCGGCCACTTCGCGCCGGATGGCCTCTTGAGCCTGAACGATCGCCCAGCGCGAGACCGCCAGCTCCTCGACGGAGCGGCGGATCGTCAGCGCGGTGACGATGCCGACCGCGATCACGAGCAGCCCTCCAATCAGGCCGCCCAGGCGCACGACGAGCTGGAACAGGCCGGTTGCGGCCTGGCCGTTCTTGCGGTTGGCCTCGCGCAGCGCTTCCACGTGGGCCTGGTAGACGGACACCGCCTCGGCGAACTCGCGCCCAAGCTCGTCGGCGCGAGCGTACAGCCGCGGCGCGTCCGCGAGCACACTCTCGGGCGCCTGCGGTGCCTGCCGAGCAATCCAGCCGAGCTCGGCATCCCAGCGTTCGGCCACGGTGTTGAGCCAGGCTACCTCGGCGTCCAGCTCGGGCCGAACAGCAGCCGACTCGCGCAGGGCAGTTAGCTGGTCGGTCACGGCTTGCTGAGCCGCGCGGTAGAGCTGCAGGCGGATCGGGGCCGGCGCGCGCAGGAAGTCCTGGTAAGTGTTGACCTGCTCGCTGACCCGGGTGAGCAAGCGGTCGCCCGCGGTGTTCAGCTCGGCGAGCTGCACCGCGTTCTGGCGGCGCGCCACCAGCGCGCGACCCACCGAATCGCTGGCCACCACCATGACGACCAGGATGACGAGGATCACGGCGAAAGCCGCCGCCAGCACCGGTAAGGGTGAGCGACCAAAGGGCGACATGCTATGAGTTTACCGCGTCGCGGGCAGCGACGCGGCGGTTAGCGTCTCGTAGCCGGCACTGTACTCCGGGCTGTACAGCACCCAGGTCGACTCGATGCGGCGCCCGTTGCCGCTCACCGTGCCGGTGTAGGCGCCGACGAGCTGGTCGCCGCTGTACGCATCCAGCTCCAGGCGGTCGCCCGAGCACACGCCGTAGTAGGTGATCGCCTGGTTGCTCTTCACCGCCATCAGGTAGTTGCCGTACTGGCGGAAGGTGAGCTGAGCCTGATACGTGTTGGCGGTGGGGTCGGTCTGGCGGCCGTTGGCATCCCAGGCGCCGCGCAGGTCCCAGCGGCAGCGCGCGGCGCGTCCCGGCGGCATCGTCGAGCTGTCGCGCGGCGGCCCCTCGCTGTCGGGCGGAGCCGCGGCCGGGCCGAAGAAGGGGGAGCGCGGACCCTGGCCGCCGGGGAGCAGGGTGGGCACCACGATGGTCGGCGTAACCGTTGTCTGCGTCGAGGTGGCGGTCGGCGTCTGCGCCCGGGCAGCAGCCGGCACGCCGAGGAGGGCGACGAGGGCGACTAGCATCCGAAGCAGGATCGGTCCTACACTCTGGCCGTGCGCCAGAGTCCTACTATGGCTCATCGCACCTGCCACCCAGACGTAAGGTCCCCAGCGCGGTCCCGCCCAAGCTGCTCCGCCACCTCTTGCCCCTTACTCCCCGGCCCGGCAGCCGGCGTGCTGGGCCCACCATGCCCAGGGACGGCGTGCCGAGGAAATGTCATGTGCCCTGGTCCAATCGTAGTTCTTCGCGAGGGTTGACGCTAGAGTGCTAGCCCCCGGGCCGGGCGCGCGAGGGGTGCGCGCCCGGCCCTTGCGAGCAGCGGCACGTCCCAACGTTGGCGCTCACCAGCGCACCCAGGTCTCCTGACCCGACGCGTAGCTCGGCGTGAACATCACCCAGGACCCGGTCACGTACTGGCCGCGGCCGCCGCCCCAGTCCGGGCTGAACCGCGGTCGCGGCCCGCTCCAGTCCGGACCGTTCCAGGGAGCGACGCTCGCCCACGGACCGGGGCCCCAGCCGGAGCCCCAGCTTACCGAGCCGTCCTGGTAACCGACGAACTGGCCGTTCTGGTACACGTCGAGCGTGAGCTGGTCGCCATTGCACTGCCCGTAATAGCTGACGCCGTCCTGTGGCTGGTCGATCTGCAGCCAGTTGCGGTAC